>JAANMV010000723.1_pt1 | contig 40004 bp, 26 predicted proteins | sample 7279661 | NCBI WGS metagenome assembly JAANMV01 (sample SAMN14094540, study PRJNA606508) | bioreactor metagenome | isolation source: A lab-scale SPAN reactor treating ammonium-rich wastewater day 121 | place: Ireland: Galway | collected 2017-05-16
TGTACGACGACCTCCTCGACCGCGCTGAACAGGTGTGCGGACCCGGCCTCTTCCCTATCTGCGGGCTTACCGCAACGCCCGGACGCGCTGGGCTGCACCGCGAGGAAGAAACCAGGAAGCTTGTCGGCCGTTTCAACGCGTACCTGGTTGCGCCGGAGCTGCCTGCGAGTTATGACGTCAACCCGTACAAGTATTTTCGCGACAGCGGCTATCTGGCGTTTGCCAGACATCGTTGCTTCAGGTCGGGCTGCGAGTACGAGTTGACCCCTGCCGAGCTGAGGGACCTCGACTCGCTGGGTGACCTTCCGCCCGGCTTCCTAAGACGGCTTGCGTTCGACAGAACGCGGAATGTGCGCGCCGTGGAGCGTCTTCTGCGGCTGCCCGAAGGAACGCCCACGCTCGTCTATGCTTGCACCGTGGAGCACGCGTTCTTCTTGGCCGCAATCCTCAAGGCCAGAGGCCGACGGGCCGCCGCGCTGTCCGCCGAGACGCCGATGGCCCTCAGGCGAGGGCTTGTGCACGAGTTCCGGAGTGGTGCCCTGGAGTTCCTCTGCAACTTCGGCGTTCTCACGACGGGCTTCGATGCACCAAAGACAGAGTACATCGCGCTCCTACGCCCCACCAGGAGTGAGGTCCTCTACGAACAGATAGTCGGGCGGGGGCTGCGGGGTCCTAAGTTCGGCGGGACCGAGGCATGCACTATCATCGACTTCGCAGACAACATCCTGCGCCACGGCGAACCGCTGACATACGCGCGGTTCGAGGACTCCTGGATCAATGAGTACTGGACGAGCGAAGATGTCGAGGAGGCCGTGTAGTAGCCAAGCCGCCTGCTTCTTTCACCCGCTTCCCCAGGTGAAGTCCACCCCCATCGTCTCCTCCCGCCGCGACTCCAGCAGGTCGTAGGCGTCCTGGGCCCGGTCGGGGGTGAAGCGGTGGGTGATCAGGTCGTCGACGCGCATCTGACCGCGGTGCAGGTACTCGTAGAACAGGGGGATCTGGCGGGCCGCGCACCAGTGGGCCTGTTGGGGCGGCAGGAAGTCGTTCTGCGTGCCGACGATGCGGAGCTGACGGCGGACCACGTCGTGGGTCAGGTGCTGGCGCGAGGGGTGCGGCGCGTCACCGATCAGGACCACCGTGCCCAGCGTTGTGGCCAGCCGCTGAGCCTGCGCGAAGACCGCGTCGTGGCCGGTCACGTCGTAGACCGCGTCGGCCAGTCGCCCGTCGGTCCGCTCCTTGACCAGCTCCACCGCGTCGGCCGCGTTCCCGTGGAAGGACGCCGTCGCGCCGTGGGCCAGCGCCGCGTCCAGCCGCGACGGCACGGTGTCGATGGCGATCACCTCGCGCAGGCCGATCAGCCGCAGGTACTGCACGGTGAGCTGCCCCAGCGGACCCAGCCCGATCACCGCCGCGGTCTCGCCCATGGCCTGCTCGGCCCGGCGCACGCCGGTCTGCGTGACCACCGCCAGCCACGACCAGGTCGCGTCCTCATCCGCCGTGTGGTCCGGCAGCTTTGCGGACTTCGGGTGATCCGCGTCCACCAGGGCGTACTGCCGGTGCGACGCCACCGTGAACACCCGGTCGCCTTCGGCGTAGCCGGTCACCTCGCGCCCGACCTTCAGGACCGTGCCGACGTTGCTGTAACCGGGGTACTGCGGGTAGCGGTCGCCGACGGGCCAGTACGAGTCGGGGTCGAAGTCGCCGCGGTAGCACAGGCCCTCGGTGCCGGTGCTGATCAGGGAGACGTTCGTTTGAACGAGCATCTGTCCCGCCCCCGGATCGCCGATGTCCTGTTCGACCAGCTCCACGGTGCGCGGCGCGGTGAACGTGATCACAAGCGATTTCATCGACTCACCCCCTACCCGCCCTCCGCTCGACGATGCAGCCGACCGCTTGCGGGCCCAGCTCGATGGGCACGAGCACCTCATCCCCCTGGCGGCGCACCTTCAACGGCTGGTCGGCGAAGGCGTCCTGGTAGCTTGCCCCGGCGCGGTAGGGCAGGCGCAGCAGGTCGCCGCGGAAGGTCGTGTACTCGGCGTTGTACAACGTCCAGACGGTCGTCTGCGCGCCGTCGAAGCGGTTGGCGTAGACCGTCGGCCGAAGCGTCGGCACCAGGGGCTCGACCCGGTCCGAGCAGAACGCGTCGAGGTGTTCGTGACAGATGGCCAGCGCCCGGCGCAGGAACCGGTGCGCGTCCTCGCTGTAGGTGCCCTCGGTCCCGCCGCCCAGCCACCAGGCCTCGCCGTTGAAGAACGGGTACTTGAGCAGATAGCCGGCGCCGTCGATGAACGGGTCGTAGGAGACGAGCTGCAGGACCTTGAGGTCGGGGAAGACGAACCGCACCAGGTCGGCCCGGTGCGGCGCGCGGTCGACATCGGCATTCCACACCGAGTAGCCCAGCGCGCCGTCCTGGTACTGCAAATGCACGTCGTTGGGCGTCTCCTCGGTCAGCGTGGCGATGTCGGCCGGCACCGCGGCGCGGATGGCCCGGGTCGTCTCGCCCTCGCCGCGCAGCGGTCCCCAGGGCACCGGGTGGCCGTGCTCACGCGACCAGCAGACCTTCCACAGATTGGTGAACCCGTACTGGTCGATGTACATCCCGCTCGGCTTCAGCTCGCCGGCCACGCGACGATAAGTCTCGACCAGGTGCCGCCGCCAGATGTCGCTGGCGGCGCACATCATGTGCTCCATCGGCGCCCCGTGCCAGAGCAGCGGCTGGCCGTCGCGCTGCCGGATGTCGGCGGCGGCGACGTGCTCGCGACCCCACACGCCGCGCTCGTCGCACAGGTAGCCTTCGATGTACAGCCCCACCGGCACGCCGGCCGCCTGCGCCTCGGCGACGGCCGCGCGCATCTTGTCCAGCCCGCCCAGCTCCTCGTAATGGTTGTAGTCGCCGACCCGGCCATAGACCTGCGACTGGCCGAAGTCGAAGATGTGCAGGTAGTCCAGGCAGCCGAACCAGTCGCGGTACTTGGCGATGGTCTCGGCCATCCGCCAGCGGTCGTTGGCCCGGTCGTAGAGGCTGCTCCAGGCGTTGGTCTGCTGGTAGTAGAAGACTTCCTGGAACCACCGCTTGCGCGGCACCTGTGGGCGGTACCAGGAGTGCGCCCAGCGACGGTAGAGCGCCAGGCCCTGACGCCAGTCGCCGTAGTGGCCGACCAGCCGCGTCGGCGCCGTGTCGATCACCACGCCGGGCGCCGCCTCGGCCGGCCAGTACTCCACCCGCCAGCCCACCCCGCCGTCGTCCTTGTCCAGCTTGAGGTGCCGGTAGCGGTCGTCCCGGTCCTCGGTCAGCAGCGCCAGACCGCCGCCCAGGGCGGGGCTGAACAAGTCGGTCACCTGGAGCGGATGCTCCCCGCCGTAGGCGCGCCGCTCGTGGATCGGCCGATTCGAGACGGTCCCGCCCTTCCGTGCGTAGAGGTACCAGGTGTCGTCCACCGTGCCCAGCTTGACGCCCGCCAGGACGGGGAAGTTGACGATCGGCGCGAACGGCTCGGTCCCGGCCTGGGTCACCCGCAGCGACATCAGGATCCCCTCGCCGTCGCCGACGCTGATCCGCAGCTCGCCGCGCAGCGGCACCGCGGGGCCGGCGTCGAACGGCACCGTCAGCCGCTGCGCGCCGCCGTCGGGGACCAGCTTCGGCGTGCCGACCTTGACCTTGTCGGAGGGCACCAGCAGTTCACCCCGGCCGAGCTCGAACAGGGGTCCCGGCCGCAGCTCCAGCCGCCCGCCGGTCAGGCAGCCGAGTTCCAGCCGGCGCAACCCGAGGCCGCCGGAGGTGACCAGCTCCAGCGACTGCACCCCGTCGCCGAGGCGGTAACCATCGGCGGTCTTGGTGATGCCCGGCCTGGCGGTGGGCAGCTTGCGCGCCGGCGCCGCCGGCGGCAGACCCTGGACCGGCGGAATCGCGGTGGCCGGCGCGCCGGCATTCAGGGTGGCCGCCGCCACCAGGTACCGGGCGCTGCCGATCCGGTTGCGCAGCTCGACCCGCTCCAGCCGCTCGCGGGCCAGGGGCAGACAGTATAGGTGCGGCCCGGAGCGGACCTCGAACCGGCCGGACTCGACCCGCAGCGGGAACTGCTCATCGACCCGGCCGCCGGCGTAGCACAGCCGGGCGACGAACCGCTCCGGCTCGCTGAAACCGGGGAACGGACGCTCGCGATGGCCCTGGCCGGTGGTCTCGGGCAGGCGGGCGACCAGCAATAGGTAGAGCTCGCTGCCGGCCCCGCCGACCGGCAGCGCCAGGTCAAGCTCCGACGTGCTCAGCGCCACGTTGGTGGGCCCGGCGGGGATCTCCAGCGGCACGCCGCCGACCGTGCACCGGCCGGCCGGCAGCCAGGCGCTCAGCCCGACCATCGGCAGCAGCGTGTCGGCGGCGGCCTTGGCGGCCGGGCTCAGATCCACCATCCGACAGTCCTTGACCGGCAGGCGGGCCGAGCCCCAGCCGGGCTCAAACGCCACCAGCTCGGCCAGATCGAACAGCGGCCGGCGGCCGGTGAAGCGCACCCAGTCCACCCACACCTCGCCGCGCTGCGCCTCGCAGGCGACCTGAAAGGCCACCTGCCGGACCTCGAACGGCTCGGCCAGCGCAAAGACCGCGATCCGCCACCGGCCGTCCGCCTCCAGCTCGTTGACGCGCACCGTCGCCAGCGCCTTGGACGGTTGTCCGCCCAAACCGCCGCCGAGCCAGACGAAGTAGTCGCCAATGGGCCGGATGTCCTGCGCCCGGTAGCGCACCGACAGGTACCGGTACCGCGTGAGATCGACCGGTTCACGGAGCATCACCGACCACTTCATCCCCCGCCCGGCCTCGGGCACGGTGAGGTGCAGCCGGTCGTCCTCGACGCTCTGCGCGGCCTTCGCCGAGGGCGTCGCGAGCCAGTCAGGGTGCGGCTCCAAGGGCGTCAGGTCAGCGGCGCGCAGGGTCAGCTCCGCCGGCGGCGGCAGCGGCCCGCCGACGATCTCGGCCCCTGCCGGCACGGTCTCGGACACGGCCAGGGAGCGGAATTCGACCCAGGCCGGCTTGCCCCGGCACTGGACCTCGGTGACCACGCTGCGAATCCGCCCCCGCGCGCCCTGCCCGGCCAGGTTGATGGCCACCGTATGCGGCTGCCCATCCTGCTTCAGCTCGTTGACGCCGAGGATCTGCAGCCCGCCCGGATTGCCGTCGTAGGCCCACAGCGCGTAGCCGCCGGCCAGGTCCCCGGCGCGGTAGGTGAACACCAGGTAGACATCGGCGGTCTCGAACGGCACCAGGGGCAGCTCGAACTTCATCCCCTTGCCGGTCTCGGCAACCGACAACCGGGTACCCCCCTCGACCGCCTCGAGCCGCGGCTCCTTGGCCGGATTGCCCAGGAATCCCGGTCGCGCGATGAACCCGGGATCCCGCCCGAACTCGACCGGCAGCATCGCCGGCGCGGCCAGCATCAGGCCGACCAGACAGGGCAGAACCATGCGACACCTCCGCCAACCCCCACGGGCGGTTGGCGGGCGAGGCGCCGAGTCCTGCGAGGGCACGCGGCGGCGTCTACAGTACCCCCACCGGCACCGCGTCCACCTCGCGGCTGAGCGGTATCAACCCGGAAAGTACCGACAATCTGCAGTCGCACTGCAAGTCGTCGGCATATTTGGGCGACGGACAAGCAAGCAGGCAATGGTTCGCTCAGTCGCCGCCCACCGCGCTACTCCGCTGCGCTCTCCACCGCCACCGCGCGTTTCTCCTTGGCCGATTGCAGGCCGGCCAGGAGGATCTCCGTCACGTGGCGGGCCGCCCGGGCGGTGGACAGAGGCGGTTGGATGCCGGCGGCGATGCAGTCCAGGAAGTGGGTGTGGACTTCGCCCAGACTGTCCTGCGACAGGTCCGTGTTGGTGGCCCGCGGCGGGGCGTGCTCGCGGGTGGTGCTGGTGGGCTCCCAGAGGGTCAGCGGGGCGCCGTCGGCGCCGGGGGACCAGAGCTTGCCGCGGCTGCCGTGGACGCGCCAGTAGCCGGTGCGGGCGGGGTCCACCCAGCCGGTCTCGGCCGTGCCCAGCGCGCCGTTGGCGAAGGTGATCACCAGCGTCGCCGTGTCCTCCAGGCGGGTGGGCTTGGACAACGTGGCGGTCACCCCGACCACCTCGCGGGCGGTGCCGAGCAGGGCGACCAGCTTGGCCACGGCATACACGCCCATATCGAACAGCGCGCCGACGCTGGCCTGCGCGTCGTCGAAGAACCACAGGTCATCGGACGCCGGCTCGCCGAAGGCGTCGCGGACCTCGGCGTAGTAGACTTCCGGCCCGCCGTGGCTGTGCCGCGCCAGGGCGGCCGAGACGGTGCCGACAGCGCCCTGGTCGATCAGCCGCCGGGCGCCGACCACGTCGGGACCGAAGTGGGGCAGCACCAGGACCGTCGCCTCGGACGACTCGACCGCCTCACAGAAGGCGTTGGCCTCGTCCAGATCGCCGCACAACGGCTTCTGCATCAGGACGTGCTTGCCGGCCCGCACCGCGGCGATGCCGGGGCCCACATGCAGCGGGTGCGGGGTGGCGATGATCACCGCGTCGACCTCGTCGTCGGCGATCACCTCGGCCCAGTCCGAGGTGGTGCGCGCGGTGCCGCCGAGCTGGTCGCGCAGGTGGTTGAGCCGGTGCTCCTTGCGGCCGGACAGCCAGGTCACGGTGGCCCGGTCGGAGAGCTTGCTCAGTTGCGGCACGTGCATCAGCGCGGCGATCCCGCCGGCGCCGATGATCCCGATGCGGACCGGTTCCATGGGCGACTCCCGGCCGGCGTCTTGGCCGCGCGACGGAGCGGCCCTTCCGTGGCGCGCCGCCGCTACGCCCCCGCCTCGACCAGCGCCTCCCACCTGGCGTAGAGATCCGCCAGGTCGGCGCGGAGCCGGGCCTCCTCGCGCTGCGCCTCGCGGACCCGGCCGCCGTCGGTGTAGAACTCGGGGTCGGCGAACCGGTCGTGGAGGCGGGCCACGGCCTGCTCGGCGGTCTCGATGAGCCGTTCGAGCTCGCTCAGGCTGGCTCCGCCGCCGGCGCTGTCGAGCCGCTCGCGGCGGGCGGCCCGAGCGTCGCGCTCACGGGCCAGGTGGGCTCGGTGCCGCGACCGCTTGTCCCGCGCCTCGGCCTCCTCGCGTTCCCGCTCCGCGGCGGACAGCGCGGCCGCCCGGTCGCTGAAGGTGCCCTCGAAGACCGTCGCCGTGCCGGACTCGAAGACCAGCAGCCGGCGGCAGATCCGGTCCAGGAACCAGCGGTCGTGGGAGACCGCCAGAATGGTCCCCTGGAACTGGCGCAACGCCTCCTCCAGCACCTCTCGCGAGGGGATGTCGAGGTGGTTGGTCGGCTCGTCGAGCAGCAGGACGTTGGGCCGGCGGGCGATCAGCTTGGCCAGGACCAGCCGGCTGCGCTCCCCGCCGCTGAAGGTGCCGACCCGCCGGAAGACGTCGTCGCCGAAGAACAGGAAGCGGGCCAGGAAGCCGCGGAGGCGCGGCACCGGCAGGTCCGGCGCCGCGGCTCGGAGCTCGTCCAGCGGGGTCGAGTCCAGGGCGAGGTCCTGGTGCTCCTGCCGGTAGAAGCCCACCTCGCAGGTCTCGCCCAGCCGGACCGTCCCGCCGCGCGGGGTCAATTCGCCGATCAGCAGCCGCAGCAGCGAGCTCTTCCCGCAGCCGTTGGGGCCGAGGATGCCGACTCGGTCCAGCCGTTTGACGAACAGATCGACGCCCTGGAACAGCAGTTCGCGGCCGTAGCCGAAGGAGAGGCGGTCGAACCGGGCGATGTCGTTCGGCCCGCGGTGGCGCGGCTCGAAATCCAGGCTGACCACCGGCAGGTCGTCGGCCGGGCGGTCCACCCGCTCGATCTTGTCGATCATTTTCTGCCGGCTGCGGGCCGCGGCGACGTGGCTGCCGCGGCGCAGGTTGAGCTTCCAGCGGATCCAGTCTTCCTGCCGCTTTAGCTCCTTCTGCTGCGACTGCCACGCCCGCCACTCGGCCGCTCGGCGCTCGACTTTGACCCGCACGAAGTGGGTGTAGGCGCCGTAGTGGACGTCCTCGCCGAGGTCCTCGCCGGAGAAAGTGGGATCGTCGGGCGGCGGGAGCGGGGTGTCGCCGGCGCCGAACAGGTAGACGGTGACCGCGCCTGCCTCCAGGTCGGCGATCTTGTGGCAGACGTTGTCGAGGAACCAGCGGTCGTGGGAGATCACCAGCACGCCGCCGGGGAAGGCGGCCAGGAAGCCTTCCAGCCACTCGGTCATGGCCAGGTCGAGGTGGTTGGTCGGCTCGTCGAGGAGCAGCAGATCGCACCGGCCCAGGAGCAGCTTGGCCAGTGCCAGGCGGCTCTTCTCCCCGCCGGAAAGCTGGCTCACCGGCCGGTGCAGGTCGGCTTGGCCGAGCCCCAGGGCGCCCAGCGCGGCCAGCATCCGCTGCTGGTAGTCGAACCCGCCGGCCAGCTCCAGCTCGTGCAGCAGCGCGCCGTGACGGTCCATCCTCCGGCGCAGCTCGTCGGACTCGGCCGGCGCGTCGGCCAAAGCCGCGGCGGCCTCGGCGACGTGCGCCTCCAGATCGCGCAGCTCGTCGAACACCCGCATCGCCTCGTCCAGGACGCTCAGCGACCCGGTCAGCTCGGGCTCCTGCGCCAGATACCCGACCCGGGCGCCGGAGGCCAGGGTCAGCGTGCCGCCGTCCGGCTCGTCGTCGTTGAGGATGAGCCGGCACAACGTGGTCTTGCCCGAGCCGTTGGCGCCCACCAGCCCGATCCGCTCGCCGCGCTCGAGCACCAGGTCGACGCCGTCGAGCACGGGCTCGCCGGCGAAGTAACGGCGCAGATCGCGGACTTCGAGCAGGGGCATGAACGGCCTCGGGAGGCCCGATTATCCCCCGCCGTCCGCGGCTCGTCAATCGGCGGAGTAAAGGCGGATCAGCCCGCTCTGGCCGTCCACCAGAAGCATCTCGGCACCGCCGTGGTGATTCAGATCGACCAGATAGCCCACCGGCCGGGGCAGCTCTTCACCGTTCGTACAGGTCGCCGTGACGTCCACCCGCCAGGCCCGGCGCAGGCCGTGGCCGACCCAGCGGTAGAGATGGCAACGGTACCCCTCGCCGGCCGCCAGTCTGGCGGCGGTCAGCACCTCGTCGCTGCCGTCGTCGTCCAGGTCGCCGATGGCCAGCGGGTCGCCCTTCAGCGTCTGGCCGAGCCGGCTCTGACTCACCAATTGCGTGCCCGCCCCGTCGCTTCTCGACCGGAGGCGGTACATCCGGTTCTGATGCCGGACCAGTCGCTCGAGCTCGCCGGCGGGCAGGTAACGGCCGGGCCGCGGCTGGTCGGCGACCACCCCCGTGGCCGTCCGGCGGTAGGCCGCCACCGGCAGCGCCGGCTCGTCCTGCCCGGCCCGCCACAGCTTCTTGAGCGGCTGCCACCCCAGCACCACCACCTCGGCGAAACGCTCGTCCGGGGCGCGCTTGGTGGCCAGCATCAGCGCCGGGTAATCGGCCGCGGCGGCGGGCAGCCAACAGGTCTGGAGCACGCACCGCCGGCGGGCGCCATACAGGAAGTGCACGCGCCGGGCCGAGTCCACCAGCACCACGCAGGCGCCGGACCGGTCCGACACCAGCGCGGCGGCCCGAATCGAAGCTTGGAGCGCGAACTGACGCACCAGCCTGGGCTGACCGGCCTGCTCCGGCGCCGCCATGCTCAGGACCGACGCGGCCACCAAGCCGAGCACGACGGTTGCCGCGGTCGACACCTGCCACCCGAGCCAGGCGCGCCGGTGAACGGTCGCTACTTGGGCCCCCATACGGCCCCGCCCTTTCCTCCCACACCCCGCCCACCGAGCCGGCGACCCGCGGCCCAAACACTTCCCACCGTCGCCGGCGCTCGCTCGCCGCCGCTAACTACCCGTAACGAACGAGGCGCGGCGGGAATTCCCGAGAAGGTCACTTCCGCCGAGGCGGCTCCCCCAACACCCCGCGCAAGCCCGGCGCCGAGGCGCGAACGGCTCGGTCCCCGGAGTGGTGGCCCCTGGAAACCGCCGGCGGACCGGCCCCCCGTCCGCGCCGGCGACGGGGATCAACCGCGGTAGATGCTCACGATCCCCGGTGCGCCGTCGATCACCAGCAACTCGTCGCCACCGTCGTGGTCCAGATCGCTGAAGAAAGCCAGCGGCGCCGGGGCCATGCCGCCGTTCCAGACCAAAGGGCCGAGGGTGGTCCGCCACACCTCGCCCAGGCCGGCGCGAGTCCATCGAAACAGCCGCCCGTCGTACTCGCCATCGCCTTCGTCCCCCGGCTGGAGGCTGGCGGTGAGCAGCTCCTCGCTGCCGTCGTGGTCCAGGTCTCCGGCCGCCAGCGGCACGCCCTCGATGACCTGCACCAGTCGGCCGGCGAGGCGGACTTCGGTCGTCTCGCGGCCGGGTTCCAGATGCAGTTCGTACACCTCCTGGCCGCGGCTGAGGGTCGAGCACTCGGTGCCGGCACACGTGCGCAGGCGCTCCGGCAGCGGCCCGCCGGCCACGAAACCGGTCGCGGTCCGGCGGAAGACCACCGCGTGCTGGGCGGTCCAGGGCGCTTCCGGCGACGGCGAGGGACACGGTTCGAGGCCCCACCCACTCACCACCACCCGAGCCAGCGCCTCGTCCGATACTGGCTCCGCGGCCAGCACGGCGCTGGGCGCGGCCGCCACTGCCGCCGGCAGGCGGCAGGTCTGGACCGTCACCCGGCGCTGGGTGCTGTAGAGGAAATGCACGCGGGCCGCCTGGTCCACCAGGACCACGCAGTCGCCACTCCGGTCCGCGACCATCGTTCCGGCCCGCAGCGCCGAGACGAAGGTGAGCTGTTGGGTCAACAGCGGCTGAACCGCCCGAGTTGGCGTGCCCGCCCGGAGCGCCGCGGCCGCCGCCACGCCGAAGGTGGCGAGCACCGCCGCCATCCGGACGACGGCCCGTGACGGCGGTTGACCCGAGCAAGCCGATTCTGCCATGACACCTGACCCGGGGTGCCCGAGCGGCACTGGGTCAAGTGCTCCATGCACCGAACCTGCCAGCCGCCGTCCGCCTGCGGCTCGTCGTCGCTCGCCGGGCGTGGCTGCGCGCCCCGCCGCGCCATGGTCCGGGACGGGGCCGCCGCAGGGGGCTCAGCGACGGGAGTCGGCCAGCAGACCGACCGCCTGCTCGGCCAGCACCTCGCCGGCCTGGCGGGCGATGGGCAGGCCGTGGTAGCGGATTCGGGCGTCGTACTCGTAGCCGCCCTCGTCCCACACCTCGGCGGTGGGGAAGTAGCCGCGGCCGCCGTTGCTGTAGCCCAGCACCGCCGTCCGCGGATAGGGCGAGGCGGACTCGATGGCCACCGCGTGGCCGCACAGCATCTCGTTTTGCAGGGCCACCATGGCCCACTCGTCGAGGGCCAGCACCTGGCTGCGCACCGGCACGCCGTCCGGCGCGCCGCCGGACTCGCAGGCCTCGAGCAACTCGCTCGCCCAGTCGGTCTCGCGGCCCAGCCAGTAGGGCAGCGCCTGATCGGGCCGGGACCGCCGGTGCTCGGCCACGGCGGCCGTCTTTTCGGCCAACAGCTCGCGCACCGAGTCCAGTGGCGGGGCCGCCTCCAGCGGCAGCGGCGCCTCGCGCTCGAGCATGGTCAGGCGGTCGACCTCCCGCGGCGAGTCCATCTCCGACAGGTGCTTGAGCACCGCGTGACCGATGCGCCGGCCGTGGCGGAGCACGTGTTCCCATCCGGGCCGCGGGCAGGGATTGATGTCCGCCCCGCAGCCCTGGAGGAACAGTGCCGGGCAGCCCGCCTCGGCCTCGATCACGCCTCGCGCCACGCCGGGCCAGTCGGCGCTGATCTGGTAGTCGGTGGCCGACAGCGAGGTTGGGTGGCAGGCGTGGGCGAACAGCACCGCCAGCGGCGTGCCGTCGGCCGCGTCGAACCGGGCCAGATCGACGTACGGCAGCACCGGCCCGTCGCGATTGACGCCGATGGTGATGCTCCCGTCCGGCTGGCGCTCCCGCCGATTGGTGCCGATCCGGGCCTCGACCCGGCCGTGCGAGAACCGCGCCGGCACTGCCCTCGAGCGGGCCCAGCCGACCAGGCTGACCAACTTGTCGAGCAAGGCTCCGGCGTTGCGGCGCTCGAGCTCACCGACGGACAGGTGGTAATCGCTGACGGTGCCGGGCCGCGGGGCATCGGTCAACATTGGCCCGTAATGGGTGTGCGAGACGTTGACGAGCACCCGCGAGCCCGGCAGGCCGGTGGCCTCGGTGATTCGACGGCGCAGCTCCTCGATCACGCCCAACGGCAACCAGCACACGTCCACCCGGACGATGGCGGCCTCCACCTCGCCGTGCCGCAGATACAGGGCGTCGGCGTACAGCTCGTCGTGGACCCCCTCGGCGCCGTGCTCACGCGCGGCGTAACCGGCCATTCGGATGCCCACCGGCGGGGTGATGTTCAGCCTGACGGCGGCAGCTTCGAGTCCAGCCATGTGCTTCTCCAGGTTCCTAGGTTTCGCCCACCCGACGGGCGATGCGCAGCAGTTCGGCGGTGGCCCAGGCGTGGGCGATGCAGCCGCGCGACCCTTGCGGCGGATCGCCGTCGAAGAGCTGCGCCACGTGGCCCAGGCCGTAGTCGGCGAGGTGGTCGTCAAAGGGCTCGAGCAGCCGCGCCACGCGCTCCCGGCCGGCCGGGTCGCAGCGCAGGATGGCGTCGGCCAGCGGACCCAGCAGCCAGGGCCAGACAGTGCCCTGGTGGTAGGCCGCGTCGCGCTCGCCCCGCCCGCCCTGGTACCGGCCGCGGTAGCCGGAGTGGCGCGGGTCCAGCGAGCGCGGGCCGTAGGGCGTCAGCAGGTGGCTGGTGACCGACTCGACCACCGCTCGGGCGACCTCATCCGGCACCAGGTCGTCGGTCAGGGAAACGGCCAGGAGCTGGTTCGGCCGCAGCGCCCCGTCGTCCCCCTCGGGTCCGTCGACCACGTCGAGCAGGTAGCCCAGCTCGGGCGACCAGAACCGGGCCAGGAACGCTGACCGAACCGCCGCCGCGGCGCACGCCTCGTCCTCCCCGAGCTTCGCCAGCAGAGTCAGGCAGGCGTACCACAGGGCGTTGACCTCGACCGGCTTCCCCCGCCGCGGGGTGAACACCTGGCCACCCAGCCAGGCATCCATCCAGGTCAGCGGCATCCCGTCGTGGGCCAGGGCGACGAGTCCGTCGCCATCGACCCGCGCGCCGCTCGCCCGACCGCCGCGCCAGCGCGCCACCGCCGCCGCCAGCGCCGGCCGGATCACGTCGTGGGCGAAGCCCTCGTCGGCGGTCTCCGCCAGGTATCGTGACGCCGCCCAGGACAGCCACAACTCGGCCTCCACCCGGTCCGGCTCGCCGTCGCCGGCGCCGATCGCCTCGGCCGCCGACTCCAGCAGCGCCCGCGCCGTGCCCACCCGCCCGGTGGCCAGACACAGCCCGGGCAGCGCGGCCAGCGTGTCGCGCTGGCGCTCCTCGAACCAGGGATAGCCGGCCATCACCGCGGTCCGGCCCTGACGATGGACCAGGAAGGCGTCCGCCGCCAGGGCCAGTCGCCCGCGCAGTGAGCCGTTGCCGCTGGCCGCCACCAGCTCGGCCCGACGGTCGCGCTCCTGCTCCAGCAACAGCCCGGTATCCAGTCCCTGGTGCGGCTCGGTGCCGACGATCAGGGTGGCCTGCTCACCCTCGTGCACGGTGTAGACGATCAGTCCGGGGTTGAACAGATCCTCGTGCCCGGTCGGCCCGAGCTCGCTCTCGGCGCTGTAGTGGAAGTTGTAGAACCAGAAGCCGTCGCCCTGGTAAGTCCCGCGTGGGAAGGTCAGCGCGATCGGCGCGCCCTGGTAGGGCGCCATCTCCAGAGTGTCGCCGATGTGGTCGGCCTGACGGCGGAAGCTCCAGTTCTCGAAGGCGGTGGTGTGATAGTCACGGCCGGCCACCAGCGGCCGCACCTCCAGCGCCACCGGCCCGGCCGCTTTGAGCACCCTGTAGACCACCACCGCCGCGCCAAGGCGGTGCGGCAGGACCAGCTCCTTCTCGATCACCGCCGACTCGACCTGCCAGGTCCAGACCGGCCACGGGTCGAGCCGGAAGCTGGTCAGGTACCGGTACCCCTGCGGGTGGATCGTGTCGGCGTACTGGTGCGCCGACAGCTCGAACCGCCCGGCGCCGAGGAAGACCGTCTCGTCGAGCTGGGCGCAGAGCACCCGCCGACCGGCCCCGGGCTCGGCCTCGGCGACCAGCACCCCATGGTAGCGGCGGGTGTTGATCCCGCACACCGTCCCGGAGGCGTAGCCGCCCAGACCATCGGTTTCGAGCCACTCCCGCTGGAGCATCGCGTCGAGCTGCCGGCACTCGTCACCCACGAAGATCATGCGCCGACCCCGTCTTCCCCCTTGTAACCCGTGCCGCGACAGATTACAAGGAGGATCGTGACTGCTCAGCCACCAGTTCGCGCCCGGAACCAGCCTTTCCCCTCCTCGCGAGGAGGGGATCAAGGGGTGGTTCGACAACGAGCGCGCGACGCGGAGCCAACCACACACCGTGGCTTCGACCGCCGAAGCCAGCCCGCTCAACGGGTGGCCCTGCACCCGACCATGGACGAAGGTCGGGCGTCATGGTCTCGGAGCGCGGGCGCGAAGGCGACCGGTAGCGAACCACCCCTTAATCCCCTCCTTGCAAGGAGGGGAAAGGTGGGCGCATTGGGACCACCGCATGGAGACCTTCACCGACGAGCAGCTTGGCCGCGTGCCCCGCGAGGTGCTCTGGCGCGCGGTCGATCACGCCTGGCGCGAGCTGGCCGCCGGCCGGATGGTCAACCCGCCCCGGACCGAGACCGTCGGCCGGCTAGGCGACCCGGACTTCTTCCGGCTCGAGATGCCGGCCGAACTGCGCGACGCGGACGGCGTCGTCGCCGCCGGGCGGAAGGTGATCGAGGAGGCCTCCGCGGTCGACCAGACGGGCCGACGCCGGCTCGGCCAGCGGACCGCGCATCTGGTGATCGCGGACCGGGTGACCGGCCGGACCGCTTCCTTCGCGGCCGACCACCTGACCAACATCCGCACCGGCGCGGCCGCGGCCTGGGCGGCGCGCTACCTCGCCGGTGAGGTGCCCCGCGTGGCGCTGCTCGGCACCGGGCGGGTGGCTCGCGAGATGGCCTTGGCCGCCGACGCGTTGCTGCGCCCGCGGGAGCTGGTCGCGACCAGCCGCGACGCGGCCCACCGGGCGGCGTTTGCGGAGGCGCTGGCGCCGCACCTGCGGGCCTCGCTGACCACCACGGCCGACCTGGATCACGCGCTGCGCGGCGCGCAGGTGGTGCTGGCCGCGGTGCCGGCCGCGGCGCCGCTGCTGACCGCTGACCGGGTCGCTGGCGCCGAGGTGGTGGTGGCGGTGGAAGGCGACCCGCGGGTGCGGCTATTCGATCCGGTCCTGATGGCGGCCGGGCCGGTGGTGGTCGACGAGCCGACTCAGGCCCGCCGCAGCGGGTCCTGGCCGACCGACGACCGGGTGGCCGCTGCTCTGGTCGACGACCGTCCGGCGACGGTGGCCGACGCCGCGGCGGGCCGTTTGGCAGGGCTCGACCGGCCGGTGCTGGTGCTGCTCACCGGCCTCGCGGCGCTGGACCTGGCGGTGGGACTGGCGGCCTGGCGCTGGTTGAGCGACAATGGCTGACGGGACGGCGGGGAGAGTGTCGATGAGGACTGGTTACCGGTGCGCGATCGGCGGCCTGCTGCTGTGCGCCCTGGCCGGCTGCGCCGGGGACTCGGGCGGCCTGTCGCGGGAGCAGGAGCAGGCGGTCGAGTCGGTCACCCGGCTGACCAAGTACTTCGGCTCGGTGGTCGGGTCGTTCGCCGATCTGGCCAAGCTGAAGAACCTGGTGCCGACGCTGGCCGGGATGGCCTTCGGCGAGACCCCGCGGGTCACCGCGCGGCTGAAGGGCCTCGGGCTCGAGGTCGGGTTCGACTACGGCGCCGGGCGCGCGCTGCCGCTGGCCGGCGGCAAGACCGTGGCCGGCCGGGTCGACATCGGGTTCGACCTGACCCGGGTCGAGGGCCGGCTGGGTTTCCAGCAGTTTTCGCTGGCGGGGCACCCGGTGGATGGGGCGATCGGCGTCTATCCCCGTGAGCGGCGCCTGGACGACCTCCGCTTGCGGGTGGACACGCTGCGGATCGACCGCATCGGCACGCTGGAGGGCGAGACCGGCGTGCTGATCGTCACCGACGGCACGGTGGGAATGAGGGACGGTCGGCTGACCATGCGCGATATCGCCGGCGGCGAGTTCGGCGTGACCGTGGCCGATCTGGCGGTCAACCCGTTCCGCAACGGCAACGCGATGCCGCAGCGAGGCGAAGTCATCTTCGCGATGCCGCTGAAGGTCCTGGGCATCCAGAAGGTCGACCTCAAGGTCCGCTTCAACGACCAGTCCCCCCGCGACGGCACGGTCGACGTCTTCGTCGGCCCCCTCGGCCCGATCCGCTACAAGGTCCTGCACCTGGCGGAGTGACGGCCTGGGGCGGACGGTCAGACCGGGAGGGCGCTCGCCCAGGCCCCGGCCGGGCGCCAGGCTCCGGCCGCGACGCGCTCCTTGAGGTGGTGGACCAGCGCCAGCATCATGTCCACCCGGCCGAACGGCGTGACCAGGTAGATCCCCGCCGCGCCGCAAGCCAGCGCCTCATCGATCAGCTCGGCGGTGATGGCGATCCCCTCGGCCTGGCTGGCCTCCCGGTCGCCATCCACCGCCGCCATCCGATCCTGGATCTCCTGCGGGATGCGCATGCCCGGCACCTCGTGGTGCAGGAAGCGCGCGTTGCGGGCCGAGACTAGCGGCATGAAGCCGACCAGGATGGGCAGGTCCAGGTGCGCCGTGGCTTGGTACATCTCCCGGACTCGGGCCGGGTCGTAGACCATCTGCGACATGGCGAAGTCGCAGCCGATGGCGATCTTCTTTTCCAGCCGTCGGACCGAGGCGTCGAGCCGTTTGGCGTTCGGATCGAAGGCCACGCCGATGACGAAGTTGGTCCGCCGGTCGAGGTGGATGCCGAGCGCGTTGCGGCCCTGGTTGAGGTCCTGCAACATGCGGATCAGGCCGAACGAGTTGGTGTCGAACACGGCGCTGGCCTCGGCCAGGCCGGCCAGGTTGATGGGGTCGCCGGTGAGCGCCAGGATGGTTTGGATGCCCAGCGCGCTGGCGCCCATCAGGGCCGACTGCTGGCCGAGCAGGTTGCGATCGCGGCAGGTCACGTGGCAGACCGCCGGGATGCCGGCGTGGGTCTGCACCAGGTGGCTGAGCGAGACGCTGCACATGCGGATGCTGGCCAACGGATTGTCGGCGATGGAGATGCCGTGGGCGCCGGCCTGGGCCAGCCGCGCCGCGCCGTCCAGCACTTGCTCGTAGGCCATTCCGCGCGGCGGGTCGAGCTCGACCACGATCACCGGCTCGCGGCCGAGCGGGGCGAGCAGTTCGGGCACCTCCGGCGGCGAGGCGACCACCGCCGCCGGGCGCGGCGCCGGCGGCGGGAGCACCGCCGTCGGTTGGCGACTCGGCACCGGCCGGCCGGCCAGCCGGGCGGCGATCTGCCGGATGTGCTGCGGCGTGGTGCCGCAGCAGCCGCCGATCAGGCTGACGCCGCTGTCGGCCAGGTGCTCGGCCGCGTCGACGAAGTAGGCGATGTCGTCGTTGAACACGTACCGGCCCTCGACCACCTGCGGGAAGCTGGCGTTGGGATAGGCGCTCAGCGGCGCGTCGGTCAGCGCGCTCAGCCGTTCGATGGTCCGGACCAGGTGCAGCGGGCCGAACCCGCAATTGCCGCCCAGCGCCGCGGCGCCGGACTCGCGGAGGCGGAGCATCGCCCGGAGGAGGTCCTCGCCGCCCTCGTCGGCCAGCCGGTCGGGGATCGAGAATTGCACCAGCAGCGGCAGTTCGGTCACGCCGCGGGCGGCCTCGAAGGCCAGCGTCAACTCGTCCATGGAGACGAAGGTCTCGAGCAGGATGGCGTCGGCGCCCGCCTCGTCCAGGGCCGCCACCTGCTCGGCGAAGGCGTCGCTCAGCTCCTGCCGGGTGACCGGATCCTCGCGCCGGCCGGCGGTGCGGCCGGCCGGGCCCACGCTGCCCAGCACGAACCCCTCGTCGCCGGCCGCCTGCCGCGCCAGGCGAACCCCGGCGGCGCACATCTCGGCCACCTTGTCCTCGTGGCCGAACCTGGCCAGGAGCAGGCGGTTGGCCCCGAAAGTGTTGCTCTCCAGGACCTCTGCGCCGGCGGCGCGGTACTCGTAATGGACCGCCAGCACCAGAGTCGGGCTGGACAGGTTCAGCTCGTCCAGACAGCTCGACCAGGGCACACCCCGCGCGACCAGTTGCGTGCCGACCGCGCCGTCGCCGATGACGACGCGCTGGGACAGCGTTTCCAGCAGGCGGGAAGAACTCATCACGGCTCCGGCGCGCACCCATTATAGCGCACGCCGCCCCGCGCGACGGGACGCGCGGGGCGGCGAGTCGGAGCCTGCCCGGAGTTGGTTACGGGCTGTTGATCAGGCCCGGCATGCCGCCGTAGCAGGCCACCGCGCCCATCCACTTGACGTGCCCGTCGGCGAAGACCAGGTTCGAGCCGTCGTTGTGCCGGGTCTTGTCCAAGGTGCGGTTGGCCGCCTGGGACAGGTCGTACCACCCGCTCTTGGCGGCATAGGCGAAGTTGGCGCCGTTGTACAGGTCACCGCACCAGTGGAGCGAGTCGCCCAGGGCGATCTTCTCCGACGGGCTCGGCCCGTCGGCCATCGCGTCGCCGTTGAGCAGGCAGTTGTAGCCGTAATGGCTGAGCGCCTGGAGAGTCGAGTCGGCCATGTTGATCTGACTCGACGAGGGGCAGTTGAAGCACTGCCAGTTCTTGATGTACGGCTCCAGCCGGAACCGCCACCAGTTGACGTTGGTCCCGTTGGCGCCCTGAGGCAGCCCGGCCACCGACTCGGTGCGCGGATAGCGCTCGTCGTAGTCCTGCGTGTACTGAATGACCGCCACGCCAAGCTGCTTGCCGTTCGATTGGCAACTCGACTGGCGCGCCTTCTCGCGCGCCTTGGCGAACACGGGAAACAGGATGGCCGCCAGAATCGCGATGATCGCGATTACGACCAGCAACTCGATCAGGGTGAAGCCCGACCTCTGGGTCCGGCGCATCGGTATCCTCCTCGGCATGATCCAACCGACCCACCCGCTGCTGGGACCATTCTAGCTACTACCAGAGGCGTTTTCAAGATTGGCGAGGGATGATTGTCGGCTACCCGGCATCGGTGCCGCCGGTCAGCTCCTCGAACAGGTCCGGCTCGCGCCGGCGGAGGTCGCTGGGACCCTTCGGGCCGGAGGCCAGCACCTCGCGCGGCTTGCTGCCGCGGGGCGGGCCGACGATGCCCAGGTTGAACATCTGGTCCATGATCCGCCCGGCCCGGTTGTAGCCGATGCCGTAGGTCCGCTGGAGCCGGGAGGTCGAGGCCTCGCCCTCGCGGCGGACGAACTCGACGCACTCCCAGAACAGGTCGTCCAGGTTGTCGTCGTCGACGCCCTCGTCGGCGTAGCCGTCCTCGGCATCGGCGGCCACCGGCTTGATGATGCTCTCCTCGTAGCGGACCTTGAGCGTGGAGGGCATGGCCTGGAGGTACTCGACCAGGTGGTGGACTTGCAGCTCGTCGACGAAGGCGCCCTGGATGCGTTCCGGCTTGCTGTTGTCGATCGGCGAGTAGAGCATGTCGCCGCGGCCGATCAGCCGCTCGGCGCCGACCTGGTCCAAGATCACCCGGCTGTCCACCTGCTGCGCCACGGCGAAGGCGATGCGGGTGCCGATGTTGGCCTTGATCGACCCGGTGACCACGTTCACCGACGGCCGTTGGGTGGCCACCACCAGGTGGATCCCGGTGGCCCGGGCGAGCTGCGCGATGCGGCAGATGCTGGCCTCCACCTCGGCCCTGGCGAGCATCATCAGCTCGGCCAGCTCGTCGATGATGACCACGATGTAGGGCATCCGCTCGTCTTCATCGACCTGCGCGTTGTAGCTGCCTATGTTCCGGGCGCCCAGGGCGTGGAGGCGGTCGTACCGGCACATCATCTCGCGCACCGCGCCGCGGAGGAGGTCGGCCGCGTCCTCGGGATCGTGGACCACCGGCCGGTCAAGGTGCGGAATCCCGTCGTAGAGCGTCAGCTCGACTCGCTTCGGGTCGATCATCAGGAACCGCAGGTCGCGCGGCGAGAGGCGGTAGAGCAGCGAGATGATGATGCAGTTGAGGCAGACCGACTTGCCCGAGTTGGTCGAGCCGGCGACCAGGACGTGCGGCATGCGGGTCAGCTCGCCGACCTTGATGTGCCCGGCGATGTCCTTGCCGACCACGAACGGGAGCGGCCCCGGCGCGTCGCGGAAGTCGCGTGAGGTGAGTACCGAATGGAGGTGGACCACCTCGCGGATCTGGTTCGGCACCTCGATCCCGATCACGCCCTTGCCGGGCACCGGGGCCTCGATCCGGATCCCGGTCGAGGCCAGCGCCATGGCGATGTCGTCGGCCAGCACGGCGACCTTGCTGACCCTGATCCCGGGCGCCAGCTCCAGTTCGTAGCGCGTCACCGTCGGACCGATCTCGGTGTTGACCACCCGCGCCTCGATCCGGAAGCTGGCCAGCGTCCGCTCGAGCCGCTCGCTGTTGGCGCGGATCTCGGGCAGCCGGTCGGGCAGCGGCCCGGACTTGGCCGGCTGAACCAGGTCGAGCGGCGGGGTGCGGTAGTCGGTCGGCTCGCCGTCGGCGTACCAGGCCTCCTCCAGCTCGGACATGCCGGGCGGCGTGGGCATGCCGGGCAGGGTCATCTGCCGCGGGTGGCCGCTCTCGTCGAGCGGCACCGGCGGGCGCTCCAGGCGGGTGTCGAACGGCCCGGGCGCCGGCGCCTCGGCGCTCGGGTTCGGCTCAGGCTCCGGCTCGGGCTCGGGCGGCTCGGCGATGGGCAGTTCCTCACGCAGGTAGAGCGGCACCGGGAGCCCGGCCAGGTCGGGCGCCGGCTCGGTCTGACGCCGCGCTCGCGGCCTCCGGACGCGGCGGGAGCGCTCCTGACCGAGCTGCTGCGCCGTCTCTCGCGCCCGCTCGCGCACGCCTTCCAGAAACTCGCGGATACTGCGCTGGCTGGACAGCACCAGACCGGCCAAGACCATCATGCCCAGCACGATCCGACAGCCGATGTCGCCGACCAGGCGGCGCAGGAAGAAGACCAGCCCGGCGCCGACCAGCCCGCCGTACCACGCCGGCGGGTTGAGGAAGCCCTGCCCGTCGGCACTGGCGCGGAACTCCTCGCCGAACGGCACCCGGACGTGGATGAACCCGCTGGCCGCCAGACAGAGCAGCCCCAGCCCGACGGTCGAGGCCGGCGGCGGCGGAGCCTGACCGCGCAACAGCCACCAGGTGCCGACGAAGAAGAACAGGTAGGGCACGACCTCGGCCAGCCGGCCGACCACAGCGTGCAGCAAGGCGGCCAGGCCGCCGAGCACCGGCCCGGCCTCCGGCGCGCGCAACCCGGCCAGGACCAGCGCGCCGATGGTGACCAGGCCCAGCCCGATCAGGTCACCGCGCAGCCGCCCGCCGGCGTCCTTCGCTCGACTCTTTGCTGTCGTTCGCGGCATGGCACACCCGGAAGATTCGACACCGCCGGGCGGGCAAGGTTGTGGAGGCGGCGACGGCGCGGCCTTCGCGCCGCGGGTTGGGCGCCCACCGGCCGTTTGCCGTGCGTCCCGGGACGCGCCGACGAGACGAGCATTCCTGCGTTTATTATGCCTGTTTCGCGCGTGGGAAGATATGGCTATAATGGGAACATGCGACAAGCGCAAGCCATTTCCCGTCTGCTTCCGGCCTTCCGGTCCGTCACCGGTCTGGCTGCGGAACGCTGCGATCCCGCCGTCGCGAGACCTGCCTCACGGAGGCCGGACGCAGTCCTGGCGGCCGGCCGGTGGCGGTTCCTGGTGGAGTACAAAGCGGCCGCCACCGCCGAGCAGGTTGGCGCAGCGTTGCGGCAGATGGCGTCCTGGTCCGAAGAGCGCGGGACGCCGGTGCTGGTGGTGCCGTACATGGGCGAGACCGGCCGGCGGCTGTGCTCTGAGGCGGGTTTCTCCTGGCTTGACCTGTCCGGCAACGCGGACATCGTGGCGGCGGGCTTGCGCATCCGTGTCCTGGGCGAGCCGAACCGCTTCAAGCGACGAGGCCGGCCGGCCTCGCTGTTCGCCCCGCGCAGCTCGCGCGTGGCCCGGGTCCTGCTGCTCGCTCCCGACCGTTCCTACGGGCACGGCGAGCTGGCCGAGCTGACGGGCCTGAGCAGTGGGTTTCTCAGCCGCCTGTTGCCGCGGTACGTCGAGGCCGGGTTCGTCGCGCGGGCGAGCCGGGGCCGGGCGGTCAGCTACCGGGTGACCGCTGCCGACCGGCTGCTGTCGGCCTGGCACGCGGCCTACGAGTTCGCGGAGCACACCGTGGTGCGCGGCCACGTAGCGGCTCGGAGCGGGCCGGAGCTGGCCCGGGTGCTGGCCGCCGGACTATCCGAGCACGCCGTGGAGCACGCCGCCACCGGCCTCGCCGCGGCCTGGCTGTGGGAGCCTCACGCCGCTTTTCGCACGGCGACCATCTACCTTTCTCGCTTGCCGAGCGCGGAGTTGCTGGCCGAGCTGGGCGTTCACGAGGGCATGGCTGGCAGCAACACCTGGCTGGTGGTACCCAACGACGACGGCGTCTTCACCGGCGCGGAGGTGGTGGATGGCGTCCGCTGCGTCAGCGCGGTGCAGACCTACCTTGATCTGAAGGGACACCCGGAACGCGCCGAAGAAGCGGCCAAGGAGCTCCGCCGGCGGTACCTGACGTGGCCGTCGCGCGCCGAAGGGGCGGAGCCGTGAGGGAAGCCCGCCGGACGCGCGTAGACTACCCGCCGGAAGCCTTCGAGCGGGTCCGCCAGACATGTCTCCATGTTGCCACGGTGCTGGGTGACACGATGGAGCGCGTCACGCTCGTCGGCGGGGCGGTGCCATCGTTGTTGATCCCGCCAGATCGTCAGCCCGAAGGCACCGAGCCCCATCCGGGGACTACGGACATGGACCTGGGCCTGGAGCTCGCGCTGCTGGAAGACGAAGGCTACGCCGGCCTCGCTGAGCTCCTGCGCGGATCCGGCTACCGGGCCGAGCAGACCGAGCAGGGCCGGACCCGTCGCCAGACCTGGCGCACCGACCCCGCGCTGGGCACGAAGGTGACCATCGACTTCCTGATCCCCCGTAGCCCGCAGGCCAGCCGGCATGCCCGCCTGCAGAACCTGGAGCCCGACTTCGCGGCCATCATCGCCGACGGGCTACAACTCGTGGCCCGCGACCGACGTCAAGTCCGGCTGTCAGGTCAGACGCTACGGGGCGAGGTGACGGAGCGTGACATCTGGGTCTGCGGCCCGGCCTCGTACGTGGTGCTCAAGGCTCGGGCGGTCCGCGGACGGGAGATGCCCAAGGACGCTTTCGATCTGCACTATGTGCTGGCAAACATCGAGGGTGGCGTGCCGGCGGTCGCCGCCGACCTGCGCCTGATGCTGGACGACTCCGACGCCGCCGAGGCCGTAAGCTTCCTCCGCGTCGACTATGCCACCGCGGACGGCATCGGCCCGAGCCGCGCGGCGTACTTCGCCTACGGTGAGGTGATGCCCGAGACCCAAGCAGCCCACGACTACCTCAAGGCCTCGGCCCACGCGTTCGTCCAGCAGTTGCTCAGGACGTTGGGTTAGGCCGCTCTTGGTTGGGGCGCGGCGGACTTGTCGCCAACCTGCCGGTCTATTCGTACACCCCCAGCTCCGTGATCTCCGGCCAGACCCAGGTGCCGTAGCCTTGGCGCTGGGCCTTGATGTGGATGCGCAGCCGGTCCGTGGTCACCGGGTCGCCGTGCCATTCCAGGTGGGGCAGGTACTGGTCCTGCCAGGTGTGGATGGTGCGCCACGCGCCGTTCTGCCAGAGGTCCAGGTCGGCGGCCTTGATGGTCGAGGTCCACAGCTCCACGCGGCGGAAGGTGACCGGCCGCGCGAAGGTCACCTCGCACTGGTTGCGGTCGCTGTAGTAGGGCAGCCAGGCCGCGGCGTCGGTGATCCCGTCGGCCAGGTCCGGATCGGGTTGGGCCGCCGCGCCCGGCTTGCCCAGGGCCCACTTCACCTCCCCTGTGGCGAGCAGGTTGCCGGCGTCCACGGGTTGCTTCAAGGCGTCGGCGATCTCGGCCTGAAGCTCGTCGAGGGACTTGAACCGCGGCAACACCTCCAGGGTCGTGTAGACGTGCGCGCCGAGGCCGGCGAACTGGTCGGTGAACCGGTCGCCGGAGACCTCGATCACCCGGTTCTCGCGGAGCACCAGCAGCCGTTTGGCCCTCAGCTCCGCCAGGGCGGGGACGGTGAAGGTGGCGGTGGCCGGGTCGTAGCTCTGGTTGGCCGCGACCAGGAACAGGTGGGCCCGGTCCACCGGCCGAGGCTGGTGGCGCTTGGCGATCACGTCCACGCCGGGGTTGTCCGAGGCCGCCGGCCGCGCGCCGCCGGCCGCCGTCCAGGCGGGCGCCAGGAAGGCCAATTCCTCGAACACCGCGTCCATGGCGAGCCGGTTCTCGAGGTGGTTCCAGTACCCGCCGAAGATGAACGGGACCATCCCCTTGGCGCCGTTGGCCAGGGCGGTGAGGGCGAACCAGCGGGACTCGGTGAAGGTCGGGTGCTGGCCGTACAGCCCGTCGTAGCTGAAGGTTTGCGGCATGGCCCACAGCGCCCGCCCGCCGTCGTTGGCGGCCACGCCTTCGCGAATGACTTTGTGGATATGGTCCAGCGGCGAGCCGAACCGGCGCTGCCCGTCACGGACCATCGGGTTCAGATAGGGATGCGGGCACATCACGTCGCAAGCGGACATGTACTCGGCCGGCGCGCGGGAGACGATCATGCAGAAGCGGTAGGGGTCGAGCTCGGCCAGGTAGTCGCGCAGGCTGGCCAGAAACACCGGCGACAGGCCGCGGCACTCCGGCTCGTCGGAGATGTAGTAGCCGATCACGTTCCGTTCATCCCACACCTCGGCCACGGCGGCGCGGAGTTTGGCCTTCAGCTCGCCGTCGATGGGCTGGTCGAGCTTCGCCTTGGTCTCGTCCACCAGTCGGCTGAGACCCGACAGCGTGTACAGGTTGAGATCGGCGCGCTCGAACGCGCTGGCGCCCATCATGAAGTTGGTCGAGTGCGGCAGCCGCGCCTGGGGGAACGAGGAGCTGCCCACGCCGTAGCTCAGGCTGCCGTACCAGCCGCGCAGGAAGACCGGCGTGCCGTTGATCAGCAGGTTCCCCTCGGCGTCCACCCGCGCCTCGACCGCCGGCGCGCGAGGCAGCTTGCGCAGGGTCAGATCGACCTCCGCTTCGGTCTCGTACGTTGGCGGCTTGGCGGTCGGGTTGACCGACCGGAGCAGCTCGGCCCGGACCACGTAACCGCCCTCGCGCAGCCCGCCGGCCGGCAGCTCGAAGGCGACGCTCGACCCGCTGACCGGGTAGTCGGCGCTGACCGACTCGGCTCCGGCGCCGCTCAGCGACACCCGAGCGGTACGGCCCTGGAGCTGATCGTCCGGGAGGCCGAAAGAGACCACCCCGGCGATGCTGTCGACCTGCTGCGTGGCGTAGATCCCGTCGCGGTAGTTGGGCCGGGTCAGGCGCAGGGTCAGCGGCACGAACCGGAACCAGCGGTCGACGCGCAGGTTCATTGCCGTGTACGCGGCCGTCTTGAGCCGGAAGATGACCGGGAACTTGCCCTGCTCGGGCACGGCCGCGCCGGGCACCTGGACCGTCGCCCGAGCGCGCGGGGCGAGCTTGACCGGGACGCTGCCGCCGCGGGCGCCGGCGGTCAGCACCTCCATTTCGAGCGTCCCGTCGAAGGGCTGGTCGCCGCGGTTCTCGACCTCCAGCGAACCTGTCACCCGATACCCTTCACCGCCGGGCGCCAGCCGGAACGCGGCGCCCTCGGCATAGAGGTTGTACCGCCCGCGGTCAATCTTGAGTGGCCCCAGCGTGCCGAAGTTGGCCACGTCGTGGTACTTCTCGGCGGGGCTGAACTGCGAGTAGTACCGCGGCGCCGGGGTGCGGGTGCGCGAGAGCGAGAAGGCCCAGTGCTCGGCCCAGCTCGCGGACGGCCGCTCGCGCAGCAGGGCGAACGGGATGGCGACCTCGACCGACCAGAAGTCCGGGCCCTTGAGGCTGGCCGCGCGCCATTCCCCGGACCAGCCGCCCTTGCCAGTGTTGCCGGACTCGATCAGGTAGAGATCGACCTGCGTCCCGTCCGCGTTGATGGCGAGTTGGTAGTACTCGGTCCGGTCGCCCACGGGGTCGAGGAACAACTCGACGTCGTCGTCCGACCACATCGCCGCGTCGTGCTGCCGCGCCGCCAGAGTGGTCAGCTCGGCCATCTTCGGCTCGTTGCAGCGGATGCCGAAGTACAGGGCCGCCTCGTCGTAGAGCACCCGGAACGAGGTCTGCCGGTCGTCGGGGATGGGCTGTCGACCTGTGTAGCCCAGCGGCATCTCGAACCCGGTGTGCAGCGGCGCCTTGTCCCAGGCCGGCTCGTCCAGCCGGCCGTCGATGGTCAGCGGCCCGGAGCGCGGCGCCGGCGTGGCGTTCTTCCGCGGCGCCTGCGCGCCAACGGCGGTGACCCAGAGCAGCAGCAGCGCGGCGCGGCCGAACGTGGACATGGCGAACTCCCGATACGGCCCGCTGGTTCGCCGCCGGCGGGCGCGGCCCTTGACTCGGGAGACCACAGCGCCGAGAATCGTGGTAGCCGCCACTGTGGCGGGGGAGTGACCCATGGCTCGGGCCGAGGACACCGTAGACCTGGAAGCCGCCTTCGCCAAGGCCGCGAAGGGCGAACGAGTGATCTTGCGCCATGCCGGCCAGCGGTTCGGGCTGGTGCCGGTCGAGCAACTCGAGGCGCTGGAAGATGCGGCCGACGTGGCCGCATCCAGGGAGGCCATGGCCGAAGGCCCGGCGCGGCCGTGGTCCGAGGTGCGGAAGAAGTACGGCCTGGCCTGATCAGCGGTACACGTCGCGCCGGTGCCGCACCCGAGTGATGGTCACCACCTGGCGTTCATCATCCACTCGCAACGCCTCTGTGTCACGGCGGTCGTTACATCACCGTGCCAGGTTCGTGACACGGCATTGACACGAGTCGGGGATGGTCGGCGCGGGCGGCACGGCCGGTCGGCCGTGGGTTGCCGCCGGGAGGTCAACGATGGGCTTGCAGCCGCTTGGCGATCATGTGCTGATCGAAGTGAACGAGGAGCGGGAGCGCGTGCAGGGCGGGATCGTGCTGCCGGAATCCGCCGGTGAGAAGCCGACCGAGGGCACGGTTGTGTCGGCCGGTCCGGGCGCCCGCCGCGATGACGGCAAGCGCGTGGAGATGCCGGTCAAGCAGGGCGACACGGTGATCTTCGGCAAGTACGCCGGGACCGAGGTCAAGGTCGACGGCAAGGAGTACAAGATCCTCGGCGTGAGCGATATCCTGGCCGTTCGCGAGTAGGAGGAGAACGACGTGGCAAGCAAGTTGCTGGCTTACGACGCGCGCGCCCGGAAGGCGCTGCAGCGCGGCGCCGACCAGGTCGCGAACGCCGTCAAGGTCACCCTGGGACCGCGCGGCCGGAACGTGGTGATCGAGAAGAGTTGGGGCAGCCCGACGGTGACCAAGGACGGCGTCACCGTGGCCAAGGACATCGAGCTGCCGCATCCCTTCGAGGACCTCGGCGCGCGGCTGCTACGGGAAGTTTCGAAGAAGACCGCCGACGTGGTCGGCGACGGGACCACCACCGCCACGGTGCTGGCGCAGTGCATCCTGCGCGAGGGCCTCAAGGCCGTCACTGCCGGGGCCAGCCCGCTGCGGGTCAAGCGCGGGATCGAGCAGGCCGTCGAGCAGGTCATCGACCACCTGCGCACGCAGTCCGAGCCAGTTTCGGACAAGCAGGCCTACGAGCACGTGGCGACCATCGCCGGCAACGGGCAGGACGTCGGCAGCGTGATCGCCGAAGCCCTGGCCGAGGTGGGGCCCGACGGCGTGGTGACCATCGAAGAAGGCAAGACCTCGCAGACCGAGATCGAGCTGGTCGAGGGTATGCAGTTCGACAAGGGCTACCTGTCGCCCTACATGGTGACCGACCCCGAGACCATGGAGTGCGTCCTGGAAGAGCCGCTGATGCTCTTCTGGGAGAAGAAGATCGCCGACGTGCAGCAGTTGGTGCCGCTGCTCCAGAAGCTGGCCGAGACCCGGCAGCCGCTGCTGATAGTGGCCGAGGACGTCGAGGGCCAAGCGCTGGCAACCCTGGTGGTCAACAACCTCCGCGGCATCGTCCGCGCCGCGGCGGTCAAGGCGCCCGGCTTCGGCGATCGGCGCAAGGCCATGCTGCAGGACATGGCGGTGCTGACCGGCGGCACCTTCTTCACCGAGGACCTGGGCGTCACGCTCGAGAAGGTCGAGATCGCTCAACTCGGGCGCGCCGACAAGGTGGTGGTCGACAAGGACCACACCACCATCATCGGCGGGAAGGGCGAGCAGGCGGCCATCGCCGGCCGGATCACCCAGATCCGCAACGAGATCGAGAAGACCACTTCGGACTACGACCGCGAGAAGCTTGAGGAGCGGCTGGCCAAGCTGGCCGGCGGCGTGGCCGAAATCCGCGTCGGGGCCTCGACCGAGACCGAGCTGAAGGAGAAGAAGGCCCGGTTCCAGGACGCCCTGCACTCGACCAAGGCGGCGATCGAGGAAGGCATCGTGGTCGGCGGCGGCGTGGCCCTGGCCCGCGCGGCGAAGGTGCTCGACGGCTTCCAGGCCGAGGCGCCCGACGCGCAGATCGGCGTCGACATCGTCCGCCGCGCGCTGTCCCAGCCGCTGCGGATGATCGCTGAGAACGCCGGCGACGAGGGCAGCGTCATCCTCCAGCAGACCTTGGCCAACGACGCCGCGCACTACGGCTACAACGCCCTGACTCAGGAGTTCGTCGATCTGGTCGCGGCCGGCGTGGTCGACCCGCTGAAGGTCGTCCGCTCGGCGCTGGAGAACGCGGCCAGCATCGCCGGGATGATCCTGACCACCGAGTGCACGGTGGCCGACAAGCCCGAACCCCCGGCCCCGCCCCCGCCCCCCGGCGGCGGCCACGGCGGTATGGGTGGCATGGGCGGCATGGGCGGCATGGGCGGCATGGGCGGCATGGACTTCTAGCCCGCCGACAGGCCAGACGTCATCGACGGGCGGGGCTCCGGCCCCGCCCGTTCGTTTGGGTGGAAGTCGACGGTCAGTCGGGCCATCGGTCCGGCAGCCGGTAGAGGGCGATGTCGTCGAAGAGGATCTCGTCGCCGGCCTGCTGCCGGGCCGCGCCGAGCATGATCACCAGCTTGCCGACCCCTTCGGGCACCGTCTGGAAGATCACCAGCGGGCGCCACTGCTCCTGGCAGTCGACCGCGTCGACCGACTTTTCCAAATCGCCGCGCTGGCTCCAGGCGCCGTCCGGGGTGCGGTGGCGGACGGTCAGATTGCCGGCCGTGCCCGAGGCGGCGTGGCCCTTGGCCCAGGCCACGCAAAGGTACCGCTCGCCGGGCTTCACGTCCACGTTCTGGATGTACACCGCCGACTCCGCGCCGGCGAGGCTGGCCGCGTTGCCGGTCCGGCCGGCGGGGCGGATGGTCAGCTTCGACTGCCGCGTCCGATCCCAGGTCGACCAGTGCGTCGCCGCCGCCGCGGTCCAGTCCTTTTCGGCCGCGCCGGGCTTGGTGGTCTGCTCCTCGAAGCCATCGTTCTTGACCAGGTTCGGCGGCCTGGTCTCGGCGATCCACCGCCAAGCCCGGGCGGCGTTGGCCACGTCGCCTTCGGCCGCGGCGGAAGTCAGCTTCCTGGCCGCCGCCGCCAACTGGTCGGGCGCGTGGGCGCGGTACCAGTCCATCAGGGCGATGGCCGCCGCCGGCGCGCCCGCCTCCAGGCGCGACATCTGGCCGGTCGCCAGATAGCCCATGCCGCCCAGCCCGCGGACCGTCTCGCCGAGCAGATCATCGCGTTTGGCGGCGGCCGACCAGACCGGCTCGCGGGCCGCGCTGAGCCGGATCATGGCGGCGATCTTGTCGCTCACCGCCGCGGCCGAGGCGGCATCGGTGACCTTCGCCGCCAACAGTTCGCGGCTGAGGGCGTAGCTGCGGATGGGGAAGCTGGAGTACTTCAGCGCCGCGCGGAGCACGGCGAGTCGCTGGCGGACCGGCTCGGAGCCGGCTTCGCGGTCCGCCTGATCGAGCAGCGCGAAGCACTGGTCCAAGGCCGCCGGCGTGACGGCCATGGCCTGGGCCACCAGGTTGCGATGCTCCCACATCGGCCGACCGGGCCGCGGCGTGGCGTAGCTGCGCTCCAGGACTTCGTAGTACCGGGCGACGGTCTTGGCCGCGGGGCCGAACAGCCTGGCGAAGTACTCGGCCAGCAGCCCGTCGATGGGTTGCGCGGCGTCCTGCTGCAGCTTCGCCGTGGCCCAGATCATCGGCGCGGTGTGGGGCAGGAAGGTGTAGACCTCGAGATACATCCCCTCGAACCCGAGCGACTTGTCGAACTTCATCTGCTCGTCGACGAAGTGCGGGTAGTAGCGCGGCGTGAGGCAGGCGAAGCCGTAGTAGTCGTACCGGGACAGGTGCCGGCAGCGCTTGGCCCACTCGCGGCTGAGCGCGTGGTCGGCCTGCCGCCGCGCGTCGTCCCACCAGGCCGCGCTGGTCTCGGTGATGAACCCGAACACGTTCGGCTCCAGCGTGTCGACCGTCTCGGGCAGGTTCCGGGCGATGCTGTAGATCAACGTGCCGATGTACTTGTCGGGATGGGTCTTGGCCACCTCGCGGGCGATGGCGTTGACGAACTTGTAGTGGCGGTCGGAGAACTCACGCTTCTCGTACGAGTCCGGCCGCGGGTCCCAGGCACGGCAGTTGGGGCAGCCGCAGAGGTGGTTGATGTCGTCCATGCCGACCGAGAAGCTGTCGATCTCGGGATGCTGGTCGAACCAAGTCCGAGCGAACTCGGCGACCAGCCGGATCACCTCGGGATTGCTCTCGCACGGCCGCCAGGCGTTCTCGCCGGCGGGCGGGATCCAGCGCTTGCCGCCGATCAGCGGGTAGTACTCGGGGTGTGTCTGCGCGTACTTCTCCGGCGGGAAGACGCGCCACACGTTGTTCTGGAATTGGCGGCGGGGGACCACTTCGCTGAGGACCGTCTGGTTGCGGAGCTGCCAGCGCTTCCAGGAATCGACCCACTGGTGGCCCGACCAGACCCGCGGCGAGGTGCCGGGCGAGACCACCCGCCCCGACAGCTCGACCTGCAGCTCGCCGGGCTGACCGGCCGGGACGTACTCCCACAGCTCGCCCGGCGCGAACCAGCGGATCCCCAGTTCCTGCTCCAGAAAGCCGTAGACGGCGAAGGCGCTGGCCGTCGGGTAGCGTCCGGCCAGGTAGAGATCGCCGCCGCGCGGCCCGATGGCGTAGGACTCGGGGTTGACCTCCAGCCCCGGCAGATCGGCGGTGGTGGTCTTGGCGCAGCGGTCCAGATAGACTGCCGGCCCGGCGACCGCCTGCCCGTCGGTCCGCAGCGGCAGCTCGACGCCGCACAGCTTCTGGACGTAGTGCCGCAGATCCTCGGCGGCCTGAACCACCGGCGCGGCGGCCTTGGCCGGGATCACCACGGTCATCTGTGGCCGCCCGCCGGCGGCCAGGGTCAGCACCTCCGCCGGCGCGCCGGCGCAGCAGAGTAGCAACAGGTAGGCGATGCGCATGGTCAACTCCCGCCCAAGGGTGCCTCACCCGCCCGACCGCCGCAAGCGTCCCCGCGACAACGGACTCTACATAAATTACAATTGCCGAATCCACATGGGGTCAGGTCTTGCAATCGCACAAATGTGCGATTGCAAGACCTGACCCCAACCCTGCGCAGGTGCGACGCGCGGGGTTGGCGAACTGGAACGTGGCCGAAGGGACCGCGCATGGCCGGATGGCTCTTGGCGTACTGCCTCCTGGCGCCGGCGGCGGACAATCTGCTGCTCAACGGCGGCTGCGAGCTCGATGACGGCGGCTGGGTGGCGTTCTGGGAAGCCCGGACGCCCAGCGACGCGCTGCGGCGGCTGAGCTGCGACGATCAGGTCGCGCACGGTGGGCGGCGGGCGCTGAAGATCGAGAACCTGGACAAGACCCTCAGCCGTTGGCGGACCGGGCACCGGCTCGATCTAGCCATCGCGCCGGGGACGCCGGTCAAGCTGACCGGTTGGATCCGCACCGCCGGCGTCCAGGGCGAGGCCCGGCTGCGGCTGTACCTGATGGCCGGCGACCAGATCGCCGCCCAGCCCGGCTCCGGCACGGTCAGCGGCGACCAGGACTGGACCCAGGCAACGGTCGCGGTCACGGCGCCCGGCGCGGTCACCTGGGCCATGGCCTACCTCGAGCTGGAGGGTACCGGGACGGCTTGGTTCGACGACCTGGTGCTGACCGGCACCGAGGCGGACGTCGAGTCGCCGGCCGGGCGGCGGATGGTCCTGACGGCCGACGAGGCCTGGGACCTGACCGACTACCAGGTGGTCGTCCGCGGCGGCCAGACGGTCTTGGAGATTCCGCCGGAGGCCGGAGCCAGGCAGGGCGAGGCGCTGTTCTACTTCCGTGGCGAGACGGGCCGGTACCGGGTCTTCGCCAGGTATCTGGACGAGCCGGACGGCGCCTCGACGGCCTCGCTGGCGGTCAACGGTCGGCCGCTGGCCGAGTGGCGCTTCGACGGCACCGCGGCCGAGGCCAAGGAAACGGTGGCCGAGCGCGACCTGGGACTGGCGGACCTGCAACGCAACAGCAAGCTGGTCTGGCGCGGCGCGGCCGACGCGGGCGAGTATGCCCGGCTGGTGGCCTTGGAACTGGCCCCGGCCGGGCGGTTCCGCGGCACGCTGCTGCCGGCCGAGCAACTGCCGCCGCCACCCGATCTGCGGGTCTACCAGCGACCCGAGGCGGCCGGCCTGCCGCGCGGCGGGCTGGGCGAGCAACTCAACCGCGCCGTGGCCGCGCAGGAGGCCCAGCGCGAGGCCGAGCTGGCGGCGCTGACCACGCCGGAAGCCTGGCGCGCCTACCAGGCCCGCATCCGCGCCAGGCTGGCCGACTATTTCGGCCCGTTCCCCGAGCGCACGCCGCTCAGGCCGAAGGTTGTCGGGACAATCGACCGCGGCGCCACCGTGATCGAGAAGGTCCTGTTCGAGAGCCGGCCAGGGCACTTGGTCAGCGCCAACTTCTACCACGGGCGGGCCGCGGGCAAGGCGCCCGGCGTGCTCCTGGTGTGCGGCCACTCCGACGAGGGCAAGGGCTACCACCTCTACCACGAGTGCGCCCTGGGCCTGGTGCTCAAAGGCTACGCGGTGCTGGCCATCGACCCCACCGGGCAGGGCGAGCGGCTGGAGTGCTTCGACCCGGAGACGCTCAAGGACACCGTCGGCGGGCCGGTGGCCCAGCACCACCAGCTCGGCCGGCCGTCGTTTTTGGTCGGCCGCACGCTCAGCGGCCACCGGGTCTGGGACGCGCTCCGGGCGGTCGATTACCTGACCTCCCGGCCGGAGGTGGATCCGGCCCGGCTGGGGGTGGTCGGCAATTCCGGTGGCGGGCAGATGGCCTTCCTGACCGCCGCCGTGGACGAGCGCATCCAGGCCTGCGCGGCGGCGCACCCCGGCGGGTCGATGGAGAACACCTACCTGATCGGGCAATCCTTCCGCGACAAGGAGATCCTCTGCCTGATCGCCCCACGGCCGTGCCGGGTAATCGTCGGCCGGGACTCCGGCGAGGTCGGCCACGCCAAGAAGGTCGAGGACATGCTCCGGTTCTACCGCGGCCTGGGCGCGCCGGAGCGCTGCGAACTGGTCTGGGTCGACGGGGTGCACAATCTGGAGCAGCCCAAGCGGGTGGCCGCCTACGAGTGGCTCAACCGCTGGCTGGGCCGGACCGAGGCCGGGTCCGACGAGCCGCCGCTGGAGCCGCTCAAGGCCGAGGAGCTGTGGTGCGCTCCGCGCGGCTCGCTGCTGGCCGACCTGCACAGCCGCAGCGGCCAGGACATCAACCGTGAGACCCTCGCCGCCCTGCGCCGCCGGCGCACCGCCATCACTCCCGACGACCTCCGCGCGGCGGTGATCCGGCGCCTGGGTCTCAAACTCCCGGCCGAGCGCACCCCGCCGGCCGCCCGACCCGCCGGCGCCCTCGCCCTGGACGGCCTGACCGCCGAGCTGCTGTGCCTGGAGACCGAGCCCGGGCTGTACCTCCCGGCGGTCCTCTTCCGCCCCGAGGCGGTGCCGGCCGACCGGCCGGTCATCCTCCACGCCGCGCAGTGGGGCAAGCCGCCGCGCGCCGACCGGCCGTCGCTGCCACTCGAGCTGGCGCGGCGCGGCTACCCGGTCCTCAGCCTCGACGTCCGCGACGCCGGCGAGCTCGATCCGCGGCAGGGCCGCCACAAGCCCACCGCCGCCGGCTGGGATCCCGATCAGTGGGTCCGCGACTCCCGCGCCATCGCCGCCTGGGGCCACCTCGGGACCGCCCTGCCGGCGCTCCAGGCGAGCGACGTTCTGCGCACGTCGGAATTTATTTGTGATAACGAGCATCTTGCTGGAAGACGCGTTTTCGCCGTCGGCGAGGAGCTCGGCGGGCTCTGGGCATTGCTCGCCGGTGGGCTTGGCAAAGCCATCGACGGCGTGATTGCCGTGCGCACGCTGCTGTCTCTGGAAATGCTTGTTGATCACAACTATCATGAGGCGCGGGGGTACTTCTGGATGCCCGAGGCGGTGGCCGACTTCGACCTGCCGGAGCTGGGCCTGCTGGTCGCGCCGCGGCGGGTGGCCTGGGTGGCGCCGCTCGATGCACTGGGCCGGCCGGTGGGGGACGACGACTGGCGTCGCTACGCCGGCGCGGCGGCCGACCGCTGCGCGGCGCTGGGCGGCCGGCTCGAGCGTCGCGCCGCGCCCGGCGCCGGACCGGCCGCGCTGGCCGCGGTGGTCGAGCGGCTGCTTGGCTCCTGGTAGTCCCGCTCCACCTTCGGTAATTGCCCGTTGCGCGCAGCGGCGGACGGTCTTAGAATGGGCCTTCGCGGCCGGGCGCGGCGGGTCTCCCGCCCGCTGCCGGCCGACGGTGAGTGGGGTGGATGATGATCTCCCAGACCGCTGAATACGCTTTGCGAGCCGCCGTCTGCCTGGCGGCGGCCACCGACGGGCGGCTGACCACCCCGCAGATCGCCGAGCAGACCTGTGTCCCGGCGGGGTACTTGTCCAAGGTTTTGCAGTCGCTCGGCCGGGCCGGCATCGTGCAATCGCAGCGCGGGCTGGGGGGCGGCTTCAGGCTGGCGCGGGATCCCGCGCAGGTGACCATTCTGGAAGTCATCAACGCGGTCGACCCGGTGCAGCGCATTGCGAGCTGTCCGCTCCACCTGGCCGCTCACCAGGCGCAGCTCTGCCCGTTGCATCAACGGCTCGACGACGCCTTGGCGGCGGTCGAGGAGGCCTTCCAAAACACGGTCCTGTCCGAGTTGCTCGACCCCAACGCCCCGTCGCGCCCCCTGTGCGACGTGCCGCTGGCGGCACTGCTCGAGCGGGAGGCGGCGGCGAAGTCCTGAGCCGCGCGTCAGACCAGGTCGAGCACCTTCACCGGCGGACGACCCACCACGGCCCGGTCGCCGGACACCACGATCGGCCGCTCGATCAGGATCGGGTTGGCCACCATGGCGGCGAGCAGCTCCGCGCGCGAGTGCTCGCCCGCGCCCAGACCCAACTCGGCGAAGACCGGCTCGCCGCGGCGGATGAGCGCCATCGGCTCGAGCCCCAGGCGGGTCAGGAGCGCGTCCAGCTCCGCGGCCGTGGGCGGATCCTGGAGGTAGAGAACGATCCGCGGCTCGACGCCGCGGCCGCGCAGCAGAGCCAACGCCTCGCGGCTCTTGCCGCACCGCGGGTTGTGGTAGATGGTCACCATGGCGCGCTCCGGACCGGCGTCCGCTCAGCGCTCGATGCGCAGGACCACTTCGCCACCGCTCGAAGCGAACTGGCGGAACAGGCCGTAGACTCCCAGGCTTGCCCCGAGCATCTCCAGCGTCTCCTCGATGGTGGTCAGGAGGGCGAAGGTGAAGGTGCTGTCGCTGACCCGGTCGGCGTACCAGCCGCCGACCATCTCCATGCCCAGCGCGCCGGCCAGGTAGACTCCCGCCGCCGCGGACAGGACCCGTCGAACCTCCACCGGCAGGCGGAACACCAGCCGCGCGAAGGTCAACGCGAAGACCACCACGAAGACGGTGCCGGGCACCACCCAAGCGTAGTAGAGCACGCCTTGGGCATGGAGTGCCTGGCGCACCGGCGAAATCAGCAACTCGTGGACGCCGGACGCCTCGTCGAGCGACAGCAACGCGAAGATGGCGGCCAGGCCGCCCCATTCCCAGCGCGCCCGGTCCTGGCCGGCGGGCGCGCCCGCGGCCAGCATCGCGGCCAGGAGCGCGATGGCTACCAGCAGCAGGCTCGAGTACCAGGTCGGCACGTTGGCCTCGGCGTCCACCCAGAACAGGTCGACCACACTCAGGTAGTCGCGCAAGCCACAGAAGAAGACCGCCGACTGCCCGGCCAGAGACAGGGCCGCCAAGACCACGGACACGGCGCTCAGGGCGAGCAGTACCTGTCCGGGACGAATCCGTATCGTGATCATCGCTTGTCGCCGCTACTCCGTCGCACCAATCCAGCGGGAACTCGTCTTGACCAATCTATCGGCGGGCCGCCGGCGGACATTAGCGGTGCCCTAGCGCTCCGCCAAGACCGTACATACCATACCCGCGCGTCCGACGATGACGCTAACGTCACGAACGCTCGGGCGGGGCCGGAAGCCGCGGCGGCCCTCACCGCGCGTTCACCCGCGTCTGGTATCATGATGGCGGTTGGCGAACGGAGCCGAGAGGGTGAACATGGCGGATGTCGAGGCGGCGCTGGCGGCGGTCGAGGCCGCGGCGGCAGGCGGTCAGGCGAGCGCCGAGGCGGCCGACAACCTGCGCCTGTGGCTGACCGGCGAAGCCTTCACGGACTACCGCGAGGCGGTGGCGGAAGCGGTGGCGGCGGGCGACTGGACCGAGCTCGAGGACGCCTTCGGCCGGGTCATTCCGTTCGGCACCGCCGGCCGGCGCGGGCGCGAGGGGATCGGCCCCAACCGGCTTAACGACCGGACCATGGCCGAGAGCGCGGCCGGCCTGGGCGACTGGGTCCGCGAGGTCTTTCCCGAGCAGCAGCCGACTTGCGTGATCGCCTACGACACCCGCCGCAACTCGGCCCGGTATGGCCGGCTGTGCGCTGAGGTGCTGGCCGCGCGCGGGTTCCAGGTCGGTCTCTTCGACGGTTGTCGCGCCACGCCGACGCTGGCCTTCACCGTGCTCCACCGCCAGGCGCTGTGCGGGATCATGATCACCGCCAGCCACAACCCACCGGCGGACAACGGGTTCAAGGCGTACTGGCGCTCGGGCGGGCAGGTGGTCCCGCCGCACGACACCGGGATCATCGCCTGCGTCGGCCGGCTCAGCCGCGAGGCGATCGCGCGCGAGTCCCTCGAGCAGGCCGTCCAGGAGGATCGCGTGACCATCCTGGGCGCCGACGCCGATGCCGACTACTGGGACTACGTGGCCGCCCAGGCCATCGGCAACCAGCGCCGGGCGCGGGTCGTCTTCAGTCCCCTGCAGGGCACCGGCGGCCGGTGCGTGCTGCCGGTCCTGGAGCGGGCCGGGTTTCACGAGGTGCTGGTCGTTCCCGAGCAGGCCGAGCCGTCCAGCGAGTTCGAGCACGTGCCGAATGGGATCGCCAATCCCGAGGTCCCGGCGGCCATGGGCCGGGTCGTGGCGCTATGCCGCGAGCACGACGCCGACGCCGGCATCGCTTCCGACCCCGACGCCGACCGGATCGGCTTCGTCGCCCGCGACGCCGCCGCCGAGGGCGGCTACCGGTTCCTCAACGGCAACCAGATCGGCGTGCTGGTGACCTGGTTCGCCTGCCAGGCGATGAAGCGCGAGGGGACGCTGCCGGAGCGGCCGGTGGTGCTCAAATCGGTGGTCACCACCGAGCTGATCACCCGCATCGCCGAGGACTACGGCGCCCGGGTGCGCGGCGAGCTGCCGGTCGGCTTCCGGTGGATGGGCGAGGTGCTCGACCAGGCCTTGCGCGATGGGCAGTTGGTGGCCGCCATCGAGGAGAGCCACGGCGTCAACCGCGGCGGGCGGGTACGCGACAAGGACGCCGCCTCGGCCGCCCTAGCGCTGTGCGAGCTGGTCGCCGAGCTGAACGAGTCAGGCCGCACGGTGAGTGAGTTGCTCGACGACCTCTACCACCGCTACGGCTACCATCAGGAGCTGCTGCTGAACGTCAACCAGCCGCGCCGCGAGGCGATCGACGCCCTGCTGGCCGGCCTCCGCGCGGCGCCGCCGGCGATGCTCGGCGGGCTGCCGGTGGTGCGAGTGGAGGATCGCCTGCGCGGCGACTACGTCAACCGGGTCACCGGCCAGCCGGTGATCGAGAACTGCCTGATCTACCACCTCGGCGGCGACCAGCGGGTGGACGGCGTGAAGGTGGCCATCCGGCCGTCGGGCACCGAGCCCAAGATGAAGGTCTACGTTCAGGGCCACCGGGCGGTGAAGCCCGGCGAGTCGTTGGAGTCGGTCAAGGAGCTGGTTGACACGGCCTTGAGCGACCTGCCGGACGTCCTGCTGCAGGCGGCGCAGGCGGCCGCCGCGGAGGAGCGCGCATGACGAGTCCGGCCGGTCGCGGGCGGCGGGATGTAATGCTCGGCGGGGTAGGAACGACATGCAGCTAGGAGGTCACCGGTCGATGACCGACGCCGAGCTGGTCAGCGCCGTGCGTCAAGGCGAGGTCGAAGCGTTCGCGCTGTTGGTCGAACGCTACCAGGACCGCGTCGTGGCGGCGGCCTATCATCTGGTCGGCGACCGCGACGCGGCCGACGACCTGGCCCAGGATACGTTCGTGGCGGCGTTCAAACAGATCCATCGGCTGCGCGATCCGAGCCGGATCGGGGCCTGGCTGCACGGGATCGCCCAGCGGCTGTGCTACAAGCACCTCCGGCGCGTGTCGCGGACGGCGGACCTGGAAGAAGAGAAGGTCGAGGCGCTGGTCGCGCCGCCGGACCGGATCGACGAGCCGGGCGAGCTCTGCCAGCTCCTCAACGAGCTGCCCGAGCAGTACCGGCAGGTGCTCGCCGCGCGGTACCTGGAGGACCTCGAGTACGAAGAGATCGCGGCCATCCTGGGGACCACGGTGAACAACGTCCGGGTCCGCTGCCACCGAGCCAAGAATCGGCTCCGGGAGCTGCTGGAAGGCCTCGAGACCGCGGCCGCCGGCCTGCGGGTCGTGGCCGGACAGGGAGGCGCGGGATGAACAAGCACTGGCGGGACCGCCTCCTCGATTACGACGAGCGGCGACTCGATCCGACCGAGCGCGCCGCCCTGGAAGAGCTGCTTGACGCCAACCCCGAGGCACGCGAGTTTCTGGCCGCGTTGCGCCGCGACCGGGAGGTCTTCCGCGCCGCCTTCGCCGGGATCGAGGCCAGCCCCGAGCTGGTCGACCGGGTCATGCGCCGGCTGCCCCAGCGGCGGCGGGGCTGGTTCCCCATGCCGCGGCTGCTGGAAGTCTGCGCCGCCGGGCTGATGGTCTTCGTGCTGGGCACTCTGGTCTCACCGGCGCGACAGCTCGAGCGCCAGCGTCAGGCCCTCTGCCAGCGCGAGGTGAAGGACTTGAGCCGGGTGGTGATGAGCTACGCCGCGGATTACGACGGCTCGTTCCCCAGCGCCGACTGGGTCGCCCAGGTCAGCGATCACCGCGGCGCGCCGCTCTTGGCGCACTGTCCCAGCGACGAACGCGCCGACGCGGTCAGCTACGGGCTGCCGCTGGGGCTCGGGCAGACCAATCTCGAGCGGCTCGACCGCGCCTCGCAGGTGCTCATGTTCGATGCCAACGGCCCGTTCCTGGCCCC
>JAANMV010000729.1_pt1 | contig 39855 bp, 45 predicted proteins | sample 7279661 | NCBI WGS metagenome assembly JAANMV01 (sample SAMN14094540, study PRJNA606508) | bioreactor metagenome | isolation source: A lab-scale SPAN reactor treating ammonium-rich wastewater day 121 | place: Ireland: Galway | collected 2017-05-16
CGCTACGTGTCCAAGCTTGACCAATCCAGCCGCCTCGCACAGCTCCAGCACCTGCACAAACAAACGCGCCAGAGCCGGCAGATGCCGCTGCCGAAACGCTGCGATGCTGTCGTGATCGGGATGCTGATCGCCTGCCATCACACGGTATGCAACCTCCTCGTAGGTGGCGCGCTCGATCCGGCGCGACGACGGCTTGCCCGTACAGTACGCGTATACCAGCAGCGTGACCATCATCAGCGGGTGATACGGCGGCTGACCGCGCCCATCGCCCCTCTCGTACACCGCCATGATCTCGCTGAGGTCCAACTGCTTGACCACATCCAATACAAACAGCGCCAGGTGCCCTTCGGGCAACCATCGACGCAGATCGGGCGGCAACAACAGTTGCTGATCCGGATTGTATGCGCGAAACGCCTTCCCCATCCACCTCACCTCCACTCCATCGCCACTTTATACGACTCCCTCACCTTGACCAATGGCCCACACCCTGGTTTTTCTCCGACAGACTCCTAGAACGACAGAACCAATCATATACCCAAGGAGTGCGCTCGCCCGCTCTCAGCACTCGGAAGAGATATTGGATCATCGGGTGTCAGGTCTGCAGCAGCTCCACGATCAGCTTGGTGATCTTCGCGGAGTCGATGCTCCCGTTCGCTTCATCGCGGGTGACGATCAGAGTGCCATTTGGTCCGCCACCTTCTTCATACGGCAAAATGCCGTTGGCTTTGTACCAAGCAAGCTTCTCCTCCCACCGGCGGCGGTAGCTGGGCACATGGAGCATTCCGCAATGCTCCCAGTAGAAGCTCAACCCGGACTCCATGTCCTCAACGGTGAAGTCGGGGTACTTGGTGACGCCCTCGATCGTGAGGGGCTGTTCGTAGCCGTACGCCACGCCCTTGTTGGCCAGATGGTCAGCGATGATAACCTCGGACTTGGAGCGTACCATTTCGCCGCGGGCGGTGCGGTGGATGAGGTATTCCTCGAAGAAGCGGCCATCGATCGCGACGGGTGATGGCGCGACAAAGAGATTGGTCAAGCGCCGCGCGGTCTCGGAGCGGTTGTCCGAGGAATATTTGCGCAATTCGGTGCGTGGCCCTTGGTGCAGGATGACGATGCGGTCCTTCTGGCGCGTGAGTGCAGTATAGAGCAGCTCGCGCGAGAGCAGGCGGCATGGGTTCGGCAACACAAGGATGACCGTGCCGAACTCGCTGCCCTGAGATTTGTGGACGGTGAGCGCGTATGCGAGTTCGAGGACCGCATTGCCCTCTTCGCCAAAATCGCGGTTGGTGAAGTCGTACTTGTGCCCCGGTTGGGAGGAGAACTCGACCTCGAGCTTCCAGCGCAGGTCCGGCAGACCCTTCTTCTTGAAGAAGCCGACGGCCATACCGATTTCACCGTTGGCGATGTAGGCGTCGTCCTTCGCGGGGTACACCTTGCGGTGCCGGTACCACGGCAAAGTAGGGTCGGTGTTTACCAGGTTAATCACCTTGTCGCCGTAGACAATCTCTTCCGGCCCCATGGGTTTGGGGTACTTGCGTTGCCACCCCTCCTTGCGTGCGGCATCAATCATCACCTGCCGGAACTGTTTATGGATCAGACGGTTCAGATCGGACACACCATGAGCCGCCGACCGCACCGGAGAGAGGATCTGCCAGCCCTCAGCCGTCTCTGCGGCACCGGCCTTCTCTCCCCTGCGAGGGTTGAAGAATCGCATATCGTTCCAGGCTTCACCCCCGAGAGTGGCGTCGAAGCCCGCGATGTCGTCAGGTCCTTTGAGCTTCAGCTCAGCCACCAGCACGTCTATCAGGCGCGAGCGGACCTCGTCAGGAGTCTCCCACTGGACGAACCGAACGTGATGGCTCTGTCCGGTGCGCACAACCTTGTCGAAAACATCGTCCTCACCCGGAGCGATCGGTGAGCCGCTGAACCATTCGGCGAGCTGCAAATCCTCGCGGTCTTCGCCGGCCTGGCGACGGCGGATGGTCAGTTCGGCATATCCGGGGCCAACGCGCGGGAATTTCTCGGTGACCCCCTCGGGCGCGAGGTGCTTGACGATGTCCACGAACGGTCGGCCGGCGCCAATCGGTGGAAGTTGGCGCGGATCACCGATGAGGATGAGCCGATGCACCCCCTTGAGCGCCTGGATCAGCGCCGCGAACATTTCTTCCGTCAACATCGAGGCCTCGTCGACGATGACTGTGTGCGCGGAGGCCTCGGTTGGTTTGTCCGACAGGCGATAGCGGCCTGTTGCGCCGTCGTAGCGGTGCGGGCTCAGAAACTGGGCGATAGTGTAGCCTTTGAGCTGGAGGCCCTTCGTGGACTGTTCCATCCGCACCCGTGCCTTGCCGGTGGGCGCCAGCAGCAGGATACCGCCCTCCTCAACCTTCTGGTGCGAACAGAGGACCGAGAGCAAGGTGGTCTTACCGGTACCGGCGGGGCCGATCAGTACGGAGAGCCGCGACTCCGCGAGCTCTTTCAGCGCAGCAGTTTTTTCAGCACGGGCGCTTTCTTCCAGTTCATCGGGCTTACTCGTCGACTGCGTGGCGAGGTGTGCGTCGAGAAGCTTGCGCCAATCGGCCGCGACGATCATGCGCTTTCCCTTGATTCGCTTGTCGATCGCCACGCGGATGGTCGCGCCCACCTCTGTCAGTCGGCCCAACTGTAGGGCCGGAGCGCCATTGGCCATGACAAGTTCCGCGACGGAGTCCTCAAAGTCGTCCTTGGCGACGTTCATTAGGTCGGCGTCTACCTCACACCGAGGCTGGAGAGTCAGGGCACGGATCCCGAGGACTACCTGATCCTGGGGTAGGAGCGTGTTGCCGACGCTGGCCGCGTCTTCGAGAACCTTGACGGTCAACGCACGGATGCGCCGAGCGTCCGTGCCAGCGTCCAATGCCGTAGGCGGAGGCAACGGATGCTTCTTGCGAATGACCTCGTCCGGGAAGACACCGCGGTCGACGGTCCAGATACTGATGGGATCTACGGCCAGACGTGTCAGCTCGTAGAGCAGATACGGGTTGGCGAGGATGGCCGCGTCGCTGGTGTCGATTCCGGCTTTGGCACGTTCTTCCTGGACGTAGAGAGCAGTCGCCTGCTCACGCGTGATCTCGAAGCGGCTGACGAGCTTGAGCAGCGCGCGGCGTTCATCGGGTAACCGAGACCACTTGCTGCATAGTGTCTTACCGATGCTCGCCGCCAACGGTGCTGGCAAGTGCTTCTTGGGGTCGGCAAACATCTTGTCGGCCAACGGCCAGGGGTCGGCGTTATCGCCCGCCTTCTCGGCCAAGGCGCGGGCGACGAAGGTGCCAAACTCCAATCCAAAGGCGGACAGCGCCGAGCCAAGCCCAGGGCATGGGCCTCGCGCCTTCCACAGTTCCCCGAGCCGCGCATCGATCCACTGCAAGCATTGGTCCCATGGCCCTGGCAAGGCACCCTTGGCCCTGCGAAGGGACTCGGCGCACGCAAGCAACGAAGCAATGGCGCCGTCATGGCTGACCAACTGCGAGGCGTGCGAGAATTCGAGGAGCCTGTCAACGGGTGCGAAGGCAGCAATCTCTGCAGGATCGAACTCCGGGCTTTCAGCCGCCTTCTCGATGGCCGCATGATACGGCAGCAAAAACCCATCCTTGAAGTCGGGACGGATAGAGTGCTGGACCATCCGTTCCCACAACATTGAGCGCAGCTTTCCGTTGAGATCTTTCGTGGTGTAGGCGTACTCCTGCGCGGCGCCGACATGCTGAACGCGTCCGACACCGATCAGGATGCGGCCACCGACTGTGTCCTCCACGAACGGCACCTGCTTGGCGTAGAAGAAGCAGAGGGAGCGATCGGGCCTGAGGTGGCCGGCGAAACAGTCAAGCAGGGCCGTTTGGTTTAGATGCTCCTGAATCCACTGAGTCTTGAAGCCCAGATCGGGTTCGCGCTCCCCCTGTACATCCAGCTCGTGCTCCTCGCCCATCGCTTCCATTGCCTCGCGAAGCATCCAGGCGAACGGTACTGCCGGTGCTGAGTAGGGCGGATGGCGCAGCGCTGTTGGTTTGAAGTGGCCGTGGCTCGTCTCGGGGCCACGGTTGTAGGGATGATTGGCCACGCGGACGTACTCAAACGGCGCCATGAAACCGACTCGCTCGGCAACACACGCTGGCCACTTTGCTTGCGGTAGATCCTTGATGCTCTGTCCCGCGACGGATTCCTCTGCCGCATCTTCGCGATCCTCAGCAATTCGCTTGAGCTTGAGACACGCGCCATTTAGCCGCGGTGCAGCACAGACGCGCCCGTCCCAGGCGGTGTCGTGCCACGGGACGCGAATAGAGATGTGACGCAGCGGATAGTTCATGGATCTTCCCCCGAGATGGTCTCGTCCGGTGGCTCTTCTATCTCCACCTGGTCGGCTTCAATCACCTTCTTCAAGTCAGCAATAATGTGGATCCTGTTCACATCGATGGTGGTGCCTTGCAGCGCCAGGATGATCTCAAGTTCGTTTTGCTTCCGGCTTTGGAATCCCCGATCCTTTCGGTCGGTCAAGTAGGGACTCTGGAGGTATTCACGTTTCTCGCTGAAGCGAGGGCTTCATTTGGAAGAGACCCTCCGCGCGGATCTACCCCGGTTTGCAGGACAGCCTTGAGGAGAGGCGAAGACTACCTCTTGGAGAAAGAAATGTAACATGGAAGAAACCGCCGTTACTTCACCGGGGAATTCAGTGCCGCCACCGTACAACCGGTGCTGGAGGAAGGCAACGCTCTGGCGCATGTGGCACGCGATCCGGATCTGACAGGCCGGCGGTATCGCGCTGGGGAAAACAAGGCGTCCCCGACGGGATTTGAACCCTCTAGGAGAGTTCGCAAGCGCTCCCAGTCTCCAGACACGAACCAGTTGATTTCACTCAACTTTCGGTTCGCGTCTGGAGGCTTCGATGCATAGCGCAAAAACGCAGGAAGCGCAGTCAAACCGCGCCCAAAACAGGCGAAAGGTTAACCCGGTTAACCTCGTCTCCAGCCCCCGCTCCGGCCTCGCGGTCGTAATGCCCTGACACGCTGAAGCGCAGCATCCGGTCGTCGCTCCTGGGGAGGAGCAACGTCGGAAGGCGCTTGGGAGGTGTGGACGTGGAACGGGGAGCAGCAAGAGCCGCGAAGTCCGGAAATTCAACCTCTTGTGGCGGCGATAGCCCGACGGATTGGCCGTCGGATCACAACAGGAAGGAAAGGACGGAATGGCACCAGCAACGATCGAATTGGACGAACTGACGCTCTCCACGCTCAGCAAGGGGCGTTTGGAAAAGCGTTTTCAAGAGTGCCTCGGCGAACTCGGGCGCAAATTCGGGGAGGCTGAGGATCTCGAACAGGACGCAGCCGGCAACATCACGGGCTCGATCAAGATGGACGTGACGCTCGTTTACAGCCCGCAGACCGGGGCGATTTCCGTCGTCGCGGACGCCCAGGTGAAGCTGCCGAAGTACGTCAAGAGCGGCGGCGCGGCCCACTACGGAACGGACGGCAAGTTCTACTCGGTGCGGGACTCCCGCGACATGGAACAGACGCCCCTGTTCAACAGCCAGAAAGTGACGCCGATGACGCGGAAAGGTGGTGAAGGGTGAACTTCGTAGACACGTTGGAGTGGCTGCGCCGCAATTTGAGCGCTGAGCCGAACCCGCAGGTGAAGGTGATCGAGCACCCACAGGGGCATGGTTCGTTGGCTCTCGTTCGGGACGGATACAAGCTGCAGGATCTTCCGGCCGCGCAGGTGGCGCGTCGCCGGCATTCGTTCGACGACATTCGCAGCTTCGCGGATTGGCTCAACCGTCGCTGTCCAGACACTGCCTATCGGGTGCGCGCGGAGATTCTCGCCACGGCTCCGGACAAGGATGGCGGGCACCGTATCTCCGCGGTTCTCAATCCGGAAGGCGAGCATTCTGACTTGGGGGTGTGCCTGCTCACGTACCATCCTCTGTTTCAATCGTGGCTGGGCATTTTCGGTCAGCGCCTCTCGCAGCAGGAGTTTCACGCGCACGTCCGCGGCGTGAGCGCGTCGTTCGCCCAGCAGCAACCCGTCAGTTTCGGGAACTGGCTCGCCACGGAGTTGCAAAAGCTCAAAGCCATTACCGGCCGTGACCTGCAGGTTGACCTCGATCAGCGCGGTTTTGTCTCGTTCGCGATGATGACCGGGACGAAGAAGATCGAAGGGGAAATCCCGCCGTCGTTTGCGCTCAGCCTCCCGATCTTCATGGGCGTGTTCCCGCCTTCGATCCCGCGGGAGCTGACGGATCGTGTCGAGGAGGGACAGGCGCTCGATTACATGATTGAGGTTCTGCTGCAGACCGATGTGAACGACGAGGGCCGAATCTATTTCACGGCCACGGCTCCTGGGCTCGATCAGGTAATCCATCAGGCACGCATGGACGCCGTGGCGTGGTTGCGATCACGCCTCGACGAAGGATTCCTCGTCGGCCTGGGCAAGCTGGGGTTTGTCAGCGCCCCCCAACTCAACCCGCGCGTGGTGGTGGGCTGAGCAGTGGCCCTACACTTCGATGACCTCCCGCCGGCATCGCAACGGCGCCTTCTCGCGGAGCACCGCGCGGCGGCACCAGCTCGCCGGCGTGGAGGATCGAAGGCGAAGCAGGCCGACAAAGCCGCGCTGTTCGTGGCGGAGTGGCAGCGCCTCTTCCCGAAGGAACAGCCGCCCGTCCGAGAGTTCATCTTTCACCCCACGCGAAAGTGGCGGCTCGACGTGTCGTGGCCGGACGCGCTGGTTGCGGTCGAAATTGACGGCGGCACGTGGAGCGGTGGCCGGCACACGCGCGGCAAGGGCTTTCAAGAGGATTGCCACAAGGTCAACGCGGCCGTCGCCATGGGGTGGCACGTGTTCCGATTCACGCCGACGATGCTCACGAGCGATCCACTCGGCTGCCTGGGGCTCGTCAGAAAGGCTTTGCGCGATGAGTGAGAATCTCGAGCTGTTCGCGCCGAAGAAAACGCCGGCGCAGCTCGCCGAAGAACGGCGCGAGTTTCTGAAAGCCGATCTCACGCGGTTCGGCGTTCACCATGCCCCGCTGCGCGCCATGCTGATCGGAAAGAACGGCAAGCTCAAGGGCCGGCACTTCGAGGAGGTGGTAGCGTGACGCGCACATCGTTCTGGAGGGTGGCATAGATGGCACTGCGGGGAACGCTCACGTTAAGGAAAACGCGACGCCTGGCCGCCATTCTCAAAATTGACCCGCCATGCGCCATGGGACTCCTCGAGGCGCTCTGGCACGTTACCGCCGAGCAACAGCGCGATGGCGGAATCGGCCGGTTCACGAACCAGGACATCGCCGACGAGATGTTCTACACCGGCGATCCCGATGCCCTGATAGAAGCGCTCCTGTCGACCCGATGGATCGACAAGGACCAGGGCTGCCGGCTGTATGTGCACGACTGGCACGAGCACTGTGACGACACCACGGATTCATGGCTCGCGCGCCACGGCAAGACATACGCAACAGGTCATCGCCCCCGCATGCGCCGACTGCGCGAGTCGGAGAGGCAAAGGCTGTGTGCGAAGTGGGGCTGGCCGCTGCCGAAAACATGCAAAGAGCAGATTGCCGCAGATACGGACGAGGACGGCGGCGACGAGTGCGCGATTCACACACACGGTGCGCACAACAGCGCACAACGTGCGGACTTGTGCGCACAAAACACCGCAAAACATGCAAACGTCGCACTACCAGGGCCGGTGCCGGTGCCGGTGCCAGAGCCTGAGCCAGTAGGAATAAAGCCGGTGAAGGACCAACGTGTAGTAGGCGACCCGCCGGTTCGCTCACCGGCCAAAAACCAACCGCCTGGGCGCTGCGCGCCGCTTCCCACCGACCTGACCCGCGATGACGTTGTGCGGGGCGCGATCGCGCGGCAGATGGCCGACGAGATCGCGCGCATGACCGGCGATAGCGACTCCCACGCGATGTTCGTGCGCATCGTGACCAGGCTGCCACGGAGCGACGTGTTGCAGGCGCTCTCGGAGCTGAAGGAGTCACGCGCATCCCCCAACCAGGCACGGAAATTAGCCGCGATCTTCGTGGCCCGCTGCAACGAAATGGCCTCGGCGCGTGGCATCGATCTCTGGGGCCACCAGGCGAAAGCCGCCGCAATCGCGGGCACGCGGAGCGGATAATGCCAGAATCGCAGTCGAGCCATAACCGGCCGTTTATTTTGCGGGTGCACTCGAAGACACGGCAGCCCAACGACGTCTACGTGTGCGAGTGCGTTTGCGGGAAGCCAGTGGTGGCCCTGAATGGGATCATGGAGTGGCATGACCTGAAGGCGGTCCGCAGGCGCGGGACGAGGCCAACATACGCGCAGCACCGGGCCTGCGCGCGAAAGGTGCGGTGATGGGAGTTCATGACGGCCTGCCGGGCGGCGAGAGTTCATGACGAAGTGCGGCGCCAAGAAGCGGCAGGGATCGGGAAAGTGCACCCAGCCCGCCGGCTGGGGGACCGATCACACGGGCGAGGGGAAGTGCAAGCTTCACGGTGGCGGAAGCAAGCCGAAGCATGGCCGCTACTCGACCGTCAAACATGGGAGGATCCGCGAACTATACGAGAAGTTCGCGGCCGATCCGGACCCGCTGAATCTGCTTCCCGAACTCGCCCATGTCCGCGCGATCCTGGTAGATTTCGTCGAACGCTACGACGAGTGGAAAGAAGCCATCCTCGCCTGGCATGAGAGCTTCTACACCGGCGAGGGAACGCCGAAGCCGCGGCAGGTCATGGACATCGCCGACGCGCGAAACACCGTGCTGGCGATCGCCAAGGTCGTCGAGGTGATCGAGCGGATCAAAGGCAACGTCACCCGCACGGACCTGCTCCGGATCATGGCCGAGATGGGACGTGCTGTGGACCATGAGGTCACCGACGAGCGGGCACGTGAGCGCATCAAGAACCGATGGATGGAGATCCGCATCACGTGAACAGCCTGGCCGACATGTTCGCCGTGCGTGGGATCGGCGCACCGCGACAGGCCCTCCTGCGTGAAGGCATGCAAGTGGCGGTCGGTGCGGTGGGAGGCGGTGCTGCATCACCCGGCATCAAGCGGCGTGTTCCCGCAGAGAGGGCCAGGTATGCGGGTCACCCGGCGAAATATATCTACGACATCCTCGGTTGGACGATCACAGACCAGCAGGCACAGATCATCGAGTGGGCGGATGCCTACGATCGAGTCATCATCGCCTCTGCCAACAACCTGGGAAAAGATTTCGTGCTGGGGGCATGGGCCTTGTACCGCTACGACGCCGTCGCCGCATCGCCGGATACGGAAAGGGGACTCGGGGAGCAGGGCTGCCAGCTACTCCTGCCTGCGCCCGATGCCAGCACGGCGTTTTCGACGATCTATTCGGCCATTCTCGAACACAAATCACGCGCGGAATCGCGCGGGTTCGCGATGCCTGGGCGTTGGTCAGAACGAAGCGTACTTGCCAGTGTGCGTCCACGCTGGTTCATCGAGGCATTCTCGCCACCGAGAGACGCACGGGGCGACGTGGCCCACAGTGCATCGGGACGACACCACCGCAACCAGGTGGCGATCATCACCGAAGCCCAGGGCGTGGAAGAACGGCTCGTTCGGGCCACCGAAGGCATGTGCTCTGGTGACGGCAACAAGATCGTGGCGCTCCTGAACCCGACGCTTGCCGCGGGTCCACTGTTCCAGCGCGAGAAGACATCGGCGTACAAATCGCTTCACCTGTCGGCATTCGATCACCCCAACGTGAAGCGGCGCGCCGTGCTCATCCCGGAAGCGGTGTCCTACCGAGTGATCGATTCGCGCGTGCGTAATGAGTGCCGTGACCGCGGGCCATATCCGGCTGTGACGCCCGAACTCGAACACGGCGAATTCCTCTACGCGCTGCCACCACGCGACGACGCCGAAGAGACCGGAGCACGAGCCGATGGGATCCCTGGTCACCCTGCGGGAGCGGTGCATGTATACCGGCCTGCAGGTGTTTTCGAAGCGCAGGTGCTCGGATCGTGGCCGAAACAGAACGACGACAGCTTGTTCCACGCCGGTTCATGGGATGCCGCAGAGGCACGCTGGCGCGTTCGTCAGCCACCGGAAGGACCACCCGACTGTGTCGGTTTCGACGTGGCACGAGAAGGCGGTGACGACTCGGTCAACGTGGCGCGATGGGGCGGGAATGCGGAGGCTCTCCTGCGGGCATACATCGATGCACGAAGCGAGGGCGAGAAGAGCCTGACGGACCTCCTCGAGCACCGGCGTGCATACCTCGGGGAACCTGTGATCCTGCAAGCTGGCAATGGTACGTTCGTCGCCAACCAGGCGCATCGCCGGTACCCGAATTCGCCGTGGAACGTGGACCAGGGTGGTGGGGAATCGGTCATCGACATCGCCAAAGACGTTCTGCATCACCGTGACGTGGCTGAGGTGAGCTTTGCGGCTGCGGCACCGGAGCCGCTCCCGGGGATGCCATGGTGCGAGAATTTACGGACGTGGATGTATGTCTCGTTCGCGATGCTCGTGCTGCGTGGGCTGGTCGATGTCCCTCCTGACTCTTCACTCCGGGAGGAGTGCATGGCGCATTACTTCATCAAAAAAGAACGTGTCGTACAGAAGGTTGAACCACGCAGGGGCATGGTCAAGGAACGCGTGGAGAGTGTTCTCCTTTGCCCCAAGGACGAAATGAAAAAGAAGCTGGGGCGAAGCCCAGACCGTGCCGATGCGGCTGTGCTGGCACTGCTCGGGACAGTGGCGACACCACGCGTGCGGGTCCGTCGACTCGCGATCTGACAAGGAGGAAAAATGCCAATCACCGATCGTCATCAGAGCGTGCTCGAGATCATGCCGGAGTGGCGGAAAATCCGCGACGTTCTCGCAGGACCACGCAAGGTCAAGGCGCTCCAGTATACCAGGACCAGCGATAGCGTGATCAGGGCTGGTGTGACGTCGCCATACATTCCACGCCTGCCGGGGCAGGAGGTATTCACCGGCCCGGGCGGCGAGACGATCGACGAGTACGCCAACTACGTGCGGCGCGCAAACCTGCTGCCATTTGCGGGGCCGTTACTGAACCGCATGTGTGGCCTCGTGTTTCGTAAAGTGCCGACATTCACCCTGCCAGCGGGGATCGAGCCACAGCTCGCCAATATCACACTGGACGGCTGCACCGCGGAGAATTTCTCATGGCAGGTCCTGCGCACGAATATATCGACGGGTTTCGGCGTGATCTCGGTGGACTACTCCGGCAGCCTCAATCGACCGTATCAACGTCTCTACGCCGATGCGGCCGTGATCGATTGGCGTCACACGATCGTCGACGGTGTGCCTGTGTTGTCACATGTCCGCCTGCTCGAGTATGTCGATGTACCGCAGGACGAATTCACGCACGTGCCGGTGGAACAGATCCGCGTAATCGAAGTATCGACAGACGCGGCACTCCTCTCGCCAGCGCAACTCTCGACCATCCAGCGCCTGCCGGACCTGTACCAGATGGGGTTTTGCATCCAGAGGCTGTTCCGGGAGGCAGGCGATACCAATGGGCGGCGTACGGGTGAGTGGGTGGAGGTAGAAAGATTCGTCCCGCATCGTCGCGGTCAGCCACTGCCGTTCCTGCCGGTCGTGCCGTTCAACCCGTTCGCAGCCACCTGGTCTGTGGAAACGCCACCGATGTGTTATCTGGCGGATCTGATTCTGTCCCACTTGCTGAACAGCGCTGATTACGAGCAGCTCCTCCACGAATGCGGCGCTGGCACCGTGCTTTTCGGTGCGGGTTTCAGCGAGCTGGAACAGGAGCATTTCAAGCGCGTCGGCGGTGGAGCGCTCGCATTCACGGCCAACCCGGATTCCTCGCTCAGCTATGTGCAGACGAGTGGAGTGGCAGGCAAAGAAATCCGCGAGGCGATGGAAGACAAGAAGTTGGATATGGCGCGAGCCGTTGGCCGGCTCCTCATGGCGCAGAACAAGAATGTCGCGGAGAGTGGCGCCGCGCTCTCGCTCCAGTTCAGCGGCGACGACGCCAACCTGCAGACGATCGCGGGAGCCACGGCATTCGCACTCGAGCAGGCGCTCAAGATCCACGTATGGTGGGCGTCCACGGCGGCCACACTCGCCGATGTGACAGACGTGGCCGTGAACTTCAGCGACGCATTCGTCGATGCACCGATCTCGCCGGCCGATGCCGAATCCCTCGTGGCGATCCGCGACTCGGGATCCATGACTGACGAGGACCTGTTCTACAAGCTCAAGCAGGGCGAGATCCTCGCGCCGGAGACCACGTTTGATGACTGGCTCGAGGTACGCGGATCCGGCAACGGGCTGAGCGACCGTGTGAGGCAGGAAGTCGCTGCGCTGTTGGCCGAGATCGAGGCGGCGAATGCAGCCGGAGACGAGGCCTCCATGGCAGATGCCATCGCCGGGATCCGTCGCGCGATGAGCAGCGAAGGCACGTCATGACGAAACGCACCCCGCTCCCACGGCGACTGCAGCGCATTCTGCAGGCCATTGCAGACCGTCACATCGGGGCAGTCGAGCAGGCCTTCCTCGACTCCCTCGATGCGGCAGTGGGCCGCGTGGATACGCAGCGACTCCTGAGCGCGCTCCGATCGGGTGACCTGACTGAAGCCGTCGAGGCAATTGGCGTCACGAACATCGAGACGGAGATGCGCCGCAGGGTCTTTGCGGCCCTGCATGCGGCATCGACCGAGGCCGCGCGGGCCAGTGCGCAGGGTACTGGAATCGGCGTGGATCTCCGGTTCGACCTGGTCAACCGTGAAGCGGTGCGCTGGGCGAAGCGCCGTGGCGCCATGCTCGTCCGCGAAGTCACCCACAGTGCCAGGAACAACATACGCGGGCTGGTGGCGAATGGCCTCAGAGGCGTCTTTACCGTCCGTGAGACCGCCGTGGCCATTCGGCCGCTGCTCCAGGCGGCAGCAAAGCGCACACTCGGGCTCACGCAGAAGCAATACCAGTGGGTCGAGAACTATCGCACCGAACTCTCCGGCCAGATGCGCGCCACCGAACGCGTCCGCGCGGGAGAGGACATCACCGAGGTCGCGCGGGAACTCCACAAGCGGCCGGAAACGGTCCGGAAGTGGATCCGGCAGAGACTTACGCCGGAGCTGGTGGAGCGCCGTGTTGAGCAGTACGCCGCTCGCAAGCTCCGGGAGCGTGCACTCACGATCAGCCGTACGGAGACGATGGACGCCCAGTCCGCCGGCCAGCGCATCATGTGGCGCGCCGCCGAATCCCAGGGCCTGATGACGTTCGATATCGGTGTAAAGCAGTACTACGACACCCCGGCCGGGAGGCTCATCGGACCTACAGCCCACCCGAAGTGCCGGTGCACCGAGGTCGTGCGGCGCGTCGGGCGGTTCTTCCGTAGGTTCTGGGTGATCGCCCAGGATGAGCGGACCTGCAAGATATGCCGACAGATCCCGAAGATGAACCCGCTGGGGGTAGGCCTCCCCGATGAACGCATGGAAGCCCGGGAACAGCGACTCGCTGCATGACGGAGGTGATGGATGATGGCGGGGCGGACACCGAAGCGGCTGTCATGGCCTGAGTTCGTCAGGATCATCGGCGATCGAAAGGCGGCGCAACGGGTGGCAGGGGCATACCACGGCCACGGGATACCGCGGCAGCGAAAGGGCGATGCCGAGCGGGCCGAACGCGACGTGCACCTGCGCAAGCGCGTCGATCACCTGCTACGCGCAGGCGTGGGCACGAGTGATGCTATGCAGCAGGCTGCCAAGGAATTCGGGCTCACGGTGCGCCGGGTCGAGCAGATCACCAACGGCGGCTGATTATTGCGTGTCGCACCGAAACGATTATCTGGGTTATCGTTTCGCACCGAAATGATTATCTGGGTTATCGTTTCGGTAGACGGTTGCATCCGCACCGCGAGCCGGATTAACGGCGGACCATGACCCTGAAAGCAGTGCTCGACAGCCTCGATGGAGTGAACGATGCGCTCAAGGGCGAGTACGAGCAGCGTGACGGGAAGTTCGTGTTGGCGCTCGATGGTGATATTCCCGGTTTCGCCCCGAAGGCGAAGCTGGATGAGTTCCGCACCAACAACACGGCGCTCCTCCAGGAGCGGGATGCACTGAAGGCTCAGATCGAGCAGTTCAAGGACATCGATCCAGTCAAAGCCCGCGAGGCAATCGCCAAGCTTGCCGAGCTTGGCCGCAAGAAGATGCTGGACGCTGGCGAGTACGAGCTGGCCATTGAGGACGCCCGCAAGGCGATGCTCGCCGACAAGGAGCAGGCCATTGCCGCGATGCAGCAGCAACTCGATGCCGAGAAATCGAGCACGCAGAAGCTGAACGAACAGATTTTCATGCTCACGGTAGAGCAGGGCATCCGTGATGCCTGGGCCAAACCGGAGCTGGGTCTCGTGCCCACCGCAGTGCGGGACGCTCTCGACGCGGCGCGTCTCACGTTCCGCATGAAAGACGGAAAGCCAGTGCCGTACGCACAGAACGGCAACATCATGTACGGCGGCAAGGGTGAGCCGATGACGTTCCAGGAGTGGATCGAGGCGGAAATTCCGCAGCGTCCACATTGGCAGAATAAATCAACCGGCGCCGGTGGTGCCGGGAACCCCGCCGGGGGCGGGCAGAAGGGTGACGACCTGATGCGACTGTCCCCGCTCGAGCGAATGCGACTCGGCCGTAGGACAGCGTGAAAATGAGGAGGGGTACTCATGGCGCTGACACTCGTAGAGGCCGCAAAAGCCGCGGCTAATAACGGGGAGGCTTTCCGTTCTGGTGTGATCGAGATGTACGCCAGAACATCGTCGATCTTGCGGGTTCTCCCGTTCGACGACATCTCTGGCAATGCCCTGCGATATAATCGCGAGGACATCCTGCCCGGAGTGGGATTCCGAGGGATCAACGAATCCTACACGGAGTCGACCGGGATCCTGAACCCGATCACTGAGCCTCTGCTCATCCTGGGTGGCGAGATCAAAGTCGACAAGTACATCACGGCCACGATGGGTCAGCGGCAACGATCCACGCAAGAGGCGCTCAAGATCAAGTCCCTGGCGCACTATTTCACCTGGGCGTTCATCAAGGGCGACGGGTCGAGCGACCCACGCCAGATGGATGGCCTCCAGGCGCGCATCACCGGCAACCAATTGCTCGCCGCAGGCACGACCAGTGGCGGTGATGCCCTGTCTCTGGGGAAGCTCGACGAACTGATCGACACGGTCTCCGATCCGACGCACCTGATCATGAACAAGACCATGCGCCGGCGGCTGTCGGCGGCGAGTCGATCGACCAGCGTCGGTGGCTTTATCACCCAGGGCAAAGATGAGTTTGGCCTGCCCGTGGACATGTACGGCGGGCTGCCAATCCTGCTGGTCGATGAAGACAACGCGGGAAACAAAATCCTGCCCTTCACGGAGCCAGCACCCACTGGCGGACAGGCGCAGACCACGTCGGTCTACTGTGTGTCGATCAACCCCGGAATGTTGAGCGGAATCCAGTCTGGCCCAATGGATGTCACGGACCTCGGTGAATTGCAGTCCACACCGGCATGGGGAACCCGAATCGAGTGGTACGCCGGCATCACGATATTCCACGGCAAAGCTGCGGCGCGACTGAACGGAATCACGAACGCCGCCGTCGTTGCCTGATCGGTGGCACGTAACCTGATGGAGGTGGAGCATGGCTGATGTGTTGCTTGGTGAAAATATGAATCGAGGCCGCAAGGCCTTCGATAAATTGCTGGAACTCCGTGATGTCGATGCGGGCGCCATCACGTCCACGGCATCCACGACTGGCCTGCGTTTTCCGATCCGTAAATACAAGGGCCTGTGCGTCATGGTGCACGTGACCGCGATCGACGCAACCAGCAACGATGAAACGTATGTTCTGACCGTCGAGGTATCGGATACGGTCAACGGCACGTACACTCCGATCGCCGCGTTGCCGAACATCCGAGACGCGGGTACGGGCATTTACACGATCCCGATCAGCGGTGAGACGGCACAGCAACTCGACGACGACAGCGCGTTCGTGCGTGTCACGGCCACACTCGGCGGTACGACCCCGTCGCTCACCTATGGGGCATATATCGCCCAGGCGGTCTGACCATGGCGCGGGATCCTGAGATACTGCAGACGCGTCTGGGTGCGCAGCCTCTGCCCAGGAAGGCCGATCATCTGGTGACGGTCTATGGTGCGGACGGCTCCGTCTACGAGGTCTTCCCGATCGATGCGAGAGAGATGTGTGCGACAGGGCTGTATAGCTTCTCGCCCTCCCCGCCCGCATCGGTCGACAAGCCCACGAAGAGCAACAATCCGCGCACTCCGAGCGCATCGGTCGACAAGCCCACGAAGAGCGCATCGGAGAACTGAATGCGACGTGGTGCGCAAGTCGGTCTCGGTCTGGTCGCGATCCTGGTCGCCGCATCTGTGGTCCGGGCAGATCCCACGGATACGCCCACAGAGACTCCCACCCTGACGGCAACGGAAACACCCACCGAAACACCTACCGAGACGGCAACGGTGACACCGACGGAGACGGACAGATACACGCCGACCCTGACGCCGACGACAACGCCGACATCCACGCAGACCCCTACGGTGACACTTACCCCAACGCCAACCATCACACCCATAAAGAAGATCGGCCTCATGCTCTGGCGCGATACGTGCCGGTCGGTTCCCACCCCCTGCACGTCTCACGACGTCATCCCGGATCGCGGCCGCAACGACGTCGATCCAGGCGGAGGCCGTAAAACCGTCGTCTGCGAGACCGTCAGGGGAACCGCCGCGGTCGATATCGTATGCATGCCATCGCCGGACGGACCGGAAATCATCGAGGCATCCCTTTCGGGAGCCTCCTGCGCAACAGCGTCGAATTGCGTGGTGGAATTCACGCATCATTGCGATGATCTGTTCGCGCGGATCACATCGTGCGCGAACGCAGAGCCCAGCCCCACACCCGGGGATTGCGAGGTCTCCTGCCAGTTCCGGCAGGATTCTGGGAGGTGATCGGGTGTGTCGGCTCTCATCATCGAAGACGGATCGGTGGTCGATGGCGCGAACAGTTACGTCTCGGTCAGCGACGCCGATGCTTACCACGCAACCCGAATCACACCATGGGCTGTGGCCTGGCTGGCTCTCTCCGAATCAGACAAAGAGGCCTGCCTCATCGATGCCGCGCGTCGCATGGACGCCCTGCGTTGGCGTGGCATCCGAAGGCGCCAGGGAGACGGCCTCGCCCATCCACGTGACGGGATGCACGACTGTTCCGGCAACATCATCGCCTCCGATACGATCCCGCAAGGCGTCAAGGAGCTTCAGGCTGAATGTGCAGCCTGGCTCAAATACAAAGGCGCACCAGAGCTGCATGACGCAAACATCAGCTCCAGGAGCGTCGGTCCTCTCAGCATTACGTACTTTGCTCCCACGTCCCCAGGCGCATTCACCCCATCTGCGCTCCAGACGGTCGCACACCTTCTCCTGCCGAGGATCGCTCTACGGAGCTGAGGCGGTGCATTGATGGGAGCTTTCGACGACATGATGCCACATACCATACAGGTCGAGCCGATGACTGACAGGACGGACTCGGGTAAACGCGTGTTCGGTGGCGCGGCAACCTACCGTGCCCTGGTCACAGGATCGAATCGCCTCGTGCGCACCGCAGACGGTCAGCTTGTGGTTGCCGCCACGCAGATCAACATCGCCGGATCGGCGACGATCCGCCCAGAAGATCGCATCACGCTGCCCGACGGAAGCCAGCCCACCATCCTGGCGGTGCGCTCCTACAGCGACGAGACCGGTCCGGTACACAACGTCGAGGTGTTTTGCGGATGAAGCTCTTCGGATCCATCCAGGGCACAACGAAGAGCGGCATGATCGTGACCTCGTCGGTCGAGCCGCAAGGCCTCGAGGAGACGCTCGAATTACTCGGTCAATTCACGGGGGAGGAGCCGGTACAGGCGCTCGCCGCGGCGGGATACCGCGTCATGACACGCGTCATGGCCGATGCGAAAGAGCAGACGCCAGTCGATACCGGCGCTCTGCGGGCCAGTGGAATCGTCGAGCCTCCCACCATCAGCGGATCGCGCGCGAAGGTCGAGGCAGGATTCGGTGGCCCTGCCATCGCCTACGCACTGAAGCAGCACGAGGAGCTTTCGCACCGGCACACGTCCGGGAAGGCGAAGTACCTGGAGGATCCATTCCGGGCACACGCAGCCAACGCAGACAGGGAAATCGCGGACGAGATCCGCGCAGAACGGATGATCTGATGTGGCTCTGCTCGACGACATTGCCGCCTATCTCAAGAGCCAGGGACTCGTCCCGTCTGGCTGGCGGGTCTGCATCTACTTCATGCCACCCTCGCCCGATCGTGTCATCTGCCTCAGCGAGTACGGTGGCAACACGCCGCAGGTCAAAGTGCTCCTCGATGAGCCCGGGCTCCAGATCCGCGTGCGTGGCCAGAGTGAAGATCCGCAAACACCGCGCGGAGTGCTTGAAACGATCCGCATCGCTCTGGACGGCCTCGGGCCGCTCACGGTGGGATCGAGCAACGTGCGGTGGATCAAGGCAGTACAGTCCGCTCCGATGTCTCTCGGCATCGACGGGCAGGACAACCGCTGGGAATTCGTGTGCAATTTCATCGTAGGGAAGGGCCGCTGAATGAGACTCAGAATGCTGAAGACACGTATGATCGATACGGCAGCTCACCTCGCCGGCGAGACGTACAATGTTGACAACGAGGAGATCGCTTTCGAGTGGCTATCCGACGGATCCGCGCAGGATGCGGACGACGCCCCGATCGAGGTCGCTGCTCCCGCGCTGCCTCCGGGCCCGGTCGACGAAGCCGCGGAACGAGGTCGACTTGCTGCCCTGGCCGAAGCTGAGCAGCCGACCCCGGCACCCGCCACGCCAGACCCGACAACGAACGTCGCCGCTCAGCCGGCGCAGGAGGAGTAACCGATGGCACGCACAGCAATCACGAGAACAACGATTCCCCACACGATCGTTCGCAATGCCGCGGTGACCGAGGCGGACGCCGACGATTCCAACGGCAACAAGTTCGACAACACCGAGGGCAAGGCGTTACTGATGGTGCGCAACATCACGGGCGGAAGCGCCACGATCACCATCGCTTCGGTCGCAGATCCGAACACCGGCCGCACCGCCGACATCTCGCAGAGCGTAGCCGGAGGAGAGACCCGCGTCTTCGGGCCATTTGAGCCGTCTCTGTACAACCAGTCGGACAACACCATCAACGTCAACAGCACTGTCGGGACCGGCGTCAAGGTCTCGGTGCTCTTGCCCGCGTAACCGGGCGAACGAGAGGGAGGGATAAACCATGCCATCTTCGGCGGTAGCGGGATTCAAAAGCTTCGTGAAAGTTTCGAGCGACGGCGGATCCACCTGGAGCAACGTGTCCGAGCAGATGGCCGCGACCCTGCGCATCTTGCAGGACAAGGTCGATATCACCAATAAGACCACGAGCATCTCGGGCGATATGCTCTACAAAGAGCGACTCGTCGTGTCGATCGATTGGTCCGGGACGGTCAATGGAAATCTGACCAACGACGTGATTCAGACGGCGCTACAGACAGCGTGTCTGAGCGGTACGCCGTTGCAGTTCCGATTCATGCGCACGGTTGGGAGCGGGCAGCCCATGCTGAGCGGATCCGCGCTGGTGGAGATGGAGCAGAGCCTTCCGCTCACCGACGCTGCGAAGGTCAATTACACCCTGACCGGCACGGGTGCGCTCACTGCTGGCACCCAAGCGTAATCGTATCTGCGGTGGCAGCGAGGAGGAGCTGGCGCATGGGCGACATCGAGGAAGTGGAAGGTATCCCGGTCCTGCTGGATAAGGCGTACAACATACGGCTCCAGTACCGGGACATCGTTCGTCTGCGGCTGGCAATCCAACATCTGAAGGCCATGGCGCCCAAAGATGATCCGATCCGCGCTGCCGAGGACAACCCCATCGTGCTGCTCGATCGCCTGGTGGAGCGCAGGGAAGGGGATGACGGACAAATGCGAATCCTCCCTCGCGATGAGTGGGCGCTGCAGGCTCTGCTATGGGCCGCTCTGCGCCGGGAGGACGCAAGCATCACGCTCGACCGCACGGCGGATCTCATCGATGACTTCATGCGCACCAGGAAGGGCACGCTCGGAGATCTGGCCTTTGCGGTCTGGATGGCGTGGCACGTGGGCTTCGTCGACCAGGAGACTTCGGCCCCAAAAGGAGATGCCGGAGCGGAGGCGCAAACGGCGTAGCCGACTTCGGCGAGTGGCTGCAGCAACAGCGGCAGATGGCTTACCTGGTGGGCCTCAAGCCGCGCGAATTCTGGGAGTCTACTCCTGGGGAACTCTGGGCGATGGTGGCCGCACAAAGGGCGCGTGATGAAGTGGAGTTGAGGCGTGCGGCCCTCCTCGCCCAGATGATCAGTGCAACGGTCTGGGCCCAGAATGCGCCCACAATCGAAGATCTGCTCGGCTGGAACACGATTGAGGCCTCTGAGGATGAGACCGACGCATTCCTCGAGGTCTGGCATGCCCTGAACTTCCATCAGGGCACGGGAACGGTGGCGCACTGATGGGTGACGAGGTCGTCGGTAAAGTCAAAGCGATCTTCGATGGCGATGCCTCCGGCGTCCAGCAGGAAGCACGCAAAGCCCAGGAGGCGGTCAAGCAGACCGCTGACAGCGTCACCAAAGCCGGCCGCGAGATGGCGACGGGCATGGACCCCGTCGGAGTGGCGACAGCCAAGGTCAGCGCCGAAATGGTGCGCCTGGTCAAGGACGCCATGGCGGCAGCCTCGGCGGGTACTACGCTCGCGGAGAAGACCGCATTCGCGCGGAGGGTGTTCGAGCAGGTCTTCAGGTCCGCAGAGCAATTCGACGCAGCCCTCGCCGCGCTCGGCAAGACGAGCAAGGCAGCCGCTGAGGGCATCGAGAAGGTCGGGGATCGCGCCCAGAGAACCGGCCGGCAGGCACGAGGCGCAGGAGAAGACGTCGAGCGCAGCACCCGGCACGTCAAGGAAGCAGAATCCGTATGGTCTAGCTGGGGAGGGAGGCTCACGCAGACCGCAGCAGCCCTCTTCACCTTCCAGCAGGCAGCCAGGGCGGCACGCGCAGGGGTCGAGGCGTTCCTGGATCCGATCCGTCAGGTCTCGGACCTCCAGGATTTCGCCCAATCGGTAGGGTCTACCGCCGCCGAGCTGAGCCGCCTCCAATATGCCGCCCGCGAAGGAGGACTGAAGGACGGGGAGACGATCGCGGCACTCACGGCGCTGACGGGCAAACTGGAAGAGGCAAAGGACAAGACCTCGCTCGTCGCCGCGCAATTCAAGGCCTTGGGCGTGGACATGAGCCAGGGTGCTGTCCCCGCACTGCTCCAGGTCGTTGACGCGCTCAACAAACTTCCGGATCAGCGTAAGGCGGTTGAGCTGTCGCGCGCACTGCTCGGTCCGAGGTCAGGCAACCGGTTTCTGGCGATTCTCCAGGATCAGTCGGTACTCCGGGACGCTGTTCGCAGCGGCCAGACCGTGAGCGACCGGTTTGCGGAGGCGGCAGACCGCATCGGCGACAAGTGGGAACGCTTGAAGGGATCGTTCGAATCCTTCCGCCGGCAGGGCGTGGAGCCGCTCCTCGCTCCGCTCGAGCGCGCCGAGGATCGTCTCACGAAGTTTTTCCAGACGAACGAGCGCGGGATCCAGATGTCCCAGGCTGCGAGCACGGCGCTCGGGAAGGCGCTGGATCACCTGACGCAGCCGGAGAATCTGGACCGCCTCGGGGGCATTGCCGAGGATCTTTCCGGCATCGCTGGATCGTTGCTCTCGATCGGTGCGAGCGCCGCCAATTCCGTGGTGCCAGTGAATCTGCTCTCGACAACCCTGAGGACTCTGGCGCAGACTTTCAAGGATCTGCCCCCGGAGATCCAGGGCATGCTGACCGGCGCCGCCATCGGGGCTGCGCGTGGAGGAGCTGCTGGTGCAGGCGTCGGCACGATCGTGGGGCTTGGTATCGGAGCGGCGGGCTCCATCTACGAAAAGTCGGCAAATGTGGCCCAGACCACGGTCGACATGGTGCGGCTGATCAAGATCGCCGCGCAGGCGCAGGAGCAGCGACAGCCAGGCGAATCACTCGAAGATACCCTCAATCGCACCGGGCTGGTGGAGCAACGCAACGAGATCCAGGCGCGCATAGACGCGCGTACGAAGTATCCGCTCAACCCCGTCGACGTTGCGATCTTCGGCCCGACGCAGCGTTCCGTCGCACCGTACACGCCGACGCTCGATCTCAAGACGATGTCAGCGCACGGCATCACGGGGCCGGTGATCCCTACGGCATCTGGTGGCACGACAGCCGCTGGGGGGCCGGGAGGGCCACCCACGCGCGCCGAGCAGAGCGCCAACGAGCAGACCCAGCGCGAGGCTGCGGCCCGCGGTGAAGCGACGGCAAAGGAACTCGAAGCCCAGCGCGCTCACTGGCAGGCGATCCTCCAGACGCGAGAGCGTGCACTCTCTCTCGCCAAAGAGGAGGGCGCCTCTGAGGCAACCATCACCAAGCTGCAGGAGAGTGTCCGGGACGCGAAGTCTCAGGACCTCAACCTGCAGGAGAAAGCTCTCCTCGCGCAGCGTGCGCAGTTCGAGGAGGTCGCCAACGTCAACAACGCGATCGGTGTCCAGGTGGAGGCACAGATCAGGGCGCAGGGCGAGATCCGGCGCATCGACGGGGAACTCCTGGCCGTCCAGGAGAAGCGCAAGTGGGTCGAGCAGGACATCACCGAGGAGAGCATCCGCCAGCGTCAGGAGGCGCAGCAGGCGGCCATCCTCAAGGCTCAGGCCGCGGCCAACCAGGCAGAGCAGCGCGAGAAAGATCTCTCCGCGCGATCCCAGCAGGCATCGAGGAACCGAGGGGGCGGATCGCAGCCCACCCAGCAGGAAATCGCGCTCGCCAAGCAGCTCGACGACGCCGAGCAGAAGAAGCTCCTGGCGAAGCGCAACGAACTGCAGGTCCAGCAGGATGCGATCCTCAACGGGCGCCAACTCTCTGACCTGAGCGAACTCGAGCGGGCGAAGTACGACGCGATCGGCATTCAGATCGCAGGGGTAAACCAAGATCTGGAGCGCGGCGGAAACCACATCCGCGACCTCAACGCGCAGCTCGACAAGACGCAGCAGAAGTTCAGCGCGATCGGTGCCTCGATCGACCTGATCTTCGGCAAGGGGCCGCTCGATCAACGGCTGCAGGCCTACGTCGAGAAATTCACCGATACGGGCTTGGACCGCGCCAAGGAGATGGCGGACAAGGGCGGAAGCCTCTCCGCCGTCTGGAAGGCGTTCAAGGGACAGTCCATAATGAGCGATTCGGGGGGAGGATCCAGCGGGAGCCTTCAGGACGCGCTCGACACCTACAAACAAGGAAAGGATCTCTACTCTCAGTTCGGGGGCGGCGCGGCTGGAACGGGAGCCGCTGCGGAATCCGCTTCATTTGGAGTCCAAGGGGAAGCGGGAGGGCTAGCGTCATACGGATCCGAGTCCGGCCTTAGCTCCATGATGGGCGGAGAAGCCGGTCAACTTGGCGTAGGTGGAGACGCCGTTTCGGGGACCAGCGCCCCTATGTCCCTGGGCGGGGGCACTGGTGCCGCATCTGGCGCAGGCATGGGCGGCGCGATGAATATCGTCGGCCTCGCCTTCAAGGCCGCCGAGACCATCAACGAAATCTTCGACTGGACCCGGCAGAGGCGCAAAGATGTCGATGCTGCCAAGGATATTCCTGGCGTCAGCCAGGAGCAGATCATCGAGGCGAATCTCAACAAACTCCCGTTCATCGGCAGCTATTTGAAGACGGGAAATGCACTGACCGCGAACCTATTTGGGGAGAAGCTCGGCGGAGAGATCAACTCTGCCCTCCTACAGGGCGGCGGGATGAACAAGCTGTTCGGGTTTAACCTGTTCTCCACGCCGAACGGAGAAAATCAACTCAACCGCAGCCTCAACAAGTACCTCGAGCAGGCCGGTCTGCGTGACCTACAGATTTTGGAGGGGCGGCGCGGCATCAACCTGCGAGACACCGCATCGATCAAGGGCGGTGGTGCGATCTCCGTTCCGTCCGATCTTGCCGGGGTCGGCGGTATTGCCGGTGGGCTGTACTCGCTCTCAATGAGCGGCACGAAGATTCCCGAGAAGGAGAAGATCGGTGGCAGGGTAGCCAACTTCCTGCGCAATGCCGTAGCAGGGCTCGGGCTCAGTGCAGATACGGCTGACTCGGTGGTCGCGCGCTTTGAAAAACCGCTGCTCGGACAGAATCTGGACGAAGCGGTCCTGAAGCTGGCGAAGTACCGGGCGCAAGGAAAGCTCACGGGCGAGGACGTCGCCAAGTACATGGGGCGCTCCCTGCAAATCTTCACCGACCTGCCGCGATCGATCGATGCCTCGACGGTCGCGCTCGCCGGGTTCACAGACGACGGCCGGATTGCCCTGGAACGGCTGAAACAGGCCGGTGAGGATGCGACGGCCGTCATCGCGGAAGGAACCAAATCGGCATTCCTCGATCTGGTGAAATCGTCGTCCGCCCAGCAGGCCGCGATCGGGTTCACGGACAAGTTCGTGTCGACCATCGAGGAACGGATGGCCGAGAGGCTGACATCGCAGCTACTCGCACCGCAATTGAGCCAGGCAATCGCCACTGCGGAGAAGGCCGTCGACGCAGCGGTCTCGGGGAATATGGCGAAGGCAGAACGATTGCTCAATCAGGCGCGCGGTGAGTTCATCGCCGGGCGCACATCGGTCATCAGTCAGGCCAGTCCGATTGCCGCCATGTTCCGGCAATTCGAGCAGTCTCTGAACATCGGCACGTCTAACATCATCAACATGCAGGGCTACGGGATGGGCGGCGGAAACCTCTTCGTTCCGCAGGCCGGCTACCCGCAGGCACTTGATCGGTACACCTCGGGCATGAATGGTCAGCCCGTGCAGGTGACCATCGTTGACCGAACGCAGCACGTCCTCACGGTGGACGGCAGCGAACTCGCCCGCGTGAACAAGGACAACACGCGCCTCGATCGCAACATCGGCGTGGTCACTCCTGACCCGAATCTTGGGGTGAGGAAGCGATGAGCCTACTGCTTCGCTGTCGCCGATCCATCGACGCATCGATAGTAGTCAGCCCAGGTGATCTCTCCGGAGTTTACCCTGGCATTGAGGGCGCGCTCTCTACCATCCGGATCAGCGGGAAGTCCGTCACAACTCATCGAGCTGCTGCTCTGGTAAACCGGAGGCGCCTTGCCGAGCTTGACCTCCGGCGCAGGAGTCGGCTTCACCCATGGCTCGATCGCGGCATAGTTGGTGATCGGGCAGCGGTACAGGCAATCGCTGTACGGCCCGTGGCAAACGTCACTCACGCACTGCCAATCGTGCAGGCATCCGGCGCGACAGGTCATGTCCAGCTGCCGGCACTCCATCAGGCAGTTCGGAGCAACGGCCGCTTCCACGGCTTCTGTCGGAATGAAGCCCGGGCGCCTGGCGCAGGCCGCAAGCAGCAGCGCCAACCCCAAAACGGTGAAGCTACGTTTCATGTAGACATTCTCCGCACGAAAGACCTCAACGTCAAGGAGGCCATCTAAATGCCAGGTCCGCGCGCCGGTAATCCGACACCGTCGGCCCTCGAAAAGTACGTGATCCCGCAGATCACGGCAGCGCCGACCAACACGCCGGAACAGTACGGCGTGGAGCCGGGATTCCCGGAGCCCGACGCCGCGAACCAGGGCGATGCGCGCCTGGGCGTGGCTGGCAAGTACCGCTCGACCAATGTGCCCACCGTCGAGGTGAAGGTGATGGATCTCGGCGTCTCCTCGCCGGGGTACGCCGGGCAGATCAACCAGGCCCTCAGAGGCGATGACATCACCATCGACCAGATCGTGGGCGGCGTCGGCAAGAATCTCTCGGGCAAGAACACCGTGCTCCCGATCGCGCGCATCGGCGTGAAGCGGACGGACAATACAGGTTTCAGCGACGATGCCGATTACGTCGCCCTCACGCGCGACTTCTCGGCGTTCGGCTCTGATTTCCCCGCAGCGCCCACGGGCGTCGGCGGCACGTGGAACGTGGTCGACTGTGCCCCTTTGCTCGCCGCTCCTGACGGCACCCTGCGGCTGTTCATCCTCTCGAAGTGCGACGACGCCTCTCTCTTCGGCCTTGAGGCGAAGTGGCTCGACCCGGCGCAGCACACGAGCTTCCAGACGTTCTACACGAACACGAACCTGCAGGCCTCGCTTCCCGTGGGGGAGCAGACCAGCACGATCACGAATATCGCCGCATTCGTCTTCGAGGATCAGATTTACATCGCGCTCAATGCGGTGAACCTGACCTCGTCTGGCCGGTTCTACCTCTTCCGCATCCGCGGCGAGGTAGGATCCGACACGAACCCGCCCATCCTCGAAGCAATGAAGGACTACTCGGGAACTCCGGTGACTGTCGCCCCCAACGAGATGCTCGGCGGTATCGGCGGCATTGCCGGTTGCGGTACGCGGCAGGGGATGATCATTGCGCAGGGACTCGCCACCATCTGGGGTGGAGATGGGTCCTTTCGCACCGTCGGCGTGCAACGGTCTCCCGATGGCCAGCGCTGGGGGCAGACGCAGTCGTATGCCGCACAGAGTGGGGTGACGATCTCGACGGTGACCGTCGACGCTACGGATTACACGGCAATCAAGGATACGGGCTACCCGTCCAGTTCTCCAGGGTTCCCTCCGGCCGCCCGCGGCGACGTGATCACCCTTGGCTCCGGGTTCATGGACGCGAACAAAAAGAGCCTGACGATCGTCTCGTGGGCTCCCGGGCAGATCAACGTCGCGTATGGCTTCCTGACCAACGAGATGCCGTCGGGCGCAGTCTCACTGACGATCCGTTCCTCCGCGTTCGAGTCGCTCTCCGACTATGCGCCGGTGAAGCTCGAAGATCCCATCGGGGCCGGTGAGAAGATCACCTCGATCCACTTCGCAAACACGCAGGAAGGAATCGCAGGAACCGATCAGGGCAGGCTCTATCGCACCCTCGACGCCGGTCGCACGTGGGAGAAGGAGTACTCCCCCGCAGAGGCGGCCAACACCTCCACGCGTCGGGCAACGCCGATCCGGTCGGTGTTCTGCCTACCGACGGCGGAACTCTATTCCGCGACTACGATCGCGTTCGTCTCGTCGACCAAGCGCCTGACTGATTCCGACAACTCGATGCCAGTTTGCGGCGCGAAAGATCTCATTGTTGTGAAGGGATCGACCGCCGGCAACGATCAGATCTTCACCGTTGCCTCCCGCGCTGCGGGATACATCACCGTCAACGAAGCGCTCACGGACGAATCCGCCGGCAAGCTGATCAGTATCCGCGTCATCCCGTGGTGCTGGGCCTGTGGCGATAACGGTCTGATGATGCGCTTTCCTTCTGCCGCCCCGCAAGGCACCTCGGACACGGCAGGAGCCGACACGCCTGACTGGCGCGTCTGGAGAGGCCTCCAGCAGGACACATATCAATCCTCGGACCGGGACTACACATATAACTCGACCCCGAGCCTCGGCTTCGGGTCGAACTCCATTCGCTGCCAGTTCTGGACCGACCGCGTGACCGGATACGTCTCCGGTACAGGAGGCTTCATCGGCCGCATCTGGAACGTCGACGCGCGCGCGAACCACCAGTATCTGATCCGGACGGCCTCTGCGCAGGGCGCCTTCCTTGGGATGGCCTACGACAGCGCAAACCGGGACACGCTGTGGCTCGTGGGCCAGAACGGCGTGAACCGCACGAAGAACAACGCAACCGCAGACTTCAACAAGCGCATTCTCCGCGTGAAGTATGCGAGCGACCTCCACGTCGCCAACTTCAGCAGCAACTGGGCGGTCTTCGATCTCTCGAACCGCTTCGACCTCGACGCCGCTCTCGTGGGCGTCTCCCTCGTGAGCTCGTCTCTCGCCTTCGCGGTGGACAGCGACGGGTTCGTGATCAAGTGGAACGGCACCGCATGGTCCGTGGTGTCCCGGCTTCCTCCGGGGACTCCTGCCTGCATCCAGGCGCTTGACTCAGACACGATCATTGTCGGTGGAAACGACTCCGTGGGCGGGCTCATCTGGCGCTCGATCGACGGCGGGGCGACATGGCTCATCGAACGGGTCGCAAGTGGTATCTCGAGCATCCACTTCTTCGATGAGGAAAACGCTTCTGTCGGCGGCCTCGGGGCGCTCGCGACGTGCGATTCCTTCGGCGACAACCGAACCTACCCGGCGCTGATCACGCTGCGCAGCGGTGCTGTCCTGCTGGCGGTGGCGAATTCCACCAAGGCGCGCATCGAGGTCTTCCGGGCCGAGGGCCAGAATACGCCGTTCACGCTCGTCTGGAACAGCGGCGACGTTCCCTTGAGCACGACGGGAAGCGCATGGTCGCCGAGCACGGACTGGATTGTCGGCACGCAATGGCCGCGGCCTTCCTTCACCCAAGACGACAGCAACGCCGTTCTCCTCGCCGTCGGACAGGAAGGCTACGTCTCGACGGACGATGGCCGCTTCTTCAAGCCTCGCGCGCACGAGTCGCTCGCGCTTCCGCTGGGCAGACTCTCGCCGCAGGGATCGTTCCTCAAGGCGAACATCAACAAGAGCCGCCAGCTCTGCGCCTTCGGCGGCGGCCGCCTGTTCTCGTCGATGGTGACCCCCACCTCGGTGCGCGTCACGGTGGCACGCGATTGGTCAGCGTCGGGGAACGACTACATGCCAGTCATCCCTGGCGTGCGACAGTGGTTGGGTATCGATGACGGGCGCCTCGTCTGGAACGGTATCCCTGTCCCAGGGGACAGATGGCGGATCGATGCTCGATTCCGGTACCCGGCGCGACATGTGGTGATCCCATCGCCATCCATCACGGCACGTACTGCCGATAACGCCTCGGATTGGGTATTCGAGTGGGACTCGTATAAAATCCTCGGTCCGGGACGTCTATTCAATATCAACGGTGCTGCGTGGTTCGGAGGTAACTTCCGCAAAGGGACCCTCCGGACCAGCGTACCGAGTTACCCGGGAGACACCTTCCCGACGCTTGCGACGGATTACGTGGAGTACGCCATCAGCTCCGATGTGGAGTCCTTCGGGATCGATTACCCGCAGGTTGCTCCGGGGATCCTGTCGCTGATCAACGGCGACCTTGTCTCGGACCAGTACGCTCCGGCGCTGCGCACGTGGTACGCGGCGATCTCCGGCAACGGATCGCGCAACCTGCACACGTTGGGAACGACCACGATCGTCACGACCACCAGCAAAGCCTTCGCCGCGATCGAGGTCGGGGCCTACATCACCGCCAACGGGATTACCCGCAAGGTGACAGGGAAAGCCGACGACAACGGGATCGTCGTCGACACGGCGGTGAACTGGTCGAACGGCGGGACTGGATACGCCTGGACCTACCGGCTCCCGGCGAAGAAGATCACCGGGAACCTCTCGAACCGCCTCCTGATCGAGAACGAGTCGGCGCTGGCCACAAACAACCGGGGCACGGTGCAGATCTTCTCGGATCGCTGCTTTGATCCGATGAACGCGGGCATCCTCTCGGGAGAGATGGACCCGATCGATGCGGGTGCAACCGATTACCGCTTCTGCCGGTTCGTGCGCGTCATCATTCCGGCCGAGAGCACGGCGGGCCAGTACATCTGGGGCGACCAACGGATCCTCGGGTATCTACTGCTCGGAACCTATGTCGATTACGCGCCCTACGCGGGCACCGATGCTCGCCGGCGGAACCAGGGAATGACCTGGCAGGCTGCGGACTCGAGCATCACGACCAAGGGCCTGTCTGGCGTCAGCACCACGGAGCGCTTCGGGCGTCCGCAGCAGAAGTGGACGCTTCCCTACGACGTTGCACAGTGGTGGGACCGCGACATGCGAGCCAACGGGCTCATGCCGCATCTGCTGCTTCCATTCGGGCTCGTGTTCGACGGCGCGGATCCGCAGAGCATCGAGCTCGTGCGGCTGATCGATTCGCCGCAGTCGCAGAACGTCTTCCATGACCGGTGGACTGAGACCTACCAGCTCGAGGAGGTGCTCTAGGTGCTTCCGGCCGGCTGGCAGACCGCACTCTCGAAACGCTCCCGCAAGGTGCAGCTACTGGCGCTGAACCTGTACGGGGCCGATCCGCACGGGCCGCCCCACCTCGCCCTCGTGCCGGGATCGTTCTGCTTCGCAACGGACTTCGACGTCCACATCTCCTCGGACTACGGGACCCTGCCGTTCCTGCCGCTGATGGCGGAATGGGCGCCGGTGAGCCGCAAGCTCGTGCCGCAGGAGCGACGCGCGGAGACCAGCACGGCCAGACCCAAGGTCATGTACTACGAGCCGTTTGTGGAGGCTCTCTCGAAGCGTGGATCGGTCCATGGCGTCACCGCGCGCATCGACCTGTGGACCGATGGAATCCCAATCGAGCACGTCTTCCCGAGAATCGCCGGCCGGGTGACCGGAGTGGATCCGGGTCCGACAGCGAAGAGCCCCATGACGCTCTCTGTGGCGGATGGAGAGCCCGACCGGGTCGTGTCCTATCCCGGGGGCACGATCACGCGCGAGGATTTCCCGGACGCGCCGAAGACGGTCGTGGACGTGACCGCGCGGCAGACGATCGTCGGCTTCGGGCCGGATTTCCTGCGATGCATCCCGATCGACAACGAGGGCCGCCGGTTCTACGTCGCCGATCCGCCGTACACCCAACAGCCGCGCGTCGAGCGCGGCGGAGTGCAGATCTTCTCCGGTGTCCGGCTCGAGACCGCCACCACACCGACGGGCTGGCGCTACACGCAGATCGTCTTCGATGAGCCGGTCGGGCAGTACATCGAGGGCGAGTCCGCCGAGGTCACGGTCTCCGGCGGGGTCGGCGTCACCGAATCTGGGGCGATCGACTTCCTGCTGAACCAGGCTGGCGTCCTGCCATCTCCCGGTACGCGGGCTGCGCTCGACCAGATCCGCGCGAGCATGGACCTCACGGGTCTCATGTCAGCGACCGATGCCAGCGTGCTGCAGCTGGTCCGCAAGCGCTTCGTTCCGCAGACCCCGTACGCGTTCACCCTGCACCGGGATCGGGCCGAGCTGATCGACCTGCGCGCCGATCGTGTCGCTCGGATCTCCCTCGGCGTCGGAACAGGGCTCATGTTCCGGATGCCGGAGCAGGGGAGGCCGGCCGACACCGACAGCATCTACAACGTCTTTGAGGTGCAGTGCGGCCGCAACGATCTCTCCGGGCTGCCGATGTGCCGGATCATCCGGGACAGGTACAACGGAACCCCGTCGCAGCGTGCACGGTGCGGCCGCAGCGAGGATCAGCATGGACGCAGAGAGCTGGAGATCCCGGCCCACGATCTTGCAGTGCAGACCGCCCCGAGTGGTGCGGTCCTCGGCAGCATCGCGGGGGAAGCGCTCGCGGGCCTTGCCGTCGAGCTCCACACGCCAGCCTGGCAACACCAGCGCTACCTCGCCGACTGGGTGTGCGGGCTTGCGCTCGAGCTCGGGATGCAGGTGGACCTCACCGACGCCGAGAACGGCTTTGACGAGACCGCCTCGACGGTCGTCCAGATCGACGACACGCCGACGGGCCCGGTGGTCGCACTACAGACGGAGGCGCTGCCATGAGGTTGCGCGCGGCACTCGGAATCTTCGTGGGCGGCTTCGCCGCGGCCATGGCGATGGGTCAGCAGACTGTGCCGGACATCGGCAAGCTGATGATCCAGTCTCCCCAAGACTTCAAGAACATCCAGAGCGGGTGCGTTCACGCTTTCGATTCAAAGGGTGGGCACTTCGTCTGCGCGACGACAAACCAGTTGGCCGGAACGGTGGTGCCAGTGACGCTGGCGATCGGCACCATGACCACGGTGTCGAGCACGGCGGTGAAGGCAACGAGCCGGGTGCGGTGCGGGTGCGAAGCCTGTGCCGGGACTTCCTCGGCTGCGTCCTGCTCAGGCGGTGCGGAGTGGACCCCGCGCATCGCGGTTCGGTCGGTAAGTGCGGGGTCGTTCGAGATCACACACGGGTACGCAACCGGAGTGCAGCAGACATGCTGCGTGGTGGAGGGGTGATGGAGTCGACGGGAACGGTCGTGATCAACGGCCGCACGACGAAGGTGAGCGGGACGCTTGCCGACATTGTTGCGGCGCTGGTGGAGGACCCTAAAGCGGCTGATGTGTACAACCGCCGCTGCTTCACACTGAAGCTGCATGTCTCACCTGCAGAGGTCGAAGTATTTCAGGACATAAAGCTCGGATTCAGGAAAAGGAGTTTGACCACACCTAACGCGGTCAGGTAATGTAGATCGCACAAGAACGCGACCATCTCGGTGCAAGAGACGTCGCCAGCACGGAGGGAACCCCATGCGGCGTCTCGCACAATTTGCACTGGTAGTCCTGGTCGCGGTCCTTGCCTCGGTCCAGGCATTCGCGGCCGATCTCTACATCCCGGCATCAGCGATGGATCTGCCGAGCGGCACGAGCTGCTCGAAGGTCGTCGAGAACACGTCGACCGTACCGCGCACCGTCATCGAGTGCCCACAGGCCGGCGGATTCGGCGTCTGGTACGGCATGTTCCCCACCGACCAGAGTGCGGGTGGCAACCAGAACTTTGCGATCTACGCGGACTGGACGACGCCGGCCAGCGGAGCAACCGGAAAATTCTGCCCGAAAGTCACCTATGGAGTCGTGAAGGACGGTGAGAACTGGAACTCGGCCTTCAGCGGGACTCCCGCGGCCACGACGGTTGCTCCGATCTCTGCACCATCGCAGAACCTGCTTTACGACGGGGCCATTTCCCTGACGCTCACACCCAAAAACGTCGCGGGCACAGCCTGTCACGGCACAAACAACGACTGCAGGGGTCTTCCCTTCGTCGTGAAGTACGAACGTGACGCAACGGGCTCCTGTACGTCGAACAGCTCGTCGCCGATGCGGCTCATCGGCGTCCATCTCGTCTACTGAGGAGGCAGATCATGACGGAAGCTGAAAAGGCGGCTCTTGCCACCACAATCATGAAGGACATCCGGAAGCTCGCCGCGGCGGACACCGATACGGCGCGACACCTGGACTATCGCGCCGCTGAGGCGGCGGTCGGCTCCGCACTTGCCAGCCTCGTTCCCGGCGCAGGCGTCAATGTTCGTGTGAACTGACCGGGCAGCGTCCTGTCCCGACCGGTGTGGGCGGCGGATGTGGATCAGCAGAGGCGGGAAAATCCCGTGTCAGGCGGCGTAACACGTGACCGCATTGATCGCGGCGGATGTGCCGGATATGGCCCATAGGGCACCGGGTCCGGACTGGCCATGGGTTGTTGGAATCCTGATCCTGGTTGTCGGTTTCTTGGTGCGCGTACAGCTCGTGTCGGTGGGTAAACGCATGAGCGCCCTCGCGGAGAGCGAGGACGCGCAGAATCAACGACTCGTACGCCTCGAGGTGCGCGCCGATGACTCTGGACGGCGTCTCGACGAGATCCGGGAGGAAATCAGCGAAGTTCGCAGCGAAGTGCGCGAGCAGATCTCCGACGTTCGCTCGGACATCGTCAACCGCCTCGACCGGATCGAATCACGATTGGGGAACAGATGAGCCAGGGGCCCATCAAGCGGGAAGACTTCCGATCCCTCTCCGACCTCGACCTCCTCTGTGCCCTTGTCGCAGGGGAAGCGGCGGGGGAAGCCGAGGAAGGACAGATGTGCGTGGCCCACGTCGTAATGAACCGGGTCAAGCGCGGATTCGGTAAGGACCTCCACGATGTCGCCCTGAAGCCATCGCAGTTCTCGTGCTTCGACGCCCCGCGTCGGTATCACGACATGTGGCTCGCGGCGAGTCCGGCGATGCAGCAGCCGTGGGTCGTGAAACTCCGCGAGGTGTGCGCCCGCGCTCTGGCGGGGTCACCCGACCCGACATGCGGCGCCGACCACTACTTCGCGGCGTGGATTCCGACGCCGAAGTGGGCCGACAAGATGCGCGAGACCGTCCGCGTCGGGACGCACATCTTCTTCGATTCGGGGAGGCGCTGATGCTCTGGATCGTTTTTCTGATCGTCGTGTTTTGTGCAGCCGTGATCGTCATCGCTGAACTCGTGAGCGATGCGAACGAGGCGGATGAGGAGGAGTAGTGATGCCTGAATGGGTGAACAGTCTGCAGGTGTGGGCCAAGGGGCTCGTGGCTGCGATGATCGGCGGGGTTTCGACCTCGTCCATTACGATCTTGGCCGATCCGGCGAGCTTCAACTTCGGTGAGGGCTTTGGTCGACTGAAGACCGTGGCGATCGCCTCGGCAATCGTGTCGGCGGCGAACTACCTGAAGCGCAGCCCGCTGCCGGGTGTGACGATCGCGGCGCTGTTCTTCGCCTTGGCCATGTCGATCAACGGGTGCGGGAACACCACGCCTCCTGTGGCCGAAAGCGTCTGGGACCTTGGCGCCAATGCTGCCGGCGGCATCGTCTGCAGCCAGCTCCCGGACAGCGCGAAGGGCGGGGCGCGAGCCGCGGTGCACGTGGCGGACGTCATGACGCCGGACGCGCTCTACGAGGACCTCGCCAGCGCGAACAGCGCGATCAAGCTCCTGTCGCCGTCGCTGTACGATGCGCTCTGGCAGGGGATCCACTGGGTTCTCGACCGGATGTCGATCACCGGCTCGACGAAGGAGCAGCAGGCGCTCGAATGGGTGAAGGCTGCGACGCGGGTCGCCTGGCAAGCCCTCAGTGGCTGCGCAAAGGTGCTCGCGCCGTGAGAGCTGCGGCCCTCGCGCTCCTGCTCTGCTGCGGATGCGCAGCGGGCCGGATCGGTGTGGACGGTGCACTGGAGTGCGCCGCGCTCGGTCACGCGAAGTGCGAGGTCTGCTCACCGGCCATGACGCCTGTCGACGGGCAGAAGCCGCTGCAGGAGTGCCGCCGTGTCCAGGGCGGATCGCTCTCGTCCGGGGCGGCTGAGTTCCTCAGCAATGCAATCACCGCAATCGGCGCGTACTTCGCGCTCTGAAGGAGGACGATATGAAGACGATCAACTGCGCACCGCTCGACGAGGTCTGGTGCACGCTGCCGATCCGCACGGGCGCCGGGAAGGCGATCCGCAACGCCAATCCTGGCATCTCATTCAACGTCGACTTCGCCGCGGGGGCTCCTTCCGTGCGCTACCGCACGCGTCCTCTCGATCCGTCGGAGAGCGCTGATCCCGGCGTGGCCGTGTCCATCATCTCCCCGGGCGCCAACCAGCAGCTCAACGTGTTCATGCGCGCTTCGATCTACAACTACCAGACCGGCTACTTCGAAAACGCGGTGGCCGACAGCGTGCTGATCACGGCCAACGGGGCCAACAACTTCGGCACCAGCGGATCGAACGCCGTCGTGAAATGAGGACGCGGCGCCCAACGCAGGACCAGCTCGTCGCGCTCGCCCGCAAGGCACTCGTTGCCGCTTGGCAGCACGGGCGATGCGGGCAGATCAACCTGCGGTCGCGGGCAGAGGACAGGCGGGCGGCGAAGGAGCTGCTCGAGGGCATACGGGCGGCCGTGAAGGAGCGGAGGAGAAGAACATGAGGAGATTACTGATCGCAGCCATCGCGCTGCTCATTGCCGGGACCGCACGGGCGCAGTCGAACAGCGCAGTGGGGTACAACGCTCCCGCCACTCCGAACGCTCTCATCGGCACCGAGACACGCACCGAGAACGGCGTCGTCCGCGATCTTGATCGGGTCATCATCGACAAGTCGTGGCTGCGAAATGCGCAGACTTCCCAGCAGACGCTCGGATCGGCCAACACGCCGGTAAGCTGGGCGACACCGACTCCGACGGCGGTTGGAGCTTCCCCGACACCGACGGCGAACTCGTTCAAGCGGTGCGTTGTGAAGGCCAGCGGAAGCAACACCGCATCTGTCTACGTCGGGGACTCCACGGTCACGACAACCACCGGGTTCGAGCTTGAGCCGGGGGACGGGCTGAACGACCTTCCCGCGAAGAACGGCGACTGCGGTGGATACTACTTCGTCAGCGGTACGGGCTCGCAGGTCATCAGCAAGGGGATGGAATGATGCGGTTTGCGGTTGCGGCAATCCTCGGCCTGGCTGTTGCGGCTGGTGCTCAGACGTTCGAGAGCGGTGGAAGTCCGTCGAAGATCCGTCGCCAGTTCTCTGCGTCGGCTCCACTGTCCTACAACTCAACATCTGGCGCGATCTCGTTCCCGTCGTTCACTCCCACCACGACAGCGACGGTGACGCAGACTCCCACGATCACGCGGACGCCGAGCCCAACACCGACGTCGGTTCTCCCGCTCGCGCAAGGCGGCACGAACAACGGAAGCCTCGGCAACTCTCCTGACGGACAGGTGCTCAGGGTCATCGCCGGAGCGGTCACGAACGACACCATTCCACAGGTCAGCATTACATCCGCCTTCGATGTCTACGTGGACATCAACGGAACCGATTCATCGACCTGTGGGCCAATCAACAAGCCCTGCAAGACGATCACCGGGACGGACGGAGCGCACGCCAAGATTCTGGCCAACAACGATAACGGCTTCGCCACCTGCTACAACGACCGGTCGCAGGGATGCGGTAGGTGCGCTGGCGGGTCGAACGACGGCACGGCCTGCAACGAGGACGCGGATTGTGCGGGCGGCGGCATCTGCTCGGACCTGACGTGCTCCGGTAACAGCGCAACCGCCTGCTACGGGACGTGCTCCGTCACCTCGTCGACAAAGTGCAACTCCTCCACCGACTGTCCTTCCGGTGAGACGTGTGCTGTGGCCGGAGGAGGTTCGTGCGGCGGCGGATCGTGTGCAGCTGGCAACTCCAACAGCCGATGCGCGTCAAGTTCGACGTGCGTTGGACCAGCGAAGACCTACCTCGTCCACATCGGTGCAGGGACGTATTCCGAGACGCTCGCCAAGACCTGCGCGGGCGGTGCGAACTCCGGCCTTGGTTGCGTCGCTGATTCGGACTGCCCTTCGTCCACCTGTTCCGTGGCTGGTACCACGCAGATTCCGTCACCGGGTTACATCACCTACGCAGGGGCCGGTAGGAACGCGACAGCAATCCAGAGCGCACGGGCAGCGACGATCGATCTGACCTCCCGCTCTAACATGCTCATCCGCGACCTACAGGTCGAGAACACGAGCAACGGCGATGCGGTACGGTCTACCGGGAGCGCTCGCAACACCGGAGTCACAGACGCTGCGATGGTGCATTGGGGCACCGGCTGGGACTACAACTTCACCGGCTGGGGCAACGTCACCAACGGCATCACGAATACCTGGACGTTCGGGTTCGGGACCAGTTCGTCAGATCACAGTGTACATTTCCAGCCGACAGGAACTTCCTGCTCGACGACAACGACGCGAGCCTGTGCGGTCAACGGAGACTGCCCCGGTGGGGAAACCTGCTCACTGGCAGGATCAAATGACTGGGGCATCATGGGCAGCTTCATTCAGGCTGGACCGATCAACTCCGGTGACGGTACGGTCTGGGTCGAAGGTAAATCATGCGGGTCGGCGTTCAATATCCTCATCACCGACACCGACATCCAGCAGGGTTCGTCCCAGACCACGGCAAATCAGGGCAAGGCCCTGCGAATCTCGCAAACGGACTGCGATTCCAGCAGCCCGAGTGCCTACAAGAACGTCACGCGCCTCACGACTCGCGCCCTCCGTATCTCTCCGAACGACGTCATCCCGCTGAGCGCTGCTGACTTCTCCATCGACATCGGCGAGAATACCACACTCGCCAATTACGGACTTCTCCAATACGACGCGTGCCGAAGGAACATCTCCGGCACGCTGGCCTACGTCGACCCTGTGCCCGGAACGACATTCGGCTCACGCCGCTGGGGTGGTGCGGGTTATCTCGGGGTGCTCGAATGCGACACGCCGCAGACGACCTCGCTCGATTCTCCGTCGATTACCTCCGTGCTCAACTCGACCACCGGAGGTTCCCTCGCGGGGACGTTCACGACCTATTACTACAAGGTCACGGCAACCAACGCGACGGGCGAGAGTATGCCGTCCAGCGGCTACGGGGTCATCGGCGGTACTTGCGGTGGGACGTGCAAGAACACGATCACCTGGAGGGCTGTGTCTGGGGCTACTGGTTACAAGGTCTACGGTAGACCGGGTTCCATCGGCGGAACTTACCAGCTCATCGCGACAGTAAGCGGAAACTCCACCAACAGTTACGTAGACGACTCCGGTTCACCGAGTGGAGCAATCCCAACCACCGACACGTCCTACACCGCAAACCCGCAGGCCGGTGAGATGTGGTATTCCACCACACTCGGGAAGCTGCGCTGGTACGACTCGACGACGAACAACGTCGCCTCGGTCAGCTACGTGGACAACACCACGAAGTCGATCGGCTTCCCGGCTGGCGGTTACTCCGTGGACGGAGCGCAATGCACCACCCCCACCGAGCGGACCATCAACTCAGGCCCGAAGCGGTTCATGATGAACTGCGCCAACAATGCCTCAGCGGCGTTCTACGGGGATGCTGTTCTCCCCGACGGATATTCCGGCTCGACGCTGACGTTCAAGCTCTCGGCTGAGTCAGAGGCTGGTTCCCCCAGCGGAAACCTAGCAATCGACTACGCCTGCAAATGCGTCCGCAGCGGGGACACGATCAACTCCACATGGGGCACGGCTCAAACAGCAACTCTGACATTCGCCACACAGTACAAGGAGCAGCAAGGAACGACGGCGGAGGTAACGTGTAACGGAACATGCGCGGGAGGGGCGCACCTGTACTGGCGGGGCATCATGAACACCGGCAGCACGACGGCGACGCTCACGAACGTCTACCTCCTCGACACGACGCTGGAGTATCCGCGAAATGCGGTCACCGACTAAGGTTCTCGCTGCGCTGGTTCTGCTCGCATCGGCGCGGGCGGAGGCGGTCATCAGTCAGGCCGTCGGGAACCTCTGCACGGCAGATTCGCAGACGAGCGGCAAGGTCGTAACCTGTACGCTCGGTGCGACCAAGGCCACGGCCGGCGACCTAGTTGTCATCACGCTGGGCATCGACACCGGAAACTCGATCTCATCCGTGACGGACTCCAATGGGTCGAATACGTGGAGCGTCGACAAGTTGGACACCGCGGGGACGAATGTCGCCTCGTACACCATATCCTCGAAGCTCGTTGGGGACATCGCGGCGATCACAGGGACGATCACGATCAACGTCACCAACGCCGTTCAGTGCAAGACGTTTTCCGCCTCCTCATACACGGGGTGGACTGGCGTACCGACGGTCGACGTCACGCAGGCGGCGCACAGCTCCGGCACCACGGCAACCACTGGATCAGTGGCCAACACCGTCGCCAATGCTCTGAAGATCGGAAGCCTCGTCGCGCAGGGGAACCAGTCATTCACCTCCCCCTCGTGGACGCAGGCCAACACGAAGGCGCAGAGCGGTTGCACCATAAATCGCAGCAACCAGCAGCAATATAAGGTCGTGTCTGCGACCTCCAGCGAAGCAGCCACGGCGACGATCAGCAGCAACAACTACAGCGGCAATCAGGTGGTCTATTACGATTTCGCGTTCACTCCGACGCCTACGCGCACCAGCACGCCGACTCAAACGCCGACACAGACACCGACGAGCACTCCGACACAGACGCCAACATCCACCCCGATCCCGACGAACACGCGGCTGGTCGGAAGGCCGCTCTACTGGGATTGAGGAGACGATGTGGGACGACTCGCAAAACCGTCGGTCGCCGCACTCGGGTTCCTCATTTTCGCGGTGGTAATCCGATCCTGCGACAGGGACGCGCAGGCCATGAACATCCTGTTCCGCGCGGGGGCCACCGGTACCCCATCGGCCATCGGGATCGTCCAGCAGATCCCAAATACGTACACGGCAACTCCCACCGTCACTCCGACAAACACACAGAC
>JAANMV010000732.1_pt1 | contig 39821 bp, 40 predicted proteins | sample 7279661 | NCBI WGS metagenome assembly JAANMV01 (sample SAMN14094540, study PRJNA606508) | bioreactor metagenome | isolation source: A lab-scale SPAN reactor treating ammonium-rich wastewater day 121 | place: Ireland: Galway | collected 2017-05-16
AACAACTCGTTGCCGATTACCCCAACCGGCCGGAGTTCCGTCAGGAGATGGTCGAGCGGGGACTTCACGAAGGCGGTCGCGGAACTGAGGCCAGGGTGAGGAAGAACCTATCAGCGGGGAGCGTTGGCAACTCGTATGCCCCACAGAAACAGGAGCAATAAACATGTCCATATCCGATGAAAAAAATGTGGCTCGTCGCAAGCGTCGCCCGTATGTGGTTTTGATCATGCCGCTCTTTTTCGGGCTGCTCGGATTCTACAGGGTGACTCAGAGCCCGCAATTCGAGTCATATCGCACCATGGACGTCGTCCAACTCCTGGTGTCTGGCGCTGGCCTCGGCGTCGCGCTGACGGGTTTGTTTATGATGCTTTTTCGGCCGCGCGGCTGACACAAGGCAGCGCATTCGGTTAAGGAGAAAACGGCGTTCAACCAACGCTGAACGGATCGTCATCGCGAAGCGTCTTGCGGTAGTCTCTGCCGCTCCCTTCTCAAATTCATCTCAATACCCGTGGCGGGATTGGGTGACGGAAATCGCCATTCACGACGATCTATGGCACTCGACGTCGCGACTTCAATCCCGGTCGCACAGTTCCAATGAAATGCCGGCATCACCAATCCGCGACGAATCCTGACACCAATTTCAGCACCGGCAGGCAACAGTTTTTCAGGTTGAGCCAGTGACGGCTTGAAATCGTTTCGAGTTGTCGCCCGTCTTTCCCCCGCTACTCTGGGGCGCGTGAGCGACGTGACACGCATCCTTGAAGCGGTTCAGCAAGGCGATCCCGCGGCGGCGAAGGATCTGTTGCCATTGGTCTATGAAGAGTTGCGCCGGTTGGCCCGTTCGAAAATGGCCCAGCAGGCCGGCGGGCACACCCTTCAGCCGACCGCCCTCGTGCATGAAGCCTGGCTGCGGTTGGTCGGCGCCGAGCGGCAGGAGTGGAACGGACGGAGCCACTTCTTCGCCGCGGCGGCCGAAGCGATGCGGCACATCCTGGTGGACAGCGCCCGGCGCAAGCGCCGCGCCAAACACGGCGGCGGCCAAGAGCGGCTGGATGTGAATGAGGTCGAGATCGCCGATGACGCGGATGAGGAAAAGATCTTGTTGGTCAACGAAGCTCTCGAGAAGCTGGCCCTGGAGGACCCGATTCGCGCCGAAGTCGTGAAGCTGCACTATTTCGTTGGCCTGACCCACGCCGAATCGGCCGAGATCCTCCAGATCTCCGAGAAAACCGTCCGCCGGCATTGGAACTACGCCCGGGTATGGTTGTATCAAACCATTCAGTCCGCCGACCAACCCAACGCTCCCCACTCTGGCAACCCGCCGCATGTGCCGGCGGAGTAGTTCCGAGATTCCCTGAGCTTCGCGCATCCCTTTCCTCCGACCGGAGGAATTCCCCTGGACCACAACGCCCTCATCCTGGGCTTTCAGATCTTTTTTCCGGTGTGACCGTTTCGCTCGGGAAAAAGCGTAATCCATGGTGGAAGCAACTTTTTAATTATGAACGCAACGAAACCGGGCGGCTCGCCGCCCAAACCAAACAACGGAAACCGAAAGGAAGATCACATGAAAAACATAAAAAGAGGCATTCGGCTCATCGCGGTTCAACTCGGGCTATCCACCGGTGTCACATTGGGGGCAGACCCGCTCGCAGGCCGGGAAGGACATCCGATCACACGATCGAGACTCCGCCGATGGACCGCCGTTCTGGCGCTGGTGATCGCGCTACTCCCGGTCGCCGCGTCCGCCCAGGAGGACGACACGATCAAGATCAGCGGTATGTTCACCATGGACTGGCTGGCGGGGACCGTCGGCCCCGATCTCGCCGAGGTCTTCGCCAACGGGCACGAACACACCTGGACGCTCACGCTCCACGGCACAACCAAGTCGCACTCGAAGTTTAGTTTTATCGCCGTCAACTACGCCACGGAGATTCACGCGACGTCGTTCGATCTCGAGTTCTTCGGACCGGACGCAGCCACGCTCAACGGCATCGTGCGCGATCACATCGCCGGAGGGGAGGTCATCATCTATCTGCGGAACGCCTACTCGCAGTTCGGCAACTTCGCGATCTTTTACGTCTGGCCGATCGGTTCCGACATGTACTTCTTCGCAGGCGCTGACACCTTCGGACCAGATACGCTCTTCCCGACCGACGCGAACGGCTATCCGACCGTGGGGCCGGAACCGTTCTCGATCTGGACCGAGTACTCCGAGTTGAGCGACAGGCGGCCTGGGAACGACGGCTACATCGTGTCGGATTCGAGCCTCGTGACCTTTGAGGGGAGCGTGGGCGGGCCGGAACCCGTCGTGCTTGCAATCGCGGACGCGTCCGTCTTGGAGGGGAACAACGGCTGGAGCCAGGTGGCCGTGGCGGTGACTCTTTCGAAAGGGAGCAGCCAGCCGATCACGGTGAGCTACCGGACCTTCGACGGCACGGCGAAGGCGAAGGAGGACTACACGGCCACCAGCGGCACGCTGACGTTCCAGCCGGGGCAGACCAGCCGTACGATCTTCGTTTCGATCAAGGGGGACCGCAAGCGGGAGCCGAACGAGACCTTCTCCGTGCAACTCTCGAATGCCGTGGGTGCGACGATCGAAGATGGGAGTGCGACGGTCACGATTCTGAAAGACGACTGAACGAGGCGACCAGCCGCCAGCGGGCGCGGCCAATCTTTCAAGACGACCGCCTCGCTGCCCAAACCAAACAACCGTTCGCCATCGTGAATTTCTGCTGCTCGGTAGCAGTGGAGCAACAAAGAAAACCGGGCGGCTCGCCGCCCAAACCAAACAACGGAAACCGAAAGGAAGATCACATGAAAAACATAAAACCAGCCATTCAGCTTGCAGTTGTCCAATTAGGACTTGCCGCGACTATTGCTCTCGCAGCACCGGCCCCCATGGCCGCTCTCAGCCCGGCCTCAGGCGTCAGCCTGGAATTCATCGGCCAGGGACAGGTCGTGACACCCGCCGAAGTCTATCAATACGGTTACTTCACCCACGTCGCAGGAGTGGAGAACGTCTTCAGTGGAACTCCGAACAACGCTGCCACCGCGTTCTTCACCTTCATGAACAAACTGTCCACGACGAGAGCAACGCCCCACGGCCCGCTGACCATCGTGGATCGCAAAGGCACCACGACGATCTATCTCAATCCTGCGGGGGGCGCGAGTTTCGAGGCCCCGGCATCGTTTGAAGCTGGCACCGCCGTGCTGACGGCGAGCCTTCGTCACCAGGTGATCCTCGACACGGCGAATGGCAACACCATCTTCATGCAGTTTGACCTCACCGTGATTTCGGCGGAGACCTTCACGGTTGGCGATCAGAAGCACCGACTGGGCCGGCCTGGCCAGAAGATGACCTGGATCAACTACGGCCGCCCGAACACCTCGCCGACGCAGCCCGGACAATTCGTGTTCGCGGGCTTTGCCCTCAGCCACGATCCAGTTCCTCCCGGTCTGAGCCTCAATCGCCCGGCTGATTCAAGCGCGCTCCATCTCGAAGTGGAAAACGCGCCTGGCGCCCGCTCACGCGTCGAGGTTTCTTCGAACGTGAAGGACCGGACGCTCTTAACGTCCGCGGACCATCAACTGGCGAAGGTCGTGAGGACCGACGCAGAGGGGACGCGCCTGTCAAAGTTCAATCGCGCGATGGTGGAGTAACCGATCTGGATCCTCCCAACACCGGCACCCCGCCGCCGCCTCTCCACGCATGTTCGGTGCGGGGCGGCGGCGGGTTTCAAGCAATCCCAGAGTAGCAAGTGCAAGCAAATGCCTCGCAAAGTTTGCCGTCCAGACCATCTCTTCATGATGGATCGTTCGGCGCTCAATTCCCATTCACGATCGAGGCTCTGTCTCTGCCAGGCAAGGCGCGCACGTTTGCGCGGATCTCCTCGTTCGAGGAGGAGAAGGTGAAGCGCTCGTGTGGTTCGCTTAGTTCGCGGTTCAATTTTGCGTTTCCGCGTCCTGGCGACGTTGCGTTAGAGGAAGAAGCGCGCCATTGCTGACGCGCTTGGATTGATCGAATTCAGAGACAGGCTGGAAGGGCTGTCCCACTATCAATACCGGTAGTGCTCCGGCTTGTATGGCCCTTCCACCGGCACGCCAAGGTAGTCGGCTTGGGCCTTGGTGAGCTTGGTCAGCTTCACGCCGATGCGTTCGAGATGCAGGCGGGCGACTTCTTCGTCCAGATGCTTCGGCAAACGATAGACGCCGATTTTGTTCGTGTCTTTGTTCTTCCACAGGTCCAATTGCGCGTAAACGTAAACGGGTCTTGATATTGTCCATCCCGCTGCCGGCATGTAGCGAGGGATTGTAGCGCGCTTCCCACCCGCTGCTTCAAACGCTCTTAGCTTGCAGCGCAACTCCCGCCCTGTGGCCATCGACTGGCGCCGCCCGAGCCCTAGCCACCGCCGACCCGGTTTTGCCCGGAAAACCTGCCCTTGCAGATCCTGGTTCACACTTCATCCGTCCTTGGTTAACCTCGCGCCTGTGAGCGAAGTCACCCACATTATGGAGCGTGCCCGGCAAGGAGACCCGAAGGCCGCGGAGGAATTGCTGCCGCTGGTCTATGGAGAACTCCGCCTTCTGGCGGCGCAGAAGATGGCTAACGAAGCCGCGGGCCACACCCTCCAACCCACCGCTCTCGTCCATGAGGCCTGGTTGCGGCTGGGTGGCAGTGATGCGCCCTCCTTTGAGAATCGCGCCCACTTCTACGGCGCGGCGGCCGAGGCGATGCGCCGCATCCTGATCGAACGCGCCCGGCGGCGCGTGGCGGCCAAGCGCGGCGGCGGGCTCGCCGTCGTGGACGTGGACGAAATTGAAATCTCTTCTCCGCTGGCCGACGACGACCAGTTGCTCGCGGTGAACGAAGCCATGGAGAAGTTCGCCGCGCTGGAGCCGCGCAAGGCGGAACTGGTGAAGCTGCGCTACTTCGTGGGGATGAACTTCGAAGAAGCCGCCGCGGCGCTGGGCATCGCCGTGCCCACGGCCAAGCAATGGTGGGCTTATGCGCGGGCCTGGTTGACGGTCGAGATGCGTGCGGAGCAGCTCCGTTAAAGGAGCATTCGCGCGCGGCAACTCATGCCTTTTTGCCCTTTGGCACGTAAGTATCCCACGTATGGCCGGATTGGGGTTCGATATGGGTGAACCCCGTGCCGGGCGGCGGATTCGGAATGCGGATGAGGTGATTGCAGGCGGGACATTGAATCTGGCGGCCCGCGTGGCACGGATCGCACTTCAACGGCTGATCGCAATGGGAACAATAGAATTTGAACTCGGATGTATTCATAGGCTTCGCCCTGTTCATGCGCAGAATCGTCGCCAAAAGTATATCAAAAAGAATTCTTCATACTTTTTATCCGGCGAATACGCATATAGGATTGGATGCAGCAACCCCGGTCAACCATGCCAACGCCACAAGAACGCGAGGAAGCGCTGTTTCGCGCTGCGGTCGAACTAGCCCCGGATGCCGCGCGCCGGGCGTTATTGGATCAAGCTTGCGCCGGTGACTCTGCCTTGCGCCAACGGCTGGAAGCCCTGCTCTCCGCCCACGACGAGCCGGACAAATTGATCGCTACTGGTGTGCCCCTCGCCAAGGCCACCATGAAGGTGGAGTTCCCTGAAGACCAACCCGACGAAGCCGTGGGCCAGACCCTCGGGCGCTACAAGTTGCTGGAGCGCGTCGGCGAGGGCGGTTGCGGCGTGGTGTATGTGGCCGAGCAGACCGAGCCGGTGCGGCGCCGAGTGGCGCTCAAGGTTATCAAGCTGGGCATGGACACCAAGCAGGTCGTCGCGCGGTTCGAGGCCGAGCGGCAGGCGCTGGCGATGATGGACCATCCCAACATCGCCAAGGTTCTGGATGCGGGGACGACGGGAACTGCCTGCGAACCGGAGCGCGGCCGGTCCCCGGCCGCAGCGCGCGCAAATGAACCAAGCTCGCCCGAATTATTGTCCGGGGCCGCGGCGACCGGGGACCGGTCGCGCTCCGGGATGTCCGCCGGCCGCCCGTATTTTGTCATGGAACTGGTGCGCGGGATCAAGATCACCGAGTACTGCGACCAGGCCAACCTCTCCACCAAGGAACGGCTCGGCGCTGGCGCGTTCCACCCCATGCCACAACTCGGCGACGGTGATGGCGGCGATTTCGATTTCCTCGGTCGCGTGGAGTGTGAGCCAGCCGTGCAGATCGAACGTGCCCTTCTCGCCGCGGATGATGACAAGGGACTCCAACAGCACCAGACCAGCCTGGCCCCGCATCTCAACGCCCCGCGCCGGATCACGGAATCGCTCGAACGGCTGGTGCAACTCTACGACGCCTGGGGCAAACCCGCCCCAGGCTGCCGAGTGGAAACAGAAACTGGCCACGTTTCAGCAGGCCGCCAAGGCGATTGAGATGAAAGGGGTGGAGCCATGAACGCAACCCGTTTTGGACTGCGGTGGCAGAGCGCAGCGGCGACACCGCTTTCGGAACGCGCGGAAAGGTATCGAAGTCCGGCAACGGCTCGCCCGCTCGAAAGCGCCAGAGGGCTGGCGCAGTCGAGGACCTGGCGGACTTCCCAGCGGCCCCGTGCTTCGCGGAGCGTCTTGGAGTGTCCACTCTCCGCAGTATTGCTACGGAGGACGGGCGGTAGCCCTCTACCGCTTTTTCCCGAGAGGCGCGGTGCCGATGCCGAAACGCTCTCAGCCCACCGTCTCCAGCGCTTTTCGTTCGGCCGACTTGGGTTCCGTGAGGGCGGCGATACGTTGGTCCAGCGTGGCCAGCACGCCACCCCGACGAATGACCAGGCCGAGCAGGTATGCATCCGTCACTTGCTGGTGGCCCATCAGCCGGACGCCGGTAAAGGCGACGGCTTCGGCGACCGGAAGTTCATCGGGCCAGAACGTGTGGTCTTTGGCGGCGGTGTTGGCGGAAAGAACGTGAATCGCTTCTCGCGGCTGAACGGCATCGCGGGAAAAAGCGGGGTTCGACACGATGCGAACGAAACCCGCCTGAGTCATGGGGCACGTCGCCCAGCCCTTCGAGCGATGGCGCGTGAACCACTTCAACGCCAGGTCATGCCGCTCGTGGCTGGGCCAGAGCAACGCGATCAGCAGGTTGGTGTCGAGCAGGTAGCCCTTCATACGCCCTCGGCCTCGATGCGGCGCACGTCGTCCGTGGTCACCCTGGGCGAGTCTGCCGGCAGATGGAACACCACGAGGCCATCCTTGTCCTGGGCCGGGGTGGAGGCGCTCAATCCCTTGCGCAACAGGTCCGAGACGGTCTTGCCCAGGGAAACGCCCCGCAGCTTCGCCTGCCGGGCGGCCAGTTCGAGAATGTCATCGTCCAGAGTCAGTGTCGTTCTCATGGCGGAACGATGCCTTAAGTGTTGTTTGATGTCAATTGACGCAATGTGCATCACTACGGCTGTGCGGTGCCAGAGCAACTTATTCCATGAATCCCTCTAACGAAGAAGCCTTGTTTGCCCTGGCGCTGGCCAAGCCGGCGGAGAAACGCCCCGCCTTTCTGGATGCCGTGTGCGAAGGCGACGCGGCTTTGCGCCAACGGTTGGAAGCGCTTCTTGCCGCGCACGAGCAGCCGGAAACGCTGCTGGCCACCCAGTCCGAATCCGCGCGCCCCACCATCAAGCTCGATCTCGACGACGCGCCCGACGAAGCCGTGGCCCAGACGCTGGGGCGCTACAAGCTGCTCGAGAGCTACCAGGGACTCCAACAGCACCAGACCAGCCTGGCCCCGCATCTCAACGCCCCGCGCCGGATCACGGAATCGCTCGAACGGCTGGTGCAACTCTACGATGCCTGGGGCAAACCCGCCCAGGCTGCCGAGTGGAAACAGAAACTGGCCACGTTTCAGCAGGCCGCCAAGGCGATTGAGATGAAAGTGGCGCAGCCGTGAAGCCTATGCTCGTCATTTTCCAAAGCCCCAGAGGACTGGCGCACTCCAAGACCCGGCGGATTTCCCAGCAGCCCCGTGCCTCGCAACCCTGGGCTAAAGGACGCAATCCCATTGGGATTGGGCGGAATTCGGCACAAAGTTGTGGGTAATGCAAAGAGCCCTCTACCGCTTTTCCGGGATGGTGAAATGACGCTGGCCATTCAGACCAACGTGAATCCGAAACAGGCATTGAGGCGTTGCACGAGCGCGCGGCGCCGTACCGTGCCGACACTACCCCGCCGGCGATACAGCCGCTCCTTCTCGACCAGATACATCAGGTCGCACTTCACCAGCGTCTCCCAATCGAGGCCATCCGCGCCATTCAGCATGACTTCATTTTCGCGTACCTCGCGGGTTGCCCTTTGGCTGGAGCCGATCAGAACGTTGACCAGCGGCGCGCGGGCGACGCGATCCGGATGGCTGACGATGATCGCCGGATGCGGCCCGGCATCAGCAAAGTCGCAGGTCCAGATGTCCCACTGTTTCATTCCACCTCGACCTTCAGGGTGGAAGCCTTGGCCGTGCGGCGTTCGGCGCGATTGTCCGTCGTGGTGTAGAGATGCCGCAGCGAGCCGGGCGGAAACGACCCTGCCGCCACGGATTTTTCCTCGGCATCCAGGATGCGCAAGCCGGCGCGCACCACTTCGCTGGAGTTGTTGTAACGCCCACTCGCAACCAGCCGCGCGATCAATTCTTCAAAGTGCTTTGTCAACGCGATGTTCATCGCCAGTATTTTGGAATAGATGCTATCTATTGTCAATTCCCGGTCGGATCCAATTCAAGCACACCGCCCCATGAACCCAAACCGCGAAGAAGCCCTGTTTGCCGTCGCACTCGCCAAGCCCACGAACGAACGTGCCCCATTTGTCGAGGGTGACTGCCACGGCGACGCAGCCCTCCGCCAGCGCCTCGAAGCCCTGCTCGCCATGCACGAACAACCCGAAACGCTGCTCGCCACGCAGGCCGAAGCCGCCCGCCCCACCATCAAGCTCGATCTCGCCGATGCGCCCGACGAAGCCGTGGGTCAGACGCTCGGGCGCTACAAGCTTTTGGAGCGCGTGGGCGAAGGCGGCTGTGGCGGTTGAGGGTTTCGGCGCAGCCGCAGTGCGGACACCGCTGCTGCTTGAGCGAAAAAGCGCGGCCTGGAGTTCCGCGTCATCACGCGCAAACCGATAGGCGACGGACGACATGGGTTGGGTGACTGCCTGAAGGTCCCGCCCAAATCGAGCCGATTTGCCACGGCACGGCGGACGGCGGAACTCGATTCAAAGAGGTTTAAGAAGAGAAAAGGAGACGACACCGGACGGCACTTCACCCGCAGTGAGATCGTAAACACACCGGGAATTACGGCGGCAATTCGGGAGAAAGACGGCACTTCTTACGACGGCACCGCGGCACTTAACACTCACGCGTCGAGGTTTCTTCGAACGTGAAGGACCGGACGCTCTTAACGTCCGTGGATGATCAACTGGCGAAGGTCGTGATGACCGACGAAAAGATGGAATCCGCGAAACTCCATCGCGCGATCACAGAGTAGCCCGCGCCGTGGTTACTGTAGCCCCCTGTCACCCCGCCGCTGCTTCGCCAAATCATCCCGCGAAGCGCGGCGGGGATCATGCCAATGTCGGTCGTCACTATTTGAACTTGTTGACGGAAAACGACTCGGCGTTTACAGCCCGGTAAACTTTCAAGACAACCAGCACGCTGGGGCATCGGCTTGCGTATTCAGGTTAAACGGCACCTTGCTCGCGGCGATCAACAAACCAGCACCGGGCATCGGTGACCGGTTCGGCCTCCGAATGACGGCGTTTGGTCACGAAGGCGTGATCATCGGCGCACCCTTCAATGACGCAGGGGCAACAATGCCGGGGTGGCGTATCTGTTCAACATTCCCGCCCCGCCCGCGGCTCCCTCACTGACCATTCAACGAACGACCACCAATACAGTCGTCGTCTCCTGGCCAGCAGCCGCGACGGGCTTTGTGCTTCAACAAAGCCCCAACGGCTTGAGTTCGATAAACTGGAGCAACGTCACTTTGAATCTTCCGGACAACGGAACAACCAAACACTCATCGTGAACCCAACCGGCGGGAGTCGGTTTTACCGGCTCATCAGCCCTTGAAGAGGTCACTGTTTTGGGAGAACGGGAGGGGACAGCAACGTTCCCGCTTTCACCTCCCACCGATGCAGGTCGCGCCCCAGTTCACGCGGCCAGTTCTCCTCTGTGGCGGTCATGAACACCTGGCCGCTGGTTTCGCGAGCGCGCTTCAGCAGCGGCAGAAACCCCGCCCGCCGTTTCGCGTCCAGTTCGCCCATCACGTCGTCTATCAACAGCACGGGTGCGCTGCCGTGGATGCCGGTGAGGTATTCGGCCTGGGCCATTTTTAGCGCGATGGCCAGCGTTCGCTTCTGGCCTTCGCTGCCAAACTGCGCGGCGGATTTTTCGTTGAGCAGCAACAGCAGGTCATCGCGATGCGGGCCGACGAGTGTGAGGCGATGACTCTGTTCGCGCGCGCGGGACTGGGCCAGTTCGACGGCAAAATCCGACTTCACCGTGGGCTGGTATTCCATGCGCAGTTCCTCGGCGTCGTGGGAGATGCGGCGATACGCCAGCCGCGCGAGCGGGGAGAGTTTGGGGATCAACTCACGGCGCGCCTGGATGAGTTCGTTGCCGAGTTTGATGAGTTGCTCCGAGAAACTGTCGAGCAGCGCCGGGTCGGGGGCGTGATGTCTGAGGAGCGCGTTGCGCGAGCGGACGGCTTGCATGTAGCGCTGGAGCAGGGGCAAATAGCCCGGCCGCGTTTGCGAGAGCAGCAGATCGAGAAAACGCCGGCGCACGCGTCCCGTGCCCTTGACGAGCTGCAAATCCTCTGTGCAGAAGACCACCGTGCGCAGTGTGCTGAGGTAGTCGGTCAGCTTCTTCACGGGCCGCCCGTCGAGCGAAAGATTTCGTTCGCGGACGGACCAGTACATCTTGATTTCGTGTTCACCCTGGCCGATGACTTTGCCGCCGACGAAATAGCCCTTCTGTCCGTGGCGAATCATCTGTGCTCCGCCGACGCCGCGAAACGAGCGCAAAGTCGCCATCAAATAGATCGCTTCAAGGATGTTGGTCTTGCCCTGGGCGTTGTCGCCGAGCAGCAGGTGGAAGCCGGGTGAGAAATCCGCGTCCAACCGCGGGTAATTGCGGAAGTCTCGTAATCGCAGATGCGCCAGATGCACTGCCAAAGTCTGCGGGGCCGCGGGGCCACGGGCGAGAATTTTTCTTTTGACCCGCCTGGCAAACAAACTGGTATTCTGTCTGTGTCTCGCCGATGCTGCGGTTGAGCATGTGTCTGTTGAAACCACAACCTCGCAACTTATGAAATTCTTACGAAACTGGCTGGCGTCGTGGATCGCGCTCCAACTCACGGTGGTCGCTGCTTGGGCCGGCGCTGCTTGGGGCATGGAAGGTATCACGCTGCCGCCGGAGGACGACGGCAAATTACGCATCATCTGTTTTGGGGCGCACCCGGATGACTGTGAAATCCAGGCCGGCGGCACGGCCATGTTGTGGGCCAAGCGCGGACATCACGTGTTGTTTGTCTCAGTGACCAACGGCGATATCGGCCACTGGCGCGAAGCCGGCGGACCGTTGGCTCAACGTCGCCGGATGGAGGTGGCCGAAGCGCACAAGATTCTCGGGATTCAAGGCGTTGTGCTCGACATTCACGATGGTGAATTGCTGCCGACATTGGAGAATCGCCGCCTGATCACCAAGCTCATCCGTCAGTGGAAGGCGGACGTGGTCATTGCCCATCGCCCGAATGATTATCATCCTGACCATCGCTATACCGGCGTGTTGGTGCAGGACGCAGCTTACATGGTCACCGTCCCGTTCTTCTGTCCCGATGTGCCGGCGATGAAGAAGAATCCCGCCTTCTTCTATTTCCCCGATCGTTTCCAAAAGCCCAACCCTTTCAAACCGGACGTGATGGTGTCGGTGGACGCGGTGATGGCAAAGAAGCTCGACGCGCTGGGCGTGATGGAATCGCAATTTTACGAAGGCGGCGCGAACGGTTCGGCGGACCTGATTCCCAGCGATCCCACGAAACAGAAGGCGCGGCATCAACAGGTGCGGGATGGATTCTCCCGGCGCAACCAGGCGCTCGCCGATCGTTTCCGTGCGCAACTCGCCGACTGGTATCCGGCCGACAAGGCGGCGGCGGTCAAGCACGCCGAAGGGTTCGAGCTATGCGAATACGGCGCGCAACCGGACAGGGCGCAACTCAGGAAGTTGTTTCCGTTCTTCGATTGAACCAAGCTTCACGTTTCACCAGCACGCTTATGAAATTCCTGTTGATCAGCCTGGTATCGGTGATGTTCGTTCTCCCGGCGCTGGCGGCGTCACCTGACGTGGTCGAAGTCCAACGGCAGGCCGACGCGTGGCGCGCGGAGCATCGCCTGATTGACCTGCACCAGCATGTCAACGCAACGACCCAACATGTCACACGGGCGATCAAGATCATGGACGCCGTCGGCGTGGGCACGGTCGTGAACCTCAGCGGCGGCACGGTGACGCGCGCCCAGCCGGATCAGCCGTCGGACTTCGAGCGAAACAAGGCGCTCATGGACACGTTGTTTCCAGGGCGGTTTCTGCACTACATGAACCTCGACTACAAGGGCTGGGACGAGCCAGATTTTGCCGAACGCGCGGCGAGACAGATTGAAGAGGGCCATCGTCTCGGTGCCGCCGGATTCAAGGAATACAAACGGCTCGGCCTCACCGTGCGGGACCGCGCGGGCAAAGCCGTGAAGATTGACGATCCCAAGCTGGACCCGATGTGGCGGCGCTGTGGGGAATTGAACATGCCGGTGTCCATTCACGTGGCCGATCCCAAGGCGTTTTGGGAGCCCTACAATCCGCAGAACGAGCGTTGGAAGGAACTGGGCGATCACCCAAACTGGTGGTTTGGCGATACGAACAAATACCTGCCGCGCATGGAACTGCTCGAAGCCCTGAACCGGGTCATTGCCCACCATCCCCAAACCACGTTTGTCTGCGTCCACTTCGCCAACAACGCCGAAGACCTCGAATGGGTGGACCAATCGCTGACCCGCTATCCCAACATGATGGCTGATCTCGCGGCGCGCATCCCGGAAATTGGCCGGCATCCGCCTGACAAAGTGCGGCGGCTGTTCGAGAAGCATCAGGACCGGATTCTCTTTGCGACCGATTTCATGGTCTATAACAAGCTCATCCTCGGCAGCAGCGGCAACGAACCGCCCCCAACTGATGCCGACGCGGAAGTGTTTTTCACCAAGCACTGGCGCTGGCTCGAAACCCACGACCAGAACTGGCCGCACATGACGCCCATTCAAGGCGACTGGCCGATCAGTTCCATCGGCTTGTCCGCGCCCGTCTTGCGGAAGATTTATTTCGACAACGCCCGCAAGATCCTGGCGCGCTCGCTGCCGTTGCCCGTGGTTCGCGCGCGGCAGATCAGCCAGGATTTCGAGCCAGACGGCGCACTGGATGAACCGGTCTGGCAAACCACGAAACCGGTGTGGCTGGAATACACGACCGGCGATTCCTCCGCGCGCCCCGAACTTGCCACCACCGTGCGCGTGCTGTGGTCCAGTGAATACCTCTACCTCGCCTACGAAGCGCCTTACACGAAGCTCACCGTGTTCGATCCGCCGCAGACGGAGGGCGAGCGCTTCAACATGAGCGAGCAGGGTGTGAGCTTGTGGGACCGCGACGTGGTGGAAGTCTTCATCGCGAGCGATCCCGCCAACCTGCGGCGCTACACGGAATTTCAGGTCGCCCCCACCAATGAGAAACTGGATCTGCGGTTGGATCTTCCCCATCGCGACTTTGCCTGGAGCAGCGGATTTGCAGCCGCCGCGAGCGTGGACAAGAAAGCAAAACGCTGGACTTGCGAAATGCGCATTCCGCTCAAGGCACTCGCCGACACCAAACCACGGGCCGGCACGCAATGGCGGTTGAACTTTTTCCGTTGCGACCGCGCGAACAACGCGTTCCTGGCGTGGAATCCGACGTTGACCGGCAGTTTTCACGTGCCGGAGAAATTCGGCGTGCTGGAATTCGGAGAGTGATTGAAAACTCCTGCGAACGTCGGAACGCTTTTCAAAATGATGGTACGAAGAGTTTGGCGGGCGCCAAACACCACAGGCCGGCGGCCCGCGCTCCCCGAACTCGCTTCACTGCCCAGACGTGTCGCCGGTCTTCCGCGTCAGGACACCCGGAGACTCGAACAACTCACCCTCGCCCAGATGCTTGAGGACGAAGCGTTGCAGGTCGCGGGTTGAGGCCGTGAGCACGATGGTTTCACTTGCGGCACGATGCGCCAGGGCCTTTGGATTGGCTTTCAGATGCTTCTCCAGCCATTGAAAGTCAAAAAATGCAAGGTTGAGTTCCGGTTCGATCTGCGTCACGCGCACCAACAAGTGGCCGGGAATCATGGAAGCTGCCACCAAACTCGCTTCATTCGTGGCGTACTTGCACTCGTTGGGAATGAGGTCAAGAAACAGTTCCTGCTTGAGTTTGAACAGGTGCGCGGTGAACTCCCCCTGCCTTCCGTCCTCCTCGTTCACGGTGAGTTTGTAGGCCTTGGCTTCTGCCGGCTCGAATTTCCAGGTTCCGGTGTCATTGGAGTCTTCCTGGGGCTGCCATTCTCCGATCAGGCGCGGGTCCTGCACCACGTCCTTTTCGCTGTAGAAGGGATTGACGGACGGAATGCATGCACTCAACAGCGCGGCGGCGATTGCCAGCCCCGAAGCGATCATCCACGACCCGGTGAATTGCTTTTGTGTTTTCATAAATCATCTGTTCAGAATTTATCGCAAGGCCTTGGCCAGTTGCGCGGACCTTTAATCCGTGGTTTCTGTTCTACTCATCCACATCCGGCAACTTGCCATCCTTGTAGCTCGCCAGGAACTTCGCGAATTGTTCCTTGGCTTCCCCTTCCGCGAGGTCCATGGCCTTTTGCTCCGTCTTTACGGCTTCCGCCTGCTTGCCGTTCATGAACTGTACGCGGGCCAGCGTATCGAGAATGTTCGCGTCCTTGCCTTTGGAGGCTTTGACGCCGCGCTCGGCGATCTTTTCAGCCAGCGCCAGATCACGCTTTTCGAGGTCCGGTTTGGTGGCAATGGTCCAGGCGATCTGATTTTGCAGCATGGCGTTGTCGAGGTCTGCCTCACTGATGCTGTTGGCGAGTTTGTAGGCACCGTCGTAGTCCTTGCGGCTGGCCAGAATCTGGAAGCGCACCATGCCCAGTCCGCTGCGCGCGGCTTCGGGAATGATTTTCTCGAGTTCGGCGACAGCTTTCTCGGCCTCGTCCCAGTCCTCATTGCGGAAGCTCATGCTCAATTTGCGCGAAAGCTCCATTTGTTTCTCCTTGTTGCGCTCCTGTTCCGCATGTTCCGCTGCTGCCTTGGTGAGATCATAACGATCCGCAAGCACGTCCTCGATCAACTTGGCCTTAAGTGACATCGGGTGGCCGATCCAGGCGATTTTCCCCTGTTTGTTCACCACGAACGAGGCGGGAATGCCATTTTGCCCTGCCGCTTCCATCCACGTCACGGCCATGGCGCCTTTCTCCTCCTTGCTCTTGTCGTCCAAGGCCACGCGGTAGGTCATTTGGTCGCCCATCTTCTTGATGAACGGTTCAACCAGCGATTCATCGCGTTCCCAGACATCCTGGCCGATAACGACCAACCCCTTGTCCTTGAACTGCTCGTGGAGTTCGTTGAGATGCGGGATGGACACGCGGCAAGGCCCACACCAGGTGGCCCAGAATTCCACGATGTAAACTTTGTCGGAATCGAAACCTTTGACGGGTTCGCCCTGAACCCATTTGCCGACCTGCAGTTTCGGCGCGGGATCGCCGATCTTGAGTTTGGTTTCCTGGGCCGCCGCCGTGGTGGCCAGGACGAAACCGGCCAGCAAGGCCGGCATTTGAGACATCATACGAGTTTTCATGTTTGGTTTGGTTGGTACGCCGTGGTTTGAGACAGTCGAAAAGGAATCTGGTTCAGTAATTCAATCAGTTTGCGGAATTAACACCATCGTTCGCATTGGGTGTCGGTCTACTTGTCCTGCAGCCGCACGGCCTTAATGTGCTCCTCGCCAACGTGGACGACCTTGAGATTATGCCACGCCAGCAACCTGTCGAGTGCGTAAAGCAATTCCTCCTTGGTCAACGCCGTGCGCGCCACGAAGTGAACCAAGCCGCTGGCGGCGGGCAAGCGCTCCTGGGTGTCGAATTTGCGGCCCACCAGTTCGGCGTAAATGAGCAGAACCTGGGGTAAGGTCGCGCCCTCGAACCGGACAGCTCCTTGCGGAATCAACGTCTCAGTCGGGGGTATTTCCGCGGTTGCTTTGCGGAGTTGGGCCGAGCGCGGCTGAACCGTGGCGGCCTGGGCTTTGGTCACCACAATGACGAATTTGTCCCCGTCAGGAATCGTGACGATGTTCTTCTCGGCCAAGGCGCGCTCAAGCATAGCCGCTGCCGCCAGTTCGTTGGTCGCGGTGGCGCGCAGGGTGACGGCTATTGCCGGCAGCGTGGGCGGACGCAGAACGCTTCGACCGCTGAATCGCGAGTAAAGCTCCAGGACGAAAGGAAGGTCGGCCGCGGCCAACTCAATCATGATCCCTGTCCGGTTGGTTGCTGAACTGGGGGTGGGATTGGGTTGGGCTCCGACTTGAACAGGCAGCAGCGCCAGGCACACGAACCATTGAACGAGGCTTTTCATATCGGCTTCAACTCCAGTCCAAACTTCAGTGTACTAACACCGATTCCCGTTCCGGGTGCAAGCCAGGATTTTAATCATCCGCGCGTTCGTGGCGGCATCCTTGACCGCGATTCGCAAGGCGTGTTGGCCGAGGCTTCGCCCCATGGCGCCAACATCGCGCAAAAACAAGCCATGCGCGCGGCAGCGGTTGACCAGTTCCGATGCCGTCGGGCCGTCTTTCGGCAAATGACAGAGCAGGAAATTCGCGATGCTGGGAATGATTTCCCACCCGGCGAATTCAGCCAGTTGCCGGGCAAGACGCTCACGCAGTTGGTGCGTCTCCGCGTAACGCGCTGCGTAATATCCGGAATCCTGCAACGCCGCGACCGCCGCGACTTGTGCCGGCAAACTCACCGCCCACGGAGGTGTGATACCGCGCAACTCCTCGATAATCGGCGCGGGACCGCAGAGATACGCGGCGCGCACGCCGCTCAAGGCATACACCTTGGACATTGATTTGCACACAACCACATTCCGGCAGGCGGCGGCAAATTGTTCCAGCGATTCGTGCGGGCCGGCGTATTCCACGTAGGTCTCATCAATCCACACGCGCGTTGTCTTCGGAATTCGTCTGAGGAGGTCCTCCATTTCGCGCCGGCTCACGTGTTGGCCGGTGGGACTGTTCGGGTTTACCAACGCGATCAAGTCGTAACCACGTTGTGCCTGTGCGGCAAGTTCGCCAAGGTCCACGCGATAGTTGTTTTCGCGCGACAAGGACAGGCGATCCACCCGGCAACGCACGACCTGCTCCAGCACATGGGCATATTCGCCATAGGTCGGATCGAGAATCAGGACGCGTGACGACGGATTGAGCCATTGTCGGAACGCGAGGAAGATGGCATCTGAGGAGCCGGCGGCGGGCAGTATGTTTTCCGGCGCGACACCCCGCGTCCGGGCAATCATCCGTACCTTGCCTTCACAACCTGTCGGTGGCGAAGTGCGCAACAGCCACGGCAGGTCTTCCTGGAGCGCGGCGATCACTTGCGGCGACGGAGGAAACCACGCGTCAAGCACGTCGGCATTGATGATGGTGTGACGGCGCTCCAAGTGATTGAACTCCGGCCCAATGGCGTCGAAGAACGCGCCGCCGTGGAAACATTTCGCCGGTTTGCGAAACGGAAAGTTCAAGCGCCAATCCAGCGAACGTTCCAGCCGATGGAGCAAGGGATCAAAGTCCGGCAGCCGCGCACGCAGTTGCGCAACCGTGGCCGCCAGCAATTCGTAGGTCACGGCGCCGGACTGGATTTGGCGTCCCAGCCGTTCCAAACCTACATGCAGATACAGGTCCAGAATTTCACGACGGCCAATCGCCACGATGTATTCCCCGCCACGCATCTCCACCCAGCGCAGCGCGGCGTACATCAAGGCGCACGCGATTTCGCGGCCCCGATGATCGCTCGTTACGGTGAGCAAGCGCACTTCGTAAACCCCATTGCCGGTCAACTGGGGGTAATCCTCCCGCCGCAAATATTTGTCCACGGAAAAGCGTCCGCCTTCGGGAGGCGTGATGCTGATGAAGCCGGCGATGACGCCATCCAGCGAGGCGACGAGATAAACGTTGAGGTCATCCAGTGCGTCGCGCAATCGGCCCTCCGGACGGGGGGTGAGCTGGCCCAGTTCACGCGCATATACTTCGTGGCGCAGGCGGAAGATCTCCTCCCTATCCTGCGGCATCGCCAGCCGCAGCGTAATTGGCTTGGATGTGAAACGGCGGCTTGCAGGAGGACGCGAGGTGCTCGCATAACTGGCGAGTTCGCCGGTCGAGATCCCGGTGGATTCCTTCCGCAACGGTCGCAATGTTCCCATGTCTGTCATGGCAACGACGGTAGCCCGGCCCGTCACAAAGCGTTAATCGAAAAAAACTCCTCTGAATTGATTTTGCCGATGTCTTCTGGCGCATGGCTGCCAATGCTTTTGTTGCCCAGCACTGCCGTCTGGTGTAGTACTTCGTGTATCACGATGTCAGCGCCAAACATTTCAGCCACTTGCCTCTTGTTGTTTGCCACCCTGCCGGTCCTGGCTGATTGGCCGGACTTTCGCGGTCCCTGGGCCAACGGTCATGCTGCGCAGCCAGGGGCGACGGAACTTGCAGGATTGCCGCTGACCTGGAGCGAAAAGGACAACGTCAAATGGAAGATCGCCATTCCACATCGCGGCTGGTCCACCCCCGTGGTGTTGGACAAACAAGTCTGGATCACCACAGCCACCGAAGAGGGCCACGATTTCTTTGCCATTTGCGTGGACGCGGACACAGGCAAAATTTTGTACAACGAGAAACTGTTTCACAGCGCCTCGCCTGAACCGCTGGGCAATAGTGTCAATTGCTACGCGGCGCCGTCAGCCGTGATTGAGCCGGGCCGGGTGTACGTTCACTTTGGCAGCTACGGCACGGCCTGTTTGGACACGGCCACCTTCGAGGTGCTTTGGAAACGAACAGGCCTGCCGTGCCGACATTTTCGCGGACCAGGTTCGTCGCCAATTCTCCACCGGGATTTGTTGATCCTCACGATGGATGGCATTGACGTGCAATATCTGGCCGCACTGGATAAACATACCGGTCGCACGGTTTGGAAAACCGACCGCACCGCCGATTGGAACGATCTGAACGCGGACGGTCAACCCGCGGGCGAGGGTGACTTCCGCAAGGCGTACACCACGCCAATAATCGTCGAAGTGAACGGCCGCACCCAGATGATCAGCATCGGCTCGAAAGCCATGTACGGTTACGATCCGGTCACGGGGCGCGAATTGTGGAAGATCGGCACGGGCGGATATTCAGGGGCCGCGCGGCCGGTGTTCGGCCACGGCCTGGCGTTTCTGGGCACGGGCTTTGGCAAAACAGAGTTTCTGGCGGTGCGCCCGGATCGCGAGGGCCATCTCCAGGAGTCTGACGTTGCTTGGCGCACCTCGCGCGGCGCGCCGAAGATGCCGTCGCCATTGCTGGTGGACGATTTGCTTTATCTGCTGGCCGACAATGGCATCGTCCGCTGTGTCGAAGCCACCACGGGGACAGAAGTCTATCAGGAGCGAATCGGCGGCGAGTTTTGCGCCTCGCTGCTTTACGCCGACGGCCGCATCTACGCGTTTGACCGCGACGGCAAAGCCACGGTGCTGAAGGCGGGACGCAAATTCGAGGTGTTGGCCACGAACCGGCTGGACGATGGCTTCATGGCCTCACCCGCCGTTGCCGGCAAGGCCTTGATCTTGCGGACCAAGACGCATCTCTACCGCGTTGAAGTTGACACCGCACCCCCTGTCGGAGGGAGATGATGTCAGCCTTTGAGGACTGAACCCTTGGCGAAGCGGTGGTGGTAGGTTGCGGCTAGAGCATTAGTTGCTCGGAATTGAACAGAAGTTCTGATTTCGGTGTACGGCTCAAGTGCCGCGCAACTGCGCCGCGTGGTTGCGCTCGCTGATTTGCGAATTCAGCGTGAAGAAATCGTAAAGAATGCCGAGGCCGAACAATCCCAACGTCAGCAGATACAGAATTCCGGTAATCCATTTGCCCAGATAAAATCGATGCAGACCCAGCCAGCCCAAGAAGGTGAGCAGAATCCAGGCAACCGAATAGTCCGACCGCCCGGCCACATAGCGCCGATCCGCCGCCCGATCCATGGACGGGATGAGAAACAAGTCCACCAGCCAGCCGATCAGGAACAGGCCGGCGGTGAAAAACCAGATCACCCCGGTGATCTGCCGCCCATAGTAGAACCGATGCGCGCCGGTGAAGCCGAACAACCAGAGGACATAGCCAATGACCTTGCTGTGTGTGTCAGGTGATACACTCATAACGTCGCGACATTATCGGCGCGAGAGGGTGGCGGCAATTACAAGTCCGGGCGGCACTTGTAGGCATTGGGTAGTTCTGCCAGCTCAACGGTGATCGCACTCCGGGCGTTCTATTGCGCCGCGCGGCAATTCCGGGTTGACACACTCCCTGCCTCTGAGACGTACTGTCGCCCGGCAAACGCCACCGATTCCCAACTATGTCAACCGTTGAATCCGCACTCTGCGCAGCGCACCAGTCCACGTAATTATTGTGCCGGATTTTGAGACAAGCCACGCCTTGCCGACGCCACGAACAAACTTGATCCCATGAAACAGAACAAACTTTGGTTCGTTTACACAGTGGTCACCATGCTGGCCTGGGGCCTCTGGGGGGCCGTCATGAACCTGACCGCCGACGCCGGCTTCCCGGAAACCCTGGGCTACGTGGTCTGGGCCTTGACGATGATTCCGCCGGCACTGGTGGCGTTGCGGCTGGTTGGATGGAAGCTGGATCACAATCTCCAGGCGGTTTTCCTTGGTTGCACGGCGGGTCTGCTGGGAGCGGGCGGCCAGTTGATACTCTTCAAGACGTTGCGTATCGCTCCCGCCTATCTGGTCTTCCCGTTCATTGCGCTGTCGCCGCTGGTCACGATTGTGATGGCGCTGATCATTTCCCGCGAGCGGGCTGCTTTCAAGGGCTGGATCGGCATTGTGCTGGCGCTGTTGGCGGGAGTGCTCCTCTCCTATGCACCGCCCGCCGGGGAGGGGAAGGCGGAGTTTCTCTGGGTCCTCCTGGCACTGCTGGTTCTTCTGGCCTGGGGCATCCAGGGATTCGTCATCTCGCACGCCAACAAAGTCATGAAGGCCGAAAGCATCTTCTGCTACATGATGCTCACCGGCATCCTCCTGATCCCGGTGGCGCTCGGCATGACGGACTTCAGGCAAACGATCAACTGGGGATTCCAAGGACCGTATCTCGCTGCGTGCATCCAGATTCTCAACGCCGTCGGCGCGCTGCTGCTGGTGTATGCCTTCCGCTATGGCAAGGCCATCATCGTGTCGCCGCTGATCAACGCGGGTGCGCCCGTCATCACTATCATCCTTTCGCTGCTGATAAGTCAGACCGTGCCGAATTTCGTCAATACGGCCGGCATGGTGGTCGCCATTATCGCCACGGTGCTGATGGTGCTGGAGGAGGAAACCAAGTCCGTGAAGCCGTTGGCTTGATCCAAGTTGCCAAGAATAACCCCTAAGGCTGGAATGGCCTCTCCATAAATCTTCCCTCGGTAACCGCCGACGTGAGGAGGCGGAGAGCCTTGCATATCAAGAGATTCCGCCTCCTTACGTCGGCGGCTACGGTTCATGGGTTCTATGCGCAAACTTGGGTTGGGGGATTCTCTCCGGGCCGGCCCGTGACCCGTGGGGTGGTGCCAATTGACTCGCCCGCGCCCGCGCGCCACGGCATTCTCGGTTCTGTTATGTCGGTTTCACCCATCGAACAAGTTTGTGAGAAACTCGCTGCCAGTCTGGCAAACGGGACTTTCGTGCGCTTGGTGTTGTCGGCGCCGATCAAAGTAAAGGTCGGTCCGCAAAAGGTTCTGGGCCGTTGTGTGGTGTTGAAAGGTATCCCACACCTTTCACTGACATTGCGCCACCCGACCCAGGACTTGACGAAGAATCTTCCGCTGGCCGAATGTGCCGCGTGGCTGCGCGGTCAACTCGAACACGAATTTCGCAGCGCGTTGCTCGGCACGACCGTCCGCGACTGGCAGTTCATTTCCGCCGAGCCAGGCACCGCGCGGTTGATAGATCACCAACCTTCCAACAGGAGTGCCCCTCCGCGCGAACATGACCGCAAACACCTGGGATTCCTCGACGCATCGGCGCGGGATTGGTTGGCGGGATTGGATATCTTGGACGCCACTGGCAAGGTCCGTGCCTCGATGGCGGACAAGCACCGGCAGATCAATCACTATCTCGAAATCCTCTCTCATCTGGCGAGGGAATGTGGCTGGCTTGAAGCTCAGATTGCCGGCGCGAATGAACTTCAGACTCACGAACAGCCGTCTCCCCAGCAGGCGCTGGTGATTGCCGACATGGGCTGCGGCAAGGGCTATCTCACGTTTGGCGCGTGGCACTTGTTCCATCGCATCGGAAAGCAACCAGTGCGCATCCTGGGAGTTGAAGTGCGTCCGAATTTGATTGCGACCAGCAACCAACTCGCCCGACATATCAACGCCAAAGGACTGGAGTTTGTGGCCGGCTCGATTCAATCCGCCAGCCTGCCGCCCTTGGACGCGCTGATCGCCTTGCACGCCTGCAACACAGCCACCGACGACGCCATTCGCCGGGGCATCGAACTGGGCGCGAAGCTCATCATCGTGGCGCCGTGCTGTCATCAGCAATTGCGCCCGCAACTCGGCAAGCCCCAACCGCTCGCGCCAGTGTTGCGGCATGGCGTGATGGCCGAGCGAATGGCCGAGTGGGTCACGGACGGCCTGCGCGCGTTGTTTCTTGAATGGGCCGGCTACCGCACCAAAGTCATGGAGTTTGTGGACGCCGGACACACGCCGAAAAACCTTATGATCGCCGCCGTGCGCGAAAGCCAGCCCTTTCAGGACCAAACTATCAAGCAGCGCATTGACGACTTGAAGGAGTTCTATGGCATCCAACAACACTCGCTTGACGATCTTCTCCAGGGCGCATGACCCGTCCTCTTTGACCACTCAACGAATCAACGTTTCGATCAATGGACGGAAATACGATTGACTGGCGCGCGCTTGAGCGTCTGCGCACAGCGTTTCTCGCGGGCACGGCGGGCGCGGACGATTACTGGCAGCGCGAAGCCGACCTGGCGAGCTACGATGCCACGTTCGCCCAGCGCATCGGCTGGAAGTGGGATTACGTGCTGGCGGATCTGACCCGGCGCGGTTGGTCGCCGCCCAAAGGCGAACTGCTCGATTGGGGCTGCGGCAGCGGGATTGCAGCGCGCGCCTTCCTGGATCATTTCGGCACAGATGCCGGGCGCAAGCTGCACGTCTGGGATCGCTCAACTTTGGCGATGGAATTCGCCGCGCGCCGGGCGCGAGAGAAGTACCCGGGCCTGCAAGTCACCAGCGGTTTGCCCGAACCGCCGGCGGTGCTGCTGCTAAGTCACGTCCTCACCGAATTGAATCCGGAGGCTGCAAGCTCATTGGTTGAACTGGCGGCGCGCGCAGAATGTGTACTCTGGATCGAGCCGGGAACTTACGAAGCCAGCCGTGCGTTGATTGCCATTCGCGAACAGATACGCGGCGTCTTTCACGTCGTCGCGCCCTGTACGCATCAGACAGCGTGTGGAATGTTGGTACCGCAGAATCAACAACATTGGTGTCATCACTTTGCCAGGCCGTCGGCGGCAGTTTTTACCGACGGGCACTGGGCGCGTTTTGCCAATCTGGTCGGAATTGATCTACGCGATCTGCCGCTGAGTTTCCTGGTGCTCGACAAGCGATCCGTTGCGCCCCTGCCGTCCGGTGCGGCGCGCGTCATAGGCCATCCGCGGGTTTACAAGGCGCACGCACTGTTGCTCGGATGCGATGCCGACGGGGTGCGCGAGCGTCACCTGACCAAACGCGCGTTGCCGGAGGAATTCCGCCGATGGAAGAAGCGAAATGGTTGCGCGCTCCAAGTCTGGCAGGGTAGCGGCGATGCCATTACGGGGGCGCTGGATTTTGCTTCGGAATAGAACCAGCCGATGCCGCCGCAGAATTCGATCCTCCCAGCCAAAGGTCCGCTTTACTTCCGGTTGATCAACGCCCCCAGCAGCACGCCCACGCCGAACACTACGCCCAGCGATTGATACGGATACTGGCGAATGATCCGATCCGTTGCGCGAGCGCTGGTCAACGCCTGTTGTTTGATGCGCTCCCCGCGGGTTTTTACTCGTGCGAGCGCGTTCTCCAGTTCAGCCTTGGATTCCTCTGACAGTTGCGCGCCGGTGGCTTTCACCAGGGCTTCGGCATCCTGCAAAAGGAGGCACACATCGTCGGCCAGTTTGTCCAAAGAGGCGTTCTCTGCCGTCAGGTTCTCGAAATAGACTTCCATACGCTTTGCCTTCACTTGCGGCCTGGCCGGCTCCAACCAACTCCGAATCGTCGGCAAGTCCGCTGCAACACAGTCCCGCAAAACCGCGTGCAACGCAACCCTGCATCGCCGCCGGCCACTGAAAAACTCGAACCAGCAGTCAGCCGGGTTCTACTCCTGATGTCTGCGGCTTCATAAACACGAACGGGAACAACGCGCCCAGAATCAAGTCCAGCAAAGCGAAGGGCAGCAGCGCTGCCCGAAGTCGAGCAAGGTGGGGCGAGGCTACCGACGAGCCTTTCGTTTCAACGAACTTTTCCATAGCATTTGCCCATGCCGCACTCTCCAGATGATGAACTCCCGCAGACGACGCTGGCGCGCGGCTTGTTCACGAGTCTTGGAACGCTGGCGTCAGGCGGCAGCTTGTTCCAAAGCCGTTTTCGGCAAACGTCCGAGGCGGCCGGCGCGCTCGACGGCTTTGCGGGCGTAATGGTGATGCTCCCGTGCCCCGGCCAGCAATCCTTCGACCCCGATATCGGCGTCAAGCTCCGGCCAATAGACTGACGAGCCATTGATCTCGAATCGCCCGCGTTCCTCCGGGGTCGCCAGCGCGAGGGTTGGATAGAACGCCACCGGCACGCTGATGAAACGCCCGTCTTCCAGATGGAATCCAAGCAGTTCATCGTTCAGGACGACTTCAGTGACTGCAGGCGGTGTTTGCATCGTGCGAAAGGTTAGTTCGCCCCGCGTTCGTGTTCAAGCCAGCGTTCCACAATTTCCGCGCGGCGTTCCGCGACCATGCGTCGGATATCGGCAATCTAGTGCGGTTTGAAGCCACGGTTGAAAGCCACGGAGAGATCATCCAGCCAGACTTTACATTCGCGGCCCGCTTTGGAGATGTGGATATGCATCCGCTCGGCCAGATCGTAGCTGTAAAAGCTGGCGCGATAACCATTCTGGATAAAAACGGTCGGCATATCAATCCACCCGACAATACGCCGCCAGCCCCTGCAATCCGCTTTCGCGACCGAAGCCGCTTTCCTTGTAGCCGCCGAACGGACTCGTCGGGTCGAATTTGTTGTAGGTGTTCGCCCAGACGACGCCGGCGCGCAGTTTGTTGACCATCTTGAAAATCTTGCTGCCCTTGTCCGTCCAGACGCCCGCGCTCAGGCCGTAGGGAATGTTGTTCGCGCGCTCGAAGGCCTCCTCCGGCGTGCGGAACGTCATCACGCTCAGCACCGGTCCGAAAATTTCCTCCGACGCCACGCGATGCGCGTGGGTGACGCCCGTGAGGAAGGCTGGAGCGAACCAATATCCCTTTGATGGGAGGGCGCACTGCGACTGCGTCAACTCCGCGCCTTCGGCCACGCCGCTTTGCACCAGCTCGCGGATCTTCTGCAACTGCGCGCTGGAATTGATCGCGCCGATGTCGGTGTTTTTGTCGAGCGGATTGCCGACGCGTAACGTCTGGATGCGGTCGCGCAGTTTCTTGATGACCTTGGAATAAATCCCTTCCTGCACGAACAGCCGCGACCCGGCGCAACAAACGTGGCCCTGGTTGAAATAAATTCCCGCGATGACGCCTTCGATGGCCTGATCAATCGGCGCGTCCTCGAACAAAATGTTCGCCGCCTTGCCCCCGAGTTCGAGCGTGAGGCGTGGAGCGCGGACGGTCCCCGTCCGCAGCGCGGCCAAGCGGCGAGCAGCCTGCGATAAATCCAAGCGTCCGCCTGCGTTCGTGGCCGCTGCGGGCGAGGGACCGCCCGCGCTCCGTGCCGCAATCGTCCGCGCAATCGCTTTCCCAACCTCCGTGCTGCCCGTGAAGGCAATTTTGTCAATATCCGGATGATTCACGAGCGCCGCACCGGTTTCACCTGCGCCGGTGACGATGTTCACCACGCCTTCGGGCAATTCCGCTTCCTGAAAAATCTGCGCCAGCCGCATCGCCGTGAGGCTTGTGGTCTCGGCGGGCTTGAGCACAACCGTGTTGCCGCATGCGAGTGCGGGCGCGATTTTCCACGCTGCCATGAGCAGCGGAAAATTCCACGGGATGATCTGCCCCGCGACGCCGAGCGGCTGCGGAGTTTTGCCGGGGAACGCATATTTCAACTTGTCCGCCCAGCCCGCGTAGTAGAAGAAATGCGCGGCCACGAGCGGCAAATCCACGTCGCGGCTCTCCTTGATGGTCTTGCCGCCGTCCATCGTTTCGAGCACGGCCAGTTCGCGCGCCTTTTCCTGAATGATACGCGCGATGCGATAGAGATATTTACTCCGCCCGCCCCCCGGCATCTTGCTCCAGACCTTGTCGTAAGCCTTGCGCGCAGACTTCACTGCTGCGTCCACGTCCTGCGCATTCGCCGCCGCAATCGTCGTCAGCGTCTGCTCGGTGGCGGGATTGATGGACTCGAAATATTTTCCCGACTTCGGCGCGACGAACTCGCCGTTGATGAACAACTCATGCTGCGGCGCGATGACGTAGCTCATCGAATCCTCCGGCGCGGGCGCGTAATCCCACTTATTGCCAAAATTCAATCGCCGTTCCTTGAGCGGCACGACCGCATGAGCCGGCCCGGCAATGGCGCGTTTGGCCGAAAGTTTCACAGCTATGCTTTTGGATTTCATGGTTCAAATGCTTGTGGCAGCGGACGTGAGTCCGCTCCAATTCAGGAACGAGAACTTTTGTGCCGACTCACGTCGGCTGCTACGAGTTGAGACGTCTGGATTCACGGCAGCGAAAAATAATCCGCGCTTTGGTAGCTACCGTCGGCTTGCTTGGCGATTTGCATCAGCAAATCATTCACGAGCGTGCTCGCGCCAAAACGGAACAAGTTGGGAGTGAGCCAGTCGTCGCCGAGGGTTTCCTTGACCATCACGAGGTAGGCGAGCGCCTGCTTGGACGTGCGGATGCCGCCAGCGGGCTTCATGCCGATGCGGATACCGGTGGCGAAGAAATAATCGCGGATGGCTTCCAGCATCACGAGCGTGACGGGCATGGTGGAGGCGGGCGAAACTTTGCCGGTGCTGGTCTTGATGAAATCGCCGCCGGCTTGCATGGCGATTTCGCTGGCGAGGCGGACGTTGTCGTAGGTGACGAGTTCGCCGGTTTCGAGAATGACCTTCAAATGCGCCGGGCCGCAGGCTTCTTTCGTGGCAGCGATTTCGTCGAACACTTTCGCGTGGTCGCCGGCGAGGAAGGCGCAACGGTCAATAACCATGTCAATTTCATCCGCGCCATCGGCCACGGTGCGGCGGACTTCTTCGAGCTTCGTGCGGAGCGGATATTGACCGCTGGGAAAACCGGTGGCAACGGCGGCGACCTTGGGAATGGAGGACTGGTAGGGCGAGTCTGCCGACGAACTGGCTCGCGAGGACGCTCGCCCCACCAATTGACCATCGAGAAACTTGCGCGCGTATTTCACCATGTTCGGATAAACGCAGACTGCGGCGCAGCTCGGCACGGCGTATTTCGCGTCGGCGGGCTGGAGTGCTTTGCGACAGAGATAGGCGACTTTGCCGGGCGTGTCCTTGCCTTTGAGCGTGGTGAGGTCGCATACGCTCACGGCCAGTTTGAGGCCGGCCAGTTTGGCGCTGGTCTTGATGCTGCGTTTGGTGAACGCGGCGGCGCGTTCTTCCAGCATGACGGCGTCCACGGTGGGCAGATGGGCATAATCGGCGGGCGATGCGTGAGGTGTGAGATGTGAGGTGCGAACCTGGGAGGTGGGCGGAGTATTCTTCAACGTCGCCAAGGGTTTCATTTTCGAATGAGAATCTGTGGGGCGGCGTGCATTGAGTCAATCCGGTTCGAGGATGTGTTCGAGGATGGTTTAAGGATGGTTTTGCGCCTTGAGGTATTGCGTGGGGATTTCAAAGCGAAGGACGAAGGTGACCCATTGCTCGTCATTTCAGGTTGGCCCGGACGGTTTTCCTGAATCGCGCGCGGACTGGCGCAACCGTCGCCAATGTTCGAGGCGCTCCTTGATTTTCTTCTCCACTCCCTGTTCGGTCGGTTCGTAATAACGCTTGTCCGCGCCCAGATGATCCTGCGGCACAAAATGACCTTCGTAATCGTGCGCGTATTGGTAGCCTTCGCCGTGTCCCAGGCGTTTTGCGCCCTTGTAGCTGGCGTCACGCAAATGCTCAGGCACGGCCAGTGTGCGGCCCGAGGTAACATCCTCCATCGCCGCGTCAATGGCCATGATCGTGCTGTTGCTCTTGTTTGCGGTGGCGATGTAAATCGTCGCCTCGGCAATCGGAATGCGCGCTTCCGGCCAGCCGATGAATTCAGCCGCTTGGAACGCCGCGTTCGCCAGGACCAACGCCATGGGGTCGGCCAATCCCACGTCTTCGGCGGCGTGAATCACGATGCGCCGCGCGATGAAGCGCGGGTCCTCGCCCGCATGAATCATCTTGGCCAGCCAGTACAGCGCGGCGTCGGGATCGCTGCCGCGCATGGATTTGATGAATGCGGAAATGGTATCGTAATGCGCGTCGCCATCGCCGTCGTAAACGATGGCTTTTTTCTGGATGCTCTGTTCCGCGGCGGTGAGGTTAATGTGAATGACGCCGGCTTGTGGGACAGGGCCACCAGCCTGTCCGGCTGGATGGAAATCTGGTGAATCCTGATGCTGCCCCTTGTCCGTGAGAGACGGTGCGTGCAGTTCCGTTGCCGGACTTGGCTCGGTTGTGAGCGCAGCAATTTCCAGCGCGTTGAGCGCCTTGCGCGCATCGCCATCCGCGATTCTGGCGAGATGACGCAACGCGGCTTCGTCGGCCTGAATTCTCAAGTAACCGAGCCCGCGTTCGGCATCGGTCAACGCCCGCTGGAGCAAGGCGAAAAGTTCCTCCTCACTCAACGGTCGCAGTTCAAAAATCTGGGAGCGCGAGACGAGCGGCGAATTGACGAAGAAAAACGGATTGTGCGTCGTGGCGCCGATCAGCCGGACCACGCCGCTCTCGACATCGGGCAGGAGCACGTCCTGTTGGGCCTTGTTGAAGCGGTGGATTTCGTCAATGAACAGCATGGTCGGTTGGCCGGTATTTTCCAGGCGATTCGCCGCAGCGGCGAGCACGCGGCGCATTTCGGCGACGTTGGATTCAACACCGCTCAGGCGTTCAAACTTGCTCCTGGTTTGTCCGGCGATGATCTGGGCGAGGGAGGTTTTGCCCGTGCCGGGCGGCCCGTAGAAGATCAGGGACTGAATGCGGTCGGCTTCGATCGCACGGCGCAGGAGTTGTCCCGGCGCCAAGATGTGCGTCTGGCCCGCGTATTCCTCCAGCGAGCGCGGGCGCATGCGCGCGGCGAGCGGTTGATGGCGCAGGGAACGCTCCGGGGCAGCATCATCCGAATCCGAGGGCGCAGGCCGCGGATTGAAGGCAGCAGCGAACAAGTCATCGCGCGACATGGCTGCAGGCTATCAAGCGGGGATTGATTTGCCCAAAACAAAAAGGCCCGCGGTGTCGCGGGCCTGATTGTCTGCTTATAGCGGAAAGGCACCCCACCCTTGCCGTGTGTAACTTTTCCTTTGAACATGTTTTGCAACATGTGGGACGGGCCGGATTGCTTTCGACTTCCAGTCAAGGCCTGTCGGCCACAACCGCAGCTTGGTGTCCCAGGATCGTATAACTACGGTTCAAGGACTTTGTTGAGCATCACGAACAGGGCAGGGTAAAATCTAAAACCCGCTTTGCTCTGCCAAAGATCAACGTGCCATTACCAACATTTGCACGACCTATGCCATACATCGCTACGAAGGCGCCGCGACTCAAGAAAAAAATCGCGTAAAATTTTCTCATGTGATCACACCGCGAACTACGCGAGTCTGGATCGCTTTCTGAGAAAGACGCCACTTGTCCGTGAGCGTCCAGGGAAATCGGTCCTTGGCTGTGTTTGTCCCGCGTTTGTCTCATTTGCGGACTTCCTCGGGGACAGGAATTGACAGGCGGACGTTGAGCGGACGGCAAGGCACCAGACCCGCTTCGGGGTTATGTGAATGTGCTAAAGATTGCCTGGAGGTCGGAGGCCGTTACACTGCGGGCGTGATTCGCAACATCATCTTCGACTGGTCCGGCACTTTGGTGGACGATCTGCCTGCCGTGTGGGAGGCGACCAATTATGTCCTGGCGCAGGCGCAGCGCGCGGAGATGACGTTGGAGCAGTTTCGCGCCGAGTTCTGCCTGCCGTTCACGATTTTCTACGACAAGCACGTGCCGCACGTGCCGCTGCCGCAATTGGAAGCGTGGTTTCACGGGCGCTTCCGCCAGGCGCAGGATTCCGTGGTGGCTCTGCCGCATGCGCGCGAGTTCCTGGAATTCTGCCGCGCGCGACAAATGCGCACGTTTCTTCTGAGCACGGTGGCGCCGGAGCATTTTGCAGCACAGTCGCGCGCGAGTGGATTTGGTGAATTTCTTGACCGGCCCTACCTTGGCGTGTGGGACAAGCGGCAGAAGATTCACGAAATTCTGACGGACAACAAATTGCGCCCGGAGGAATCCCTCTTCATCGGCGACATGCAGCACGACATCGAAACCGCGCGGCATGGTGGCATTCATTCCTGCGCGGTGCTGACCGGCTATAACACGCTCGAACAGTTGCGCGCGGTTCAGCCAGACCTGATCTGTGAACACTTGGGAGAGTTGCGCGAGATTCTGGAACAGAACGAACTGCAACTCAAAGCTCCGGTCAGGCAATTCGAGGAGGCGCATCCGCCAGTGGTCACGGTGGGCGGGCTGATTTTCAACGCGGCGGACGAGGTGTTGCTCGTGCGCACGCACAAATGGTCCAATCTGTGGGGCATTCCGGGCGGCAAAGTGAAATGGGGGGAAACGTCCGAGGACGCCCTGCGCCGGGAATTGCGGGAGGAAACCAACCTTGAGATCGCTGACATCGAATTCATGCTCGTGCAGGACTGCATCCACTCCAAGGAATTTTATCGCGACGCCCATTTCGTGCTGCTGAACTACACCTGCCGCGGCGTCGAGCCGATGGAGGTGGAGTTGAACGAGGAAGCTCGCGAGTTCCGCTGGGTCAGTCTGGATGAGGCCGCGCACATGCAGATAAATTCGCCGACGCGCCGGCTGTTGCAGGTTGTGGCTGATCGTCGGAATTCAATGCAGGTTTAATTGCGACGCCAGATTCTATATGTCACACATCAAAATCACCGACCTGGAGGTGCGTTACCATGTTGGGGTGCCGGACGCGGAACGTGCCCAACCCCAGCGCCTCTTGTTGACGGTGGATATGGAATCTGACTTTTCCGCGGCCGCCACCCGCGACACCATCGGCGACACCATTGATTATTACTCCGTGGCGCAACGGCTGTTGAAACTGGGCGAGGGCCGGAGTTGGAAGTTGATTGAAACTCTGGCTGTGGAGATCGCGGACCTGGTCCTGCGGGAATTCCGGCCGCACGCCGTGACGGTCGAGGTGACAAAATTTCCGATTCCACAGGCCCGCGGCGTTTCGGTGAGGTTCGCGAAACGTCTGACGGACTTGGCATGATCAGGGCGGCGTGGGGAAGCCTGTGATGTAGGTCTGCAACTGGTGGATCGCGGAATTCTGGGCACTGATGATCCAGTTGACGAGGTCGCCGATGGAAACCACGCCCGCGATTCTGGCACTGTCGAGCACCGGCAAGTGTCGGATGCGGTGTTCGGTCATCAACCGCATACACTCCTCGACGGTGTGTTCCGGGGTTACAAAAATGATCTTTCCCGAGAGGATGTCGCGCACCAGGGTTTCTTTCGAGGCCCGGCCCTTGAGAATCACTTTGCGCGTATAGTCGCGCTCCGAAATGATTCCGATGAGTTTCTCCCCTTCAATGACCAGCAGCGCTCCGATGTTCTTGTCGGCCATCATCTGGATGGCCTCGAAGACAGTGGCATCCGGCGCGATGGTCCAGACGCTGTTTCCCTTGTGGTTCAGAATGTCGCGAATTTGGCCGGCGTGGGTCATGGTTGATTTCCTAGGTTGGTCATGGCGTTGCCGCCGGTGGCTCGCCGAGCCAGGCTCAAGGTATCCCGGCGCGTCCACAGGCGGATTCTCCGCATGACGATCATTCGTTTCATGGCATTACCGATGGTGCAACTGTGGCCAATGTATCACGACGGTGTCAGGGCGGGAACAGGATTTTTTGTTGGCGCTGCCAGTTGAATATCGAAGTTGCAATCCCGTCCATATCAAGCAGATTGTTCCCCGTTGGCGCTCGTCGGGAAGCAGGTTTGCGCGACGCAAGGCAGTTTGTTCCGTCGAAATCAACCCTTAACCAAGCATTGTCTGAACGATTATGAAAACAGTTGACCGCTCGGTTTCCCTAATGAATTCCTGCCGAGCTTTCACCGTCGCCGGTACTTTGGCGCTGGTGGGCTGGGCCAGTCCTCTGCTGGCCCAACCCATTAACGTGCCGAATTATTCGTTTGAGTCGCAATCGGCTGTGGGATTTCCGTTCGATACCAATCCCTTCCTTGATTCGTGGCAGAAGATTGCCGAACCCGAATACTACACCCCGGCTTTCGGATCCTTCGAGATTCCCTGGATCGGAACCGCGGGCGGCTTTATCAATGCTTCGGGGTTCAACCCCACTCCCTATGGCAATGTCGTCGGAGCACAGGCCGGTTACATCCTGATGGTCCCGCAAGTCACGTTATTTCAGGATTACAGCACGACTCCGGAGTTCGACGCGACCTTCGAGGTTGGCATGTCCTACAATCTGACCATCGGCCTGTATGCGAAAAGCAGTTTTGGCGAGATTCCCGCCGGCTCCACGCTGGAGTTGAGTCTGTACTATCGCAATGACTCGGATGACAAAGTGAAAATCGGTTCGACGATTGTCAGCTACAGCGCGGAGCTTTTTCCGATTACTGAAGAGTTGAACCTCATTGATTATCAAGTCAACGTTCCGACGGTGCAGGCGGGGGACGAGTGGGCGGGGAGGCACATCGGGATCCAATTGGAATCCACCATTCCCCTCGAACTGACTTCGTTCGCAAACTGGGACTTTGACAACGTGCGCTTGACGGCGGTACCGGAGCCAACCGCGCTGGCTTTGCTGGGGCTTGGCTGTGGCGGTTTGCTTTTGGCCCATTCCCGTCGCAAGCGTTGAGTTTTGCGTCAAGCCATGTCCAACCGGTGATGGGCAATCAACCCGATCATGCGCTCCGGTTGAATCCGCCTTTGCGATTGCCCGGCGGGGCGTTGCTGCTGGCAATGGCGGGCTTGGTTCAGGCCGGGCCGATTCCTGTACCGAACGGCTCTTTCGAGTCGCCCGTCACGCCTTTCATCAGTCTGAACATTGCTCCGTGGCAAAGGACACCGCAGCCGGACTGGTGGAATCCCAACACTTCAGGTGATTGGACCACCCTGGCGGGCATTTTCAAGAATACCCCGCCGGGCAGCGTTGACCATGTTGACAACTGCGACGGCAACCAGGCGGCTTGGCTGTTTGCCACACCCGAAGCCGGTTGGTTCCAAGATTATCAGTCATCCCCAAACCATGACTTCGATGCCAGGTACGAAGTCGGACGGTCTTATCAATTGACAGTGGGAATTTTGGTCGGCGGCATGAGCAGTGGTGGTGGTATCAAGCCCGGGGCCACGTTGGAACTCAGCATGTATTATCGCGACGCAGCCAGCGATCAGGTGAACGTGGCCGTCACCACAATCACCAATTCCCTGTCTGTCTTCAGCAACAGCACGCATCTGCTTGATTATTCGGTCCATGTGCCAACCGTGCGGGCGGAGGATCCCTGGGCCGGACAGCACATTGGCATCCTGTTTCTCTCCACGGTCGCCCCCGAGTTGCAGGGTGGATACTGGGACCTGGACAATGTGCGGCTGGTTTCGGTGCTCGCGCCCTCCTTGGCGGATGCGGTTCACACGAACGGCCAGTTTCAATTCACGCTGCAAAGTGAACCCGGCATGGTGTGTGAGATTCTGGGCAGCACCAACCTCGCTTTGCCAGCTTCAGATTGGGTCAGACTTGCCACTTTGACCAACACGACGGGAACCATTCCGTGGGTTGACACCGACGCCAACTTCAACCAGCGTTTCTTTCGGGCGCGGCAAGTGCCGTAGCCGGAACCATGTTCATCCCTGCGGCCAAGCCGAATCCGTCATGCGATCGCGCGTTCACGTTGATCGAGTTATTGGTTGTACTCGCTGTCATTGCCCTGCTGGCGTCCCTGTTGCTCCCCGCCCTTGCCTCGGCGCGGGAGAAGGGACGGCGAACCGTTTGCCTTTCCAACCTGCGCCAGATCGGTATCGCCATTCAAATGTACGCGCAGGATCACGAGGGGCGGATTCCCTACGGTCCCAAAGCCCCGCCGTTCACCAATCCGTCCAACTTTTATCCCTCCACCGGCGCGCCGACCAGCCTGCTTTCGCTGCAAAGCGGCGCACCGGTCGGCCTGGGACTGTTGCTGCATCATTACCTGGCCACCCAACCCAAAGTTCTGTTTTGCCCAAGCACCGATCAACCGTTGGACACGGAAGCCGAACTGGCCAAGGTGGGCCAGTATCAGTCACAAGGCAGCTACTACTATCGCCACGGCGGGAACACCCAACTATTTGATTCTCCGGTTGACAGCAACCCCCTGCCGGTCCTCCGGCTCGACAGCTTGGGCCAAAATCGAAACGGCTTGCCCATTCGCGCGCTGGTCATGGACACCCAGTTCCTTTGCCCCGACGACTTGGCAGTTTTCAACGTCAAACCCCGGACCCATCATCAGCAAAAATCGGCCACGATGTTGTTTGCCGACGGGCACGCGTTCTGGCGGGGCAACAAGAACAATCGGTTTACCGTGGATGTCCGGGACTACAGCCAGCTTCGCGACGCTTTCAACCAGATCCTCCAAGTCTTCGAGCGGGCGGATACGGAGCGTTAACGCCCCGTCAAGAGCGTTCATCCCGGAATTCCACCATGCCCCTTTTTTGACCCTCCGCGCCAATAAGGTCTGGCGCGGGCGGCGGGCGCCAAGCATCCTGCGGCAAGCGTGAAAGCCATCCGCCTCATTCGTCCCGGTTGCCCGCTCGAACTCCGCGACCTGCCCGTGCCCACGCCGGGACCGCTCGAAGTTCTGGTGCGCGTCAGGGCCGCAGGCATCTGTCATTCTGACGCGCACTATCGCGCCGGCAAATCGCACGTGCATCCGCTGCCGATGACCCTCGGTCACGAAGTCGCTGGCGTGGTCGAGGGAACCGGCCGGGACGTCAAGAATCTGAAGCCCGGCGACCGCGTGTGTCTTCATTACCTGGCCACCTGCGGCGAGTGTGGCTACTGCCGCCGGGACAATGAACAATTCTGCTCGAGTGGCCAGATGATCGGCAAGTATCGCGACGGCGGTTTCGCGGAGTTCATCCTCATGCCTGCGCGGAGCTTGTTCAAGCTGCCCGAGGAAATCCCGTTTGCCCAAGGTGCGATCATGATGTGCTCGTCCGCCACCTCGCTGCACGCGCTGCACAAGGCGCGACTGCAAGCTGGTGAAACCGTGGCGGTTTTCGGCGTGGGCGGGTTGGGTGTGTCGGCCATTCAACTGGCCAGCGCCTTGGGCGCAGGCACCGTGTTCGCCGTGGATATCAATCCGCGAAAACTTGAACTGGCGGCGGGCTTCGGTGCGATTCCCGTGAATGTAAACCAAGGCGATCCGGTGGCGATGATTCAAGAATTGACGCAGGGCAGGGGAGTGGACGTGGCGTTGGAGTTGATTGGCCTGCCTCTCACGATGCAACAAGCCGTGCGTTCGCTCGCCATTCAAGGCCGTGCCGCACTGGTGGGCATCACGGAAAAAGACTTTGCGCTTTCACCGTATCACGAAGTCATCAACAAAGAGGCGGAGATCATCGGGGTGTCCGATCATCTCGCAAGCGAGATTCCGCTCCTGATCGAGTTCGTGCGTACGGGTAAACTGAACCTGGCCGGCGTTATTACGCGAACCGTTCCGCTTGAAGCGCAAGCCATCAATGACACCCTGGACCAATTGGAAACATTCGGCAATGACGTGCGGGTGGTGGTGGAGGCTTGATGCGGCTGTCCTGATCAATCAGGGCGTTTGCTTGAACCGGAACCCCTGGCCGCCAGTCATTGTCTCCATTTTCCATCCCTTCGGACGAAGCGTGATCGTCACCGCGCCATCCGTTCGTGTGTAGATCACCGGGATTCCGTGCGCATCAAGCCGCTCGCGCAACGCCGGCTTCGCCCGCTCCGTTGCCGGAAATTCCGTGTCGGCGACAATGACCACGCGTGGCTGTATCAGTTCCAACAGCGGGTTGCAGACGGGTTCGCTCTGCGCGGGCAAACCCGTCACCACAATGTCCGCGCGCAAATCTTCGTAACGATTTATCAGCGCCTCCTGTCCGCTACGGCCCAGGTCCGAAAGCAAAAGAACACGCACTCCGTGGAAAGTTCCCAGCAACACCAGCGCGGCGTCATCCGCTTGCGCGAAGGTGTCGTCCGCAGCGGGGTGCAGCACCGACCACGGCCCGAGCTCATCGCCGCGATTGAGGGTTCGATGAGTGCGCGCACTGTCCGCCAGCGCGGCGATGATCCGGCGGTACGCGGGCGAACGAAAACGCACCGGACTGGTGATCACCTCGCCAACTTGAAACAACTCGCTGAATACTTCTGCACCGCCGACGTGCCGCAGGTCGCCATGCGTCAGCGCCAGTCGTGGTAACCGGTTTACACCTTGCGCGCGGAGAAATGGTTTCATCACGAACTCCACTGAATTGGTGTTGCCGCTGTCAACCACCCAGTCAGCTTTCCGGCCCGGCGCGTTGACAAAAACGCTGTGGCCGCCGTTCAACGGCAGGACGGTGAATTGAACTTCCGAGCGCGCATCGTGCCAGCGCCAGCCGAAGAACCCGCAAAGAAACACGAGTCCCGCAATCGCCCAACCCCGTCGCTCGCGCGCCAACAACCAACCGCTCAGCACGCCGACCAGCAGCGTATAGTAAACACCAATGGTCACGAGTGATGGCGGCGACACGTAATAGAATGCGCCCGGCAGTTTTGTCGCCGTGTGACTGACATTGATCATGGCGGACATCCAGAACCAGCCGCTGTGATTGAACAGCTCAGTCGCCCACGGCCACCACGCGCCGCAGATCAGGCTGCCGAGACTGGACATCAACGCGAGAGCGCTCAACGGGACAATGATCACGTTCGCCAGCAACGTGACCGGACTGAAGAGATGAAAATAGTACGCCGTGAGCGGCAGCGAACCGAGCCACGCGGCGAGCGAAGTCACGAGCGATGTCAGCAGCAGGCGCAGCCCCCAACGCAACGCGCGCTGCCAGCGCGGCAGCAATTCCGCCGGCAGCAACGGATCAATTTCCAGCAAGCGATCCCGCAGCTTTTCCAGTGGCGGTAGAAACAGCGCAATGCTCAACACGACGAAGAACGATAGCTGGAAGCTGGCTTGAAAGAGTTGCTGCGGTTCCCACAGCAGGATGACGAATGCCGCGGCGGCCAGGGAATTGAGCAGATCACTGGGCCGGCGCAACGCCCAGCCGCCGATGATCACCGTCATCATGATCGTCGAGCGGACGGCCGAGGATTGCCAGCCCGTGGCCGCCGTGTAAAACCACAACAGCGGAATCAGGAGGATGCCGCACCACATCCGCGACAACTGCATCACCCGCAGCAGACTTACCAGGATGCCGGCGATCAGCGCTATGTGCAGTCCACTGATCGCGAAGATGTGCATGGTTCCCGATCTCATGAAAGGTTCGCTGACCTCATTGGTCAGCGCGGTCTTCCAACCGAGCGTCATGGCCCAGCGCAATTCCAATGCCTCGTCCTGAACCGGCAGGCCGCGCGCGAGGGTTTGCTTCGCCCAGCGTAGAAACCGGTCGGTGAACGATGGGTTGGCCAATGCGGGAGCGACGACCGCCCAGGCGTTCGTCGAATCGGCGCGGAGTTGGTAATAAATTCCCTGTCGCGCAAGATGCGTGCGGTAATCGAACAAGCCCCGGGCCAGCGGCAGGGGCGGACGCGCCAGCACCCCGGTGATCTGCACGTCCTGGCCGGCGAAAAAGTGTGCCGGCAACTCGCCAATCGTCGTGACGACGATATGTCCCGCGGCGGGCTGCCAGTTCGTGCCGCGGTTCAGGGCGGTGACGTTCAATTGCGCGATGGTGCGAAAGGCTTCCTGTTCATCGCGCACAAAGACCTTGAGGCTGGGGGTTTCCTTCAATGTGCCGCGCACGGTTACATACGCGGCCGGGTCGCCGAGGATTTCCCGCAAGTCATGTGGTGAGACCACCGCCGTCCGCGTGACGAGATTCGTCCAGCCCGCGACGACGAGCACCGCGCCGAGCATCCACGGACGGACGGGCAAAGAAACGGCCAACACGGCCAGCAGCGCAAACGCGACGGCAAACAGCAGAACCAACGGCGGCTGGAAGGCCGCGGCAAGGAGCAATCCGGCTGCGTAACACAACGCCACAGGCACAAGCGGGCGCTTCATTCAATACGTGAGTTAGCCCGCTGGCAAGCCAGAGGAACCAACGGCACATTAGTAAGCAGCTTGCGTGGCATTTGGCGGTCTGGGCCGTAGCTATGGGAATAATGACTGGATCGGCAGTCCAAGAGCCTTGGCCAGGAACACTGCTTCCCTATCAGTAACGCACCGAAGTTGCGCTTCAATCTTGGCGATGGTGTTCTCCCCAATATCCCACCCCACCCGGCAGCATCGGGCAGTTAGCATGGCCTGCGTCATTCCGCGCTGGTAGCGAATCCGTCGTACCACAGGACCAACCACATTTTGCGCTGCCTTGCCCATTGATGATGGCTTGACAGTACGTGGCAGCGGAGTAGTGTTTCTTCCGAAATCGGAATAGATTTGTTTGGCTGTGCATCTGGCAGACTCCTTTGGTTGTGATGAAAGAGCATGAAAACCCGTGAGCGATTGCTAGCCTCTATCACTCCTGTTTTGTCGAACGACCTTTCTTTGTCACGATCATCCTGTGCGTTCTGCTCTGGTGCATTTTCCGTAGGCGCTGCCGCGGTTGATTTGGTGCGCTGCCGCGCCGGATCCCGCGGGGAGGGAGTGGATGCTTTCACGCCAATAATGCCCACCAAGCTGTGGCTGGATTCCGACTGCGATTTGCTCGACATCCCAAGCCGTTCTAAACCTGCCACAAACTGGAGCCACACATGAAGCCCAACACCAAACCCAACCACAGTATTGTATTCCTCCTCGCAGGTTTGCTGGCGGTCCCGGTGGGGGCGCTTGGCGCGTTGCCTTCCTGCACAGACGGCATTCTGGGG
>JAANMV010000734.1_pt1 | contig 39765 bp, 48 predicted proteins | sample 7279661 | NCBI WGS metagenome assembly JAANMV01 (sample SAMN14094540, study PRJNA606508) | bioreactor metagenome | isolation source: A lab-scale SPAN reactor treating ammonium-rich wastewater day 121 | place: Ireland: Galway | collected 2017-05-16
CACCGCCTCCCCAGCCTGAAAGAAGCAGGTCATTCTGACACAAGCTCCGCGACTTGGGGAAAACTGCTAGCATCTACAGCTAGCTAAAATGCGCTCTAAAGCGACTGCTGCCGCTCCCGTGAGCAAAGACGACAATTCCGGTCGGCGATTCGGGTATGGCTAAATCGCCCTCAAGCGCCAGCGCGCCGATCTTCATCATGCGACTTCTGACAAGTGTGTTTGGCGCGTTCATGCGTTGCCCCTTTGTGGATGTTTTCTCGTTGGGCGCGCGACGCGTTCACGGCAAGATCGCTCAAGCGGCGTCAAAAGTAGGAAGCGGACGAGAACTCACGGCGCCTGTTTCATCGCAAAATTGCAAACGGCGCGCCCCCACGTCGAATCAGCGCAGCGACGCTTACCCCGGTGGCGGCGGCACGATTCGTTTCTTTCCTCGCCGCGAAGATCCCATGCGGCCTGGCTACGCAAGTTGTTCTTGCCGTTGCCGAACCCAAGGAATCAACCCGCCGTGCAGCATCAACTCGATCTGCCGCGGCGAGAGTTGGTGGCCAGCGGCAAACGTGCGCTGCTTGGTGGTGTTATGGATCTCGATGCTTTCCCCGTGTTCGATCCGCCGATGGAGTTCGGTGAGCCGCAACACGTCTCCCTGTTCGATCTGGGCATACTCCGCGGCGTCTTCGAAAACCAGCGGCAGCACGCCAAAGTTCACCAGGTTTTGCCAGTGAATCCGCGCGAAACTGATTGCCAGCACCAACCGCAGCCCCAGGTGGCGCGGCGCTAACGCGGCGTGTTCCCGGCTGGAGCCTTGACCGTAGTTGCGACCGCCCACCACCGCGTGCCCACCCTGGTCGCGAACGCCTTTGGCCCGCGCGGCATAGGTTTCGTCCACCACGTCGAAGGCGAACTCACTAATCTTTTCGATGTTGCTGCGGTAGGGGAGCACGCGAGCGCCGGCCGGCAGGATTTCGTCGGTCGAAAGATCGTCGCCCACGTGGAGCAGAACCGGTAGTTCCATCTCGTCAGGAACTGGCTCATACAGGTCAATGACGCCAATGTTGGGGCCTTTGACCAATTCGACAGTTTGCGCTTCGTCCGGAGGCGGCGGGGGAACGAGCATCTCGACATTCAGGATGGGCTGCGCCGGCTCGCCGACGCGCGGATAATTCTGGCCGAGTTCGCGGGGGTCGGTGATCTTTCCGGTGAGCGCCGAGGCGGCCGCCGTCTCGGGGCTTACCAGGTATACCTGATCTTCGCGCGCGCCGGAGCGTCCAGGAAAGTTGCGTGGCACGGTGCGGAGACTGATGCGCCCGGTGGCGGGCGCCTGGCCCATGCCAATGCACCCGTTGCATCCTGCCTGGTGAAGCCGCGCCCCCGCATGAATCAAGTCGAGTAGGTGGCCGCTGTGGGCAAGGTTCTCCAGGATTTGCCGCGAGGTCGGATTGACATCGAACGACACGCTGGGGTGAATACGGCGCCCCTTGACGATCTCGGCCGCCACGGCGAAGTCGCGAAAGCCTGGATTGGCCGACGAGCCAATGTAGGCTTGATAGATTGGCTGGCCCGCCACGTCGCGCACGGGAACCACGTTGCCGGGGCTGGTCGGCTGGGCAATGAGCGGTTCAAGCTGGGAGAGGTTGATTTCTTCGTGCAGGTCGTATTCGGCGTCGGCGTCGGCGGTTAGTTCGCTCCAATCGTCTTCGCGTTGCTGCGCGCGGAGAAAGGTGCACACGGCGTCATCGGAGGGAAACACGCTGGTAGTAGCGCCCAGTTCCGCGCCCATGTTCGCAATCACGTGACGGTCCATCGCGGTAAGCTGGTTCAGGCCCGGTCCGTAGTATTCGATGATCCGGCCTACGCCGCCTTTGACGCCGTGGCGGCGAAGCATCTCTAGGATTACATCTTTGGCGCTCACCCAAGCGGGCAATTCGCCCACCAGGCGTACGCCCCAAATCTCCGGCGTTTTCACGTAGAAGGGGTAGCCGGCCATCGCCATCGCCACTTCGAGTCCGCCCGCGCCAATCGCCAACATTCCCACGGCGCCCGCGGCGCAGGTATGGCTGTCGGACCCCAAGAGTGTCTTGCCCGGTTTGCCGAACCGTTCTTGATGCACCGGATGGCTCACGCCATTGCCCGGCCGGCTGAACCACAATCCAAACTTGCGACACGCGCTCTCCAGAAAAACGTGGTCGTCCGCGTTCTTGTGATCTTCCTGAAGAAGATTGTGATCGACGTACTGACAGGAAAGCTCAGTCTTCACCCGGTCCAAACCCATCGCCTCTAACTCCAGCATGACCAACGTCCCCGTGGCGTCCTGGGTGAGGGTTTGATCGATCTTCAGCCCGATCTCCTCGCCAGGCGTCATGCGGCCTTCGACCAGATGCGACTCGATCAACTTGTGAGCAACGCTACGACCCATGATGAACCCATTCCTGCCGAGAGTGTCGCTACCGCGACAGTGATCGAGACCTGGGTGTAAATCTTCCTGTAGCGGCGGCGCGAGCGCCGCCGAACAAAGTAGGTCTCGCGTGCCTGGCGGGCCCTGCTTTCTGCCCGCGATCTCCGTGGTTTTTTCTAGGAAGGTCCCACCCGACAGGCGGGACCTACCAAACATTCACAACTTCTCAGGACTCCGCGAGTGCGCTAGGGCTTTCCTTGCGCAACAGCCCCCGAATCTGCCCAAATTCTTCCGCTAGCAGGTCCAGGATGTCGTCCAAGGTTAATAGGCCCGCAAGCTTTCCCTCGTCATCGATAACCGGCAGCCGCCGAAAGGCGCCGCTCCGCATTAAACGCAACGCTTCCTCGATGGGCGTATTTTCCCAAACGGTATGCGGGCTGGGCGTCATAACTTCACCCACCGTGGCATCGAATGGCCCCAACCCTTTGGCCAGACCTTTGACGGCGAGATCTCGGTCCGTGAGTATGCCAATCGGCTCCCTCGTGTCGTTTAGTACGACCAACGCTCCCACGTTGCGCGAAAGCATGCGCGCGGCGGCAGTCTGCAAGTTCTCGTTGGCGTCGGCGAAATCGACGTCACGCACACAAATACGGCCTACCGACATGATGACTTCCTTCCAAGTGCGAAGTTGAAGACACCCCCACCACCAAGAAGAACACCGCAAAAGCGGCGCCACTCTTCCGGCGATTGGGCGCGCCCGTTGCAGAAAATCAGGGATGAAAGGATCCGCCGTGGTCGTCAAATGGCGATGGGGGCTGGCGCGGCATCCGACGGCGACAGATTGGCGAACTTTGTCGATGAATGGCTGGCCCCGGTGGATGCAATGAAATAAGGAGCCTGGAAATGATCTTTCGCGATCGATCCGAAGCGGGACGGAACTTGGCTGAGAAACTTCATGCTTATGCCAACCAGCCCGAGGTACTGGTTCTAGCGTTGCCGCGCGGGGGCGTTCCCGTGGCCTGGGAAATTGCCCGAGCGCTGCACGCCCCGCTCGATGTGTTCTTGGTGCGCAAACTGGGCGCCCCCGGACATGAGGAGTTGGCAATCGGGGCGATCGCCTCGGGCGGCGTTCGCGTGCTCAACGAGCAAGTGGTGCGGTCGCTTCAGATTTCGACGGCGATGCTGGACCAGGTAACGGCGGCGGAACAACAAGAACTAGAACGCCGAGAGCGTCTCTACCGCGGAGACCGCCCCGCGCCCGCCGTGCCCGGTCGGACGGTGATTCTTGTGGACGATGGGCTAGCGACCGGCGCCACCATGCGCGCGGCGGTGGAAGCTTTGCGGCGGCAAGATCCCGCGCAAATTGTGGTTGCGGTTCCGGTCGGCTCGCCGGAAACATGCGCGGAACTTAACGGAGTGGCCGACAGCGTCGTTTGCGCCCACACTCCCGAACCATTCCACGCCGTGGGGATGTGGTACGAGAATTTTTCCCAAACGACGGACGACGAGGTATGCGAACGACTCGCCAGCGCGGCCGCGGAGCACGCGCTCCCCAGGGCCTGACGCGATCTTCACGATCGTCAAGCCGGCCGCAAAGCGCGGCGCGCCAGGTTAAAGGCCGTTACGCTTACCAGGATACCGTTCGGGATGGTCGCTGAACCGCTTGCGACAACAGGTTACTTATCGGAAGCGGCGCCGATGGTCGGCTCGCTGGGGGGCGGCTCGAACTTGGGCGCGGTCGCCTCCTCGTAGTCATCGTAATCGTCGTACGTCGAGGTGGAGTACGATTTGGCCGACGAGCGGTAGGCGGGTTTCTCGTCGTCCAGTTGAAGGCTCGACTGCAAGTCGAACAACCCTTTGCGAAACTCGCGATAGCTGGAGCCGAGCGATCGCGCCACGCCGGGCAGGTTTTTGCCAAAAAGCAAGATGGCGACCACCCCAACGATCACCACTTCCTGCATTCCCAGACCAAACATGATTTCACCAGTCGATTCAACGAGGTGGAAAGCATATGCAAACGCCAATTTCCAGCGAGCCGCCACGGGGACGTCTCGCCGGTTTCCGAGGAACAATCTTGTTCCTCTCTTGGACTACTGTGAAGTTGTGAATCTTTCCGTAGCAGCGGCGCTCGCGCCGCCACGACAAAACATTCACAACTTCTGACCCAAGCCTGCCAAGGACCGCGGAGGTTGGTCAGGCGGTCTTTTCCTTCTTGGGGCTGGCGGGCGGCTCTTCCGACTCGTCTTCATCATCGTATTCGCCACTCATTCCCTTCTTGAATTCGGTGACGCTCCGGCCCATGTTCCGCATCAGGCTAGGCAGGCGGGTGCCACCGAACAAAACGAGGATGATGACCATGATGATCAACAGCTCTTGGTAACCAATACCAAACATTGCAACGCCCTTGAAGAAAGGAGGGGAGAGGAAGGATTGGGGAAACAAGCGGCGAATGCGGGCTGTGGCCCGGGGGGGCGTCGCCAGAACCTGCTTGCTTGAGAATGGGTGATGAGTGCGTACACCCGCCACCAAACCCAACACCTCCGATTTTACCCGAAGGCTACGGACTGTCAAACGGATTTCGGTCGCCCGGCGCGACCGAAATGGAAGGTGGAGCCGAACGGGATCGAACCGTCAACCCCCGGCTTGCAAAGCCGCCTGCGCAACCGCAATTTTCTGAGGGATCATCGCCATCTTACCGTAGAAATCGGTTTTTCAACCGTTTTATCCATCCGATATTTTGCTAAAGGTTAGCAGTATCCATACGGTCGTTTGCCGGCGCAAAAACGGTACGGGCAACCGTCCTTATCGGCAAGAGCGGCTACAAGGGACTTGGCGGCCGGTGCCTCGGTATCGAATGGTGACCAATTCACCTCTCGCTTTTACCTAGACATCGCTCATATTCCCCGACTAGAATTGCCCCATATTTAGGAGCTAATTAATCTGGAAAGGGGGTTCCACTATGATCCAATTTAACTGCCCGCAATGCGGAAAGCCTATAAGTGTCAATGACGACGCAGCGGGCAAGCGCGGGAAGTGCCGCGCATGCGGCCAATTGATCACAATTCCTGACGGTAAGGCCATCGAGGGCGTGTCCCGCCCTCAACGCCCAAAGGAGCAGCCGGATCAGCAACTCGTGCCATCCAAAACAAATCCGCCAAAACAGGTCGCGCCAGCTCCGGTCCCGTTGCAACCCCTGCCTCACGAAGTGCCGCAGCCCCATCTTGTCGAATCTCGGCCGACCCCGCCCGTGGCTGTTCAGGTTAATATCCAACCGGCGCAGGCGGCCCATAGTCTCGGTATCGCGTCGCTTGTGTTGGGCATCCTATCGTTCTTCGTCTGCTGGTTGCCGTTCGTCGGATTTGGGTTCGGCGGACTAGGGCTGCTCTTGGGGACGGCAGGACTTGTGCTTGCCATTACACGACAAGGGACGGGGATCGGCTATTCGATTGCGGGCACCGCGGTTAATTCCGTCGCGGTTTTCATCGGGATTACTTTCATGACTGGGTTTTTCGGCGCGTTCTCGGCACTACAAGATGCAGCAAAACAGACTCCTGTCTTGGCCGAACCTGTGGCGGGGCACTCAGGCGAGGCACAGCCGGCTGGCGCGTCCGTAGGTACGAATGACGTCGCCGGAACCAATACGTTCGCCTCGCCTACGCCTGAAAAGGAGCCGGGGTGGATGCCGGCTTCCCAGCCGTTAATGGCCGGCGACGTCCAGCTTGAAATCACGGAAGTGGTCGCTGGCCACGTTCCACTCAAGAGTTCCTTTTCTGATTCAGACGGAGAATCGGAAGATAGGCTGCTTTTGGTCCGGCTCAACATTACGAACACGAGCCAAAGGAAGAAAATCGATTACCAAGGATGGATGAGCAACTACGCTTCGCTGTTGGACATTGACGCAGAATTGACGGACGATGCTGGTAACCGTTACCGGAAAATCAGATTCGCCTCGCTGTCGAAAGTCAAAGATGCCGAATCAGATGCCTCGTTGTACCCTGGCAAATCAATCAATGATGCGATCGTCTTTGAGTTGCCGATTGAAGGAGTGCAGTACCTACGCCTCAAGCTATCGGGCAAGGGATTCGGCGAGGATGCAGAGTTCCGGTTCCACATACCCGGCGCAATGATTCAAAGCCGTTAATCGCCACCGAATCTTTTTGCGTACCTAGCGGCGAAAGATTGGGGTGATTGTCGGAAGTTCCCCTGGGGGTGCTTGACGTAGCCGGCCAACAAACCGAACGCTGTCTAGGTCGTTCGTTTCGTCGCGGGTACTGCCCTTAAACATCCACTCACAAATTAGGCGATGGAACTTGGCCTTGCTGGTTTATGTTCCGTAGGGCCTTTTCAGGCGTCGCGGCCGTTGATGATGACAACAGCATGGCCGCTCGCGTTATGTTTGCAATACTTGGTTCAGCGATTTCCCAAGTTTAGTTTAACTGGTTCTCCTTGGGGAGAATACTGGTAGGAAAACCTAAGTCTTCGTTTCAGCGATGTTTAGAACGAGTGGAGCCGAACGGGATCGAACCGTCAACCCCCGGCTTGCAAAGACGTTTCCGGACGTGGTGATAGTGGCGTAAGCTGATTTGAGTAAGGGTTTTGCGGCGTTGCTCAATCTTTTGCGTATCCGGCAAACGCCGTCAAAAACCGCGATTTTTCGACCTCGGCGAGAGGCAATCGGACACGCCGGACACGACCGCTGGACGAATTGTGTGACATCGGCGAAACCAATCTGGCGAAAAACGCCCTACTGCTTTCGAGACCGCCTGACGGACTTTTTCGCCTGGCGTTCCGCCGGCTGTCCATGCTCACCTCGGGCGGACTGGACATCTCGGATCGCATCCTCGGCGTTCTGAGCGAAGGCGAAAGCGCCTTTGAAGACCCGACTCCGCTCCGACTCGCCTTTTACCTCGATTTCATCGATCGACTCCGCTTCCATCGTCGCGGCGACTGCCTCAAACCTCGCAGCGATCTTCTCCAACTCTCTCGCTTGGTTGCGAAAAGTCGCAGGCGTCTGAATCGAGAACGTGTCTTTGGGCATACGCGGCTCTCTTCTAGAAGTGCGTTTGGTCTCAGGAATTCTAGTGTTTTCTAGTGAGTATGTAAACGCACTAATGAAATAAGTTGGCTCGCCTTAACGGGTTGCGCATAAATAAGAAAACTTGTTCATTCTTATATTGACGTTTTCATAAGAATGAATAAGATTAACCGTGCGTGAGTGAGCGTACTAACGAACCGGCAGTAAACCGCCCGGCCATGAGCATCCTGCGAGAGAACACGATTCGCTTGAAAGATGCAGCCGTGCGACTGGGCGTGACCTACGGCACGGTGACGCGGTGGCGAACGCGGCCGGACAAACGCGGAAGAACCCTGGAAGCCGTCAAACTCGGCGGCAAGTGGTACACGTCCGTCGAAGCCCTCGAACGATACGGCGTGGAAGGCCAGTCGCAGGTCCCCAACTCAGAGCGGGATCGTTACGCGGAAAAACTCATTCGCGAGTTTGAGCAGAAATACGCGAAGCCGGGCCGGCTCCGCGCGAAACCCAAGGGACGGAAGCAGCAGGGACATGGCAAGCCAAGCAAGGGACTTAATGACCACCGCGGAAGCCGCGCGGCGGCTCAAGGTGAAGCGGTGGCAGGTGGCGCGTGTGTTTGAACACGGCGACCTGCCCGATCCCCCGCGGATCGCGGGGCGTCGAGTGATTTTCGCCGACACGCTGCCGGAACTGCGGAAGGCGCTCAAGAAACGCGGCTTCCTTCCCAGTAAGTCGACGCGCAAGGAGTCCGGCGAGGATGCTTGATCCAACCGATCCGGTCACTCGGAAGATTCTCGATGAGATTCGCTGGACATGCAGTCCAGAGTTCGGCGAAGCGGTGCGGCGGCTGGATGAAACCCGGCTCCGCGAAAGCAAGCGACAGTCCGGCGACGATTCGCCGGAGCACGATAGCGACCTGGGGCGCATGACGGCCCCTTCACACCTGGAACGACGATGCTCGTATTGACGCGAAAGGAAGGGACTTCGCTTCATTTTACGGTGGGGACGACCGAGTTCACGCTCACGGTAAACCGAGTCCAAGGCGACCGCGTGCAGGTCGGCATTGATGCTCCGCAGGAGGTTCGCGTGCGGCGCGGCGAGATTCCGCCCCTGGTGGTTATTCCCGGCGACATCCTGCCGCCGGATGTATTGGCGGCGGCCTGAACGAGAACTGAACGAAAACTGAACGCGAAAGGGACATCGCATGTTGGTTGTGAAGCGCAAGCGGCGGGAATCGGTGCTGATTCGCGTAGGAGATCAAGAGATCAGGGTCAAGCTCCTGCGAATCAAAGGCGAATCGGCCCAGATTGGCTTTGAAGCGCCTCGCGAGATGCAAATCATCCGCGAGGAAAACGCTCAGGATCAAGAGCTGGCGGTCAGCTCGTGAAGAAAAACGATGCGCTGGCGACGAGCGGGTGGAACGACCAGCGCATCTTCCGGAAGTAGGTACGGCCTGTCGGCGAAGTCGTCCGCGAGTATCCGCCAGGCACGGCCCAAGGCGCAGGAAGCGGCGCACGGCGGGCTGGAAGGCCCGCAATTGCTGGGACGTGGAGCAGTAGCAGCTCGCCAGGCTCATAACCTGGAGGTCGATGGTGCAATTCCATCCGTCCCTACTGATCGCAACTGCGATCTTGATTGTGGTTTGTCCGTAGTGGTAAGCCCACGCCCATCGGCCACTTGCTGGCCGGGAAAGAGTTCTGCCGAGATAGCGACTCGGCCTCAGTGGTCCGACAAGTAGCAAGTTGCCGCCGGCGATAAACAAAAGCAATTGCGAAAGTCGGTGCAGGTGCAAATCCTGCCGGACGAACTGGCGACACCTGCCTCGTCGAAAGTGGTGTGGCTTGCCGGAAAGAAGAGCAACCGGACGTGAGATCGCTCTGGACGCGGCCCAACGATCAGCGAAGTAAGACCGCGTGACCGCGACACAGGCGCAAAAGTGTAACTGGTGTGACAAGCCGGGAGAGACCGGCATATGACGCGGCGTGGATCAGCTCCACGAGCCGGGACTGAAAGGCGACCGGATAAGAACAGCAGCCGCCCGCAAGGGCAACGAATCCTCCGGTCATGCAGGTGCAAATCCTGCCCGCGTCACTAAGAACGATTGAACGGTGCAAGGATCGGCATGCTTGTTCGCCTCGAAAACCGCCGTCTTGTCGTCAAGACCCAGTATGACGGGCAACTGCTCGGCTTCATGCGAAGTCTGCCGGACGCTCGCTGGGACAAGGCGAAACGGATGTGGACCTGCGCTGCTACCCCGTATACGGTGCGGAGGATCGCGGATCGCGGCGGCTTCGAACTGCACAATGATGTGGCGAGGCTAGGTAAAAAGTGGTTTGACGGCTCGGAAGTGGACGATCCGATCGGTCCGTCGCTGTACGGCGTCTCGCCCTGGCGCCACCAGAAGCGGATGTACGATTTTTCCTATCTGCGGATCGCGGCGTACCTGGCGGCCGAGATGGGGTGTGGCAAATCGGCCGCCGCTGTGTGGTTGCTCGAAAACACGTTCGCTTCCAACGCCATTATTGTCTGCCCCAAAGCGGTGCTGGGCGTGTGGCCGCGCGAGTTCGCCCGCCATGCCCGCGACCGCAACAGCTTTTTTGTGTGCGTGCTGGACGCGGGATCGAGCGAAAAGAACCGGCGCCTGGCCGAAGCGGCGTTCCGCGAACACGGCGACAAGTGCGTCGTGCTGGTGGTGAACTACGAGTCGCTCTGGCGGCCGCAGCTTGGCGAGTATCTCGCAGGACGCGAATGGCACTGGGTCATTGCGGACGAATTGCACCGGGCCAAGGCGGCCGGCGGCAAGGCGTCATCTTTTTTGGCGCGAATAGGGATGCGGGCCGATCGACGGCTTGGCCTGTCGGGCACACCGTTCCCGCAAGGACCGCTCGACGCCTATGGGCAATACAGGTTCTTAGAGCCGGCGCTGTTCGGCACACGGTATCAGGACTTCGCGACCCGCTACGCGGTGCTTGATCCCCAGTTCCCCTCGCGCGTCCTCGATTACCGGAACCTTGATGAGTTCAAAGAGAAGATCGGCTGGATGACGCTCCGCATTCGGTCGGCGGATGTGCTCGACTTGCCGCCCGTCACGGAGCAGACCATCGGCGTGCGGTTGTCGCCGGCGGCGATGCGGGTCTATCGCGAATTAGAGGAAGAGTGTCTGGCGTCGCTGTGCGGCGATGATTTACAGGACGCAATTGAGCGGGCTGTCTCGGGCGAAGTGGTCGCCGATAACGTGCTGGTGCAGCTCTTGCGGCTGCGGCAGATCGCTTCGGGACACGTAGCGACTACCGAGGGCGCGGTCGAAGAGATCGACAAGGCCAAGCAAACGGCGCTCGCGGACTTGCTTGAGGACATTCCTCCCGATGAACCCGTCGTGGTGTTTTGCGAATTCCGGCACAACCTGTCGCAGGTGGAAGCGGCGGCGAAAGCGCTCAAGCGGACCTACGGCGAGATTAGTGGCCGGCGGAAGGACCTGGCTCCCGATGCGACCATGCCGGACGGCATTCAGGTGATGGGCGTCCAGTGGCAAAGCGGCTCGACAGGCATCGACCTGACACGCGCCCGCTACGGCGTGATTTATACGCCCACCTTTAATCGCGGCGACTACGAGCAAGGTCTGAAGCGGCTGCATCGCCCCGGCCAGACTCGGCACGTGCATTTTTATCGGCTGATTGCAGAAGACACGGTGGACCGCGCGGTGTACGGCGCTTTGGCGAAAAAAGGCCGCGTGGCGGCGGAGGTGTTTTCGGAATGAGCAGCAGCACACCAGCGCCTGAAGGGTGCCTGTGGGTCTGCAGCGCATGCAGCAAATACTCCACGACACGATACGGCGACGATGAGGCGATCCGCCACGGCTATGACGTGTCGTGCTTTTTAAACGCAGTTCTCGTCAGCAAGGATCGGCTTGTGTTCAACGAGCGCGGGCGAATCATCGAAATCAAGCCAGATTAACCGACCTACTATCGGAGACAAAAGCGTCCATGATCCAGCAACTCACCAAACCCAAAACCGATCTAGCGGCGCGCTACATCCGTCTTCGCGACGATCTGGAGCACGCCGAAGCTCTGGTGGCGGAAGTTAAAGCCAAGCTGGCGGCGCTGGAGGAAGAGATCATCGACGCCTGGGCGGAAGAAGGGAAGAACTGCGAACACCGCGACGAAGCGACGATCTATTTCGACCGGCGATTGCGGGTCAGCGTGCCGCAACAACGGCAGGCGATGGCCGCGGCGATGTGCGAACGTCTCGGTTGGCAGGAGTGCGTGCGGACCAGCAAGTGGGTCGATGAAAACCGCCTCGCGGCGCGTGTGCGGGCCGTGATCGGCGATGAGTTCGACGAAACCCGGATTCCTTTAGGACTGCGGCGCGTGGCGTCGGTGTTTGTCCAGACGGGCGTGCGGCTGCGGAGAAAGGAGGGAGGCGGCCAAGCAGAACCAAGTTAAATCGTTCCGAGTCACAGCGTTTCTGTTTTTCAGTTCTCCAGAGAAAGAAGTACGAATGACCACCGACACCACCACCAAAGCCCCGGCCAAAGCCGAGTCCAAAAGCGAATCGAAAGCGAGCGAAACGAAAACGAACGAAGAAGGCAAGGCCTTGGCGCCGTTGGCGTCGAGCAAGTTTCTCGCGTTGCGTCCCGAATCGGGCGTGATGGAGGCGATCCAGGCTAACCTCGGCGAAGGGGGCGCCGTCGAAGAAACGATGCTCACCCGCGTCAAGATCCCCGCTGGCGGCGCCACGAAGTGGACCGTCGAGACGGCCAAGGGAGAGATCGTCACGGAGACGATCGAAGGCATCCTGGTGTACTTCGGCAAGGGGGGCGTGCTGTTCCCGTCGAACGATCCGAAGGAAGGCCAGTTGCCGCTTTTGCGGACCGACGACTGGAAGACTGCGTATCAGGTCGGCGAAGACTTCGGCGACATCAACCCCGAAGAGCTGAAGAAGTACGAGGTTGCTCCGGGCGTGTACGACTGGCAACGACTGCCCTGGAACCAGTTCGGCTCCGGTCGCGAGCAGCGCGGCAAGCGGTGCAAAAACTACTACGCGATGTGCGTACTGCGCGAACAAGATGCGCTGCCCCTCCTGCTGCGGGCCATGCCGGGCAGCCTGAAGAGCTTTGAAAAGTTCCGCAATAGCCTGATCGCCATCGGCATGCCGCACTTCCGGGCCGTGGTGTCGATTGGCTTGGAGGCTGCGAAGAACGACGCCGGCCAAAAGTTCTCGCGGATGACCTTCAAGATGACCGGCGAGCTTTCCAAGGAAGAAGGCGACGTGGTGCGTAAGCTTTACACGGAACCGCTTCGCGAAGCGATTCGGCGGCTCGACGTGGATGACCTGGCCGGAGACCACGCCGAGTAGTTGAAGGGAACGCGGAGGCGGTTCGCTGGGCGCATCGGCGGACGTACCGGCGCGTCGCAGGCGATGCGACGCGCCGGTTTTATCGAATCGGGATGATTTTCGGGAAGCGCAGGGAACATGGCTGGCGATGCCGCAAGGCTGGTCCAGGCGGCGATGCAATACGCTTCGCTCGGCTGGCTAGTTGTACGACTGCACTCTGTGGACGCCAGCGGCGTTTGTTCTTGCGCCGAAGGAAAGCAATGTCGCTCGGCCGGCAAGCATCCTGATCTTGGCAAAAACTGGCAGAACAAGGCGAGTGACGACGAGGAAGTCGTGTCGGCGTGGTGGGAGCAAAAGCCCACGGCGAATGTCGGAGTCAAGTTCGGTCCCAAAAGTGGGATCATCGACATCGAATTCGATAGCGCCGAAGGTAAGGCATTCGCGGACAAGCACTTGGCGAGCATCGTCACGCCATCCTTCAAAAGCAGCAAGAGCGTTCATCGCTTGTTTCGCTGGTCATCGGACCTGCCAGACCAAGCGGTCGTAAACATCGGCGGCCTGGAGATACGCATTGGCGGAGGCAAGAAGGGCGCTCAAAGCGTATTTCCTCCGTCTCGCCATCACACAGGCGTGTTCTACGAGTGGCTCCCGGGATTATCACCATGGGAGTGCGAGCCAGTTGACGTGCCGGCTCAAGTCCTGGCGATGCTTTGGAACGGCGGCGAGCCAACGGAGGTCAACGGTAAGGATCGGCGACCCAAGGAGCATTGGGAGGCGATCGCCAGCGGGGTCGGCGATGGCGGCAGAACCAACGCGGAAATCAGCCTCGTCGGCCGCTTGGTCCGTGACATCGCTGATCCGTTCAACAACGATCAGCTCGCCACGGTGTGGCTGTTCGTGCAGAAGTGGAACCAGACGAATCAGCCGCCTCTCGAAGACCGCGAACTGCGTCGCAATTTTGAGGGCATTGTCAAAAAAGAACAACAGCGAAGAACCAAAGAATCATACGAGCACGTTTTTTCTCGGGATTCAAAGCATGACGACAACGGCCAGATCCCGGATGGTTGGAAGCTGATCCAACTCCAAACCAAACCCAAGCTGTGGCGGCTTTACTCGCCGATTTGGGATGGCGGAATGGAACTGTCGTCCGACGAGCTGCTGTCAGCGACGAAGATTCGCCAACAAGCGATTGAACAGAAATCCAAGTGGGTGGGACCGTGGTTTCGCGCATTTTGGGAAGGCAATCCCAAGGCCGACATTCCCTCGCTCGCCGAACAGCTCGTCAAGGCCCACGAAATCGAATCGGCGCCCCCCGAACAGCACCGCGACTTGGTGATCTGCCGCGCCGTTTATGAAGCCATCCGCAAGGCGGTCCCGCTGAGCGAAGGGAAGAAAGTCGAATCGTCCGACGGCCGCCCGTATCGCCTGGAAGATGGCGCGGTGTTCTTCAAGTTCGACCGCATCTGGAAGGACATGCGGCTTGGTCCGGACGCGATCTTGAAACATGAATTGTCGTCCGTGCTACAGCAGCTTGGCGCCGAGGATTTTTGCCGGCGGTACTACAAAAAGCTGCCCGCAACGATGGTGCAGCGACTGGAGAAGATCATCGCCGGACAGGAAGGACTAGAGGAGCATGCGAGCGAAGCTGCTTCACCCATCGCAAGTTCGTCGCACTCGCAAGGCTTTACGTGACAAGCACTTCGGGACACGGGTGAAGCAGGTGAAGCGATTTTCAAGAGGGCGATTTGAAAAGTAGCTTCACTTGCTTCACCCGAAAGATCGCTGTTGTTGCAAGCCCTCTAGAGATAAGGGATTGCGGAAATAAAAGAGTGTGAATTGGGGTGTGAATTGGCCATTTTTGCTGGTTCACACGTTTCACCGTTGGCAGGCGTCGAGACGTGCGGACGACACGACAAGTTTACAGCATGAACATGGAGTTGGCGCGATGACCATCAAGGCGATTGAGACGCGCTACAAAGGCTACCGTTTCCGCAGCCGCTTGGAGGCTCGGTGGGCGGTATTCTTCGATGCGCTGAGGCTGGAGTGGGAGTATGAGAAGGAAGGTTTTGATTTCGGCGGAGGCGTTTATTACCTGCCAGACTTTTGGCTTTCAGACGTGCGAATGTGGGCTGAGGTAAAGCCAGAAACCTTTAGCGAGGATGACCTGCGCAAGGCAGCAATGCTCGCCTGGAAAACGCAGCGACATGTACTCTTGCTGGACGGAATGCCGAGCGAACGCGCGTTTGATTTTTTGCAATACATGGAGTGCAACAACTGGGGCGAAGTCGGAGGCGGAATTGGCATTGCGATCGGCGAAGGCGAGGCAATTATCCAGCGTCGCGATTGCGTGATTTCTGCGTATCACAACTATCCGTGGGATGAACACAGGTTCTACAGCGACACGGGTGGCGTCTCGGCGAGAGACTTTCAGGAGGGCGGACTGTTTGATGACGTTCCACTCGCCGTAGAAGCCGCTCGCTCTGCCCGCTTTGAACACGGCGCAACACCCAAGGTCTAACCATGCCCACCATCGCCAAGTTGATCGGAGGCGCCGGAACCGGGAAAACGAGCGCCTTGCTGGAGACGATGGAGCAAGCCATCGACGCTGGCGGCTATGAGCCGGACCAGATCGGCTTTGTCTCGTTTACCCGCGCTGCGCGGCACGAGGCGGCCGAGCGGGCGGCCGAGAAGTTTGGCTGCAAGCAAGACGACTTGGAGCGGCACGGTTGGTTCCGGACTTTGCACAGCATTTGTTTCCGCTGCCTGGAGATCAACGGCGAGTTGCTCGCCGACGACAAAGACGGCCGGACGTGGATCGAAGAGAACCTGGGCGAGCCGGCCTCGTGCGAGGCGCGGACCGACCAGGACTTCGCGGAGGCGGCCGACGCCGAAGAGACGGACGCATCCAAGTCGCTGCGGCTGTGGTCGCTGTCGCGAAACCGGCTGGAGCCTCTGGACGACGTGTACGACGAAGTATCCACAGTGGATGAGAACCTGCCAGACCGAGAGACGTGCCGGGCGATCGTGCAGCGGTACGAATCACGGAAGGCCATGGATAATCGCTGCGACTTTGTGGACCTGGCGGCTCGGTTCGCAGGCTGGAAGTTTACGGTCGATGGGCCGGAACGCGCCTCGCCACAGGGAAGCGTTCCGGCGATTCCGGTGATTTTCTTCGATGAGTATCAAGACACGTCGCCGTTGTTGGACGAGGTCGCGCGGCGTCTGGCGTCGTCGCCGGCTTGTCGCTGGGTCTATCTGAGCGCGGATGTCTTTCAGGCAATTTACCAGTTTGGCGGTGCGGACCATCGCTGCTTTATGAACTGGGAGGCCCACAAGCAGAAGACCATGCCGCAGTCCTGGCGCTGCCCGGCGCCGATCTTTGAGCTGGGGGAGGAGATTCTCTCGGGATGCTCGGATTATTTCGACCGGGCGATCAAGCCCGCGGCGCACGAAGGCGACTGGATCGAGGTCGATACCTGGGACATTCCCATGCACGAAGTCAGCCCGGCCGAGTCGTGGTTGTTTCTCGCGCGGACCAACCGGCAAGCACGGATGTTTATGTCGCGGCTGGAGGATGAGGGGATTCCTTGGATTCCGACCAAAGGTAACGGCGGCTGGGCGCGGCCCGCGATGAACGAGGCGCTTAAGGCGCTGTGGGACCTGGAGCAAGGCAATCCCATCGACATCGAGCAGTGGCGGCGCGTGCTCGATTACTTGCCCAGCAAAGCGGACGGAGAAACCCTCCTGGTGCGCGGGACAAAATCGAGGTGGTTAGACAAGAGTTTCGCGCCGCCCGGCACGGGGGCAATGCTCTTTCCTCCGGCGGGCGCGGACTTGTCAGGCATTGTCCCGGTCGATCAGTTCGGCGCCACGCCCCCGCTGATCCAAGCAGTCGCCAGCGGCGCATGGCGGCGATTGATCCCGCAAGGCTCATCATTCGCCGCCGCGGCCGAGCGGTGGGGTGTGGCATCGGCAATGGCGCCGAAGGTCAAGGTCGGAACCGTGCATTCAGTCAAGGGAGCGGAGGGCGATAACGTCGTACTGCTCTCAACACTGACCGGCCCCGCGGCCCGGAGTGTGGAGTCTCAGGACGGCGAGGACGCCGAGCGGCGACTGGCGTATGTCGGCGTAACGCGTGCGCGGCGGCGGTTGTGGGTCGTTAAGGAGCGGCGGAAGGTGTGTTTTCCTGGGTTGTGAGGGAGATATGGCAAAGAAAAAAGGCGCCTGCCAAGGCGGGTGTGATTGCATCCGACTGACCAATGAAGCCCTTGAGCGAGAAGGACACAACGCGGAACTCGACACCGAAATGGAATTCAACTTCCAGACGAAAACTGCGCGTCTGGTGATGAAACTACCACTACGTAAGCGCGAGCCAAGAGGTAAGAAACTTCCGCTTGTGCTCGCGGCATATTGTCCGATTTTCGGAAAGAAAGTTCAGGCTTGAGCCTTCAATGGCCCAACGTTTCCAGCCCGACGATCCCAGCGATCTCCAGATCGGCCCCTACGTCGATTACAGCCGCGTGCTGCGTGACTGCGAAGACCGGGAGACCCTGGCCGCTTGGCGACGGTGCATTGAGCAAGATGACGAGCTTTCGCCGCGGACCAAGCGGCTCTTGGAGTTGATTTATCAGCGGAATGAGAGACGGATCGTAGCTCCGGCGCAAGAGGTCAAAACCGACTGAGGTACGCATGCCTTATACCTACGCCGAAGTCCGAGCCGCTCGCCATGAAGCGCACCTGGTGTTTGATCGGTTCTGGAAGATGGCTCCATTTTGGGTGCGGCGAGAGCGGCGGGTGAAGTGCTACGCCTGGTTGGCGAAGCAAATGGACATGCCGCGAGAGGAGTGCCATATCCGGTTCTTCGACGTGGGGATGTGCGAAGCGGTGATTGAACTCTGCCTTCAAGTGGAGGCCGGGATCATCGCCGGGCCGAACAACGCGGCGCCGCGGCGGGCGGCGCCGATGCCGCGAAATACGGCCAACCGAAAAATGCGGCGAGCTTGGAGGAGCAAGGCGTGAATCTTTATCGCAATACTTTGGCGAAACTCCTGCACTTGGCGAACGCTTCGCCGCCGCTCCTCCTCAAACGCGATTTTTACCGCGTCAAGGAACGGCTGCTTGCGCGGTACGGTTCGCCGGATGGCGTGGACTTGCAGCACATCCCCGGCAAGATCTGTTTCGGATGCCACGGGAGCGGCATGGATATGTGGCGTGAAGAGTATTGCGAGCGGTGTGACGGCTCGGGTTGGTGGAAGTCGCCGAAGTGGATCTGTCTCGATCGTTATCGGTTTGGCGACTACGTGTTTCATATTCCCGGCGCCGTGACCTACACGAAGCCGGAGCCGGATATCACACGCATCGAGGGCTACGTCCAGCACGCGGACCATGGCCCGAGGAGCGACACGGCTTTCGCGTGGCTGTGCCTGCTCTGCGGCGAGGGGCGGCTGCTGGCGCGGTGGCTGACGGGAAGTCACCGTTGCGGCTGGCAATGGCGGCCGTGGCTCGTCTTGCAGCAGATTGCGTGCAAGGCGGTTTGGCGATGGCGAGACTTCACGGCTCGCTGTAGCCAGTGCAATCGGCGCGTCGGCGACACGTCCATCCTGCGGTGCGATGACTGTTGCGAGGCGAACCCCGCGGCGTTTGATGATGTTCCGTTTTGAGAGAGCATTACCAAGCCGGAAGCAAGCTTGCCATGAGATATAAGCAGCGATCTTTTGTTGACGCCGCCGGCCGTGTTCAAAGTCATTTGTGGACCGGAGAGTAACAAAAATGTCCGAAGCATCCTTAACTGCCCGAATCCTAGCCTGGCTGCGCGGCAACGGGTTCTTGGCGTGGAAATACCACGGATCAGTCTTCGGCGTGAACGGCATGCCTGACATTCATGCGGTTCGCGATGGCCGTTTTTACTGCTTTGAAGTGAAGACAGCCAAGGGGCGGCTAACAAAGCTGCAGGAGCGCAAGCTGGCGGAACTGGCCGCGGCGGGCGCCGTGTGCGGCGTCGTGCGGAGTTTGGACGATGTGCAACGGCTAATTGAGGAGAACAGTCTGTGACAGCAACGGCGGAAAAACGCAGTCAATGGCGGGCGGTCAACCCGGCCTTCAGCGACGACGAGATGGAGCGATACAAGCAGCGGTTCGAGATCCTCGCTCAGAATCGGCGGTGGGAACTGCTGCGGGAATTGGTCGAGGAACTGAGCCTCGCGGCGGATCGGCAGCCGGAGACAATTGAGCGCGATACGCCGCTGGCGATGATCGAAGGTCTGCCGCTGCGGACTATCAACTGTCTCGATGACCGGGGAATTCGCACTGTCGGCGATCTGGCGAAGGCGATCAGCAATCCCGAGTTCCGCGTGGCCGGAATCGGCGACCTCGGGATGAAGCAACTCGCCAGCGTGGCGGCTCAGTTGGGGTGAGTGTTTCTATTGTGTCTTATCAGCCTTTTTCTGAAAGGATCCTGCAATGCCTACCTATTCCAAAGCCAACGCAGCGGTTCACGAAACTGTCAATCGCATCGTGGAGAAATACCACGGCAAGCTCCGCGACGCGGGCGTGACGATCGACTGCCTGTTCGCCCACCCCCAGCTGAACAAGAACGGCGACCCAACGGGGTCGGCCCTGAAGCATCACGGCTACCCGGCGCAAGCCGTGGTCCGGGTGACGAACCTGAAAGAGCGAACCAAGGGGCACGCCGACGCAGAAGTCGTGATCGACGCGGATAACTGGGACATCCTCGGCGAAGAGGAGCGAGACGCACTCATCGACCATGAATTAACTCACCTCGAACTGGTTTACAAGAAAGGCGTGCTTCAACGCGACGACTTGGACCGGCCCAAGTTGCGGCTGCGCAAGCACGATCGACAGTTCGGATGGTTTGACGAAATCGCGCGGCGGCACGGAGAAGCGTCACCCGAAGCGAAACAGGCGCAGGACTTCTTCCGCAATCGCGACGTAGCGCAACTCTATCTGCCGGGATTCGATTCAGGACTGGCGTAGTTTTGCGCCTCCGGTTTTTTCAATCTTATGAATTAGGATTGACTCTTTTTAGTTAGTTCGTATATTCACATCAAATCGGGAACTCCTCGCTGGCCAACTCCATGAAACTGACCGCTCCCCTTGCCTCCTTCGCCGCTGCGTTTCAGACGGCGGCGGCCGCCGTTCCGGGCCGTACCCCTAAGCCCATTCTCCAAAACGTGCGTCTGGAGATCGTTGACGGCGCTGCGTTGCTGCAAGGCACAAGCAGCGAAATCTCGGCGACGGCCGTGGTCCGCGATGTGGATGGTCGAGCCGGCGAAGTAGCTCTCCTGCCGGCGGAGCGGGTCGGGGCGTTTCTCAGGAGCCTTGGCGGCGAAACGCTCTCGATTGAAGTCTGCGACGGCAAAGCGACGATCCGCAGCGACGACGCCAAGTTCTCGTTGGCCACGGCGTCTCCTGACGAGTTTCCCGCCATCGAACGGCTGGACGACGCCAAGCATTACCGCGTGCCTGCTGTGGACCTGGCGGCGGCCCTGCGACGCACGGCGTTTGCTTGCGATCCCAACGCAGGACGATTTGCGCTGCAATGCTCCTACCTGGAATTCGGCGCCGCGGAGATTTATGTGGTGGCGTGCGATTCGCGGAGAATTGCTTGGAAGTCTCTGGACGTCGAGAATGTGGGGGAATATCGCCCCCAGGACTCCGCCTTGGTCCCGCGCGAAGGGGCGCGAATGATCCAGCAGTCGCTCGGCGCCGTGGACGGCGAGGTGAAGTTAGTCGCCACCTTCAGCCAACTCTTCATCGGCTCGGAGAATCTGGAAATCGCCGTGCGGCTCTCGGAAGGCCGCTATCCTCCTTGGCGCGATTATATGAAGGACCGTCCGGGCGCTTCCGTGATCGAAATTCAGGCGGCGGAGTTCGCCCAGGCGTTGGCGCGGGTCAAGCCGGCGACGGACGCGGAGTCGTTGGCGGTCGATCTGCGGTTTGCGGACGGCCGGCTGTACCTCCAGACCGAATCGGCCAGCGGCGGACAAGCCGAAGCGAGCCTGGCTGCTTCGCACCATGGAGCGCCGCTCGAAGCGGCGATCAGCCACGTATTCCTGGCGGAATACCTCCGCGCAATCGGCGATGGACCGTTGAAAGTCGAGTTCGTCAACGCCGACTCGCACCTCCGATTCGGCAGCGAGGACGGACACCGGTATGTCGTCATGCCGCTGGCGAAGGGAGGCGAGTAATGGCCGCGGCGGTTCAGATCGACGGCGACACGATGCGGATTCACTTTCGCGAGTTTGGCATCGAAAGCTATCGCTTGTTTCTCAAAGCGAAGGCCCTGCCGGAATACCAGGTTGCCTTCCATAAGAGTGACGAAACGTACGAAATCACGGCGCCGGCGCGGTTTGCGGCGATGCTCGGCGTGCAGGCGGAAGAGTTAGATCGCGGCGACTTGCCGTTCGCCGACTTCCTATTTGACGATCAGCTTGCCATTACGCGGATTGCTCTCCAGTCAAAACGGTTCGCTTGCTGGAGTGGATGTGGGTTTGGAAAAACATTGATTGGATTGGAGTTCGCCCGGCACGTCGCCCATCGCACCGGGCGCCGTGTGCTGATCGTGACGCTCAATGAAATTGTCAACCAGTGGATCGAGGAAGCAGCGAGGTTCTATGACGGGGAACTGCCTGTCTACCGCATCCGCTCCCGCGCCGAAATGAAACGTTGGGCAGCGGGGCAAATCGAAGGACCGGCGATCGCCATTACCAACTACGAGAAAATGAACCCCGACGCGGAGGGGCAGGTCGTCAACGAACTGCGGCGCCTCGGCGGCGTGGTTATCGACGAAGCGCATCGCTTGAGGACGGGCGGCGGCAAGCAAAAGTGGGCGCTCATCAAGTCGTGCAAGGGAATTGAATACAAGCTGCTGCTGACGGCCACGCCGGCGCCCAATGACACGATGGAGTTCGCCTCGCAAGCCTCGTTCCTCGAAAAAATGCGGGACGAGGGCGAGATCCTTTGGACCTATTTCAAGCGCGACCCGAAGACGCACCGCTGGGCGGTCAATCCTTACGCCCGAGAAGCGTTTTTTCGCTTCATGTCGAGCTGGTCGATCTATGTGAACGATCCGCGCAAGTATGGTTGGCGGAAGGGGCATCAAGACATCCCACCGCCGATCACGATCGAGCGCAAGGTCGCACCGACAGAGGAACAGATCGCGCTCATCCAGAAGTTTTCCCGAGAGCCCAACGGCCAGCTATCGCTCGTCCAGCAACGCGACGTCAATGCGATCGAGCGGATGAAGCTTTCGCAACTGGCCAAGGGGTTCTACTACGCGACCGAGGGCAAAAAGCGGCGCACCGTGCGAGTTCCCTCCCGCAAGCCGGGAATCATTGGGGACATTGTCGCGGAAGAGTCGGCGGGCGGCGCGCAGGTCCTGGTATGGACAATCTTTGACGCCGAATCAGACATCCTCGCCGAAGAGCTGCGCACGCGCGGCGTGTCATTCGACCTGCTGGCCGGAAAGACGCCCGAGAAGCAGCGATTAAAAATCTTGGACGAGTTCCGTCATGGCCGCACGCGGGTGTTGGTTTCGCGGGCCAATATGCTCGGGCACGGAATGAATTTCCAGTTCTGCCGGGCCATGGTGTTTAGCGGCTGGAGCGACAGCTTTGTTCTCTGGTATCAGGCGATTCGCCGCGCCTACCGCTACGGCCAGACGGAGCGGGTTCGCGTCTATGTTCCGGTCATTGAGGAACTGGAAATGGACATGCTGGACAACATCCTCTCAAAGGAATCGCGGCACTTCGCGGAAATCGACTTGATGGAGCGGAACTACATCGAGGCGATGCGGGAAACGGGGCAGATCGCCTAATCGCAAGGAAAATGCAAATGCGGGACGCACTAGAACGCTGCGACCATACGCAACTGATGATCGCCATTGAGGGGTGCGAGCGGGCGCTGCGAACCTGGGATGACACGGCGGAGGTCGAGTCCAGCGAGCAGATCGAGCGCGAGTTGGAGGAGTATCTTGCCGAGGCCCGGCGACGTGGCTTGTTTCCCAAGCCTAAGCCCATCGGAAGCGTACAACCAACCGTGCAAATCTGGAATGAAGACTGCATTACGGCCATGGCCGACCGGATAGGCGACGCGTCGGTCGATCTGACTGTGACCTCGATCCCGTTTGAGGAATTGTTCACGTACAGCGGCAAGCCGGAAGACGTCGGGAACAACGGCAGCACGGTCGATATCCTGGCGGGCCGGTTCGCGCTAAACATGCGGTTCGTGGTCGATCAGTTGTTCCGTGTTCATAAACCAGGGACTAACGTTTGCATCCACATCCAGCAGCTCCTGGCCTACAAGAACCAACACGGCTTTGCCGGCCGCCGCGACTTCCGCGGGGCGGTGATTGAGATGTTCGGAGCCGGCGGCTTCAAGTTCGTCGGCGATGCTGCGGCTCCCGCCGTTCCAGTGATCTCCGCCGATGAACTGCGGGTTCTGTGCGACCTATACGAAGGCCGCGACGCCGATTTGACCGCGGCGCTGGCTCGCCTGCTGGGCGCTCCCCTGCCGAGCGAGGTCGCCATCTGCAAGGATCCGCAGCAGATGGCGCAGCGGCTCAATCTGCACAGCCTGCAATTCAAGACGGGATACGCCCGCACATCGACGAACCTAGCGCCGGCGCCTAATGACTACGTGTTGATCTTCCAGAAACCCGGCGATCCGCCGCAGCCGGTGCGGTGCATCAAACATCGCACGAACCCTGACGGCTGGATTTCCACCGAAGACTGGATCAAGTGGGCGCATGGGACATGGAACGACATCCTGCAGATCGATGTATTGGACGGCTGGCGGTCGGCAAGGGAGAGCGACGAAGAGCGTCATGTATGCCCGTTGCAGTTAGAGCTCATTCGCCGCCTGGTCCTGTTGTACACCAATCCCATCCATTTGCAGCCGGATGTAACAGTGTTGGATCCTTTCATGGGGATCGGATCAACCGGTTACATCGCCCTGGGCGGCGACACGCATGCCGGAGCGACGGTCGGCGAGCCGCGCAACGTCGTGGGCTTCGAACTTAAAGAATCGTATTTCGATCAGTGCCAGAGAAACATCGCCAAGGTGTTGAAACGTCGGCAAGAAGCATCAGGGCGGCAAAAGGAACTGTTTGCGGTGGTCGAGTAACAAGCAATCTCTTCTGGGCGCGGGAGGCGATCGGGAGGCATGGACGAGGAACAACTATGGACGGAGTTCCGCCGAAATCCCAGTGTCGAAAATCGCAACCGGTTGGTGGAGCGATATCACCGGCTGGTGCAAATGCACGCGCGGAAGATCATGGCGAGAACTCCGCCCGGCGTGCCGTTCGATGAAGACGACCTCGTGGGCTACGGCGTATTTGGTTTGGTGTATGCGATCAACGCGTTCGATGCCGCGCGCGGAACCAAGTTCACATCGTACTCCGCGCTGCGAATTCGCGGGGCGATGCTGGACGGGATTCGCGAGCTTGATCCAATGGGCCGGCTTAACCGTCGCCGGCTGGCGGCGATTTTCGAACTTCAGGAAACCGAACAAATCAGACCGGAGGACGCGGCCTTGCGGCTGGGCATCTCGCACAGCGAACTGCGGCTGGCGATCGAGGCGAACGCCATTGCGCGGCCGGGGAGCTTGGACACCGTTATCGCCTCGGGCACGGGCGATCATCCGATCACCGTAGCCGACGTGAAGGCGATCGATTTGCGGGCCCCGGAGGAGACTGATGACCGTCGCGAGCAGCTGCGCGAGTTGCTGCGCGGGTGCAGCAAAGCCGAGCGGCTCGTAATGATCGGCTATTACTACCTCGGGCAAACCATGCGAGAGATCGCCGACTCACTGGATTTAAGCGAGTCGCGGGTCAGCCAGATGCACTCGCGGATCATCGAGCGGCTGCGCGAGCGTATTCCGGCGCCGCGTGCTACGGCCGTCCGCTGCGAGCCTTTGGAAGTCAAGCGTCTGGGCAGACCGCCCCAAGCCGCGGCGGAGAAACGTGAGAGAAACGGCCAGGCGCAACCCGCGAAAAAGCAAGCTTTCGTCCCTGTCCTTCAATCCGCAAGGAGTGTTATGTCGTCAGCTACCCCTGCCAGCCAAGGCGAATCGCGAATTGACCTCTTGGTCAACTTCGCCCCCAAGCCCGAGGACTTGGAGCTAGTCAATCAGCAGCTTGCCGAACTGGACGCGAAGCGCGGAAAACTCCTGGCTCTGCGCAAGATGCTGGAGAAGGTGCTCAAGCCGAAAGCGGCGGGCAACGGCAGTTTGATCAAGAGGATGGTGCTTCATCTTCAAGAGCACGGACCTGCGAATGCCGAGCAGTTGGCCACGGCCCTCGGCGTGAAGCGGCAGCACGTTACGTTGGCCGCGAGCAAGTCGCCGCGGGTGAAGGTGTTTAACGACGGGACAATTCGGGTGGCTCAGTAACTACGAAAGACTCCTGATGGGCGACTCACCCGAGATTTTTGCGGCGGATGACGAGCAAGCCCGATGGGCCAAGCGGTCGGTCGAATCCGGACATTATTTGCGGGCCGCTCCTGACCCACGGACCAGACCGCTTTGTTATGTCGTGTCCGTCGCCGGCGAACTTGTCGGTTGCATGTACTTCGGGCGCCCGGAAGCGACGCGGTGTTATCGCGACGGGTTGACCTACGGAAGCCTGGACGACATGACGACGGGCCGGGCTGCGTACGACCGCTGGGAGGTGCTTAACCTTTCCCGGGTCTGGCTGTCACCAGACGTGCAGCGCGGTGGGCGGCTGTATTCGTCAAAGCTGATACCGGGATTTGTAGATCGGCGGGGCGCGTGGCGATCGTCGCTGGCTTCGCATGTGATTCACTTGGCCCTGGCCTGCGTGGGCTACGACTACCTGATGAGACACCCGCCCGTGTTTTTGGAACAACCTTACTCGATTCGCGCCGTATTGAGTTATTGCGATACGCGCCTGCATCGAGGCGTGATCTACGCGGCCAGCGGCTTTCACCTGGCTCGCCGAAATGAGGCGGGCATTGAAACGTGGTGGACACCCAACGTAGGCGCAATGACCTGCGAACAAGATCGCGCCGTGCGAGAACTTTCCGATCGTCACCCACGAAGCCAACGGATCCGCAACGCGTCCGGGCTACCTGAATCAGAAAAACAGAAGGCATGAAAACACTCTCCGTGGCGGACCTATTTTGTGGGGCTGGCGGAACTTCGCAAGGCGCCGAGGATTCCGGCGCTGGCCGCGTGGTATTCGCGGTCAACCACTGGCCGACGGCGATCGAAACGCACTCTGCGAATTTCCCGCATGCGCGGCACGTTTGCGCCAGGATCGATCAGGTCTCCCCGGCGGAGTGTCCTAAGATCGACGTGCTGCTTGCTTCGCCAGAGTGCTGTCACCATTCAAGAGCTCGTGGCGGTCGGCCCATGTCGGACCAGCAGCGGGCGATGGCCTGGGATGTTCTCAAATGGGCCGAGTTTCATCGGCCAAGTTGGATCGTTGTGGAGAACGTAATCGAGTGGGAACTTTGGGGTCCACTCGGCTCCGATCATCGACCGCTCAAAACCAAGCGCGGCGCGACGTTCGAGGCGTGGGTCAGGGCGATTCAGAGCCTCGGCTACACGGTCGACTGGCGGCGGCTGAACGCGGCCGACTACGGCGCGGCCACCAGCCGGACCCGCTTGTTTGTGATTGCCCGCAAGGGTCGGCGCTCCGTGCCGTGGCCCGAACCGACGCATGGCCAGCGTGCCGGCGGCGAACTGCCGGGACTGGGCGTCAAGCCGTGGCGCGCAGCGTGGGAAATCATCGACTGGAGCAAGCCGTGCCCGTCGATCTTCGCGCGCAAGCGGCCGTTGGCGGACAAGACGCTCTTGCGGATCGAGGCGGGCCTGCGGCGGTTTTGCAGCGCAGCGAATGTCGAGGCGTTCCTGGTCAAGCTGCGCGGGCAATGCAACGGCTCGTCGATTCACCGGCCGGCCGACACGATCACGGCCAGCGGCAAGCATCACGGCGTCGCGGTTCCCTTCACGCTGAAATACCACAGCGGGCAAGACCCGGCGAAGTGGGGTCGTGTGGCGGGAATGGATGAGCCGCTGGGGACGCTGGATACGCAGAACCGGTATGGGCTGGTGACGCCGTTCATGCTCTCAACGTGCGGGGGCGGCGCTCCTCGCGAGACCGATCAGCCGATTCCCACGGTCACCGCGCACGGCGGATGCTGGCTGGCCGCTCCCTTCGTCTGTGGTTGCGGCGGACGCGAGGGGCAGTCGCCGCCGAAGGGAATCGATCAACCGATCAACGTCCTTACGGCCAAGAACGACAAGTGCGTCGTAGTGCCGTACGTCGTGAACACCAACCACGGCGGCGAACCCAACGGCCGGCATTACCCGGTTGATTCACCGCTCGGAGCCATCAGCACCCACAACGGCCGCGCTCTGGTCCAAGCCTTCCTCACGAAATATTACGGCAGCGCCGACGGCGCGCAGGATCTGCGCGACCCGGTGGACACGATCACCGCCAAGCACCGCCACGGGCTGGCGATGGTCAAGCTGATCGAAACGATGGCGGAACTACGCATCGTGGACATCGGCTTTCGCATGTTGGACGTGGACGAGTTGGCGAGGGCGACGGGCTTTCGCGAAGACTACGTTTTGTGCGGCACCAAGGCGGAACGCACGCGACAAGTTGGCAATGCCGTGCCTCCTCCCTTTAGCGAAGCAATTACGCGGGAAATCGCCGCTGCATGAGTACAGCCTTGTGTCTCATTCTCATGGCCGCGGCGGTGCTGTTCGACATCGCGGGCCGAAACCAGAAAGGAAGACGGAAGTGACCGACGCGTCTCCGGCCAACGATCCCATCAATCCGGCTCATTACCGGTCCGGCGGCATGCAGTGCATCGACGCAATCGAGGCGCTGGGAATCGGGCCGGAGTTTTGCCGGGCGACGGCGATCAAGTACCTGTGGCGGCTCGGCAACAAGGATGACGAGCTGCAGGACGCGAGGAAGGCGCTGTGGTATGTCAACCGGCTGGTTCAGGAATTGGAGCAAACGAACCTACAACGAAAGGAAGGGGAATGAACGATCTGATAAATGCCAGGCTTGTATGGGACGGCGGCGACGACGTGTGGATTCCCGAAGAGATGGGGACGCCGCGCGAAGATCAAATGCAGGGTACGGCCGGCGAACGGCTGTGCGAATTGGCGGGAAGAATTTGCTACGACAGTTTAGGTGTTGGCCGTAACAGCGCGGACTATCACCGGCACATCCGCGAAGTGAATCACGGCAGCGTGTGGGAGCACTTCAACTTCACGGTAGAGATGCCGTTTGCTGAAACGATCATCGGCGATAACCGCAAAATGCTTGTGGCGTGGCAATGCATGAACAGGCCGGGGGTCATCATCCTGCCGTGTCATTCGCCTTGCGGAGTCCGTATCACAACGAATCTCCGGTCTGTTGTGGAATGGAGGTCATGGACGCGGAGCTTTTACGGACGGGACACCGATCAGTTCGATCTCGACTGCACGCTTTCGCACAAACTGTTGCAACTGGCCAGCAACATTGCTCCATGCATCGCCATCGTTCCAGAAACGACCAAGGCCCTCCCGGTCTGGGACGAAGTTGACGCCGCCTCGGTTGTTGAGCCGATTTCAGACCACGAACGCTGGGTCTCTCTCTACGTCTCCGGAAGCCGCGGCTTATCGCACGAACTCGTGAGGCACGGGGATTTCACAGCAATTTCCCAACGATCCACCCGGTACGTAGACGAAAGCCAATCTCCGTGGGTGGAGCATCCGCTTATTGAAGCGTTCAAGGAGGCGCATTGGGGGAAGTCCAAGGACAAACGCTGGGAGCCGGAACCGGAAGCCGCCGCGCGTACGGCGTACCAGCAAACGGTGCATTCGCTGGAATCTTGGCTAAACCGCAAAGGCGGACCCGACAAACTCACCGCCCGCAAGCAAGCCCGCGGCGCCGCCCGTGGCTACCTCGGCAACGCGCTCTTCACCGAAATGATCTTCAGCGCTTCGGTGTCTCAGTGGAAGCACATCTTACGCATGCGTGCATCAGATGCTGCGGACGCGGAAATTCGCGAGCTGGCTGTTAAGTGCTGGCGCGAACTGCGGCGATCGCAATACGGCGATCGCTTCGACGAGTTCGTAGTGCGGACAGCGAGCGACGGTATTGGCGAAGTGCTGGTTTAGGTGTCGGCCAACTCGAATGCCGCGACGATATGGCTGGCATTGATGCTTACATCCGTGCGGGAAGTCGGCGCGAGAATAGGATTTCCGAGTGATTTGTGGAACTGGCCTGGTTTTTCCGTCAACAAGTCGGCGTCAAGCCAAATTGTACCGTCCGCAGCTTGGGTGACTGAGTTAATCGTCGAAATGCAAATCACGTGACCGGTCACGGTGAGAAGGCCAAAGAACCAATTGTCGTCCACCATCCGGGGCGTGAACCATGCCGGCAGCAGCTTTGCTGCCTCGCGTAAGTAATTGGGGACGTTGTCGATATCCTCAGAGTTTTGGGAACCCACGTCATCGACCGCCATTTGTATTCTCCGTGTAAGGAATTCGGAATGAGCGAAGCATTATACCCGTCTTACGGGGCTTTGTAAGTGACGCTCCAGCAATCGGTTGCTATGTCCATGAAAATCGCACCGGGATTGTCGCTCCCGCCCGACGCCGCAACGCAGACGTTCGCCATTATGGCGATCCGCGGCGTCGGCAAAACGCACACCGCCACGGTCTTCGCAGAAGAGCTGCTGAAGATCGGCCAGCCAGTTTGCATTTATGATCCGACAGGAGCGTGGTGGGGTCTGAAATCATCCGCGGACGGAAAGCGGCCGGGATTTCCCGTTGTCATCTTCGGCGGTGAGCATGCGGACGTGCCGCTGGAGGAAACTGCTGGAGAAGTCATTGCCCGGACCATTGTCGAGCGGCGGGTTCCAGCTATTTTGGATTGCAGCCTGCTGCGCAAGGCGGCTCGCGTGCGGTTCATGACCGCCTTCTGCGAAACGCTGTATCACCTGAACCGCGAGCCACTGCATCTTTTTTGCGACGAAGCTCACACGATCGCGCCCCAGAATATTCGGGCAATGCCCGAAGCGGCTCGGTGCCTGGGAGCGATCGAAGACATTATCCTTCAGGGCCGCCGGCGCGGCCTGGGCATGACGGCGATCTCGCAGCGCCCGGCGATGCTCAACACGACGATCCGCACGCAATGCTCCGTGCTGATCGCGATGCGGATTGTCGGCCCGCACGATCGCAAAGCGATCAGCGAATGGGTCGAGGCGCACGGAGACCCGATTCGCGCAAAAGAGATGATGGATAGCCTCGCTCATCTGAAGATCGGCGAAGGGTGGGTTTGGTCCCCAGGCTGGCTGGAAATCTTCAAACAAGTCAAGTTTCGCGACCGCGAGACGTACGACAGCAGCGCGACGCCATCGGTCCGGTCACCACGCCAGAAAGCAGCGGCGAGGACGGATGCGGAAGGAGTTCAACTCGGCAAAGCCGAACGGTGTTTGCTCCGCGCCTTTTTCTGGCTGCGAGACGAAGAAGCGACGCAAAGTAAGGTGGCGTTTTATTCGGGCTACACGGCCGGCGCCGGCGCGTTTAACAATGCACTGGGGCGCCTGCGGTCTCTCGGCTTGGTTGCTGGCTGGCAGATCACCGCGGCCGGCGAGGCGGCGATCCCTGTCGATATCGAGCCGAAGCCGTCAGGCATGGAGCTTCGTGAGTGGCTGCGCCCCAAACTGGGCAAGGCCGAGAACGCGGTTCTGGACGTGCTGATCGAGGCACAGGGCGAGTCTCTGACGGATGCGGAGATCGGCCAGCGTAGCGGCTACACGCCGGGCGCCGGCGCTTTTAACAACGCCTTGGGGCGACTGCGCAGCCTGGAGGCGGCGGTGGGTTATGCGCGGACGGGGGGCGTGCGGGCGGCGGAGGTGTTCTTTGAATGATCTTCCATTCACAGGGAAAACAATGGCCAAGTTTCGCAAAAAGCCTATCGTGATCGAAGCTGTTCAGTGGACAGGAGCGAACCTGTCCGAGATCGTATCGTTCGCGAAATCGCCTAAGGCCACAGTATTCATCGCTTCGAAAGAGCTTTCGATTGAAACCCTGGAAGGCACCATGGTAGCCACCAAAGGTGACTGGATTATTCGAGGTGTAGAAGGCGAGATCTATCCATGCAATCCAAACATCTTTGAGCAGACTTACGAGCCGGCCGATTAAAACTGCCGGAAAACCTTGCGGAAGTCGGATTTTCTGTCCAGTGAGAAAGAGTGAAAGGGTTCCGTGACGGCAATGAAAACATATCGCCGCATCTTTCAACAAAAGGCCAACAAATGAAAAACGAGCCTGACGGATTGCAGAAACGTGAATTCTCGGCGCCGCTAAAGTGGCACGGCGGAAAGTCCTATCTTGCCGATTGGATCATGTCTCACTTTCCCCCGCATCTGCATTACGTCGAGCCGTTCTTTGGCGGCGGAGCGGTGCTGTTCGCTCGCGATCCCAACCGCGACTGGTTTGTGGGCCATCCGGACTGCGAGATGCAGAAGGACGGACGGCCCAAGGCTCATCATGCCGGCTGCAGCGAGGTGGTCAATGACGTCAATTGCGAACTGACAAACTTTTGGATTGTCATGCAAGGAGAGCAAGAGTTCGCTCGCTTTGTTCGACGAATCGAAGCAACGCCATTCTCCGAATGGGAATGGAACGCTACGAAACGGTCTGGCCCAGGAGGTGAGTGGGAGTGTGTTGAGCGGGCAGTGCGATTCTTCGTCCGCTTCCGCCAGTCTCGCCAGGGCCTCGGCAAAGACTTCGCCACCCTCACCCGCCGGCGGACGCGACGCGGCGTTAATGAGCAAGTCTCCGCTTGGCTCTCGGCCGTCGAGGGCTTGCCCCAGGCCCACGAGCGGCTGCGAAACGCCGTAATCCTCAATCAAGACGCGGTGAGCGTCATTCGCTCGCAGGATGGACCGTACACGCTCTTTTACCTGGATCCTCCTTATTGCCTGGAGACGCGGACGGCCAAGGATTGCTACGAGCACGAAATGAGCGACGAGGATCACAAGCGGCTCCTGGCCGCGCTGCTTGAAGTCGAGGGCAAGGTCGTGCTCTCGGGGTATCACAATCCGCTCTATGACCGGGCGCTGGCTGGCTGGCGGACGGCCGAGCGCGAAATCGACAACAAGGCCGGAGGCGGCGCGACCAAGCAGAAACGCACCGAGGTTTTGTGGATGAACTTCTGATTTTGTATTCACAAGTTTGAATATGTCCGATAAGATGCTGTAGAAATCGGGGCGATTCTCGGAACTTCTGGACGCTGGCGCGGGACAACCCGGCGTGTTTGCCGCTCACGGGACGTTTCCCTTTCATCACGTCTCTGCCATGAAACACAGCCACCTGGCGCCCCTGCCGGAAATCCAGCGGTACGTCGCGGATATCGGCGAGCGGCCGATTCTCACGCCGGCCGAAGAGCGGGAACTGGCCGACGAGATCGTTCGCCATCGGCGAGAGGCGATGCGGCGAATCCTCGATTCGGATTGCTGCCTGGCCAAGCAACTGCGACTCTTGGAAAACAGCCCGCCCACGCCGCGATTCTTGGAGCGGACGTTTATCATTTCTCCACGGGACCATGCCAAGAAGCGGCGGACCTTGATGCTGCTTCCCGGCAGTTGCGAGGCGATTCGCGAATTGCTGCGGAGGAATCAGGAGGAGCGGACGCTGCTTTATGGGAGCCGGGCCGCCCCGCGGCGACGAGCGCGGCAGCGCATTGCTCAGCGGCGAGCCGCGGCGTTCGTCATCATCGAAGAACTGGCCGTGCGTCATGAAGTGGCGCTGCGGGCGCTGGCGCAGTTTGCCGAAGAGCTGGAGGCGGCCGCGGCGCTGCCCGAGGATGACTTGCGTGACTGGGAGCAAGCGGCCGGCGAAACGCTTTGCGAAGCGCAGGAGCGGCTAGCGCAGGTTGCGGAGCATCAGGAGCGATACCTGCGGGCCCGCGCGGAACTGGCGGCGGCCAACGTGCGGCTGGTGATCTCTGTCGCCAAAAAGCACGTCAGCAGCACGCTCTCGCTGAGCGACCTGGTGCAAGAGGGAAACGTGGGCTTGATGTCGGCGGCGGAGAAGTTCGAGCCGCAGCGGGGCCTGAAGTTTTCCACCTACGCCACGTACTGGATCCGCCAGGCGATCCAGCGGGCCAAGCTGAACGACTGCCGGGACGTGCGGCTATCCGTGTGCTTTCAAGACTCGCTCCGCAAAGTCGAGGACGCCGCGGTGGCGGTCTCGCACCGGCTGGGGCGTCGGGCCTCGTTCGCGGAGATTTCTGAAGCGGCGGCCGTGGCTGAGGAGATGGCCCGAGGGGCGTATGACACCATGCGGTCGTTGGGCCGTCCGTTGTCTCTGGACGCGTCGCTGGGCGAACAGGAGTCGCCGCTCTCGGCGGCGATCCACGACACGACGATCGAGGCGGTCGACCGCGAGGCGGACCATGCGCGACTCTGTAAGGAGATAAGTCGGGCGATGTCCTGTCTGTCACATAGCGAGCGGCATGTGCTGGAGCAGCGGTTCGGGTTATTCGGCCAGGAGCAACGGACGCTGGAGGACGTCGGCCGGGAAATGGGGGTGTCGAAGGAGCGGATCCGGCAGATCGAGGCCACGGCCATTCGCAAGATGCAGGACTCCCAGCCGGTCATCCGGCTCGAACGCTATCTTGCCTAAGGGAAAAAACGGCAAAAACGGAAAGTGGTTTTTTGACCGAAGGGCCTCGGGAAACACAATTCCCTTGTGCCCAAAGTAAGACCATTCAATCCGGAACATCTCTCTCCGACGCAGGTCGCGGAAATCTGCCGCGTGTCGCGCCGTCTGGTGCAGCATTGGTTCGATGCAGGCCGGCTGACCGGCTACAAGATTCCCAGCTTGCGGGGCCGCGTTACGCGGCGCATCAAGGCGGATTCACTCCGCGCCTTCATGGTGGAGAGCGAATTGCCGGTGGAATGGTTTGACGACTATCTGGCGGACTTGAACAGCCAGCTTCCTCCCTCGAAAGGCGAATGATGGATTTACGGCGCATTTACACATCCGTGGTATTCCTGGCGAAGTTGATCGCCGATTGGGGCTTGGACCCTCAGCACCTGTGGAGCCTGGTGTCGGCGATCGTGGAGGCCGAGGACCCGGCAGCGCGGCAGCAGGCGATTAAGAAGCTCGCCGCCTTCTTCCTGGAGTTCTTCGCGACGCGACTGCGCGGCGACGCCGGGGCCGGCGTTGGCATGCTGGCGGCGACAGGAGACGGCGCCGAGTCGATGGTTGCGTTTCTGGCGGCAGTGGATTCCAGTACGCCGCTTTCCGTCGAAGACGCCTATCACGCCGAGGTCTCAAGGATTGCGGCGACGATCGTCGTTCCCGAGGGACTGGGGATCGGCTCGGGCGCGATCGCCAAAGTCATCGCCCGCATTGCTGCGCCGTTGGCGTTGTCGCTGTTTGAAGCGTTCACCAAGCGGCTGATGGGCGAGTTGACGGAGTAACGTGGCCAGCATGGCGGGTTTCAGGATCGGGAGCCATCGCGTCGAGTTTTCGACTACCGAAGTTTGCGAGGCGTTTCTTCGGGAGTGCGGCGCGGTGGAATTGCAAACGCCGGGAAAGGGCGCCATGAACGACGTTCGGGACATGGAGAATCACGCACGGCGCGGCCGACAGGTGGAGCCTTGCAGCGTGACCGCCGGATTGAAAACGGAGGCGTCGCCCATTTTGAGCGAGTTGATGGGGCAGCGAAAGCTACTCCAGGAGCTTCAGGCGACTGTGGAGAACCTGGAGCTTCGGCTAGGACCGGTGCTGCGTCGGGTTCTCGGCGACGGCTGCGACGAAGCCTCTGGTGAGTGCACTCCCGACGATGTTCGGTCGTCCGTCGTGCGGATGATCGAAGAAAACAGCGCTGAAATTACGCTCGTGACTCGCCGGATTGCCGAGATTCGAGGTCGTCTGGAGGTTTGATGGACGGAGCAACCTTTGAATCCGCGCACGCCTTCTGGCTGCGCCGCTTCGACGAACTGATGGCCGGGCAACGGGCTATTCACGAAGACTGGTCGCACGTTAATCCGAAGTCCAAAGAGCAGAATGCTCTTGTGGAAGAAATAAATGCGTGTCACGCGGAACTGTTTCGTCTAAAGGATGTTCGGGCAACGTACGAGCACAATAAGAAACGCGCTGAAAAATCATGAGCAAATCCCAACGCAACAATCGCCGCGTGCTGTTCGCGGTAGCCCTCTGCAATGATCTGCGGTGCAAGCGGCAGACGCGCCTAGCGCGTCAAAAAGCCTTGCGGAAGGCTGGGCCGGTCGAGACGCCAGCCGCGGTGCGGCGACTGAGGTTTCTGCGCGGCGCGGCGGCGGTTTGCGTGGCCATCTCGTTAGTGTTCGCCTCCGGATGCGAAACAAAGGCGAAGCCGTTCACAAAGAACGCCGCAACCGTCAAGCAGGCCAGCCAGCCTGGCGTTCGGCCAGTGGTATCCGTGGTCGAATACGAAGGCCACGAAATACTGGTCGTTCATGGCGCCGCTTCCACCGTTGTGCTGCCCAGGACGGAAGAGCAGCCAACCGCCAAGTTAGAGCCGCGCTACGGCAACGGGTATTACTACGAGAGACCGCGGGTTGTCGCGAGGCGATACGCGCGCACGCCGCTCGTTTACGCTGGCCCGACGACCGACGCTCCTCCGCCCCCAGACTTCGATGATGCTCCGGTTCCGCCTCCGCCAAGCGATTATCCGGACGACGGCAACTTGTACGTTCGCGTATTCGAGACAAAGACGTTTTGGGAGTGGTGCGAGCTTCAAGCAATCTCCGGCGCGTTTGACCTTCCCGACACCCATGAGGTGCGCAACGGAAAGCTGTTCAACCGACAAACGAATCAAGAGGTTTTTGGCGCCGGATCGTGGTCGGCGATTAGCTTGGCGAAATGCCATCCGTGTCTGTCTGGAACTGACGGAAACTCGATCATGGCCCCCGTAGCCATCTGGCGAGCCTGGAAGGCTTCTCAGGGCGACGAAGAGCCGCCGGTCGAGGACGCGGACGAACCGCCGCCGGTCGAGGACGCGGACGAACCGCCGCCGGCGTGAGAACACCTCCGCCTTGCTTGGATCATCGGGGAGTCCTGGTAACTCCGGGAAACGCGTTAGTCGGGGAAATCTGAGGTCGTTGACATGGCAATGGAAAGACCATCTTAGCCCCTCATTGCCGCCCCGATGATCCAAGCACGGCGGAACGAAACATCATCGTATTTTTCCCTCTGGGCGCACCACTGGGATTACACACGTGCGAATCGGCCTACCTCCCGTCATTCAAAACTACATGCTCACCGCCCAAGAATCCGGCGAGGCGCCGGCTTGGTGGCGAGAGCAGCTTCGCATCGATCAGCAGCAGTTGCTGACCGGCGGCACGCTCGGCAAGGGCGTCCTGGTCGGCGTCGTGGATACGGGCGTCGGACCGCCGCTGGAGCGTCCTGGCGAAGACCTGCACGGCCGGATCGTGGCCGGCTTGGACTTCTCCGGCCCGGCGCCGCGGAAAGGCTACGTGGACGATCACAACCACGGCAGCGGCGTTTGTTCGCTGATTGTCGGCGACAACGCCAATGGCAAGGGCGTGGCCGGCGTCGCGCCGAATGCCAAGGTGTGCATCGCCAAGGGGCTGGGCAAAGGGGGTGTGGGCAGCGCCGAAGGCATCGCCAAGGCGATCCTGTGGCTGGTGGACGAGTGCCAATGCCACGTAGTCAACCTCTCGTTGGGATCGAGCGAGGAGGCGTCAATCATTACGCAGGCCGTGATGTACGCCCTGGCCAAGGGCGTGCCCATCGTCGCCGCAGCGGGCAACAGCGGACCGGGGGCGATCAGTTTCCCGGCGAACCTGCCGCCCGTTATCAGCGTGGCGGCGACAGACACGAACCGCCAGCCGGCCGTGTTTACTTCGCCCAGCAAGGTCGATGTGGCCGCGCCGGGCGTCGATATCATCGTGGACGACCGGCTTGGGCAGTGCGTCTCTATGTCCGGGACCAGCTTCGCCGCGCCGATCGTGACGGGCATCGTGGCCTTGATCTTCGGGGAATACCTCGAGGCCGGCAAGCCGCTCCCTTCGCCGGCCGAGGTTGCGGAGATGCTGGGCGGGACCGCGGACGACATCTATCAGCCGGGCCACGACCTGCGGACCGGCTTCGGGCTGGTGGATGGCGTGGAGTATCTCGAACATTTCGCCGCGTCGGCCGGAACTCCTGCGGGGAACGGACCTGCCAGCGGCGTTTCCATTTTTATCCCGGGCGGGAAGGTGTTGGCGTGAAAGTGCAGATGATGCTGTGGGCGATCATTTTCGCCGTGTGGGCGGAAGGTTGCGAGCGGCGATACGAGGAGAAAAAGGAGTTGCTTCCGGCGTTCTTGAGCGCTGCGTACTCGCTGGCATCTATAGGTTTTCTCGGCATTGCAATGTTTTCCGACTAACGCCCCGCGCGGGCGAGATTTTTGGGGCGTGTTTTACTCCCTATAAGAAAGTTTCCGGGCGGGCCGCCCGCGCGGGAGGCTTGTTCTTCAAAAAACCCCCTATCTAAGCAGGAGGGCGGCGTGGGCGTGACGGCCAACCAACTGGACATCGCGGCGTTGCAGAACTTGCCACTGGATGAGGCCCGCGACCTGACCCGCGATGCTGGCTATCGTCTGCGGATCGTGCGCGAGGACGGCCGTCAGTTTGCCGGCGTGATGGACTATGACGCGCGGCGCGTCAACGTGGAGGTCAGCGGGGGGCGAATTGCAAAGGTGCAAGGCATCGGGTGATTCGTGGCGTACAAGCGAGCGACAATCCTGCTGGCGGCGGCCATCGCACTGGCGTGCTCGTCGCTCCCTGCGCAGGCGCCGCCGCTGGCAAAGTCCGACCTGGAAATCGTGCGTCTCCAGACAGAGTCCGAGGCGCTCGCCGTGGCCCTGGCCGACGCGAAAGATCCGCAGAACCTGGCCGGCGATTGGCTCTACATCTGGGATCCTCGCACGACGCCCGAGCGGCGGGCGGCGATTACCTTCGTCTGGAATTCGACGGTCTCCCACACGGCCCGGCTTCCCGTCATGCCGCGGGAGTTGGACGGCGGCCGCATCCTGGCCTTCTCCCGCAGCCGCAGCGCTCCCGACCCCAAAGATTTCGCGCGCATCTTCGCCGTTTACGAACGGCTGGCGGAACGCGATTGGTTTTTCCACGATCCCAACCAGAAGGTCAAAGTCGCTAACCAAAACGGCCGCCTGGTCGTGACGATCGGCGAGGCGCCGCTGCAATCGGGCGAGCAGGTTATCGGCAAGATTCCGGCCGGCGTGCATCTGGAAGTCACCAAAGAGCAAGGCGGCTGGTGCTGCGTGCGGTACGGCGGAAAGCAAGGCTGGATTGCAAAACGCCACACAGCTCTCGCGGGCAAGGAAGCGACGGCGATCGTGCCTTATGCGGGATATGGGACGGTCGGCTCGCAGATGACCGAGCTGGCGACGCTCACCGGCTCGCAGGTTCCGATCTTGCGTGCGGATACGTTCGTTCGCTACGCCTACACGACGCACCTGGGTTTGTACTATGACTGGTTTGACTTTAACGGCAAGACGCTGGACGACGTGCTGAAGGGAATGGGCTCGTCGGTCGCGGAGTTCGAGAAAACGGAGAGCCGTTCGGCGGTGGCTTGGTCCGGCGTGACGGAAGGTCCGCGCGGCGTGGCGATGATCAACATCGACGTGGCGCCGCCGGGCAACGTGCTGCCGATTGCTTTCCTTACGGAGGACGTCGATAGCCAAAATCTCGACCCTACCAAGAGCGCGATTTACAACCTGTATTCGCGCATCGTGGCCAACAAGATTGACGGCGGCGAGGGGATCGCCGTCTTACCAAACGGTTTCCCTCTGTTTTGGGTGTGGGACGGCCAGCAGAAGCTCGCCGAGCTCGTGGCGCAGACGGTCGCCACCGACTCGACCGATCAAACCACGCACAAGGAGCTGCGTCCCGGCATCTCGTGCCTGCGCTGCCACCCGGACGGCTTGTTGAAATTTCTGCCGAATGACGTGCTGTGGCTGCAAAAAAATGGCGGCGGCTGGGCGAATATCATCGGTGACGCGGAGCAGTTTGGAAAAAATCCCCAGGAGGTCTGGGACGAGATTGCCAGCAAGTACGGTTCAGATTTGAACTTCCGGCTTGATCAATGGCGGCAGGCGATGGGCCTCCACGTCCATCGGCATTGCGGAACGCCGATCGACAAAATCATTCAGGCCGTGGGGGAAATGTACAATTCTTACGAGTACGGGCAATACACGACTCAGCGGGCGCTGATGATGCTCGGCTACGAAATCCGGGGCCGCGTGTCGCCTTTGGAAGTTCGGCTGGCGTTCAACGAAGTCTGCCCCGAGATCGAAGGGATTCGGGTTGATCCGCACATCACCATGCTGCGGGAGTGGACGCCCGACACGCCCCACGCCCCCAAGATCGGCGTGCGTCAGTTCGAAACCATTTACACCCAATTAGCGTTGCGACGGGAGCGGGCCGAATCGGGAGCGGGAAAGTAGCTGGCGTAAAAAAAGCCAGGCTGAAGCGGGCGACTTCAGCCTGGCTGATTTTTCGCCGTCGCGGCTGGCGAGAAGCGACGGCCAATCGGGATGTTTTGCTTGATGCGATTTTTGGGCCAAAGAGAAATTTTGCACTCAATCTTTTGAGAATAGGTAGCGTCCGCAACGGTCAAACCTATCAATCCCTATCAGCATTGATACCTCTGGGCGCGAAAACCGGAGAAGATCATGCGATTCCTCGCGACTTTCCTCGTGCTGTTGCTGGCGGCGCCGGCCGTCGGCCAGAACCCCTACGGATTCACGTACAACTCCGCTGGCGGCTACTATAGCCGGTACGGCGTGCGGTACTACGACAAGCCCTATGCGGGCACGAAGGGGCCGTATTACACAAAGGCCGAGCCAGGTTACAGCAGTCCCTTCGCGGCGCTGGATCGCCTCAAGGATCGAGCCACGCAAGCGGCGGAATACCGCATCAAGCTGGAAGAAACG
>JAANMV010000735.1_pt1 | contig 39764 bp, 33 predicted proteins | sample 7279661 | NCBI WGS metagenome assembly JAANMV01 (sample SAMN14094540, study PRJNA606508) | bioreactor metagenome | isolation source: A lab-scale SPAN reactor treating ammonium-rich wastewater day 121 | place: Ireland: Galway | collected 2017-05-16
GGCCGCGGACGGGGGGCGGCGCGAGGTCGAGTGCGGCGGGGCGGGGCGGGTGTCGTGGGTGCACGACGCGCAGTCGGGGCTGGGGCACGTCGATGCGCCGGGGCTGCTGGCGTGCTCATTCGAGCGCGACGAGGGGGGGGCTATCCGGGTGCTCTATGCCAGGACACCGGTGCTTGTGGGGGTTGGCTCGGGCGGGGGACGGCACGAGTTGGCGGGGGCGGAGGTCGGGGTGGCGGCGGGCCGCCAACTTGAGCGCATCTGACGGTGGTCGAGGGCGTTCGGACGCTCGACGCTCAGGCCCACTTGTGCTCGTGCAGTCCGCTCCAGGGGATGAGGTCCATGTCGCCGCGGGTTTGCGCCTCGCCGCCGCCGTAGACGACGAGTGCGCGGGAGGGCGTGCCGGGGCGCGGGATGCGATCGCGTGCGCGGCGGAGGATTCCCGTCGGCCCGTCACGGCTGTTTGAAAGTTCGACTTTGGATCAGTGGAAGCCACCCGGTTGCTCCCGAAGGCCCTCGCCGTTGTGGGTGAGTTGGCTCGGGCGGGACGCGTGAGCCACCGTCAGGATTGCGGTTCCTTATCGCCTCCTATGCCTCTGCCGACGAGGATGCGGGCGATGACGTCCTGGACGTGCAGGCCGGTCTGGTCGCGGCCATGGCCCTGGACGTGCATCGCGGAGACCACGCCGTAGCCCAGGCCGAGGTAGATCATCAGCCAGCCGAGGATGGTGGCGGTGAAGCGGGAGGTCACGCGGCCCTTTTCCTGGGCGCGGACGAGTTCCTCGGCGATGAAGTCGTGCAGCGAGCGGATGTGATGGACGAGCGCCTCGTGGATTTCGGGGTCGTCGACCTCGGTGATGGCCTGGAGGAAGACGCGGTAGGCGGCGCGGCCTCGCTCGGAGACCATCGGGTTGTCGCCGATGAGGCGGCGGAGACGCTCGGCCGGGTCTTCCGCGTCCTTGAGATCCTGCTCCCACTGGCGGAGGGTCTCGCGGCCTGATCGCTCGATGAGGGCGATGAAGAGTTCGCGCTTGGACTTGAAGTGGCGGTAGATGATCGGCTCGGTCACGCCGGCGGCCTTTGCGAGTTCGGAGGTGGTGGCGCGGGCGTAGCCATGCTTGGCGAAGAGATCGGCGGCGCAGTCGAGGAGCTGCTCCTTGCGCTTGGCGGCGGGCAGGCGGCTCATCTGGGTCCTTCCTGAGTGGGCGGAGGCTCTTTATACGGTGGCGGGCCGGACTCTGCACGCGGGGGCGCTTCGGGGATGGGGACGGGGTCGTATCCGCCGCGGACGAAGGGGTGGCAGCGGAGGAGTCGGCGGAGGGTGAGTGTGGTGCCGCGGATGGGGCCGTGGGTGCGGTAGGCCTCGAGGGCGTATCGGGAGCAGGTGGGTTCGTATCGGCACTGGCCGCCGACGATGGGGGAGAGGGTCCAGCGGTAGAGGTGGATGAGGGCGATGAAGGGCGCGGAGGCAACTCGGGCGAACGGGCCGGGGCGAGAGTCGGAGGGCGCGATCACGCTCCGCCTCCGTCCTCCGAGCGACGGGCGCGGCGCTCCACTTCGCGGTGGGCGCGCTCGGCGAGCGTGAGGAGCACGCGGCGGTACTCAGGCGCGGGGAGCGGGTCGTGGGCACGCACGCTGAGGATGAGGTCGTAGGAGTTGCCGTCGGCGGCGCGGGGCAGGTCGTGCTGGACGTGACGGAAGGCCTCGCGGAGTCTGCGCTTGATGGCGTTGCGTCGGACGGCGATGCCGACGCGGCGCGAGACCGAGAGGCCGAGTCGCGGGTGTGCGAGGCCGTTCGGACGGACGAAGAGTGTGAGCGGGCCGAGCGACTTGCGGAGGCCGCAGTCGAAGACGGCCTGGTAGTCGCGGTCGCGTGAGAGACGGCGGCTGGGTGGGAGCGTCAGTCGCGGGCGCGGGGGTCGGCCCGTGGTCATGAGGGAGGATAGGGGCCGGCGTCACCGGCGCGAGGGCGGCATGAGGCCGACCATGAGGCAGAACGCCCCGCCTGCGATCAACCAGAGGCGGGAGCGCTGGCCGGTGGCGAGACGGCTGAGCGTCGAGGCGACGGTTCGCTGCTCGGGGAGCCGGATCGGGGCGGGCTCGAGGGTCGGAAAGACCGAGGCGTCCGCGTTCAAGTTGACCGGGAGGATCGGCACGCGGCCCTCCGGAACCAGGTGGAGTTGCGTCGCGGCGAGGGACTGGACCACGCCCGGCTCGCGGGCTTCAAGGGCGCGGAGATAGCGTTCGTGGCGGAGAAGCCGCTCGCGGCGCTGGCTCTCGATGGCAAGGGCACGGTCGCGCTGCCAACGGGCCTCGTCGAGGTCCGCCTTGGCCGGGAGGAGTATGGTGGCGGAGAGAATGGCGACACCGGCGAGCAGAAAGAGCCAGCCGGGGTCGAAGCGGGTGATGGGAGCGTCGCGGGTCGGGCGGAGCACGGGGAAGAGTATCGGGCGGCGCGGGGCAAAGGGCCAAATCGGCAAATCCGGAAGATGCAACGCAGCACCACTACGGCGCGGGGGAGAGAGGGAGAGCGGGGCGTAGAATCCGGCTCGCATGCGCAGGCGGGTGGTCATCACGGGTGTCGGGGCGGTCTCCGGCTTTGGGGTGGGGCTGCCCGCGCTGTGGTCCGGGCTGGTGGAGGGACGGTCGGCTCTCCGGCGGATCAGCCTATTCGACGCGACGGGGTTCCCGTGGCGGCTGGGGGCGGAGGCCGCGGGGTTCAGCGCGCGGGACCACGTGCCCAAGCACTACCGCAAAGCGGTGAAGGTCATGGCCCGGGACACCGAGTTGGCGGTGGCCGCGGCGGGATGCGCGGTCGCGGACGCGGCGCTTGTAACGCGGGTGACGGCGGAGAACGGCACACCGACGACGTACCCCGGCGAGCGGCTGGGGTGCCAGATCGGCGCGGGGCTGATCGCGGCGGAGGTGGGTGAGTTGGCGGCGGCGTTCTCGACGGCGGTGACCAGAGCGGGCGACGCGGCCTGGGGCGGGTTCGACCTGCGGGCATGGGGAACCGTGAAGGAGGCGGGCGGAGGGGGAGGGATGGAGAACCTGCCCCCGCTGTGGATGCTCAAGTACCTGCCGAACATGCTGGCGTGCCACGTGACGATCCTGCACGGGGCGGAGGGGCCGAGCAACACGATCACCTGCTCGGAGTCGAGCGGGCTGCTCTCGATCGGGGAGAGCGTGCGGGTGATCGAGCGCGACGACGCGGACGCTTGCTTCTCGGGGGGGGCGGAGAGCAAGCTGAACCCGATGGGCGTGCTTCGGATCGGGCTGGCGGGCCGGCTCGCCGAGACGGGCGACGCCGAGGACGGGGCCGCGTTCGTGCGCCCGTTCGACCCGGAGGGCACGGGCACGCTGCTCGGCGAGGGGGGGGGCGTGCTGATCCTCGAGGAGCGCGGAGCGGCGCTGCGTCGCGGGACGCGGGCGTACGCCGAGGTTGCGGGGTTCGGAGCGTCGCACTCGCCGGCGCGGTGGAGCGGGATGGACGGCCCGCCCGCCACGGTCGGCGAGGGCGCGGACGAGGGCGTGCGCGACGCGATCCTCAATGCCCTGGACGACGCCGCGATCGGGCCGGAGGAGATCGACGCGATCGTGGTCGGCGCCTTCGGCGTGCCGTGGGTCGATGCCGGCGAGGCGGGCGCGCTGCGCGAGGTCTTCGCCGATCGACTGGGCGAGATCGAACTGGTGACGACGAAGCCCGCGATCGGCGACAGCATGGCGGGTGAGGGGGCGCTTCTGGCGGCGGTCGGCGCTGCGTGCGTGCGCGAGCAGCGACTCCCGGCGCGGCTGCACGCGGGCAGGCCGGCGCGGGGGCTGCGGGCGGGTCCGGCCCAGACGCGAGGGGCGAACCTTCGCCACGTGCTGGTATGCACGCCGTCGCTCTTCGGGCAGGTGGGCGCGGTCGTGCTGCGCCGCGCGGAGGACGGGTGAATCGGAGTTCAGCGCACGCGCCCGCGTGGGCGGTGCGGCTACGTGTTTCTTCCTCTTACGGAGAACAACCGTGTACGACGATCGAAACAGAGGCCGGCGGTACGGCAGCCACGAGGGACAGCGCGAGCGTCGCGGGACGCCGCTCTCGGACCTGGACCCGAACCTGACGGAGATGAGCCGCAAGGTGATCGGCGCGGCGATCGAGGTGCACCGCGCGCTGGGGCCGGGCTACGACGAGAGCGCGTACGCCGGCGCGCTGAAGCAGGAACTGGACGGGCTGGGCGTGGCGTACAAGGCCGGGCACCGCTTCGACGTGCGCTACAAGGACCGCGTCGTGGGCGGGACGACTGCGGACCTGTGGGTGGGCGACCGGTTCGTGGTCGAGGTGATGGCACGCACGGGCGAGATCGGCGGGGCTGAGCGTGCCGCCCTGCGGGCGCAACTGCGCGCGGCCGACGTGGAACTGGGACTCATCATCAACTTCGGCGAGCGCCGGCTCAAGGACGGACTGGTGCGCGTGCTCAACCCCGACAAACTCAACGCGATGCGGGGGGATGACCACGAGGGCGATGACGATGAATACGAGGACGATGACGAAGAGTGAAGAAGCGTGGGAGTGACGAAGTGACGGAGTGCGGTGGCGCGGGTGTGTCCTGTGCCACCGCCTCCGGCCTCAAGACGCAAGACTCAGGACTTCTCCGTGTCACGCCGTGTCGTCATCACCGGGATGGGCTGGATCACGCCGCTGGGGTGCGGCGTGGAGCCGGCGTGGCGCGCGCTGCTCGAAGGTCGCAACGCCATCGGGCCGGTGACGCGGTACGACGCCTCGACGTTCGCCACGAACTTCGCGGCGGAGGTCAAGGGATTCCGGCTCTCGGATTTCATCACGGACCCTGCGCGGCTGGCGGCGTGCCGCGACGCGGGGCTGCACGCGCAGTACGCGCTCGCGGCCGCGGCGATGGCGTGGGAACAGTCCGGGCTGGGCACGCGGAACGGCGAACCGCTGTACGCGGGGTTGAACCCGCGCCGCGTGGGCGTGTACCTGGGCGCGGGCGAGGGATGCCTGGACTACCCGAACTTCGTGGCGACGAACCTGGCGTCGTGGGACGCGGGGTCGCGGGCGGTGGACGCGCGCCGGTGGGCGGAGGCCGCGCTGGCGCGGATGGACATGCGGCGTGAGCTGGAGCAGGAGCCGAACGCCGCGCTGACGCACGTGGCGTCGGCGTTCGGGTGCCGCGGACCGGCGTTCAACTGCATGACGGCGTGCGCGGCGAGCACGCAGGCCGTGGGCGAGGCGTGCGAGATGCTGCGCCGCGGCGACGCGGACGTCATGCTCGCGGGCGGGTCGCACAGCATGATCCACCTGCTGGGGATGACGGGGTTCATCCGGCTGACGGCGATGAGCACGCGGCGCGAGACGCCGGAATCGGCCGCACGCCCGTTCGACCAGACCCGCGATGGGTTCGTGATGGGCGAGGGGGCGGGCGTGCTGGTGCTGGAGACACTCGAACACTTCGAGAAGCGCAAGGGCGAGATCGAACCGCTCGCGGAGCTGGTGGGGTACGGCTCGAGCGCGGACGCCTTCCGCATCACGGACATGCACCCGGAGGGGAAGGGGCCTGCGTCGGCGATGTCGCGCGCGTTGCGCCAGGCGGGGATCGATCCGCGCGAGCCGCGCGAGGGCGGACGCGCGCCGGTGGACTACGTCTCCGCGCACGGCACGGGAACGAGCGAGAACGACTCGATCGAGACCCGCGCGATCCGGCAGGTCTTCGGCCCGCAGACACCGCGGCTGGCGGTGAGTTCCATCAAGTCGATGATGGGGCACCTGATCCAGGCGGCGGGAGCGGTGGAGCTGATGACCTGCGTGCAGGCGATCCGGACGGGGTGGCTGCCCCCCACGATGAACCTGCATCGGCCCGACCCCCAGTGCGACCTCGACTACATCCCGAACAGGGCTCGCGACCTGAACCCGTCCGGCGGCGTCGAGGTATGCCTGTCGAACAGTTTCGGATTCGGCGGGCAGAACGACACGCTGGTGGTGCGGCGTTACCGGCCCTGAGCGGCATCCCGCGGCCTGGTCATGCGTCCGGGTCGCGACCGCCGATGAGCAGTCGGGAGGGCTGTGCGATGGCGGCGACGGCGTTTGTGCGCGTGGTGTCGGCGGGCGCGATGATCGCCCTGGCGGGGCTGGGGAGCGTGCTGGGGTATCGGTTCCTGCGCTCGCAGGCGGAGGCGGCGGTCTACCGCGACCGACTGGCGACGCTCGCCGAGGAGTACGAGGGCCTGCGCGCCACGTACAACGAAGCGGTGCGGCGGACGGCCGTGACGGAGCTGGTCGTGCGCGACGGGCGGCTGAGCGTGCGCGTGCGGACTGCGGACGGGGCGATCCGGGAGACGCCGACGCCCTACGACCCGCGCGGCGAGGTGTACGTGGACTACGTGGTGCGCGACGGGCGGCTGTGGATCCGGCGCGTGTTCGACGCCTCGACGCCGCCGAGCAGGGCGGTGGTGATCGACCCCGCGTTCGGCGAGGTGGCGTGGGGAGACGGCGAGGTGGGCAAGGCGGTCTACCGGAGCCTGGGCGAAGGGCGATGGGTGGTGAGCGTGACAGGGGGGGGGTCGCTGGGGCTGGTGCGCGCAGGCGACGCGGACGAGGTGGAGTTGTCGAGCGCGCCGGCGGTGCGCGACTACGAGCCGGCCCTGCGCGAGGCGGACGCGGCGGCGCGGGCGATCGGTCTGCGCGAGGTGCTGTCGTCGGCGATCGGGCGGTGAACGGTCCCGCCCTATAGTTGGCCCCGCATCGGAGGCCGCGCATGACGACGGTGAAGAAGTCCATGGACGACATCATGGCGCTGTGCAAGCGCCGGGGGTTCGTCTACCAGGCGAGCGATATCTACGGCGGGATCAACGGGTTCTGGGACTACGGGCCGCTGGGCGCGCAGTTGAAGAAGAACCTGCGCGACGCGTGGTGGGAGGACATGGTGATGCATCCGTGCCGCGGGCGGCGCGGGCCGGACGGGGAGCGTGTGCGGTGCGTGCCGCTGGAGACGTGCATCATCCAGCACCCGAAGGTGTGGGAGGCGAGCGGGCACGTGGCGGGGTTCAACGACCCGATGATCGACTGCCGCGAGTCGAAGATCCGCTACCGGGCCGACCACCTGCGCGCGGTGAAGGCGTCGGGCGAGCAGGGTCGGATGTTCGCGTTCGTCGAGGGGGACGAGGCGACGTTCGAGCAGGCGCTGAAGAAACTGGGCAAGTACGTGAAGCGCGACCTCGGGACGCACGACACGGAGATCGTGTCGCTGGCGGGGCTGGACGCGCAGGAACTGGCGCGGGTGGTCGGGCCGCACGCGAAGGAGCCGGGAACGCTCACGGAACCGCGCCAGTTCAACCTGATGTTCCGCACGTACATCGGGGCCACGGCGACGGAGGACGACAAGGCGTACCTGCGGCCGGAGACGGCGCAGGGCATCTTCGTGCAGTTCAAGAACGTGGTGGACACGACGCGCGTGAAGGTGCCGTTCGGGATCGGGAACACGGGGCGGAGTTTCCGCAACGAGGTGACGCCGCGCAACTTCACGTTCCGGTCGCGGGAGTTCGAGCAGGCCGAACTCGAGTTCTTCTGCCACCCTGACGAGGCCGCCGGCTGGTACGCCTTCTGGCGCGACTTCCGGCTCGAGTGGTGGCGGTCGGTGGGGCTGGGGAGCGACAACCTGCGACTGCGCGAGCACGAGAAGGACGAACTCTCCCACTACTCGACGGCGACGTGCGACATCGAGTACCGCTTCCCGTTCACCGCCCCGGACTTCGGCGAACTGGAGGGCGTGGCGCACCGCGGGTGCTTCGACCTGACGCAGCACGCGCAGCACTCGGGCGTGAAACTGGACTACTTCGACACCGAGCGGGGCGAGACGCTGCCGAACGGGTCGAGGAAGGGCGAGCGCTACGTGCCGCACGTGGTCGAGCCCGCGGCGGGGCTGGACCGGGGCGCGCTGGCGATCATGTGCGAGGCGTACACGCGCGACGAGAGCCGACCCAGCCCGGAGATCATGCGGTTCCACCCGCGGGTCGCGCCGATCAAGGCGGCCGTCTTCCCGCTGGTGAACAAGGACGGGATGCCCGAGGTCGCCGAGCGGCTGCACGAGGCGCTGTTCGCGCGGTTCGGCCGGACCGGCTTCGTCGAGATGGACGCGAAGCAGTCGATCGGCAAGCGCTACGCGCGAATGGACGAGGCAGGATGCCCGTGCTGCTTCACCGTGGACGGCGACACGCTGAAGGACCAGACGGTCACGGTGCGCGACCGCGACACCGGGGCGCAGGAGCGGATCGCGATCGACCGCGCGGCGGAGTACCTGGCGCAGCGACTCGGGTCGCAGCGTGCGTGAACGGCGAGCCCCGACCGTGGGGGAGCGGCATGTGAAGCGCTGGCAGGAAGAACCATTCCCTTACGGTCGTGGCTCATCGGGCGCGGGATTGGGTGCGCGTTGCGGGTCGGGGAAGTCGCGGTAGAGGGCGGAGCGGAAGTCGGTGACCATCGAGTAGACGGGCCGGTGCAGGGATTCGATCTCGCCGGCGCGGGTGGCCACGAGGGAGAAGGCGGCGTCGAGCTGGGCGAGGTCGCGCGTGGCGACGGTGATGCAGAACTCACCCAGATCGGACGGGCCGAAGCCCAGTTTGCGACGGGTGAGGGACCATGACTCGACGAGGCCCCGTGACTTCAGGTGGTCGAGGTAGGCGGCGGCATGGCGGGCGAACTCGGCGTCCTTGTGCGAGTCCTTGAGGTTGAACCACATGTGGTAGTGCTGCACGGCGGCCTCCGGGATGAGCGCGGACCGGCGCCCGGCAGGAGCGTAGCAGCGACAGGCTGAACGACCGCCCGGATCGTGCGCGACCAAAAGACACCACCTTCGGCCCGGAGCAGCCGAAGGTGGTGGCACAGTCAGTGGAAGAACGGCGGATTGGTCGGCGAGGAGCGGGGTCAGCGGCGCCGGCGTGCAGCGACGAGCGAGCCGAGGCCGAGGAGCGCGAGCGAGGCGGGCGCAGGCACGACCTGGCCGCGGATTTCACCGCCGGGGAAGACGGAGGAGTGGACGTTGATGTAGGTGAGTCCGTCGAGGAGGCCCTGGAGGTTGGTGGGGCTGAGCGTTCCTGAGCCGAAGAACGTGCCCGAGGTGGAGCCGGTTGTGGTGAAGCCGATGAGGATGCCGGCGTTCTGGCCGTAGTCGGCCAGGCCGTGGAGGTGCGCGCCGGTGACGCTGCCGAGCAGGCCATCGAAGGTGCCCGTGACATCGACGAAGCCCGTGGCGACATTGACCTCGACATGGGCGGTCCCGGTGGCGGGGGAAGCGTTCGGCGGGACTTCCTCAAGCCCCGAGAGGGCGATGTCGTAGACCTTGATCTGCGCGGAAGCGGAGGCAGCGAGCAGGACGGAAGCAGCGACGCAAGCCGATCGACGCATGGTGATCTCTCCTATTCTCTCGTGCACGGGCGATCACCCGAGAACGGATGCGGCCCGAGCGGTCCCGGAATGCGCTGAAACCCCGTGGGCCGTCGGCCCAAACAAGAGGCAGCGACCCTCAGGGTACCGGTGGTGGGCGTGCCGGCGAAGACCGCACCGGACGGGAGTCCGTGTCTGAGAGGTGGTCGGGGCAAGTGGCGAAAGATTCCGCCGGTTCGAGGGCGGTGTAAGGGGGCCGATCGGTGTGGAAGGCTCTGATCATCGTGGGTGTGCTCGCCGTTGTCGGCGTGCTCGGCGCGGGCGGGTATGTGGTCGCGGCGACGCCGATCGGGGAAGGCATCCGCAAGTCGTTCAAGCGTGAGCCGCCGGCGGTCGAGGTGCGGTTGCATCACGCGGCCCGGGGTGGGCTGGTGCGGACGGTGAGCGCGCCGGGAACGATCGAGCCGCGGACGAAGGTGGAGATCAGCGCGCAGGTGTCGTCGCGGGTGGTTGCGCTGCCGTTCCGCGCCGGGCAGCGCGTGCGGCAGGGCGACGTGGTGGTGCGGCTGGATGCGCGCGACCTGATGGCGAGGCTCGAGGCGGCCAAGGCGAGGCTGGCGGCGCAGGAGGCGCGCCTGCGCGGCGCGGAGGCGACGCTGGCGGTGGCACGGTCCGAGTTCAACCGTCGCAAGGAGCTCTTCGAGAGCGGCGACGTGAGCCGGTCCGAGCTGGAACGCTCAGAGAACGACTACCTGCAGGCCGTGAGCGCGGCGGAGATGGTGCGTGCGGAGATCGACACGGCCCGGGCGCAGATCATCGAGGCGGAGAAGGACCTGGAGAACTCGGTGATCGAGTCGCCGATCGACGGAGTGGTGACGAAGCTGAACGCCGAGGTGGGCGAGCTGGTCGTCATCGGCACCCTGAACAACCCCGGCTCGGTGATCATGGAGATCGCGGACCTGTCCGACATGCTGCTGCACGCGCGGGTGGACGAGTCGAACATCGCGGACGTCTCGGCGGGGCAGGAGGCGGCGATCCACGTGAACGCCTACCGGGAGACGCCGTTCCGAGGCGTGGTGGAGCGCGTGGACCTGGTGCGGCAGACCTGGCGCGACGGGACGAACTACTTCCTCGTGGAGATCGTGGTGGACGCGGCCGCGGCGGGGCGCGAACTGCTCTCGGGGATGAACGCGACATGCGAGATCGAGGTGCAGGAACTGACGGGCGTGCTGGTGGTGCCGAGCCAGGCGGTGCTGGACCGGCGCGTGGACGAACTGCCCAAGGCGCTCGTGGAGAGCAGCCCGCAGATCGACCCGCGCAAGACGTTCGCACGGGTGGTGTTCGTGTTCGAGGAGGGCAAGGCGATCGCGCGGCCGGTGCAGGTCGGTCCGAGCGACCTGACGGACACCGTGATCCTGAGCGGGCTGCGCGAGTCGGACCGCGTCATCACCGGGCCGTACAAGTCGCTGATCAACCTGAAGCACGAAGGTTTGGTGAAGGAGGAGGGCACGGGGACCGGAGCAACAAAGGCGGCCGAGAGCGCGGAGCCGGTCGCCGATTCCTCTGAATGAAGAACGGGCCGAAAGCACGAGAAGCGGCGGCAGAGGCGGCCGCCCCGCACGCACGTGAAGGGATTGAGGGCGCAGGCCTGTGACGATCCGGATCAAGAACCTGCACAAGGTCTACAAGCTCGGCGTCGAGCGGGTGCATGCGCTGCGCGGCGTGGACCTGACGATCGACCGCAACGAGTTCGTGGCGATCATGGGCGCGTCCGGCTCGGGCAAGAGCACGCTGATGAACGTGCTGGGGTGTCTCGACAGGCCGACGCGGGGAACGTACGAGCTGAACGGCAGGCCGACGCACAGGATGGGCGGGGCGTCGCTGGCGCGGGTGCGCAACGAGGAGATCGGGTTCATCTTTCAGAGTTTCGAGCTGCTGCCTCGGGCGACCGCGCTGAAGAACGTGATGCTGCCGCTGATCTACTCGCGCCGGCACTGGCGCTCGGCGCGGCGGCGCGCGGTCGAGGCGCTGGCGCGCGTCGGGCTGGCGGATCGCATGAGGCACAGGCCGAACCAACTCTCCGGCGGGCAGCGGCAGCGCGTGGCGATCGCGCGGGCGCTGGTGAACGGGCCGAGCCTGCTGCTCGCGGACGAGCCGACGGGGAACCTGGACTCGACGACGACGGAGGAGATCATCGCGCTCTTCCGCGCCCTGCACGCGGAGGGGCAGACGATCGTGATCGTGACGCACGAGGAGGAGGTCGCCGGGCACGCCTCGCGGATCATCCGGCTGCGGGACGGGCGGATCGTGAGCGACAACCCGACGGCGGCGGACCCGCTGCACCGGCAGTACCGCGAGTCGATGGCGGCGGCGGCGCGCGAGGCGGGGGTGGGGGCATGATCGTCGTCCGCATCATCGTGCAGACCCTCGGGCTGGCGCTCGGGCAGATCTGGGCGAACAAGGTCCGGTCGATCCTGACGACGCTGGGGGTGATCATCGGCGTGGCGTCGGTGGTCGCGGTGATCGCCGCGCTGCAGGGCCTTCGCCAGTCGGTGCTGACGCAGTTCGAGAAGATCGGGACGAAGCGCGTGTACATCGACGGGACGCTGCCTCGCAGCATGTGGAACCGGATGAGCTGGCGCGACGTGCAGCTGAAACTGGAGGAAGTGGAGGCCATCGCGGAGTTGTGCCCGTCGATCGAATCGATCACGCCGGAGTGGTGGGGCGGCTACCGGGCCGAGCACGCCGACTCGCTGCTCGAGAGCGTGGCGGTCGTGGGCATCTGGCCGACGTGGCACGGGATCGTCGGGCGGCAGGTGCTGATGGGCCGCCCCTTCAGCACGATCGACGAGGAGGAGCGTCGCTTCGTCTGCCTGGTCAACGAGGCGGCGATCGACGACCTGGGCCTGGACCGCGACCCGGTGGGGCAGCACGTCCTGCTGGCGGGGCGGCGGTTCCTGATCGTGGGCGTCGTCGAGACGATCCAGTTCTCGGCCATGTTCGGGGGGGGGGACCGCTCCACCGAGATCTTCATCCCCTTCGGCACCGCGCAGATCATGAACCCCAACGGGTGGATCAACCAGGCCTGGGGGCAGCTGGCCAGCCCGGACAAGGTGGACGACGCGCGGGCGGAAGTGGCGAGCGTGCTCCGCAGGATGCGCGAACTCAAGCCCAGCGACGAGGACACCTTCGAGGTGCAGGTCATCCAGCAGTTCATCGACCAGTTCAACGCCATGGCGGCCGCCATCACCGCGGGGGCGAGCGGGATCGTCGGCATCAGCCTGCTCGTCGGCGGGATCGGCATCATGAACATCATGCTGGTGTCCGTGAGCGAGCGAACGCGGGAGATCGGGCTGCGCAAGGCGGTGGGCGCGCGGCCCGCCGTCGTGCTCGTGCAGTTCCTCGTCGAGGCGGTGACGCTCTGCCTCGCAGGGGGGGGGCTGGGCATCCTCATCGGACAGGGGCTGATCCTCGCCCTGCGGCAGATCCCGGACTCGCCCATGGAGCAGGCGTCCGTCCCGCCCTGGGCCATTATGCTGGCGGTCGGGTTCTCCGCGGGTGTGGGCGTGGTGTTCGGGATGTTCCCCGCGCTGAAGGCGGCACGGCTGGACCCGATCGTCGCGCTGCGACACGAATAGAGCAGAACGCAGAGGCCGCGGAGAGTGAACGCAGGGGCGCAGAGCGGGAAGGAATGGATCCGAAGGCGGTCCGAGCCGGAGACGAGCATTGAGCCGACAACTCCCACGATCTCTCGCGTCGAGATGCCCGGTATCCACCGGGCGTTCTCTGCGTTCGTTCTCCGCGGCCTCCGCGTTCCTGCTCGCCGGGTGCGCGACGAACCCGCTCTTCCCGCACGGCAGCGACTATGCGCCGGGCGGATTGCGAGAGAGGCTTCGCACGGCCGAGCCGTTCCGCCTGGAGGAACACCGGGCCGCGCAGCAGCCGGATCCGAAGGAACTGGCCTCGCCCCGCTCGCGCTTCGAGGGCGCGGAGCGCGTCGAACTGACGCTGGAGCAGTGCCGGGCCACCGCACTGGAGCGGAACCTCAACCTGCGGGTCGCGCTGCTGGAACCCTCGATCGCCAACGAGAGCGTCTCGGAAGAGGAGGGCCGGTTCAACGCGGTCTTCACCACGCGGGCGCTCTGGTCGGACACCGACTCCCCCACCGCTTCCGACCTGGATTCGGCCCAGCGGGAGTTCGGGCTGCTCGAACCGGGCGTGACGATCCCCCTGCGCACCGGCGGCACGGCGACGGTCGGCCTGCCGATGACGCGCACCGAGACCAACAACATCTTCAGCACGCTGAATCCGGCGTACACGTCGGACCTGGAACTCTCGATCAGCCACAACCTGCTGCGCGGAGCCGGGCGACGCGCGAACACGCACGGCATCCGCATCGCGTCGTACGGGCGGCAGACGGCCGAGGCCCGCACGAAGGCGGAGGTCATCCGGCAACTGGCCGCGGTCGATCGCGCGTACTGGCGGCTGTACCGGGCGCGGGGTGAACTCGACGTGCGACAGCAGCAGTACGAACTGGCGGTACGACAACTCGAACGGGCGCGGCGTCGCTTCGGCGCGGGGCTCGCGCCCGAGATCGAGGTGATCCGAGCGGAAGCGGGCGTGGCGGAGCGGCTCGAGGCGATCATCATCGCCGAGAACGCCGCACTGGCCCAGCAGCGGGAACTCAAGCGGCTGGTGAACCTGCCGGACCTCGGGCCGGAGTCGTCGGCGCAGGTTCTGCCCTCGTCGCCACCGGACCCCGTGCGCTACGAGTTCGATCCGGTTGCGCTCACGCAGGCGGCGGTCGAGAACCGCATGGAGATGCTGGAACTGGAGCTGCAACTGGCGATGGACGCGCTGAACGTGGAGTTCAACCGCAACCAGGCGTTGCCGCTGATCGTCCTGGACTACACCTACCGGATCAACGGCCTGGGCGAGGACGCGGGGTCGTCGTTCCGGACGCTGCGCGACAACCGCTTCGAGGACTGGCAGCTGGGGCTGCGTGCCGAGGTGCCCCTGGGCAACGAGGAACGCGAGTCGCGGGTGCGCCGGTCGATGATCCAGCGGCTGCAGCGGCTCGGGACGCGCGATGCCCGCGAGCAGGCCATCCGATCCGAGACACTGGACGCGATCGACGCGATCGAGGCGGGGTGGCAGCGCGTGCTGGCGTCGCGCCAGGCGGCGATCCTTGCGGCGCGGACGTTCGCGGCCGAGGAGCGACAGTTCGGCGTCGGCGCCTCGACCACGAACGACGTGCTGGACGCGGCGGCTCGCCTGGCGGACGCGCAGAGCGCGGAGTTGCGCGCCATCGTGGATTACCAGATCGCGCAGGTGGACCTCGCGTTCGCCACGGGGACGCTGCTCGGAGCGAACCGCGTGAGTTTCGAGCCGACGGACCCGCTGGGGCGGGTCGAGCGGCGCGAGCGACGCTGGGGCGAGTGACAGCGCGCGAAAAAACGCCCCGCCGGGGGGGCGGGGCGCGTGGTCAGGGGTTCGTCGCGATGGCGATTACTGGCACTGATTCCAGGAGGCGAGGTAGGCGAGGACGTCGAGGGTGTTGATGACGCCGTCGTTGTTCCAGTCGGCCTTCTTGTCCTTGGCTCCGTAGAGGTTGAGGAACTCGAGCATGTCGAGCGTGTTGGCGACGGTATCGCCGTTGAGGTCGGCGGTGCAGGCCATGGACTTGGCCTTCTCGACGGCGGCGAGGATGTCCACGAATCCCGCGCCGTAGGTGTTGTCGGGGCCGGCCGTGCCGCGGTCGATGGCGGTGTCCTTGAGGATCTGCTTCACGTCGTAGTGGTCGAGGTTGGGATTGGCTCTGAGCATGAGGGCGATGCCGCCGGAGACGTGCGGGGTGGCCATGGAGGTGCCGCTGGCGGTGGTGTAGCCGTTGCAGAAGTTGTGGGAGACGGTGTTGTCGCCCGGTGCGGAGATGGTGGGCTTGAGCTTGCCGGGGGGGTAGGGCCAGTCGTTGTAGGGCGCGACGCTCTGCCAGGTGACCGGTCCGCGGCTGGAGAAGCCGGTGATGTTCATGTTGCAGTCGGTGGCGCCGACGGTGATCATGTCGGGCACGTCGCCCGGTGTGCGCACGTTGTCGAAGGGCGGGAAGCTGGTGCCCTCGTTCCCCGCGGCGAAGACGACGACAACGCCGGTGGCGAAGGCGTTCTCGCAGATCTGCCGCCAGGTCGCGCGGGCCGGGTTCCAGATGTGGAGCCAGCCGAGGCTCGCGGTGAGGACGTCCGCGCCGTTGGCCAGGCCGTACTGCATGCAGTTCCAGACGCTGGCCTCGCCGGAGAGGTTGTTCCAGAACTTGAGGGTCATGATCTGGGCGTCGGGCGCCATGCCGCACTGTGTGCCCTGCGTGCCGTCGCCGGCGACGGTGCCCGCGACGTGTGAGCCGTGGAAGTTGTTGTCGTTGACGTTGTTGTTGTTGTTCTCGAAGTTCCAGCCGTAGACGTCGTCGATGAAGCCGTTGCCGTCGTCGTCGATGCCGTTGCCCGGGATCTCGCCGGGGTTCGTCCAGAGTTGGTTCTTGATGTCGGGGTGGGTGAGGCAGGTGCCGGTGTCAATGACGCCGACGATGACGCCCTGGCCGGTGTTGCCCTGCGCCCAGACCTGCGGGGCCTTCATGACGTTCACGCCGCACTCGATCGCGGCGGTGACGGGATCGTCGCCCTTGATGACAGGGAAGACCTCAGGCCCGACGAGCGCCTCGCGGTGGACGAAGGCGACGTCGTCGCGCGCGGCGAGAGCGGCCTCGAGTTCGGGCGTCACGTGGGCCGCGACGGCGTTGGTCAGCCAGAGCGACCAGATGTTGTCGGCCTTGCCGTTCGCCGCTGCCGCCTCGAGCTCGGCGAGCACCCCGCCCTGAGTCTCCTGCGCCACCTGCTGGAGCGTGGAGATCACGATCTGGCGGCGCAGTTCCTTGTTGTTGAGGTTGCGGAGCAGTTGCACGTCGAAGGGCGGCGCCTGCTCCTTCATCACGATGACGACCGGCGTCAGCCCGTTGATCTCGACCCGCTCCAGCTGCTGGCCGCTCACCAGCGCGGGCGCGCCGACCACGGCGCACAGCCCGACCACTCCCAGCAATGACTTCTTCCTCCGCATGGCATGCTCCTGTCTTCGTGTCGCCCGGAGCGGAACCCATGGCCGGGTATTGCGTCCTCCCCGGAACCCGCCGGGTGAGTCGTCCGCCCCGTCTGACGCCACTGTACCGGATCATCCCGGACGAAGAAACGCCTATTTCCACACACCGCAACTTTCCTTCTCCGCCACTCGCCGTGCCCGAGCCGACGAACAGCACCGGCAAGGGGAACCCCCTTCCCTATACTCTCGGCCCCCGCGGGGGTACCGGAGCCGATCGGACATGCTCAAGCGAACCCACTCCTGCGGCCAGCTCCGCGAGGAGCACGTCGGACAGACCGCCACACTCGCCGGATGGGTGAACTCGTACCGGTCCCACGGGCAGGGCCTGGTCTTCGTGGACCTGCGTGACCGGGACGGCATCACCCAACTGGTCTTCGAAACCGAGGACGCACCGGCTGAGGTCGTCCGGGCAGCGGACAAGGTCCGCAACGAGGACGTGATCGCCGTGCGGGGCGAGGTGCGCCTGCGCAAGGGTGGGCCGAACCCGAAACTGGCCACCGGGCGGGTTGAACTGGTGGTCAACGCACTCGAGGTTCTGGCGAAGACGGACAACCCGCCATTCCTGCCGAGCGACGAGGAGAACCTTCCCGCCGAGGAGACGCGGCTGCGTTATCGGTACCTGGACCTGCGCCGGCCGCGGATGCAGCGGACTCTTCGACTGCGGCACCGGGTGGCAAAGGTGACGCGGGACTACTTCGACGAGCAGGGCTTCACGGAGGTGGAGACGCCGATCCTGTGCAAGAGCACGCCGGAGGGGGCGCGGGACTTCATCGTGCCGAGCAGGCTGCAGCCGGGCATGTGGTACGCGCTGCCGCAAAGCCCGCAGTTGTTCAAGCAGATCCTGATGGTGGCGGGGTTCGAGAAGTACCTGCAGGTGTGCCGGTGCTTCCGCGACGAGGACCCGCGCGCGGACCGGCAGGCTGAGTTCACGCAGATCGACCTCGAGATGTCGTTCGTCGAGCGCGAGGACGTGATGGCGGTGATGGAGGGGTTCGCGCGCCGCCTGTGGGGCGAGGTCGCGGGGATCGACGTGCCGCCGATGCAGCGCATGACGTACCGCGAGGCGATGGACCGCTTCGGGATCGACCGCCCCGACACGCGGTTCGGGCTGGAACTCGTGGACGTCTCAGACCTGGCGCGGCGCACCGATTTCAAGGTCTTCCACGATGCCATCGCCAAGCGCAGGGGCGTGGTGAAGGCGATCCGCGTGCCGGGCGGGGCGGAGAAACTCACCCGCAAACTGACGGACGGGTACTCGGAGTTCGTCAAGCAGTTCGGCGCGGGCGGCGTGCCGGTCGTGAAACTGACCGGCGCTGGACTGGAGACCGGCATCGCCCGGTTCCTCGAACCGGTGAAGGACGAACTGATCGCGCGGCTCGGCCTGCTGCCGGGCGACACCGCGCTCTTCGGGGCGGACTCGTACTCGGTATGCACGAAGTCGATGGGCGAGCTGCGCCTGCGCGTGGCGCGCGATCTCGGGATGATCCCGGAAGACCGGTGGAACTTCCTCTGGGTCGTGGACTTCCCGATGTTCGAGTTCGACGAGAAGGAGGGGCGGTTCTTCGCCATGCACCACCCGTTCACCGCCCCGAACCCGGACCAGGTCGAGGCATTCCTCGCGGCGAGAGCCGACGACCGCGACACGATCGAGGGGATCGTCTCGGCGGGGTACGACCTGGTGCTCAACGGGTCCGAGATCGGAGGGGGGTCGATCCGTATCCACCGGCGCGAGGTGCAGGAGAAGGTCTTCGGGCTGCTGGGCATCTCGCCGGAGGAGGCGAAGATCAAGTTCTCGTTCCTGCTCGACGCGCTGCGCTTCGGCGCGCCGCCGCACGGCGGGATCGCGTTCGGGCTGGACCGGCTGGTGATGCACCTGGCGGGAACGGACAACATCCGCGACGTCATCGCGTTCCCGAAGACGCAGATCGGGGCAGACCTGATGACCGGCGCGCCGGGGCCGGTCTCGCCGGAACAACTCGTCGAACTGCACGTGCGGGGGACGTATGAGGGGGAGTGAGAGAGTCCGCAAGTGACGGAGTGACGGAGAGCGTGAGACGGCGACCGGGTTCCCTCGCTCCCTCTCAGCCTGGATCCCTTGTTTCCTTGATTTCTCGACCCCTTCCCCCGTGCCTTCCGAAGGAGCCGCCATGCGCATCCGAATGACGACCTCGATGGGCGACGTCGTGCTCGAACTCGACACAGAGAACGCGCCCGTCACCACGGAGAACTTCCTGGCCTACGTGGACGACGGGCACTACGACGGCACGATCTTCCACCGCGTGATCGACGGGTTCATGATCCAGGGCGGCGGGTTCACGCCGGACATGAAGCAGAAGCGGACGCGACCGGGCATCGCCAACGAATGGCGCAACGGGCTGAAGAACCGGCGGGGGACGATCGCCATGGCGCGACTCGGGGGCAAGCCGGACTCGGCCACCGCCCAGTTCTTCATCAACGTCAAGGACAACGCCTTCCTCGACCAGCCGCAGAGCGACGGCGCGGCCTACGCGGTGTTCGGAAAGGTGGTCGAGGGGATGGACGTGGTTGACCGCATCAAGGGCGTGCGCACCGGCAGCAAGGGCGGGCACGACGACGTGCCGACCGAGCCGGTCGTGATCGAGAGCGTGTCGCGGGACTGAACGCGGAAGCGACAACGGACAGCCGACAGCGGACTTTCGATCCGCTCACCCGCTTCATCGCTCCGTCAGTTCAGCCCGTACTTGAGGATGCACCAGACGGCGGCCACGCCGTCGCGCCAGGTGATCTTCTTGCCCTCGGCGTAGGTTCGTCCGGCGTAACTCACCGGCACCTCGTAGATGCGGGCGGGGCGTGTCTCGCCCTCGCGATCCTCGTGCTGCAGGCGGAGGCGGGCGAGTTTGGCGACCAGTTCCGGCTCGACGCCGAAGCGGTTCTCCTCGATGCGGATGCGCTCCAGGGCCTCGCGCCTGAAGGCCTTGAAGCAGCACTCGATGTCGGAGAGGTTGAGGTTCGTCAGCATGTTGCTGAGCGTGGTAATCACGCGGTTCGCCACCGAGTGCCAGTAGTAGAGGACGCGGTGCGCCTGCCCCTGGAAGCGCGTGCCGATGACGGCGTCCGCCCGCCCGTCGAGGATCGGCCGCAGCAGCGCGGCGTGGTCGGCGGGGTCGTACTCGAGGTCCGCGTCGTGGACGAGCACGACGTCCGCGCCGTCGGCGAGGGCCGCCGCGAAGCCGGAACGCAACGCCGCTCCCTTGCCCATGTTGCGCTTGTGGATCACCGTCAGCACGTCGGGTCGCTCGCCGAGGAGGCGCACGATGCGCGGCGTGTCGTCGGTCGAGCCGTCGTCAACCAGGATCAGGCGGCGTTCGAGGGGTTGCGAGCCGCCTGGGGTGGCTGGCGCCGGCACGGCGTCGAGGCGAGCGACCGCCTCGGCGAGCGTCGCCTCCTCGTTGAACACAGGCATGACCACGGCCAGGCGCACGGAGAGGAGCGTATCGCGGACACCCCGGCCCCGCCCGAAACCCGGCCGTGCGCGACCCGTACACTCACGCCGTGCCCGCGCGCCAACGCCCTGCCCCCGCCTTGCTGCTGCTCGCTGCCTTCGTCGCGGCGGCGTGCCCCCCCCTTGTGTCGGCCCAGCGACTGGACCTCGGCGGCGTGCGCGTCCCGGAGCGGGGTGAAGGTCGGGCCGCGCTGGCGGTCGCCGCTCTCATGGAGGATCAGGCGCGGACCATCGAGGCCCGCGACACCACGGCCCCGGCGCGGGTGCGGGTGGCGGCCCGGCGTCTGGCGGCCGCGCTGATCCGCTCGGGGGAGGAGGCCGGCGAGCGGGGGAGCGTGCGCGTGCTGACCGGACGGACGCTCGCGGGCAGAATGGCCGACCTCGATTCGCTGCTGACAAACCCGACCACCCTGCCGGAGCCGATGCTGCACGCGGCGGCGGATGAGCTCTTGCTGCTGGGCGCGGCGGTACCGCCGGATGACAACGAACTGGACCGGGCGATCCGCGATGCCCTCGCGCCGCTGACGACGCTGGCGGGCAGGCCGAACGAAGCGACCGGGTGGTTCGTCGAGGGCGAGCGTGGGCTGCCGGACGGCGCATCACTGGGCTGGCTCGCCGATGCGCTCGACGGGCTGTCGGCCGGTGGGTCGCTCTCGGACGATGCGGCGCGGGCCGTTGGCGCGCTGAGCGAACGAACACGGCTCGCGGCGGGGTGGCCTGCGTACGCGCGGTCGGCGGCGGCGGCGGCACGCGCTGCACTGGACACCCACGCAGCCATCGAATCGCTGCCGGCATGGGTGACACGGGAGGGGCGCGGGCGGCTGCGAGACGACCTCGACCGAGCGCTCATCGCGCTGACGAACGCCTCGCTCGCGCCGTCGGCGATGGCTTCACTGCGCGAGCTCCGCACGCTGGCCTCGATCGCGGCGAGAATGGACGCCATCGACGCGGCGCGTCCCGGCTCGAGGCAGGCGCGCGAAGCCTGGCTGCGCCTCGTCGCGGCCGAACCGAACGACCCGAGGCGTGTCGGCGCGGCGCCGGCGCGGATCGGTGCGGCAATGGACCGGGCGCTCTCGCTGGTGGAATCGCGGGCCGCGCTGCCGGACGAATCGACGGTGGCGCGGCAGGTCCGGCCCGCGCTGCGCTCGCTGGCCGACGCGACACGCGACGGCGAGCCGCGCGTGCTGGCGGTGCTGGCGAGCATGCTTGAGCAGCCCGACCCGGCGACCGACCCGGCGATCATGGCCGCCCTGAACGCGCAGCAACGTGCGGTGGACGATGCGCGAATGCTGCTCGCGCTGAACCGGCTCCTGTGCGAGTGGGTCGGTTCCGGCGCGCCCGGCGAGGCGCCGACGCCGGAGAGCGAGCCGCGCACGCGAGAGCCGACGCCGGTGCGCGCCATGCTGCCGCTGGCGGAGCGCGTGCGCGCGCTTGGGGTCGAACTCGGCCGGCCCGCGTCTCGCGACGCCGCGCTCGCGGAGTTGCGGACGCTGGCCGAGACTGCCCCGCTGCTCTTCGACATGCCCGGACTCGCAGAACTGACGGCCGACCCGAACGAACGCGGGTGGCGCGAGGCGACGGGCGGGCGTGGAGACGAGATCGTGCGTGCCGCGGCGGCGGCGCGGGCGGCGTGGGTCGAGTCGGCCTCGTCGGATCGCCTCGCGGACCGGCGCAGCGCAGACACGGAACGCCTGCGGACGCTCGCGGCGACGCTGGCGGCGCAGCGCGATGCGGCGTCCTACCTGCGGCTGGTCGCGTCGTCGTCACCCATGCCCGGTGCGGCGCAGTCGTGGCCGGGGTGGGAGCTCTCGGCGCGCGGGCTGGCTGCGCTCGGGCCGCGCGTGCGGGCGGAATCGCCCTCGCGCGCGCTCGCGCTGCGAGATGAAGCCCCGGCCGCCCTGCTGGCGGGCAGGCTCGAACGGCTGGCGGCGGCACGGGGGATCGGCGCTCGACGCGACCTGTTCCACGAGGTCGCGATCGGACCTCCGCGCGATGGTTCCTGGCTCGCAGATCGTCGCGGCGCGCTCGCGGCGGTCTGCCGGTACGCGGAGGAAGCGGTGCACGCGGCGGCATCGAACGAGCCGAGCCGAGCCGAGGAACTGCTGCGCTACGTCAACGACCGCGCGAAGCCGCTGCTGGCTTCGCTGCCCGAGGAGTGACCGTAGACGCGGTGAACGCGCAAGCCCTGACGCTCGTAGACCCCGCGGCGTTCCCAGACCGCGCTCTCGTGCAGGAACGTGCTGATGAGCACGTCTGTCGCGCCCGTGAGCGCGGCATCGGTGGGCGCGACGACGGGAACGCCGCGGATCGCCCCTCCCTGGCGGGCGGGGTCGTCGTCGCTGAAGGCGACGACGCAGGCGGGCGACTCGGCGAGCACCCCGGCGAGTTCGGTCGTGTGCCGGCCCGCGCCGTGGACGACGATGCGCCGACCCGCGAGACGGTCCAGCACCGCTCGCATCCGTTCGGCCGCGTCTGCGGGCACGGTCGTAAACGCGACCGCACGGTCCTGCGCCCAGCGGCGCGCCGGCGCGGCGGCGCAGCCGTCGAGGATCGCGGCGTACGCGCCCGCCATGCGCTCGACGCTGAAGCAGTCGCGAGCACGCTTCGCCGCGGCCGCGCCGGCGCGGTGCGGGCCGGCGCGGATCGCCCGCTGAACAGCGTCGGCCATCGCGGCGCCCGTCGCGGCGTCGTCCCCGTCGTCGGCGTCGACGAGGAAGCCGGTCACGCCCTCGGTGATCTGCTCCCCCGCGCCGGAGGCGGTGCGCGTGATGACCGGCGTGCAACCGCGCGCCATGGCTTCGAGCACGGAGACGCTCAGCCCCTCGTAGCGCGATGCGAGAACGAAGAGATCGGCGGCGTCGAGCAACGCGGCGATACCCGCGGGCGAGCGCGGCGGGAGGCGGCGCACCCACGAGCGGCTCGCGCAGGCCGCGTCGATCTCGGGGCAGGCAGGCCCGTCGCCGACCAACGCGAGTTCGTGCGCGACGCCACGGGCGGCGAGCGCATCGGACATGGCGACGAGCGATCGCACCCGCTTCTGCTCGTGCTCGATGCGCCCCGCGTAGAGCAGGCGAACCGGACGCCCGGCGAGCGGCGGGCGCGGCGCGGCGATGCCCGCGGCCTCGACGCCGTAAGGAATGCGGTGCACGTCGGCGGCCCGCGCGGGCAGGTTGCGGCGCAATCGGTCGGTGATCCGCTCGCTCACGCCGACGAAGGCGTGGACGATCGGCTCGAAATGGGCGCACACGGCGTCGTTGTAGGCAAGGTCGGAGTGGTGGACGGCGATCGTGCGGACGGCGTCGGCGTGTGCGCGCGTGAGTTCGGCCGCGACGGCGTAGCACTCGCCGACCAGGTTCGGGCTGAGCACGACCGGACCGCCGGGGCGCGCCCCGAGCGAACGCGCCGCGGCCAGGTATGCCGGCGCGAACGCGCCCCCTCCCTCGGCGTCGAGGCGGGGCAGGCGGCGCAGGTCGAAGATGCGCACACCGGGGTGGAGGGCAACGTCGATGGGTCGCTGCCCGGGCGGCTCGGGGTGGAGGACGAGGCCGCATACCCGCCCGGAGGCGGCGAGCGCGGACGCGAGCCGCACGGCCCAGGTGGTGACGCCGCTGGCGTTCAGGCCGTCGGGGAGTGCGATGAGGAGCGGCGAGCCGCGCGTCATGCGCCGGCCCTCGGGGCGAGGAGCGTGCGGCAGCGGCGAGCGTGGCTCGATCTCATGGGCATCCTCCGGGTTGCCACCCTCATCGGCCGATGAGAGAGCGCGGGTGCAGGGAATGGCTCGGGAGTCGGGGCGCGGGGAGCGGGGGTTCCGTGCCCCGAGCACGGCCAGAGGTGGTCGTGAGTGAGCGGAACGATGAGACGCGAGCGTGTGCGAGCGGTCGGGTTGGCGCGCGAGTGCGAGCGCCGTACGCTCGCGGTTCGTTGGGCATGGGCGGATGGATGGAGGCGCGGCGTATGCGCGCCGCTCACGCCTCGGCTGTGCCGATGACGACCTCCGCGGGCGGGACGTGCCAGACCGCCTGCTGGGCGCGGCCCTCGGCGAGGTACCACTTGACCATGCGGTCGATGCCCTCGCGCAGAGGGACGCGGGCCTTGAAGCCGGCGGCGATGACCTTGTCGGCCTCGAACTTCGTCTGCGTGGAAAAGAGTTTGCGCACCCGCGCCCCCGAGATCGGCAGGTTCCTGCCCGTGAGGGCGATCACCGCGTCAAAGGGCAGGGCGAGGGCGAGGCCGACCCAGAGCGGCAGGCGCGGGGGTCGCTTGCGGCCGAGCGAGTGGCAAACGGCCGCCGTGATCTCCGCGCTGGTCAGGTCCGGCTTGTCGATGTAGTTGAAGACCTCGAAGGGGGCACGCGCGCCCGCGGCACGCCCCCACAGATAGAGCGTGGCGTCGACGATGTTCTCGATGTACGAGAGGCTCTTGACGTTCGTGCCCGCGCCGAACTCGAGATAGCGGCCCGAGGCGGCCTGGCGGATGAGCGAGTACATGTTGGCGAAGTTGCGCGGGCCGAAGGTAACTGTCGGGCGGATGACGAGGCATCGGCGGCCCTCGCCGCGCGCGGTCCAGGCCTCGAAGACCCGCTCGCCGGCGAGTTTGCTCTCGCCGTAGGGGGAGTTGGGGCGTTTCTCGGAGTCCTCGAAGTGCGGCTCCGGGGCGTCGCCGTAGACCGCGACGGTGGAGTAGAAGCAGCACTCGCGGACTCCGGCGCGGTCGAGTTCCTCGCACATCACCTTGGAGCCGATCTCGTTGACCGAGAAGTAGGTGTCGCGGGCGATGCCGAAGTCGTGGTGGGCGGCCGCGAGGTGGAGGACGCGGTCGCAGCCGACCATGGCGCGGCGGACGGCAGCGGGGTCGCGGATGTCTCCCTTGATGAACGAGCCGCCCGAGGTGTCGAAGGGCGGATCGACGAGGTCCATGATGACATAGGGCGTACCGGTTCGGCGGAAGTGGTCGATGAAGAACGACCCGATGAATCCGGAACCCCCCGTGACGAGCACCTTCACGCCACCGCTCCCGCGCCACGCGCCGCTGACGCTAACGACCGCCCCCACCACCACCCCCGGCCCTGCCCGAGCCTTCCATCGGCCCGGAACGCCGCAGGCGTGAGTGTACTATGCACGGCACGCCCGGGCCTGTTCGCCGGAAGTTGCGACCCCGATTCCCCACGCGATACCGGACCCGACCCCGCACCGACCGAACTCCGCCCGAGCCAACCGACCATGCGACCGACCTTTCTCGGCATCGGCGTCCCCCGCGGCGGCTCGACGTGGCTCTATGAAGTTCTCGACGCGCACCCGGACGTGTACGTCTCCCGGCAGCGCAAGGAGGTCCACTTCTTCGATCGCTCGTTTGACAGGGGATGGTCGTGGTACGAGTCGTTCTTCCCGCAGGACGCCGAGGCGGGGCGGTACAAGGCCGTGGGCGAGGTCACGCCGCACTACATCTTCTCCGAGGAGGCGATGCGGCGCATCCGTGAGACGCCGTCGATCACACGGCTGATCACCACGCTTCGCGACCCGGTGGAGCGGGCGTTCTCGCACTTCACGTGGCGCATTCAGCACGACAACTACCGCAAGGGCTTCCGGTCGTTTCTGACGGATTATCCCGAGGCTGTGGAGTGGGGCCGGTACTCCGAGCACCTTGACCGGTGTTTCGGCCTGTTCCGGCGAGAGACCGTCCTGGTGCTGGTGTGCGAGCACGCCTTCGCGGACGTGCCGACCGCGCTCCGGCGAATCGCGGAGCACCTGGGAGTGGACGCGGGCCGATTCCCGGCGGGCACGGGGGAGACAAAGGTGAACACGGCGACCTCGCCCCGCTCGGGCGCGGCTTACAAGCTCGCCTCGCGCGTGGGCGCGTTCATGCGCAGGCACGACCTCTACTGGATCAACGAGTTCGCGGTGAACCGGCTGGGCGTGAAGCGACTGCTCGGCCGCGGCGGCAGGCCGAAGCCGAGGCTCACGCCCGAGGACCGTGCGTACGCACGCACGCTCTTCGAGGGCGAGACGGAGCGCGTCGAAGCGCTGCTGGGCGTGAACCTGGACGTGTGGAGGATATGAGCGCGTTCAGGCGCGGGCGTGGGCGGCGTCGCTGGTGGGGACGCTGGTGCCGTGCTGTCGGTTGTACTCGCCGACGATCCAGTCGTAGGTCTTGCGCATGCCCTCGCGGAGGCGGATGCCCGGCTCCCAGCCGAAGTGCTTCTTGATGAGGGTGTTGTCCGAGTTGCGTCCGTTGACGCCCTTTGGGGCGTTCAGGTTGTACTTGCGCTTGAGCTTGACGCCCGCGATGTTCTCGACGATGTCCACGAGGCCGTTGATGGTGACGAGCTCGTTCGAGCCGAGGTTGAGCGGCTCGACGCAGTCGCCGTCCATGAACATGCGAATGCCCTTGATGCAGTCGTCGATGTACATGAACGAGCGGGTCTGGTGGCCGTCGCCCCAGATCTCGATCTCGTGCTTGCCTGTTGCCTTGGCGTGGATGACCTTGCGGCAGATGGCGGCGGGGGCCTTCTCCCGGCCGCCGTCCCAGGTGCCGTAGGGGCCGTAGACATTGTGGAAGCGGGCGACGCGGGTGTAGACGCCGAAGTCCTCGCGGAAGTGTCGGCACATGCGCTCGCTGAAGAGCTTCTCCCAGCCGTAGCCGTCCTCGGGCATCGCCGGGTAGGCGTCCTCTTCCTTGAGGGGGACGACGTCCTCGGACTTCTGCTTGTCGGCGTTGTAGACACAGGCGGAGGAGGAGTAGAAGAACCGCTTCACGCCCGCGTCCTTGGCGGCGAGGAGCATGTGGGTGTTGATGAGCACGCTGAGCATGCACAGGGCCTTGTTGTTCTCGATGAAGCCCATGCCGCCCATGTCGGCGGCGAGCTGGTAGACGTCGGCCGCGCCGGCACAGGCACGGCGGCAGTTGCCGAGGTCCTTGAGATCGGCGACGACGTTGTCCACGCCGTCATGGACCTGGTACCACTCGTCGAGGGGCTTGATGTCCACGGAGCGGATGTTGGTGTGGCCCTGTTCGAGGAAGTGCCGGACGAGCCAGCCGCCGATGAACCCGCCGCCGCCCGTCACCACGATCAGCCCGTTCTTCCCAGCCACGGCTCGCTCCTCTCGCGTTCGATGAACCTTGTTGAAGACGCCTCGGGGGCGCTCGCGGGGCGGGGCCTGTCAGGCCCCGTACAAAGCCCCGTGAAATCCCGGCCACCGCACTACGCACTCTACGGCGGCTCGGTTCATCGGGGGAGTATCGGCCCCTTGGGGAGCAGGATTGAGTGCGACACCGGACGATGGACAGTGGACATCCGCCTCGGGGGCGTGATTGAGCGAGGCGAAGGAAGGGAGTGCCGGAGGGACTGCGGGGTTGAGGCATATGGCGTTGAGGTCGAGGCCGCGGCCTCTGCCTTTCGGCCTGCTTCATGTCCGCTGTTCGCTGCCCTCCGTCGCTCACGGAGCGACGAGCGGTCCGTAGACCAGCGGCGCGAGCGCGACGCAGACGATGCCGCAGAGAATGGTGAGCGGCCCGCCGAAACGCGTGTAGTCGATCCACTTGTACCCGCCCGGTCCCATCACCATGAGGTTGGTCTGGTAGCCGATGGGCGTGGAGAACTCGCAACTGGCGGCGACGGCGATCACAACCGCGAACGGCAGGAAGTTCAGGCCCGCCTCCTGCGTGATGCCGAGGGCGATGGGGAACATGAGGACGGCGGCAGCGTTGTTGGTGATGACGCAGGTGAAGAAGGTCGTCACGGCGAAGGTGACGGCGAGAAGCGCCCACGGGCCGAGGTCGGCCGTCGCGTCCACCACGCCGTGCGCGATCCAGGAGGCAAGGCCGGTCTTGCTCATGGCCCGCTCGATGCCGAACGCGGCGGCGATGACGATGAGAACCTGAAAGTCCACGGACCGTCTGGCCTGGGGGCCGGTGCAGCATCGGGTGAGGATCATCAGCCCGGCGCCCGCCATCGACGCGACCATCGGGTCGAGCCAGCCGGTCGAGATCGCGACGACGACGGCGAGCACGATGCCCATCGCGATCCAGGCACGCTCGTGGCGAAGGGCGGCGGTCTGGGCGGCCTCGCTCACGAGCATGAAGTCGGTCGAGTCGCGGTATTGCTTGGCGAAGCCCTGCGGCGCCTCGAGGAGGAGCGTATCGCCGGGGCGGAGTCGGATGTCGCCGATCTTGCCGCGCAAGCGGTATCCCTGCCGATGCACGGCGACGACAACCGCGCCGTAGCGCGTACGGATGCCCGCGCCGCGCACCGTGCTGCCCACGAGCGGCGATGCCGGCGAGACCACGGCCTCGACCAGGCGCAGGTTCGGCCTGTAGCCCCCGCCGCCTTCCTCGTCGGCGATGGGTTCGAGGCCCTTGAACTGCTGCAAGTCCACGAGGGAGTCCAGTCGGCCGACGAACACGAGCACGTCGCCGGCGCGCAGTGTCTCGTCCGGGCCGACGGCGATGACGGTCGAGTCGGCGCGGTCGATGCGGCTGAGGAAGAGGCCGGGCAGCGAGCGCAGGCCCGCGCCCTCGACGGTTTTGCCGGCGAGCGGGGAGCCTTCGGTGAGGCGCATCGCCGCGACGTACTTGCGGCTCTGTTCCTTCCCCGCCTGCTCCGGGCTGGAGCGGTCGGGCAGCAGCCACTTGCCGAAGAGGAGTATGTACGCGACGCCGACGATCGCGACCGGCACGCCGACCCAGGTGATGGTGAACATGCCGAAGCGCACGGGATCGCCGAGCGAGTTGCGCACGTCGGCATGGCTCATCATGCCCGCGACGACGACGTTCGTGCTTGTGCCGATGAGCGTGCAAACGCCGCCGAGGATGGAGGCGGCGGAGAGGGGCAGCATCAGTTTGCTTGCGGGGATGCGGGAGCGCTTGGAGAACCCGTCGATGGCGGGCATGAGCATGGCGACGATGGGGGTGTTGTTGATGAACGCGGAGAGGCCGACGACGGGGATCACCATGCGCGCCTGGGCGGAAACGACAGACTTGGCCTTCTTGAGCATCGGGCCCGCGATGAGGTTGATCGCGCCGGTTTCGCGCATGCCCGCTGCGACGACGTAGAGCATCGCCACGGTGATGACCCCGCCGTTGCTGAAGCCGCGGACGGCCTCGCCCGCGTCGATGACGCCCGCGAGCAGGAGCGTGACGAGCACGCCCATGAGGATGATGTCCGGCCCCCATCGCCCGGCGACGAGCGCGGCGAGCATCCCCACGAGCAACGCCCCGGTCAGCCAGGCTTCCCACCCCATCCCGTACACCCTCCACACGCCCCACGGGGCCGCATCCTACCGAAACTTCGGGGCGGGACCTCGCACGCCCCCTCCACTACTTCGCTCGATCTACGCTTGTTCGTGCTGCGTTCCCTGCTGCTGCTGGCTGCCATGTTCTTCGTCCATTCGACGCTCCGCGCCCAGCCCGTGCTGGAACTCTCGCTGCTGACGTTCAACATCCGCTACGCGACGGCCGCGGACGGGCCGAACGCCTGGGAGCGCCGGGCGGACTTTGTGGCCGAGGTGATCCGCGAAGCGGACGCGGACGTGGTCGGGTTGCAGGAGGCGCTCCGTGGGCAACTCGACCACCTTGCGGCCGCGCTGCCGCGATATGCCGAGATCGGCGTGGGGCGAGACGACGGTCGCACGCGCGGCGAGCACTCGACCATCCTGTACGACTCGGCCCGCTTCGCCGTCGCGGAGTCGGGCACGTTCTGGCTGTCCGACACGCCGGAGATGCCCGGCTCGATGCACTGGGGCAACCGCATCACGCGGATCTGCACATGGGCGCGTCTGGTGGAAAAGGCGACTGGCCGGGCCGTGTACGTCTACAACACGCACCTGGACCACGAATCACAGCCCTCGCGCGAGAGGAGCGTGCGGCTCATCGCGGAGCGCATCGCCGCGCACACGCACGCGGACCCGGTCGTGCTGATGGGCGACCTGAACGCGGGCGAGGACAACCCGGCCGTGCTCTTTCTCACCGGCGGCACGGACGACCGGTCGGCTGTCGTCTTCCGGGACTCCTTCCGCCTCCTCCATCCCGACACCGTGGAGGTCGGTACGTTCAACGCCTTCCGCCCCGACGCTGCGCGCGGTCCGAAGATCGACTACGTTCTCGTGCCCGCCGAAGCCGAAGTGATCGAGGCGGCGATCATCCGCACCCGGCGCGACGGGCGCGTGCCCTCGGACCACTTCCCGGTGTCCGCCCGAATCCGGCTTCCCTAGCCGCGGCTCGCATCGGTTCTCACACCCCGCGTCTCTGCGCCTCCGGGCGAGCCTCTGTATCATCCACTCATGCGAGTTGTCCGCTTCTTCCTCGCGGTTGTCCTGATTCTCGCTCCCTCCCACTGCCGCGCTCAGCAGCACGCCGCGCACTACGCGCACGGAGCGGTCGCGGCAGCGCACCCGGTCGCGTCGGAGGCCGGCGCCGCCATGCTGCGCGCGGGCGGGAACGCCGTGGACGCGGCGGTGGCGGCCTCGTTCGCGCTCTCGGTTGTGCGCCCGCAGTCGTGCGGCGTGGGCGGCGGCGGGTTCATGGTCATTTACCTCCCCAACGACCCCCTGCGCGGGCGCATCGTGACGGCGATCAACTACCGCGAGACCGCGCCCGCCGCGGCGACGCCGGACATGTTCCAGCGCGCGAGCCACGAGCACGCCAGCACGCGCACGGGGCTTGCGATCGCCGTGCCGGGGACGGTGGCGGGGCTGCTGCACGCGCTGGAGCGGTACGGAACGATGGAGCGTGCGGCTGTGCTCGCGCCGGCGATCGCGGCGGCGCGGGACGGGTTCATCACCGACGGGGCGCACGCCGCCGCGGCGCGCGAGGTCGCCCGGAACATGAGTGACGAGGAGAAACGGCGCAGTCCTTTCCTCTGGCGCACGCTGCTGCGCGAGGGCGCGATCCGCCCTGGCGACCGCATCGTGAACGAGCCGCAGGCGCGGCTGCTGGAGGCGATCGCGGAGCGCGGCGCGGCCGCGTTCTACGACGCGCCGGAACTACCCGATGCCGCGGCGGCGGCAGGGGGCATCATCACGCGCGATGACATGCTCGGCTATGCGCCGGTCGAGGTGTCTCCGCTGGTGTTCGAGTTCGCGGGGCGCACGTTCCTGGCGATGCCGCCGCCCTCGTCGGGCGGACTGGCAATGGCCCAGTCGCTGCTGATGCTGGAGCGAGTCGCTGGGCCGATGACCGGGCCGCGCCCTCCGGACACTGACTTCGCACACCTGCTGGTCGAGTCGTTGAAGCACGCCTTCGCGGACCGGGCCGAGTGGCTGGGCGATCCGGCATTCGTCGACGTGCCGGTGCAGCGTCTGCTCTCGCCCGAGTACCTCGACGCCAGGGCCGCGACGATCGACCGTGGGCGCACGCGTCCGGCGGAGGTCTACGGCACTCGCGAGGCGTCGGGCGAAGCCCCCCCCGCGCCGCCGCCGGACGACGCGGGCACGAGCCACCTGTGCGCGGTGGACCAGTGGGGCGGGGCGGTGGCGTGCACGGAGACGATCAACCTGTCGTTCGGCTCGCGGATCACGGTCGAGGCGTGGGGCATCTGCCTGAACAACGAGATGGACGACTTCACGTCCCGCCCGGGCGAGCCGAACGCCTTCGGGCTGCGGCAGTCGGCGCGCAACGCGCCCGCGCCGGGCAAACGACCGCTGAGCAGCATGAGCCCGACGATCGTGCTCGACGCGGAAGGGCGGGTGGAGGCTGTGGCGGGCGCGGCCGGCGGGCCGCGGATCATCACGGCCACGGCGCAGTGCCTGCTGAACGCGCTGGTGCGCGGGCTGGATGCGGCTTACGCCGTCGCCGCACCCCGGCTGCATCACCAGTGGCTGCCGGACCGGGTGCTCTACGAGACGAGCGGAGCGGCGGAGAGCGAGCGCAATGCGCTGATCGACTCGCTCGCGGCGCGCGGGCACGAGGTCGAGCGGACGGGGGGCATCGGCGTGGCGCAACTCATCGTGCGCGTGCCGACGGGCTGGGACGCAGCGTGCGATCCGCGACACGGCGGGCGACCGGCGGGACACTGACGGCGCGAGGCCGCATCACGGGCACGGCGGGTACCTGAAGAGGTCGAGGAAGCACATGACGTCGAGGGAGTTGATGGCGGTATCGCCGTTGCAGTCGGCGGCGGCGTCTCCGGCGGCGTAGAGGTTGAGGAAGCAGAAGAGGTCGCGTGTGTCGAGGACGCGGTCGTTGTTGCAATCGACGAAGCAGGGGAGGGGATCGCCGGGGACGCCCCAGAAGGTGATGGCGTGCGTCAATCGGATCGGGCAGACGCCGAGGTCGGTGAAGTAGCACCAGGCGTCGCCCGGCGCACCGCAGATGAAGGCGTCTACGTCCTGGCTCCATCCGGTGGATGAGCCGGGGCGACCGGGAATCCCGCCGGCGTCGGCCGTGCCCCAGAGGGCGAGGTGCGCACCGAAGGAGTCCACCACGCAGAAGTCGCCGTTCTCGATTCGATCGGCGAGGAAGTGGAGATTCGCGCCCGCGCCATCCTGCGGCATGGTCCAGCCGTCGGTGCCGCCAGTCCCGAGGTCAACGCTGGTGAACCACATGCCCGACTTGAGTGCGGGGAACTCGAAGACCCACCCCGCCGCGCCGGGCGGCTCATCGCACGCCGGTCGGAACGAGTCCTCGGCGGTGAGGATGCCGACATAGCACACGGCGGTCGCGCCCCACCACCACATCCAGCCCGCCCGTGTTGCGAAGGAACCCTCATAGCCGGGGTCCATGCTCATCTCACTTGCGGCGAGAGGGTTGAGGTACTGCGCTCCGAAGTACCAGCGGCTGCGGTCCGGCACTCCGCACTCCCCGCCGCCGATCGGCTCGCCCGAGCATGGATGGACCTGCAGCGCATCCCACAGGCGTTCGCAGCCGCGCGTGCCTTCGCGGGTGGCGGCGTCGGGCGCGTCGTAGTCGCGCCACTCGCCTGCGAGGCGGGCCTGGCCGTCCACGAGGACGATGGGCGCGTAGCGGGTGGGCACGATCATCTCGGGGACGGGGGAGACCTGGAGGGCGCGATCGCTCTGCCCGCTCGCAACCGTCGTCGCGCCTGCCGCCGCCGCGATGCAGGTCGCTGCGCGGAAGTTCGGTTTCACGCGTGGGGGTGACATGGTCTGGCTCCTTCGTTTCGACCGCCGCCGCCGCCCCGGGAGCCCACGAGACCGACGAACGCCGTTCTCTTCGGGTCGGCCGCGCCTGACCGGCGCACCTGCCAGTCTACTGATTGCCCCCTCACCATCAAGGGTCTTCCGCACGCCGCCGCACGCTCGCCGCCATCCGGCGGACCCGCGTTTCGCTGTGTCCGTTTGATGATCTGGCCATTTGCTACCCTCCTCCCATGCCGACCACCGTCTTCCTGAACGGCGCGTTCGTCGAGCCGGGCGAGGCCCGGGTCTCGGCGTTCGACACGGGCCTGCAGCATGCCGTCGGGCTGTTCGAGACGCTTGCCGCGGGCAACGCCGCTGGCGAGGCGTGGGGGCGCCGGTTGCCCGAGCACGTGGACCGGCTCTGCGCGTCGGCGCAGGAACTGGCCCTGAGCAACGACCTGCGGCGCGATGCGCTCATCGACGCCGTGCTGCTGACGGTGAAGCGAAGCGGGCTGCCGCGTGCCCGCGTCCGTCTCACCATCACGGCGGGGGACATGAGCGCGGCCCCCCGGCCCGCGCCGGGCACGACGCCGATCCCCCCCCACTCGCCGACCGTGATGATCCTCGCCCAGCCCGCGACGGACTACCCCGAGGCGATGTTCGAGCGCGGCGTGCGAGTCGCGATCGCGGACGCCCGGGCCAACCCGTTCAACCCCACCGAGGGGCACAAGACTCTCAACTACTGGTGGCGGCTGCGTGAGCTGCACCGGGCCTCGGCGAAGGGCGCGGCCGAGGCCCTCGTCTTCCAGATCACCAACCACCTCGCGGGGGGGTGCGTCTCCAACGCCTTCGTCGTGAAGGACGGCACGCTCCTCACGCCGTTCGCCCGAGGCGACGAGGGCGCGACGCTCCCCAGCCCGGTCCTGCCCGGCGTCACGCGGACCGCCTTGCTCGACCTGGCGACGGAGCTTGGCATCGACGCACAGCGGCGCATGATCACGATCGACGACGTGCTCGGGGCGGACGAAATCTTCCTGACGAACTCGAGCTGGGACGTGCTGCCCATCGTGGCGGTAGAGCGGGAAACCATCGCCGACGGGAAACCCGGCCCGCTGACCGCGCGATTGCGCGCCGCGATGGCGGCGGAACCGAGGCCATGAAGCGCGTTGCGTGTGTGATGAGCATGGCGTTGCATCCGCGAACTTCTTTCGCCTGTTCGTGTTTGGTTCGCCCCGGTCTTTCTTTGTTCACAATCGGTTGTATCAACGCGGTTCGGCTCGCTAGCATGGTTTGAAGAATGCAACTCGCCGCCCAGCGCGTCCGGCATCTCACATGACTTCCATTCTGTGCCACGTGGGCCAGACAACGGGCGCGCCGTCCGGCAAGAGAGGTTGAACGCACATGGCGAAGAAGAGGAAGGTCCGCCGCAGGAGAGTGATGCGCAAGGCCGTTCGGCGTGCGCGCAGGTCCGCCGCCCGCGGAACGGGCGCGCTCGCGTCGATGAGCACGGAGGCCATCGCGGCCGAGCTCGCACGCCGGCAGAACGAGGCGCCGGCCCTGCGCGACCGGGAGGCCGAACTGATGGCGGAACTCGACGACGTCCGTTCCCAACTCGCGGGGCTGGACGTGGCTCCGGCGCGGGGACGCCGGCGCGGCGGCGGACGCGGGCCGGGCCGGCCCGTGGGCGGCAGGACGGGCCGAAAGCGCCCCCGCAACGACGCGAACCTCGAAACCTACCTCGCCCGCGTGCTCAAGGGCAAGACCATGGGCGTCACCGAAGTCGCCAACGCCGTCAAGCGCGCCGGCTACAAGACCACTTCCCCCAACTTCCGCACCATCGTCAACCAGACGCTCATCAGGAGCGACAAGATCAAGAAGCTCGCACGCGGCAAGTACACCGCGGCCTGACCGCGCACCCCGAGTCAACCAGCAAAGCCAAAACAACAAGGCCCGGGGAATCGTTCCCCGGGCCTGTTCGTCGGTATGGTTCGGCGCTCCCCGTCAGGCCCGCGCCCCGAAGCGACGCGGCATCACCACGGGATCGGCTCGCGGGTCAGGCGGCTCGGACGGTCGGTGTAGAAGACCCGCCCCAGGTCCTGCATGAACATCCGTTCGTTCTCGTTGGCCATGACCGCGAGCGTGTTGTCCACATCTACCTGCCGCTGGTAAAGAGTGACGAGCTCGGGCATGGGGTTGGCCCTGATCTTGGCCGCATACCGCGACGAGGGCGTGGACGGCCCGGAAGAACAGGCCACCAAGGTCGCGGCGCACAGGCCCGCGGCGGAAACAGCGAACAGACGGCGCAGACGCATGGGAGCCTCCTTCCGGCGGGCAGTGTTCTACCGGCCCCGCCCCGGGGCGTCAAATTCGGGCACGGCCGCGAGGGCGTATTCGGCCCGATGCCGAGGGTGGATGCAGAAAGAAAGGATGGGCTTGGCCCGGGCGAGGGAGCAGACGATGAGCGAGCGGAAGCAGAGGCAGGAAAGTGCCAGAACGGCAGCGTATCGGGCCTGGGAAGCCGTGGCGGCCTGTGTTCGGCCGGTTTGACGGGCTGACGGGGCCGGGCTGCCGGGCCTGAGGGTTGCATGGATTCAGGGACAGACTTGGTCAGGAAGGAAGGGTTCGATGCGCCCGGACAGACTCACGAATGCCGCCCAGCAGGCCCTGGCCGATGCCCAGTCGGCCGCCCTCGCCGCCTCGCACCCGGAGGTCACGGCCCTGCACGTGCTGCAGGCCCTGGCGGAGGACCGCAACGGGCCGGCGGCGTCGATCATCCAGCGGGCGGGAGCGGACGCGGCGCGCCTGTCGCAACTGGCGAAAGCCGAACTCTCGCGTCTGCCGACGACGAGCAGCGGCGCGGGCACGCCCGGGCGCGAACTGATGGAGCTGCTCGCGCGTGCGGAGAAGGAGCGCACGTCGCTGGGCGACCAGTACGTGTCGAGTGAGCACCTGCTGCTCGCCCTCGCCGACCTGAACACGAAGGCGAAGGACGCGCTGGGCGCGCTCGCGCTGGACCGCCGGCGTCTCCTCGACGCGGTCAAGGCGATCCGCAAGGCGAGCGGCGTCGAGACCATCACCGACCAGGACGCGGAGAGCGGATTCGAAGCGCTCAAGAAGTACGGCATCGATCTGACCGAGAAGGCTCAGCAGGGTAAACTCGACCCCGTCATCGGGCGCGACGAGGAAATCCGCCGCTGCGTGCAGGTGCTGAGCCGCCGCACCAAGAACAACCCGGTGCTCATCGGCGAGCCGGGCGTGGGCAAGACCGCCATCGCCGAGGGCCTCGCCCTGCGCATCGTCAACGGCGACTGCCCCGAGAGCATGCGCGACAAGCGGATCATCGCGCTGGACGTGGGCGCGCTGCTGGCGGGCACCAAGTTCCGCGGCGAGTTCGAGGAGCGACTCAAGGCGGTGCTGCGCGAGGTCACGTCCAGCGACGGGCAGGTCATCCTCTTCATCGACGAACTGCACACGATCATCGGCGCGGGCGCGGCCGAGGGGGCGGTCAGCGCGGGCAACATGCTCAAGCCCGCGCTGGCGCGGGGGGAACTGCGGTGCATCGGCGCGACGACGCTCGACGAGTACCGCAAGCACGTCGAGAAGGACCCGGCGTTCGAGCGACGCTTCCAGCCGATCTACGTCGACCAGCCCAGCGTCGAGGAAACCGTCGCCATCCTGCGCGGGCTGAAGGAGCGCTACGAGGCCCACCACGGCGTGCGCATCCAGGACGGGGCGATCCTGGCCGCGGCGCAACTGAGCCATCGTTACATCGCCGACCGCTTCCTGCCGGACAAGGCGATCGACCTGATCGACGAGGCCGCCAGCCGGCTGCGCATCGAGATCGACAGCGTGCCGACCGAACTCGACGAGCTGCGCCGTCGCATCATGCAGCTCGAGATCGAGCGAGAGGCGCTGCGGCTGGAGGGGGAAGGCGGGCGGGACGCCCGCCCCACCGGCGGAACGAAGGAGCTGGAGCGCGTCGAGCGCGAACTGGCCGAGCTTCGCGAACGCAACAACGCCCTCACCGCCCAGTGGGAGGACGAGAAGAAGCAGTACGACGAGGTCAAGAGGCTCAAGTCGCGCATCGATCACAAGCGCACGGAACTCGAACAGGCCCAGCGCCGCGGCGACCTCGAGACCGCCGCCCGCATCCAGTACGGCGAACTGCGCGAACTGGCGTCGCGCCTCGAGGCCGCCGAGCGTGCGATCGACGAGCGACAGGCACGCGGCGACGCGCTGATGAAGGAGGAAGTGGACGCCGAGCAGGTCGCGGAGGTCGTCGCTCGGTGGACGGGCATCCCGGTCTCGCGCCTGGTCGAGTCCGAACGCGACAAACTGGCGCGGATGGAAGAGCACCTGCGCCGGCGCGTCGTCGGGCAGGACGACGCGCTGCGGGCGGTCTCGGACGCCGTGCGCCGCTCGCGTGCCGGCCTGGGCGACCCGGCCCGCCCGATCGGCAGCTTCCTCTTCCTCGGCCCGACCGGCGTGGGCAAGACCGAGACCTGCAAGGCGCTCGCCGAGTTCCTCTTCGACACCGAGGAGGCCCTCGTCCGCATCGACATGAGCGAGTACATGGAGAAGCACGCGGTCGCGCGCATGATCGGCGCGCCGCCCGGCTACGTCGGCTACGAGGAGGGCGGCGCGCTCACCGAGGCCGTCCGGCGCCGACCCTACTGCGTCGTGCTGATGGACGAGATCGAGAAGGCTCACCCGGACGTCTTCAACGTGCTGCTCCAGATGCTCGACGACGGGCGGCTCACCGACGGCCAAGGACGCACCGTCGACTTCCGAAACACCATCGTCGTGATGACCAGCAACCTCGGCAGCCAGAAGATCCAGGAGATGACCGAGCGCGGCGCGGAAGACTGGGAGGTCGAGGCCGCCGTGCGAGACCTCATCCGGCGCGGCCCGGGCGCGGACTTCTCCGCCGAAGGCCTCAGCCCCGACGAGATCGCCCGGCGCGGGCGCATGGACGCCCGCCTCGACGTCGGCATGCGCGAGCAGTTTTTCCGCCCCGAACTCCTCAACCGCATCGACGAGATCGTCGTCTTCCACCAGCTCAAGCGCGAGCAGATCGCCGCCATCGTGGACATCCAACTCGAACGCCTGCGGGCACGCCTGCGCGAACGCGAGATGGACCTCGAACTGACGGCCGAGGCCAAGACCCTGCTGGCCGCCGAGGGCTGGGATCCGGCCTACGGCGCGCGGCCGCTCAAGCGCACCATCCAGCAGCGCATCGAGAACGCCCTGGCCAGCCGAATCCTCGCCGGCGAGTTCGCCGCGGGCGACCGCATCCTCGCCGACGCACGCGGCAAGAGCCTGGTGTTCGAGAAGATCGGCAGCGGTGCGACCGTCAGCTGAACCCGCTCTGCATCGATCGCTCGAACGACTTCTCGCTCATTCCCGCTCCAGCAGCAGCGCGGTCAGTTCGTCCGTGACATCCAGCCCCGCGATCCCCGGCCCGGCCTCGACCACGCGGGCCAAGGCGTGGCGGTCCATCACCAGCCGCAGCTCGTCCTCGATGCCGGGGATGAGTGTGTAGAGCGGCTCGGTCCCGGCCAGTTGGCGGTGAGCGATCTCCTGCATCATCTCGCCGTAGGCCTCGTAGGCCGCTACCGCCTGCTCGTCCCCTGCGGCACGGGCGTCATCCCGTGCCCTGATCAGCACCCGCAGTTCGGCTTCCTTCTCCGACGTCCTGTGGAAGGCGACCAGCAGGTCCGTCCGACGCACGACCCCGACGCCGCCTGTGGCGTTCTCCGGACGGAGCATCAGGGTCGCCCCGGCGTGGCGGTTGACCGGCTCGCCCCCGTTGTGGCACCCCGACCCGGCAAGGGCGAGAACAGAGCAGGTAAGAGCAACCGGAACGGTTCGAAAGAGACAGTGCATGTCGGGCATCCTTTCAGTGGGCGGGCAGGCTTGCTTAGCGGTCACTAACTTATTGGGGATGTTGGGGTGCGGGTTGCAGGTCGCCGGGCAAATCGGCGTACCGACGACGCACGGCACGGAACCGAGCGTGAAGGGAGTCGCGTCCACGACTCACCCCCACTTTCACCGCCGGTTTGAATCAAGCCGAATGGCGGCGATCGAAGACATCCTCGCCCGGCTCCGCGCCGCCATGCTCGGATTCCGCCGCGATTTCGGGGTCCGCTCCCTCGCTGTCTTCCGCCCCGCGTCTCGCTTCGATCCCGACGCCGTGCTGCGCGGGTGGCTCGACCTGCGCGACGAGCCGTGCCCTGCGTCCGGCTACAACCTGAGCAGCACGGACGGACGCACCTGCCCCGAGTGCGGCGTCGCGATCGCCGCCGCGATCGTGCTCGGGCAGCACGCGGACAACGACGACGGTGGGCGATCTGGCCCTTGGGCTGCTGGCTGTGGCAGGGCGTCAGAACCCCTTGAGCCGTTCCAGGAACGCCTCGCGCTGCTTCTCGTTGAGCAGGGCGATGACGCCGAGGAACGCTTCGGCCTGCTCGGCCTCGGTCGCCCCGCGCATGGCGCGGGCGTCGTATTCGCCGATGATGGCGCGGACGCGCTTCTCCTGGTGCTCGCTCAGGCCCAGGCCGCGGAGCAGGTACTCGACGAAGAACGACTCGCTGGCCGAGAGGCGCGCGTAGGAGCGCTCGAGTTCGCGTCCGAGGGCCTCGAAGCGCTCCTGACGCATGGCCTCGCCGGCGCGGACGGTCGCGCCCTCGGCCTT
>JAANMV010000737.1_pt1 | contig 39720 bp, 30 predicted proteins | sample 7279661 | NCBI WGS metagenome assembly JAANMV01 (sample SAMN14094540, study PRJNA606508) | bioreactor metagenome | isolation source: A lab-scale SPAN reactor treating ammonium-rich wastewater day 121 | place: Ireland: Galway | collected 2017-05-16
TCCACCCCGGAAACCCTCACCCCTGACCCCTCTCCCTCAGGGAGAGGGGAATTCGCGGGCGGTCTAGAGGCGGTCGATTCTGGTTCGTCCGCTTCAGGAGGAGGTAGACAGAAAGGCGAGCGTGAGTTCAGGGATGTAAGCAACGAGATCTATCGCCAACGAGCAAGCACAGCGATGATAAAGATCGCGCGTGGCTTGCGGCAGCGCGAAACATATGCAGAGGACGTCCTGTGGGAATGTTTGCGGAGTCGCCGGCTTGACGGTTTCAAGTTCCGCCGCCAGCACGCAATTGCAGACTCGACGTTTGTTGTTGACTTCCTCTGTTACGAGGCACGCCTTGTCATCGAAGTCGACGGAGCAATTCACAAAGAGCAGGAACATCAAGATAGGGATCGCCAGCGCACGATCGAGTCACTGGGTTACACGGTAATACGCTTCAGCAACGACGACATCAAGCAACGTCTGCCCTCGATTCTTGGTCAGATCGCGGCATACTGTCACAACCTAACGTCCAAACACCGATCCACCGGGAATCCCCCTCTCCCTGAGGGAGAGGCGCTAGGGGTGAGGGTCAATCCCTCCACTCCCACCTCCGCCTCGCAACCCACAGCGCCCAATCCCCCTCTCCCTGAGGGAGAGGCGCTAGGGGTGAGGGTCAATCCCTCCACTCCCACCTCCGCCTCGCAACCCGCAGCGCCCAATCCCCCTCTCCCTGAGGGAGAGGGGCTAGGGGTGAGGGTCAATCCCTCCACTCCCGCCTCAACCTCACACTCCGCAGCACTCAATCCCCCTCTCCCTGAGGGAGAGGGGCTAGGGGTGAGGGTCAATCCCTCCACTCCCACCTCCGCCTCGCCACCCACAGCACCCAATCCTCCTCTCCCTGAGGGAGAGGGGCTAGGGAGGGTCAACCCCTCCACTCCCGCCTCCGCCTCGCAACCCGCAGCGCCCAATCCCCCTCTCCCTGAGGGAGAGGGGCTAGGGGTGAGGGTCAATCCCACCCTCCTCAGCCTCCTCGCCCACCCCACGATTCGCAGCAAGGCGGAGGTTGTTCATCGTTACGATCACGAGGTCGGCGGCGGCACGGCGATCAAGCCACTGGTCGGGCGCGGCGCTGGCCCCGGCGACGCAGCGGTGATCGTGCCATTGGAGTCGCTCACCCCCGGAGATGAGGGACTCCCGCCCCGCGCCGTCGCCCTCTCCGTCGGATTGTGCCCGCAGTACACCGCGCTTGATCCCTACGCGATGGCATGGGCCGCGGTCGATGAGGCGGTGCGTAACGCCGTCGCGGTGGGCGCCGACCCCGACACCCTCACAATCCTCGACAACTTCAGCTGGGGCAATACCCAGCTCCCCGACCGGCTCGGATCGCTGGTGCGCTGCGCGCAGGGCTGTTACGACGCGGCGCTTGCATACGGGACTCCGTTCATCAGCGGCAAGGACAGCCTGAACAACGAGTATGTGGGGCTGGACGGCGAACGGCACAGCATCCCCGGCACGCTGGTGATCTCCGCGCTGGGGATCGTGCCGGACGCCCACAAAACCGTCACCAGCGATTTCAAACAAGCCGGCGATCCTATCTTTCTGGTCGGTGAGACCGAGCCGGACGAGTTGGGCGGCAGCCTGTACGCAGAACTCACCGGTGACAGTGGGATCGTCCCGCAGCCGGTGCGCGACGCGCTCGAACGGTATCGCCTCCTGCATCGAGCCATTCGCGCGGGGTACGTCACCGCGGCGCACGATTGCAGCGAGGGCGGTCTCAGTGTCGCGCTGGCTGAGATGTGCATTGGCGGACAGATCGGCGCGGACATCACGCTGGATGACGAGGACGAAGATGCGCTGTTCTGCGAGTCACAAGGCCGGATCATCGTCGCGGTCGATCCGGCGTTCGCAGATGACTTCGCGGCGCTGTTGGGCGAACACTGCGCGCGGATCGGCACGGTCGGCGGTGGCGCGCTGGTCATCGCCGGGGAGTCGATCACGGTGGACGAGTTGGCGGCGGCGTGGGGTGGAGTCCCCCTCGCACCCCAGCCCAGTTCGGCCCTCACCCCTGCCCCGTCTCCCTCAGGGAGAGGGGAGTCTCGCACGCCAGACCCGGAGTATCTCGACATCGCGTCACAAGCGATGATTTACATCGCACGCGACCTGCGCCAGCGTCAAACACGGGCCGAGGATGTGCTGTGGGAGTGCCTGCGTGATCGTCGGCTCGGCGACTTGAAGTTCCGACGCCAACATCCGATCGCGCACACAACGGTTGTGGCGGACTTCCTTTGCTACGAGGCACAGACGATCATCGACGTGGACGGCCCTATCCACCTTGACCGCCAAGAGGCCGATAACGACCGTCAACGAGATATCGAAGCGTTGGGATATACCATTCTTCGCTTCTCGAACGAGCAGATCATCAATCAGACCCGCGACACCCTTGCTTCTATCGCGGCGTCCTGTATTCAAGCCAGAAATCACACCCCCAAACCTTCCACCAATACCGCGCCTGATTCCCCTCTCCCTGAGGGAGAGGGGTTAGGGGTGAGGGTTTCGCGGTCAGGGGTGAGGGTTTCGCGGTCAGGGGTGAGGGTCTCGCGGTCAGGGGTGAGGGCCTCGCGGTTAGGGGTGAGGGCCTCGCGGTTAGGGGTGAGGGTTTCGCGGTTAGGGGTGAGGGTTCCGCGGTTAGGGGTGAGGGTTTCGCGGTCAGGGGTGAGGGCCTCGCGGTTAGGGGTGAGGGTTTCGCCGTTAGGGGTGAGGGTCTCGCGGTCAGGGGTGAGGGTCTCGCGGTCAGGGGTGAGGGCCTCGCGGTCAGGGGTGAGGGCCTCGCGGTCAGGGGGTGAGGGGCTGTACCTCCGCCCCAAGCCCATCCTTCTCCTGCACGCCACCGGCACCAACCGCGACCGCGATGCGGCCCTCGCCTGTGAGCTGGCCGGCGGCGCGCCGGAGATCGTGACGGTCAACCAACTCGTCCGCGGCGAGCGTCATGTGCGTGACTACGCCATGCTGGTGATCCCCGGCGGCTTCAGCTACGGCGACGACCTCGGCGCGGGGGTACTGTGGGCGCTCGACCTGCGCGAACGCATCCCCGGCATGGAGGAGTTTGTGCGCGCCGGTAAGCCGGTGTTGGGCATCTGCAACGGCTTCCAGACCCTCGTCAAGTCCGGCCTGCTGCCGGGGCACGCATGGGACGGCGGCACGCGGTCGGTGACGCTGACGTACAATGCGCAGGGCCGCTTCGAGTGCCGTTGGGTGACTCTCCACGCCAACCCCGTCAGTCCGTGCCTTTTTACTGAAGGGCTTGATGAGCCGATCCACGCGCCGATTGCGCACGGTGAGGGCCGCGTGATGGTCGCGGACGAAGCGGCGCGCGAGCGTCTATGGGCGGACGGGTTGCCGGCGCTGACGTATGGCGGCGGTGCGTATCCGGACAACCCGAACGGGTCGGTCGATGCCATCGCCGGGCTGTGCAGCCCGGAAGGCACCGTGTTCGGCTTGATGCCGCACCCGGAGAACCACGTTTTCCCGTGGCAGCACCCTCAGCGCATCAACGGATACAGCGGTCTGCGCCTGTTCGAGAATGGGATTCGTCGGGCATGAAGACGGTAGAATGAGGTTGTGTCGTCAGGCGTGGAGATGCCGGCCATGATTGCAAAATCCACAGGGGCACTCAGCACACCCGATCCTGTCCCCATTAAGCTCCTTTTCACGGTTGAGGAGTTCGACGGGATTCGTGCGACCTCAGACAACCAAGAACGACTCCTTGAGCTTATCCACGGAAAGATCGTCGAGAAGATACCGAACGAGGAATACGGTGAGACTGCCGCGTGGATCGCGTCTGTTCTCATTCACCTTGCCTATTCACGCAAGCTAGGGCGCGTCGGCGTCGACGTGAACCACCGGCCGATCATCGAATATGCTCGCACAGCGGCTGATTTCGAGCGATACCCCCGAAGCGCCGGCTGTTCTGCCAGAATTCGCAATGCGTGTCATCGACCTATTCCCGCCTGTGCCTGATCCGAACGTTACAGAAGACGAGGTATGACCGACTTCAATCACAGTACCTATATCAGCCCGTACACATGGCGTTACGGGTCGGAGGCGATGCGCCGCGTGTGGTCGCTGGAGACTCAGCGCAAACTGTGGCGGCGGATTTGGCTGGCGTTGGCCGAAGCACAGCAGCAAGCCGGCCTCGTCCGCGCCGATCAGGTCGCCGATCTGCGCGCTCATGTGGACGACATCGACATCGCTCGCGCGCTGGAGATCGAGGCCGAGATCCATCACGACCTGATGGCCGAAGTGCGCACCTATGCCGAGCAGTGTCCGGTCGGCGGTGGGATCATCCATCTCGGCGCAACCAGCATGGATGTCGAGGACAACGCCGACGCCTTGCGCCTGCGCGATGCCCTCGATCTGATCGTGGCATCCGTCCGCGATCTGCTGCGCATCCTCGCCGACCGGATCGAGGCCGAAGCCGACCGCGTGTGCATGGCCTTCACACACCTCCAGCCCGCCGAGCCGACCACCGTCGGTTACAGGCTCGCCAACTACGCGCAAGACCTGCTGGCCGACTACACCGACCTTGTCCGCATCCGTGCCGGAATCCGCGGCAAGGGGTTCAAGGGTGCGGTCGGCACCGGCGCGAGCTACGCCGAGCTACTGCGCGGAACCGCCCTGACTCCAGCCGACCTCGAAGCGCGGATCATGCAAACTCTCGGCCTCGACGCGTTCACCATCGCGCATCAAACGTATCCGCGCCGGCAGGATTGGGCGGTCGTCAATGCGCTGGCCTCCGTCGCCATGACCGGCTATCGGCTCGCCTTCGATGTCCGTCTGCTCCAATCGCCGCCGTTCGGGGAATGGGCCGAGCCGTTCGGCGCCAAACAGGTTGGCTCGTCGGCCATGCCGTTCAAGCGCAACCCGATCAACGCAGAGAACGTCGACAGCCTCGCGCGGCTTGTCGCTGCCCTGCCCCGCGTCGCGTGGGACAACGCCGCCCATCATCTGCTGGAGCGCACGCTCGACGACAGCGGCAACCGGCGCTCGCTGCTGCCTGAGGCGTTCCTCGTCACCGACGAGATCCTGCGCCGGCTGAACCGGATCGTATCGAATCTGCGCATCGACGCCAGCGCCGTCGCGCACAACCTACAGCGCTACGGCACGTTCGCGGCCACCGAACGCGTGCTGATGGAAGCGGCCCGTCACGGCGGCGACCGGCAGGAACTACACGAGGTGATCCGCGAACACAGCCTCGCCGCATGGGATGCCCTGCGCGCCGGTCAGCCCAATCCGCTCCCCGATCTGCTGGCGTCCGATGATCGCATCACGCGCCACGTCGATCCAGCAGCGGTGCGCGCTCTGCTCGACGCCTCCAGCCACATCGGTGACGCGCCCGACCGCGCCCGCCGCCTCACCGCCTCCATCCGCAGCGCACTGGCATAAGAAATGAACCACAGAGATCACAGAGATCACAGAGCGTATGGGGTTGAAAGATGATCAACGATGTCAACAGGCTTAGCCATCGTGTTATCGGAGCCGCGATTGACGTTCACCGTCATCTCGGGCCGGGTTACTTGGAGTCCGTCTACGAAGAAGCGTTGGCTGTCGAACTGGCAGAACGTGCAATACCCTTCTCGCGCCAGCACATTATCACCGTGAACTACAAGGGCGCAGCAGTCGGAGAGTCACGCCTCGACTTCCTAATCGACCATCGGCTTATCGTCGAACTCAAGGCTGTTGACGACTTTCATCCGATACACACCGCACAAGTCATCTCGTATCTACGGGCGACGCGATTGACGCTCGGCTTGCTGATCAATTTCAACGTAACCACCCTGAAAACCGGAATTCGTCGTGTCATCCTTGGCTAATCCTCTCTGCGTTTCTTTGTGTCCTCTGTGTCCTCTGTGGTTCATCTTTTTCTTGTGCATCTCGAAAGGCTGATATGCTCACGACCGACCAATTGATCGACGCGATTCCAGATGCGCTGGACGGCGTGGATGTCCCCGGATGGGGTGCGCGTATCCGCGGCAAGGTACGCGATATTTACACCCACGGCGACGTCCGCGCGCTCATCACCACCGACCGGATCAGCGCGTTCGACCGCGTGCTGGGGCTGATTCCGTACAAGGGTCAGGTGCTCAATCAACTTAGTCTGTGGGGGTTCAACCAAACACGCGACATCGTCCCCAACCACGTCGTCGCCGCGCCTGATCCGAACGTGATGATTGCCCGCGAGGCCCGTGCGCTTCCGGTCGAAGTCGTCGTGCGCGGGTATTTGACCGGTGTGACGTCGACCAGCCTGTGGACGCTGTACCAAGCTGGCGAGCGCAGGCCCTACGGCCTCTCCCTCCCCGACGGCATGCGGAAGAACGACCCGCTTCCATCGCCGGTTATCACGCCGACGACAAAAGCGGCCGACGGCGGGCATGACCGTCCGCTGACCCGTGCAGACATCGTGGGCGACATCTTGCCAGAGTCGGTGTGGGGTGAGGTTGAGCACGCGGCGCTGGCGTTGTTCGAACGCGGCCAGCAGATCGCCCGGCGCGGCGGCCTGATTCTGGTCGATACCAAGTACGAGTTCGGCCTGATCGACGGTCAACTTACCGTGATTGACGAGGTTCACACCCCTGACTCGTCACGTTACTGGACGGCCGAGTCAGTCGAGTCGGGCCGTGAGCCGGAGCATCTCGACAAGGAATTCTTGCGCAAGTGGTTCGCGGCGCAGGGCTATCGGGGCGATGGCACACAGCCGCCCATGCCAGCGGAGTTCGTCGCGCAGGTCGCGGCGCGCTACATCGACGCCTACGAACGACTCACCGGTTCGGTGTTTGAACCCGCGCCCACGCCTGCCGCCCCGCGTATCTCGGCCGCGCTGACGCGCTGGCTCAACCCGGCGGGATGACAGCGGAGGGTGCGACCAATCGGCGCGCGCATGATACAATGGGCACACCTCGGCGTCTTCCGACCATGCACTCCATCCCATCCACCCCGTCCGGCTTGACCCTATAAGGCACTCAAACCGCATGACTGAATCGTTTTCGATGAGCCTCGACGACAGCACGCCGTTCGACGATCATCCGCACGAAGAATGCGGCATCTTCGGGGCCTACGTGCCGGGTCGTGAAGCCGCCCGCCTCGCCTTCTTCGCGCTGTACGCACTCCAGCACCGCGGGCAGGAATCGGCCGGCATCGCCACCAGCGACGGGATCGCCGCCTACTCGCATAAAGGCATGGGGCTGGTCAATCAGGTTTTCAACGAGGACAACCTGCGCCCACTGCACGGTCATCTGGCGATTGCCCACAACCGCTACAGCACCACCGGATCGTCGCACATGCGCAACGCCTCGCCGTATTTGATCGAGTCGGCGTATGGGCCGCTGGGCGTGGCGCACAACGGCAACCTGACCAACACCGCCGCCCTGCGCGAGCGTCTGCTGCATCGCGGCGCCGGCCTGAACAGCACGACGGACAGCGAGGTCGTCACGCTGATGCTGGCCGCCCCGCCGCAGGTGTGGACAGGCGTCGACCCCGATGTGTCGAGCGAACAGCTCGATCTGTGGCAGCAGCGCATCCGCGCGTTCATGCAGTTGGCCGACGGTGCATACTCGCTGACGATCCTCACCCGCGATGCGGTGTACGGCGTGCGTGATCCGCATGGATTGCGCCCCTTGTGCCTCGGCGAGATGTCCGACGGCGGCCACGTGCTCGCCAGCGAAACGACCGCGCTGCACACCATCGGCGCAGCGTTCGTGCGCGAGGTTCAGCCGGGCGAGATCGTCAAGCTGGACGCCTCCGGCCTCACCTCGGTGACGGGATGCGCCCCACGGCAGCGCGCGTTGTGCAGCTTCGAGTACGTGTACTTCGCCCGCCCCGATTCACGCCTCGAAGGGCAGATCGTCCACGGCGTGCGTCAGCGGTTGGGCCGGCAGCTCGCCATCGAACAGCCCGCCGACGCCGACATCGTGATCGGCGTGCCGGACAGCGCGGTGCCAGCGGCCATTGGCTACGCCGCGCAGATCGGGCTGCCCTATACCGAGGGATTGACCAAGAACCGCTACATCGGCCGGACGTTCATCCAACCCGACCAGCAGCTCCGGCGCGATACGGTGCGCCTCAAGTACACGCCGCTGGTGGACAACCTCGCCGGCAAGCGGGTGGTGCTGGTCGATGACTCGATTGTGCGCGGCACGACCTCCGGCCCGTTGGTCGCGCTGATCCGCGATGGCGGCGCTTCCGAGGTGCATGTGCGCGTCTCGTCGCCGCCGGTGCGCCACCCGTGCTTCATGGGCGTCGACATGGCGACCAAGAGCCAGCTCATCGCGCATCGGTTTGACGAACGGCGCATCTGCGCGGAAATCGGCGCGGACAGCCTCGGTTATCTCTCGCTGGAAGGGATGCTGGACGCCATCAACGAAGGCGCGGATCAGCCCAGCGGCCACTGCGCGGCGTGTTTCAGCGGGCGCTATCCGATCACCATTCCGGCGTGGTTGTTCGATGAAGACCGCACGCCGCAAACCGCCTACGGCCAAGGCATCTGGGCGGAGTAGTCAATGCGTTACAGGACGAACGGACGATGCGCATGACGGCTGTCGTCATTCTGGCGGCGCTCATCCTTACAACGCTCGGCATCATTCCCGCCGTGGAGTGGCAGAACGTCGACTGTGGGATCGCGGATACGCTCGCTTATCCAGTGGACATGGAACGCTATCAACTCGTGCAGGGATTCAGCGTGCCCAGCCCGCGCCATCAGGGCCGTTATCACACCGGCGAGGACTACGCGATCCCCGGCGGCGCGTCGTTGGGCGAGCCGGTGCGCGCGATCGGCCGCGGCGTGGTGACGTACAGCTATACGCTCGGTTGGGGACGCGATGCCGGCGTGGTGATCGTACGCCACACCCTGCCGGACGGCGTGCACATCCTCAGTCAGTACGGGCATATCACAGCGTCCGACGACGTCCCGTTTCCGCTGATCGGCGCGTGTGTCGAGCAGGGCGATGCGCTGGGCGTGATCGCTGACGTGCGCCCCGCCCCGCATGTGCATCTTGAGATCAAGCTCGCTCTGCCGGACGCACCCGGCCCCGGCTATTCGTGGACGCTGCCCGAAAACGACGAGCCGCAGTGGCGTATGCCCTCGCGTCTCATCGAGGCGTATTCCAACTGAGCTGGAAGTGCTGAGTGATGAGGGACTGCCATGAGCGCTGAAGGCGGCAAACGCCTCTCGGACGCTCGGCACGGACTCGTATTGCCGCGCCCCTATTTCACTGTCATTCCACATGGATTGACTCGCCACGTCGGAGAGGCACGCCGAGGGATGAGGTCTACGTCCTCTTTGGAATGCCCAAGCGGCGGTGTTCGACCAGAATACAGCGATCCATCACCAGTGGGATACCGGTTTCGGCAGCGATCCGGTCGGCCTCAGGATGCGTGACGGTGAACTGGCCCCACACCGCGCCGGCATCGACCCGCACGGCGTCGCGCACGATGTTCGGCAGGAACTCTGCGCGCCGGAACACGTCCACGATGTCAATCGGCTCCGGCACGCTGGCGAGGTCGGGATAGCAGCGTTCGCCGTCAATCTCGGTGAGTGTCGGGTTGACCGGATACACGACATAGCCCGCATCGCGCAGGTAACGGCCAATGCGATAGCTGTCGCGCGCCGGGTCGTCGGAATGGCCGACGACGGCGATCACACGCGCGTTTTCGAGCAGGTCACGCAGCCGGGAGTCGTCCACAGAGCCGGGCCTATGCGAGTTTCGCCAGATCGCTCAGGCTCTCAATCGACGTGATCTGCAAGCCCTCCGGGAAATTGACCGCCGGCGTCCCGACGGTGGCGATATTGAGGCCGGACAGATCAAACCCCTCGTTGGCGAGCGCGGCGAGCGCCTCGGCGCCGGTGCCGGCGGAAAACGGCGGCAGGATCAGCGTGCCGTCCGGATGCGCCTTGATCCAGCTCACCATGGCCCGCGCCGCCGGGCTGAGCACGACGTTAGGCGCTAACTGGCCGCCGGGGAGCGCGCCCGGCCCGCGCAGCGCAGCGTCGGAATCCGGGTTGAACACGCCGCTGACTCCACCGCCGCCGGTGGCCTGCGAGGTCTTGACGATGTCGGACGCCAACGCCTGCGGATCGCCCGCCCCGGCGACCAGAATGGACGAGTCAGGCGCGCCGGAAACGCCCGCGCCCGTGTCGTCGAACTCGGTGAACCACGGCGGACGCTGCACCGGGCCATCCGGCCCGCCAAAAAAGTCAGGCAAGCCGGTTTGACTGTTGAGCATTTCCTCAAGCGGATTGAAGAACCGGCCGCGCCCCATCCGACCGCCAATGTTTCCGGAAACCGGGGATTGGCCCATCTCGATCGTGCCCTCCGGCGGCACGCCGGTGGCGCCGGACGTGCCCATGCCGCTGCCCATCCACGCGCCGAACCGTTCAAAGAACCGGGCGCCGAACCCACCAAATCCCGTGCCGCCGCCAATACCAACCGTCCCAAGCGCAATGCTCGGAATCGTCGACAAGTCCAGATCACCCTCGAAGCCGTTCGAGATCATCTGGTCGGCGTCTTGGATCATCTCAATAGCGCGCAGCAGCGCCCACGCCGTATCACCCACGGCGTTATGCAGCTTGCGCAGCGCCGGAATCAGCAAACTCTCAAGCTCGAAACGGTACTCGTCGGCGCCTTCGCCGATCCATGCGCCTTCATCCATCAACCGCACGCAGCGCATGGAGCGTTGAAGCATATCCTCCACCTGCTGCGCGTGATCGCGAAAACGGCGCGCCGCTTGTTCGATATCGTCGTAGTGATAACGGATGTGGTCGTTCATGGTAGGGTCGTATCCTCTCTGGCCCAAGATCATTATACACAGTTTGTTGACACGCGCTTTGTCACGATACAATGACGCACATCCGTTCGGTTTTCTAAGGAACGCAGTGATAAGCGCACGCCCCTCGCTCACAGCGGTGAAATGGCCGGCGGTTGGTTCGCATCCGCGTATGAGGAACGGCGGTTGAGCGTCAGCAAGATGCACGATCACGAACTCGACATCGACACCGGTCTCGTGCGGCGTCTGCTGGCGGATCAGTGCCCGCAGTGGGCGCATCTGCCGCTGGCGCGGGTCGCGTCGTCCGGTACCGACAACGTCTTGTTCCGGCTCGACGACTCCATGGCCGTGCGCCTGCCGCGCATCGACTGGGCGGCGCGCATGGTCGAGAAAGAACACCGTTATCTCGCCAAGCTGGCGCCGCATCTTCCGCTGCCGATCCCGACACCGTTGGCGAAAGGCCGCCCCGCGCACGGCTACCCGTGGCAGTGGACGGTCGTGCCGTGGCTTGACGGCGCGAACGCATTCGACTCGCCCGTGACCGACCTCACGCAAGCCGCCGCCGACCTTGCCCGTTTCGTGCGCGCGCTGCGCCAGATCGACGCCAGCGATGGCCCCGGCTTTGGCGTGCACAACGCCGGGCGCGGCGAGCCGCTGCGCAACCGTGACGCCGCCGTCCGCGCGGCGCTCAAGCAGCTTGACGGCATGATCGACACCCGCGCCGCCCAAGCCGCATGGGAGGAGTCGCTCTCTGCGCCAGCGTGGGACGGGCCGCCGGTGTGGATTCACGGCGATCTGCTGCCGGGCAACGTGCTCGTGCAGCACGGGCGCATCTCGGCGATCATCGACTTCGGCTGTCTCGGAACCGGCGACCCGGCTTACGATCTGATCCCGGCGTGGAGCGGGTTCGATCCGCCGGCGCGAGCCGCGTTCAAAGCCGCCGTGATAACCGATGACGCGACATGGCGGCGCGGGCGCGGCGCAGCGTTATCGGTCGCGCTGATCGCCCTGCCGTACTACAAAGACACCAATCCTATGCTGGCCGGTACGGCACGCCGCATTATCGGTCGGGTGCTGGCCGCATTCGACGGCCGTATGACGCTGTGACCCGGCCGCGCTTGGCTCGCCGCCGGATGCTATACTTGACGAACGTTACGCAAGATGGGATAGCCTCAACCGATGATCCGAACAACCGCGCTTTTCGTCGTGATCGGCTTTGCGCTGATCGGGTGTCGCGAATCGGCGCAGCCACCCACCGCCACACCGGAAGGCACGCCGCAGATCGACATCACCGTGGATACCGAGTCGACGCGGGTCGGCGATACCGTGCTGATCGTGACGGTGACGGACACCGCCGGCGCGCCGGTCGATGCGCAGGAAATCCGCGTGCGCGCCGACATGACCCACGCCGGAATGATGCCCGTGCTCGGACAAACGGACAGCGGCGAGGACGGCCGCTACCGCGTCCCGCTTCAGTGGTCGATGGGCGGCAGTTGGACGGTGACCGTCACCGTCGTGCTGCCTAACGGAGTGACCGCCGAGGATACATTCGACTTCGAGATCGAAAGCTGAGCGATGACTGCCGCGCCTGCCCGCCCCGCCCGTGATGTCCTGACCCTACCATTGATCGGCCGGATGCTCAAGCATCGCAGCGGGCGCGTGCTGCTGCAAATTCCGTTTCTGCTGCTGGCCGTGCTGCTGATCTACGACGGATTCACCGGGCCGCAGCGGGCCGCCGAGAACCTCGCCACCGTCGTGCCGTGGGTGCATTTTCGCGGCGTGGTCGTGATCGCGCTGCTGCTGTTCGGCAACCTGATCTGCATGAGCTGTCCGTTCACACTGACGCGGTCGCTGGGCCGCCGGTTCGCGTCGCCCAAGCGCCGGTTTCCGCGTGTGCTGCGCAGTAAGTGGATCGCCATCGCTACGCTGATCGTGCTGTTCATCGCCTATGAGTGGCTCAACCTGTGGGCATCTCCGTGGCTGACGGCGTGGCTGATCGTCGGCTACTTCGCCGCATCATTCATCCTTGAGCTGCTGTTCGCCGAGTCGGCGTTCTGCAAGTACGTTTGCCCGCTCGGATCATTCAACTTCGCCTACAGCAGCGGCGCGCCGTTGATGATCGAGGCCAAAGACCCGGAGCTTTGCAAGGTGTGCGTGGGCAAGGAATGCGTCAACGGGAGCTTTGCGCTGACGCCCCTGATCCGTGTCGACACGATCCCGGTTGCGGGGCGTCCGGAAGGACGGCAGGTGCAGGTCACCCATGATCGCGCGGGCGTGCTGGGCTGTGGCACCGAGCTGTTCGTCCCGCAGATTCGCTCGAACCTCGACTGTACGTTGTGCCTCGACTGCGCGCGCGCCTGCCCGCACGACAACGTCGCCCTTGCCGCGCGCCGCCCGTTTCGCCAGTGGTTTGACCCCGCCGCGTGGCCGAAACGGTGGGACGTGATCCTCTTGATCGTCGTCCTCGCCAGCGCAGGGATCGTCAACGCGTTCGGCATGATCCCGCCGGTGTACGAGGTCATCGGCCGCCTCGCCAGCGCCTTCGGACAGGTTGAGAACGGCGTCGTCACGCCATGGGGTGAAGCGATCGCGCTGCTGCTGCTGTTCGGCGTGCTGGCGGTGGTGCTGCCGGCGCTGCTGGTGAAAGGCGCAGCCCGCCTCAGCCGCACGCTCGCGCCGACCAAGTTCACCTACACCGATCGTGACGTGGCCGCCGCGTTCACGCCGGCGTTCGTGCCGTTGGGGCTGGCGGTCTGGATCGCACACTACGGATTCCATTTCCTTATCGGCCTGTTCACCATCGTGCCAGCCGTGCAGACGTTCCTGCTCGACCACGGGATCACCGCGTTGGGCGAGCCGAACTGGTCGCTCAGCGGACTCACCGACACGGGCGTGATCGGCGTCGTTCAGGTCGTGGTGATGGTTGGCGGGATGGCGCTCAGCCTGCTGGTGGCCGAACGTTCGGCATTCCGGCTGTATAAGCGTAAGGCGATGCCCGGCCTGCTGCCGTTCGCGCTGCTGCTGTTGGCGATGATGCTGTTGGCGCTGCTCACCTTCAGCCAGCCGATGGAGATGCGCGGCACGGTCTTCTTCGATTAGGCCGCTGTTCGTGAGGCGTGTCAGGATACTGCCTGCACACGGGGTTCGCATCGCATCCCTCGCGCCGGCCCGAAGTCGGTCAAGTCGGCGCGGGCGCCAACACCCTGATCGATCCGTTACGATTAGCCGTGAGTCTGCGCTACACTGTGCGGTTGAGTTTTTCCGCGCTCGTGAGGAATGTGACGAATGCGAAGCATGATTATCGACACCGACACCGCCAGCGACGATGCCGTTGCCCTGCTGATGGCGCTGCGTCACCCGGACATCGACGTCAAGGCGATCACCATCGTGGCCGGTAACGTGCCGTTGAAACAGGCCAGCATCAACGCGCGCTACACGGTCGAGCTGTGCGGCAAGGAGACGCCAGTATACGAAGGCGTGTCGAAACCGCTGATCCGCGAATACTACGACGCGCAGTTCTTCCACGGGCCGGACGGCATGGGCGGCATGTTCTATCCCGCGCCGAAGCGCCCCGCGCAGCCCGGCCATGCCGTCGATGCGCTGGTCGAGACGATCAAAGCCAACCCCGGCATTATCCTCGTCACGCTCGGCCCATTGACCAACGTCGCGCTGGCGGTCGCGCGCGCGCCGGAGATCGTCGCCAACGTCAGCCGCTGCGTGGTGATGGGCGGCGCGGCCAATGTAGTCGGGAACATCACCCCCGCCGCCGAGTACAACATCTGGTGCGACCCGGAAGCGGCGCGCGCCATCTTTCGCAGCGGGCTGCCGGTCGAGATGGTCGGCTGGGAGCTGTGCCGCGGCGACGCCAATCTATTCGACGCCGACATCGACTACTGCAAGCATCAGCTCGATACCGTGTACTCCCACTTCGCCATCGACTGCAACATCAGCGCGCTGCAAACGAATCGCGAATGGCTGGGCGATCCGGGGATCGGCCTGCCCGACCCGGTCGCGATGGCGGTCGCCATCGACCCGGCGATCTGCACACGCGCAAGCAAGCACTACGTCGAAGTGGAATGCGACGGCGAATACACGCGCGGGATGACGGTCGTCGATGCGTTGGACGTCACCAAGCACACGACCGGAAACGTGGCGATGTGGTCGCCGCACCGCGCTAAAGGCGATCCGCATATCACCGTCTGCTGGGAGATCGACATCCCGCGTTGGAAAGACCTGCTGTTCGATTTGCTGCGTTAATCACCTCAAGGACAATCGCTCGACATGGTAGACATCGTCAGCATCGGATCGGTGTTCATCGATGACATCGTGTATCCGGACGGCCGCACTCAGATGGGGGTGCTCGGCGGCGGGCCGATCCACGCCGCGTGCGGCATGGTGATTTGGGACGAGCGCCCGGGGTTGTGCGTCACGATCGGCGCGGACACCGTCGATGCGATCCTGCCGCGCCTCTCCACCCACTGCGATACCGAAGGCATCGTGGTGGTCGATCTGCCGCAAATCCGCGCATGGCAGGTGTTCGAACACGACGGCACGCGCCATGAAATCCTGCGCGTCAAAGAGATCGAGCCATATATGACCGGCCCCGCGCCAGAGCAGCTGCCCGCGGCGTGGGGCGAGGATCCGACGCTCTACATGGTGCTCGCCGGCGGCGACTTCCTGCGCTGGCACATGACATACCCGCACACTGACATCATCTGGGAGCCGAACCAGTACTACATCACCGAGACGCGCGAACACGACATGCTCGATCTGCTGCCGATGGTCGACGTGATCTCACCGAATCTGTCCGAAGCGCGCGCCATGTTCGGGCCGCTAAGCCCGGACGCCATCGTCCACAAGATGTTGAGCGCGGGGGCGCGGGTTGTCGTCTTGCGCATGGGCGCGGACGGGTCGCTGGTCGCCACACGCGGCACCCCGCGGCCGATCTACGTCCCCGCCGTGCCGGTTGCGCACATTGTCGACGTGACCGGCGCGGGCAACGTCTATAACGGCGCGTTCACTGTCGCATGGCGGCGCACCGGTGACGCGCTCATCGCGGCGCGTTGGGGCGCGGTCGCAGCGTCGTTCTCGCTGGAATCGGAAGGATTGGTCAATCTCGACCGTCCCGACCTGATCGCCGAACGCGACCGGCGGCTGGCGTGGCTCGAAAGCCAGTGACGCGCACGCCGTATGGCCGGGCGCACAATCGGGCCGGTGGCCGCCTTCGCGCGGTGAACGCCGGGCAGGCGTGCGATTCGGCCCCGAGGGCTGCGCTATAATGCCGCCGGAGCAACCTGCGCCGGAGACATGCCGATGACTACGCCGCTGGTCGGAATTGTGATGGGCAGCGACAGCGACTGGCCGACCCTGCAAGCCGCTGCTGACGTGTGTCGTGAGTTCGGCGTGCCGTATGAGACGCGCGTCGTCTCGGCGCACCGCACGCCGGCGGACATGGCCGAGTACGGTCAATCCGCCCACATGCGCGGCCTGAAAGTGATTGTCGCCGGGGCGGGCGGCGCGGCGCACCTGCCGGGGATGCTGGCGGCCTATTCACCGCTGCCGGTGATCGGCGTGCCGGTGCAGAGCAAGGCGCTCAACGGCCTCGACTCGCTGCTGTCGATCGTCCAGATGCCGTCCGGCGTGCCGGTCGCCACAGTCGCGATTGGTGCAGGGCGCAACGCTGGGCTGCTCGCCGTGCAGATCATCGCCGCGTCCGACCCGCCGCTGATGCAGCAGATGATCGCGTATAAGGCGGCGCTGGCCGAACAGAGCCGCGCCAAGCGCCTGCCGGACGAGTGACCCGCGCATGGACTTGAGCGACACGCAGCCCAACCCGCGCCATGACGATACGCAGCCCACGTCACCTATCGGCGCGCGCCGGCCCAACACGCTGCTGATCCTCGCGGCGCTGGCGAGCGCGGCGCTGGCGATTGTCGGCGGCATCGCGCTGATCTCGACGCTGACTCAACGCCCGGCCCCGCCGCCGCTGGTGCATCTCACGCTGATCGTGGACGGGCTGGCGGAGGAAGTCACCACCGATGCGCGCACCGTGCGCGAGCTGCTCGAACGCGAAGGCATCACGCTCACCGGCAGCCTCGCCGTCGATCCCAGCCCGGATACGCGCTTACAGGCCAGCATGACCGTGTTGGTTGACGATCAGCGGCCGGTGACGCTCACCGTGGACGGCGCGACCAGCGTGTTCCGCACCGTGATCGAAAACCCATCCGACATCCTGCGCGCGGCCGGCGTCACCATCGACCAAGACGACGAGGTCATCGTCAACGGCGCGCCTGTCCAACCGGATCAACTGCGCCGCTACCCGCTGCCCGCCAACCGCATCTCGATTCGCCACGCCCTGACCGTCTCGCTCATCGACGGCGACCTGCCAGCCGAGTCGCTCATCACGACGGCCGACACCGTCGGCGACGCGCTGGCCGAGGCGGACGTGACGCTGTATCTGGGCGATTCGATCGAGCCGCCTGTCGAATCCGCGCTGGAGCAGGACATGCAGATCGTCATCGACCGGTCGCTGCCCGTCACCGTGGAACTGGACGGCAGCACGACCGTCACCCGCACACAGGCCGAACGCGTCGGCGCGCTGTTGGATGAGTTGAACATCACGCTCAACGGGTTCGATTACGCCGTTCCGCCGGTCAACGCCCGCCTGCGTGCCGGCATGACTGTGCGCATCGTCCGCGTGACCGAGGAGGTCATCGTCGAACCGATTGAGGTGCCATACGAGCGCGTCACGCTGGCGAACGCCGAGATGGAGCTGGATACCACGGCGATCACGACCGCGGGCGTCGCCGGCCGTGACGAGCGCCGCATCCGCATCCGTTACGAGAACGGCGTGGAGGTGCGGCGGTTCGATGAGGGTGTGGTGCGCGTGCAAGATCCGGTCAACGAGGTGTTGAGCTACGGCACGCGCCTCGTCTACCGCACGGTCGATACGCCGGACGGCCCGCGCGAGTACTGGCGCAAACTGCGCATGTACGCCACCAGCTATCACCCTGCGGCGCTCGGCGGCGACGACGTCACGGCCACCGGCGCGCGGCTGACTAAAGGCATCGTGGCGATCAATCCGCGCATCGTGCCATACGGGACGGTCTTGTATGTCGAGGGATATGGTGAGGGCCTCGCCGCCGACACCGGCGGCCCGCGCAGCACGCCATACTGGATCGACCTCGGCTACGACGACGACAATTACCGGCGCTGGTCGCGGTATGTCGACGTGTATCTGCTCGCCCCGCCGCCGGAAAACATCCCGCTGCTGCTGCCGTAGAACGCGTTGCCACCGCGTCGCTGCAAGACGGCGGCGAGATCGCGAAACCTTATTTCCCGCCGGCGTCCGGCACGAAGATTTCAAGGGCGCGTTCTTCAAGCTGAAGCGAGAGGTCAGCGAGTTCACCGGACGAAAGCTGAAGCGTCAGCCGCTGAAGCTCGCCCGACGCCACCAGCACGCCAATCAGCACGAGGAAGATACCGCTGATACGCTTGATCGTCTTCATGCGGCGGTTGAGCCGGCGCATTATTCCCTGCGCGCGGTCGAGCGCCAGCGCCGACAGGATGAACGGGATGCCGAGGCCGAGGCTGTAGGCGGTCAACTGAAGCGACGCGAGGCCGACGTTGCCCGTCTGCGCAGACAGCGTGAGGATCGAGCCGTACACGGTGCCGATGCACGGCGACCAGCCGGCCGAAAACACAATGCCCATGAGCATCGAACTGAGCAGGCCGCGGCCATCTTGATCCATCTGGCCGCGCGTGTCTTGATACAGCCCCATCTCGATGCGGGTTGTCGTGTTGACAATGAACTGGCGCGGGTTGGCAAACGCGCCGCTGGCGAACAGGGCCAGCCCGAACACCGCGGCCGAGAGCAGGGCCAGCGCATCCGGCCACACGGGCGCGCCGGTATACGCCGGTTCCCACACCGTCAGGCGGCCTGCGACCCCCCACACCAGCGCGATGACTCCGGCGATCAGCACACCGGCCACGATCAGCGCATGGGTGGAGCTTGCCTCGGCGCGGCGCGCGCGGTCGAACAGCGCCGGCAAAAATCCGCCGAAATGCAGGCCGAAGAACACGATCAGCAAACCGCCGAGCCGCCCGATGATCCCCGTCACGCTCGACACATTCTGCCCGCCGATCTCACGAATCAGCGCGGTCGTGATGACGCCCAGCAGCACAAAGACGATGGTGAACCCGAACACGAACGCCAGCCCGTGCAGGCCGAGCGCGAACCGTTCACCGAACGAGCGCGTCGCGACAGCGGTTCCACCGGGGCCGGCCTGCACCGCCGTGACCTCGGCGTTCTGGAGCGCACGACCGCCCAGATAACTGATATAGGCCGGCACAAGCGGCAGCACACACGGCGAGATGAACGAGATCAGGCCGAATACGAAGGCGATAGGGAGGGTAACTTCAAGCATTGGATTTCGGATCTCACTTTGCGCACGCAGCGTTGACGCGCCCAACCTCGCCTATTTTACTTCACCCGCCCCACTTTATGAACAGGATAACTGGCAGCTAGCATCGGCTAGCATCCCTAAATGCACCATGCCCAAACATGCGGTATCATGGTACCTAATGTTATCGCTGCACGGTGTTGATCGCCGTGTGTGGTTAAGGGCGGACTTATGGCGACCAAAGGGCGCATCCTGATCGTCGATGACGACACCGACATTCAGTTCATGCTTAAGTTCTACTTCACCGGCGTCGGTTACGAAGTCGAGACCGCCGACCACGGCCGTGACGCGATCGCGCTGGCCCGCCGCCAGCCGCATTCGCTCATCATCCTCGACATCATGCTGCCGGATATGGATGGCTTCGAGGTATGCCGCGAACTGCGCACCAACAACCGCACCAAGTACATCCCGATCATCTTCCTCACCCAGCGCGACGAGCGCAGCGACCGGCTGAACGGCCTCGAACTGGGCGCGGACGACTACGTCACCAAACCGTTCGACGTAGATGAGCTGGGCCTGCGCGTAGGAAATGCGATCCAGAGCGCCAACCAGATCGGCGAGATCGACCCGCGCAGCAAGCTGCCGACTGGCCGGCTGATCGAGGACTACCTGCGCGGCCTGATGCGCCAAGCCCGCCCGTGGACGTACATCGACGGGAAGATCAACAACTTCGACACATTCGCCGACGTTTACAGCTTCGTCGCCGCCGACGAGTTGATCCGCTTCACCGCGATGCTGTTGGCCGAGATCATCGAGCAGTTCGGCACGCCCGACGATTTCATCGGGCATCCGGGGCGCGACAACTTCGTCGTCGTCACGCATGCTGCCGATGCGAAGCGCTTGCAGGAGGAGATCGAGAACCGCTTCGCCAGCGGGGTCAAGCAGCACTATTCGTTCATCGACCGCGAGCGCGGCTATGTGCTGGTGCCGGACTCCAGCGGCGACCGCCGGGTCGAACTCATGTCCATGGCGATTGGGACGGTGAGCACCACTACGCACCGGTTCTCGGACATCCGCGAGATCACCGAACTCGCCGCCGAAGACCGCCGCCGCCGCGCCGCCGGGATCATCGAGAACGAGAGCACACGTTTCCGCAGCACATGGTAGGCCCATTCCCTAATCGCAAATCCGGCGTTTTTTGCGTTACACTGGAGGTTGTTGTAACACCGGTTTAACACCACACTACGGAACGCTATGAACGTCGCGTTGATATTGCTGTTGGGAGGAGGAGTCGTCACGCTGTGGCTGTACCTTTTCACGCGTCAGCGCAGCGCCGCCAAAACCGCCTCCACCGTCAAGATCACCGAACCCCTCCCCGGCGAGCGTCCCGGTGAAGGTCTGCTGGTCGTGCGCGGCCTCGGTCAGGTCGTACACGCCAACCCGACGTTGAAGAACTGGCTCGGCCTTAATGACGACGTCCCCGACCTCGAACAGATCACCCGGCTGATTCAGCCGCCCGACAACTTCCTCGGACTGCTCGGCTCACAGCGCGAAGCGGCGTTTCGCATCGGCGACCGCTGGATGGAAGCTGTTGTCTACGATGTCCCGCACGAGAGCGACCGCCGGTGCATGATCGTCGTGCGTCAGGTGGGCGCGAAAGACACCGACCAGACCATCCCGTCCACGTCGGCCGGGCTTGATTTCTCGCGCGCGTTCCGCGTCTTGAATCAGGCCTCGGAGCTGGTCGACATCACCGCCGGCGTCGAGCCGACCCTGCAAGCCATCCTCACCGTGCTGCACCCGGTCATCCACTTCGACGGCGGCGAGATCAACCTGTTCACCGAAGACAACGCCGCGCTCACCCCGCAGGCGTGGTTCGGTGACGCGCGCTACATCCTCGCGCTGTACGAACGCGGCGGCCAGTATCCGCTGGACGGCGGCCTGCCGGGTTGGATTCTTGAGAACCGCAAGGCGCTGGTGCTCAACAGCCCGGCCGACATCGAGGCGCTGCGCCCGATCGTCTCGCCGTTCCCGTATGCCAGCGTGGTCGGCATCCCGCTTGAGTTGGGCGCGCAGGTGCTCGGCACGCTGCAGTTGTACAACGACCGCCCCGGCGCGTATTCGCAGCAGGACGCCACGCTGCTGCTGGCCCTCAACGACGCGCTGACGAGCACGATCAGCGAAGCCCAGCAGTATGCGCAGCAGGTGCGCCGGGTCGAAGACCTCGTCAGCTTGCAAGCGCTGGTCGAGCAGGTCTCCGGGCGCGGCGAATCGCGGCCGGAAGCGGTCTACGGCGCGCTGGCGAAACGCGTGGCCGAACTCAGCAGTGCGCAGATGTGCGGCGTGCTGCTCTATGACGAAACCCGCGGCGGCCTGACGGCGGCCCTGCCCTTCCACGGTATCCCCGACGCGCTGGCGCGGTCGCTGTTCGTGGCCCTGCCCACGGGAAGCGCCGCCCGTGACATCTTCGAACGACAGCCGTACTGGCTGGCCGGTGATCTGCGCGACGAGCCGCTGGCCGCCGAAATGGGCCTCGTGACCGTGATGAGCACGATCGGGATTCGCAATACGCTGTGGGTTCCGCTGCAAATCAGCCGCGACCGAATCGGTATGCTGGCGGTGTTCAACAAGCTGCGCGGCGGCGAGTTCACGATCCGCGATGTCGCCAACCTGCGCGCCATCGCGTCACAAGCAACGGTCGTGGTCGAAAGCACCCGCTTGCTCAGCCGTGAACAGCGCCTCGACGCTGAACTTGAGGGCCTTCAGCAGATGACGCTGGCGATCGGGTCGCTGGCCGCCGAGACCGATTTCTACCGCGCGCTGTCGGATCGCATCAGCACGTTGATGAACGTGCGGATGTGCGCGCTGCTGCTGTTCGACCGCGAGGCGCTTCAGCTCCGGTGCGTCGTGCCGGCGACCGGCCTTGACAACAAGATCGCCAGCGACTACGCCATCGACTTCGCCCCCGGCAGCGTGTTCCGCGCCCTGTGGGAAGACGAGGACAGTTGGTACACCAACAACACCGCCGCCAGCGCGCTGATCATCGCCGCCGGCCTTGAACCCATCGTGCAGCAGGCGCGTATTCAACGCACGATGTTCGCCCGCCTCACCCTGCGCGGGCAGCTCACCGGCGTCATCCAGATCGCCTCCCCCGATCAAGGGCGCGACTTTGACGACGGCGACGGGCGTCTGCTCACCATCTTCGCCACGCAGGCCGCGACGATCCTTGAAAACGCGCGGCTGTTCCAAGAGATCCAGCGCGCTTCGCAGCGGTCGGAATCGCTGCGCCGGATCGCGGAACTGGCCGGCGCGATGAACCGCCTCGACGAGGTCGCGCAAGACCTGCTCATGGCGATTGCCGAGGCCACCCTGTCGCCCATCGCCTATATCAGCATCCTCGACGGCGCCGGCAACCTGATCACGACGCCGGAGCGCGTTTACGGCGAAAAGCTGGAGAAGCCGACCGTTCAGAGCATGTACGCGCCGATGTTCCAGCACTCGGTCGTGATGAGCCGCCGGCCCTATCTCGGCAACGACGTGCTGAACGACGAGCGCGTGCTGCCGGAGTACAAGCGCATCGCCGGTGAGATGAACGTGCTCAAGTCGGTGCTGGTGCCGCTGGCCGTCGGCGACCGCAGCATCGGCGAGTTGGGCATCGCGAACCGGGGGCGCGATTACACCAGCGACGACATCGAACTGATGATGACGATTGCGTCACAGGTCGCGCCGGCCGTCGACCGCGCGCTGCTGTACGAAGCGACCGGTCAGAACCTCGCCCGCCGCCTCGAAGAACTCGACGCGGTCAGCCGCGTGTCGAACGAATTGACGCTGACGGTCGATTTCGATCAGATCCTCAACGTCATCCGCCGCGAGGCCCTTCGCGCGACATCGGCCGGAAACAGCACGGTCGCCCTGCTCGCCCCACATGAGGAATGGTCGGCGCCGGATCAACCCGTGCTGGCGCGGCGTTTGGGCGGCCTGCGCGATACCGTCAGCTTCGACACCATCGCGCCGATCGAACGGCAGGCGGTCATCGCCGGCGCCGAGCCGGTCTTGATCCATGATTACCACGCGCCAGACAGCCCATTCAGCCCGATCCCGCGTGACGCGCGCTCCGCGCTCTCCTGCGCCATTCTGTGGGTCGACACGGTCATCGGCGTGATCCATCTGTGGGACAATCAGCCGGAGGTGTTCGATGACACCGCCGCGCAGTTCCTCTACACACTGGCGACCAAAGCCTCGCTGGGTTACGGCAACTACATCCGCTACAACGAACTGCGCGAGCGTTCAGACGCACTGCGCCAGCGCGTCGAACAGCTTAACCGGATTTTCGAACTCAGCTCGGTGCTGTCCTCCACGACCGATCCGGTCGAGCTGATGGAGGCGGTCGCGTTCAGCGTGCAGAACTCGGCCGGCTTCGATCAGGTCGTCATGCTGTTGGCCGACGACGAATTCGTGCTGCACCGCGTGGCGCAGGCCGGCATCCCGGTCGATATCTTCCGCGAGAGTCAGGTCAGCACCTTGACCACGGCATCCCTGCGTGCGCTGCTCGACCCGGAGTATCACCTCCACGGCACGAACGTCTGCCTCATCCCGGCCGAACAGCGCAACCGCCAGCGCGATGCGCTTGAGACACGCTTCGACGGCCAGCGCGAAATTCAGGCATCCGGCCCCGAGACGTGGCACGACGGTGACCTGTTGGTCGTGCAGATGATCGCGCCCAGCGGCCGCACCATCGGCGCGATGCTGCTCGACCGCCCGTTCAACGATCTCAAGCCCGACCGCACCACCGTCGACCTGCTGGAGACCTTCGCGTATCAGGCCGCCAACGCCGCCGAAAGCACGACGCTCTACAACCAAGCGGTGCGCCTGCGGATGCTGAACGAAGCAGTCGTCAACTCGATCCAGCAGGGCATCGTCGTGATCAACGAAACCGGCCGGATCGTGACCATCAACCACACGATGCGCGAGGCGTTCCAGTGGACGGATCGCGCGATCGGTTACACGCTGGAAGAGTACCGGCCTGAACTAGCGCAGTTGATCGGCTATGCCATCGACGTCGTGCTGGCCGGCGGTCAGCCGCAAGAAATGACCGATGCCAGCACGTATGACCATGAAGACCGGCCGCAGACGCTCAATATGTACGTCTACCCATTGGCCGGCCAACAGGGCAGCGGCGCGGTGCTCTTGATCGAGGACACCACCGAGCGCCGCGCGTTGGAACAGGCTATTCAGGTGCGTGCCGATCAGCTTGGCGCGCTGACGCTCGCCAGCAACCGCGTGACCGCATCGACCGAGCGTTCGCTCGTTATCCTCAACGCAATGACCGAGATGCACCGCCTGCTGCCGTATCAGACGATGGCGGTGTGGCGGCGCGCCGGCTCAGTGCTGACGCTCGAAGACGCCGCCGGCGAATTGTGGGAGGGTGTGCGCACCGAGGCCGAGGCCGGCGAGGAAGCCACCCGTCTGCGCATCAACGATTATCTGGCGCTGCGGCAGGTCGTGGACAGCCAGCGGACGCTCGCGGTCAACCTGCCGCCGGATGAGCCGACCGAGTACGATCCAATGCCCCCCGGCGCAGAAGGCGCGCTCTCGTGGCTCGGTGTCCCGATGGTCAATCAGGGCAACGTCGTCGGCGTCATCGCGCTGGCAACGCCAGAGGCCAACGCCTACGACAGCCCATCCGATCAGAACGTGGCGTTTGCGTTCGCGTCTCAGGTCGCCAACGCCGCCTCCAGCGCCGAACTGTTCATGCAGGCGTTCGAGCGCACCAACGAGATGTCCACCCTGCTCGAAGCCGCGCAGGCCACCGCCGCGACCCGCGACCTGAACGAACTACTAGAGCTGATCGCCGGTTTGATGTTCGGCGTCGTCGAGGTCGATCAGTGCCTGATTATGGCGTGGAACGAGATCGAAGATAACGTCGAGATCATTCAGGACACCGACCGCTACGGCGATCTGTCGCGCCTGCGCGAGCGCGGCGAACGGCTTGACCTCGCCCAGTACCGCGCCAAGAGCAAGGTGCTCAAATCGCGCGAGCCGCTGATCCTGATCGCGTCCGACAACGAGGACGTGTTCGGGCGCGACGTAACCGAAATGCGCGAACGCGGCGAAACCCAGCGCGTGCTCATCCCGCTGGTGACGGCCGACGGCGCAATCGGCCTCGTGCAGCTTGAGACCTACAGCCGCGAGCCGCTTGAGATCACGCCGCAGAACCTGCGCATGGTGCGCACGTTGGGCGGTCAGCTGGCCGTCGGTATCCAGAGCGCCCGCCTGACTTACGAGATGTCGAACATGGTGGCCGAGTCGTTCGCGCTCAACGACCTCAGCCAATCCCTGTCGTCATCGCTGTCGGTCGAGCAGATGATGGACACCATTCGCACCCGTCTGCCCGGCGTATTGACCGCCAGCCAATTCTACGTCGCGCTGTTCAACGACGAGACCGGCACCGTCTCGTTCCCGATCGTCATCCGCGACGGCGAAACGGTCAGCATTCCGCCCCGGCCGCTGACCAACGACGAAGTCGGCTACGTGTACAAGAACAACCGCATGCTCAGCATCGGCGCGGACTACTTCACGCCAGACGAACTGCGCCGCAGCATTGGCATTCAAAACGGCGAGGGCGACTATAAGAGTTACATGGCTGTGCCGATCACGGTCGGCACGAAGGTGTACGGGGCTATCGCCGTGCTTGACGGTAAGCGCACGCGCGCCTTCTCGCTGAACGATCAGCGCGTGCTGTCCACGGTCGCCGCGCAGTTGGCCGCCGTGCTTGAGAACGCTAACCTGTTCGGCCAGATCAGCAGTTTGGCCGCCGATCTCGAACGGCAGGTCGTGGCGCGCACACAGGAGCTTGAGGAGGAGCGCGACCGCCTCGACACGCTCTACCAGATCACGTCCGAACTGGCGCGCACGCTCGACATGACTCAGTTGGAACACCGCGCGCTCGAAATGCTCGCCAAAGCGGCCGGCGCGGACGACGGGCTGATTATGCGCTTCGACGCGCTGACCGACGATCTGGTGACGATGGCGACGCTGAGCGACGCGGCCGAAGACAACGACACGCCGCACGCTGGTGAGCAGATCGGGCAGTGGTTGATCGACAACGGCCCCGAACTGAACGTCGGCGATCTGGAGTCGTGGCCGCACTATGACACCGACCAATCCGGCGCGGGCGCATGGCGCAGCACGGTCGGCGCGGTGCTGCAAGCCAGCGACGGCGAATCGCTTGGCGTGATCGTGCTGCTCGGCCGCGAGATGAACGCGTTCGGCGAGTCGGCGATGCGGTTGGTCGCCGCCGCCGCCAATCAGGTCGCCGCGACGATCAACAACGCGCAGTTGTATGCACTGATCCGCGATCAGGCCGAACGGCTCGGCCAGATGCTGCGCACCGAGCAGGAGGAGGCCGAGAAGAACGCGGCGATCCTCGATTCGATCTCGGACGGCGTCGTGCTGGCCGATGTCGACGGCAAGGTGATCGTGAGCAATCCCGCCGCACAGCGCCTGCTCGGCATGAGCGCCGACGAACTGCTCGGCCGTCCGCTGAGCGATCTGCGCAGCATCAAGGATGGCGGCCTCACGCCGTGGATCGACAGCCTGCTCGACAAGACGCAGGTCGCCCATGAAGACGACGCGCCGGTCGAGTTCCGCCTCACCCTGTTCGACTCGATCATCAACACCAGCACCACACCGGTGTTCAGCGAGGGCCGGTTCGTCGGGTTGGTGTCTGTCCTGCGCGACATCACGCGTGATGTCGAGGTCGACCGCATGAAGTCCGAGTTCGTGTCGAACGTCAGCCATGAGTTCCGCACCCCGCTGACGCCGATCAAGGGCTTCACCGAGATGCTTCTGCTGGGGGCGCTTGGCCCCGTCACCGATCCGCAGAAGAACACGCTTGGGATGATCAAGACGAACGTCGAACGGCTGACCGTGCTGGTCGAGGACATCCTCGACATCTCGCGTATCGACAGCGGGCGTGACACGCTGCGGGTCGGCGAGGTCAACCTCGCCGAAGTCCTGCGCGAGGCCATCGACAAACAGCGCAATCGCCCACAGCACAAGGACAAGACGCGCACGCTCAACATCGAGATCAGCGACGAACTGCCGCCTATTCAAGCCGACCGGCCCAAGCTGATGCGCATCTTCAGCAGCATCCTCGACAACGCCTTCAACTACACACAGGACGGCGGCACGATTGGCGTGCGAACTGCGCTCAACGGAGAACGCGTGCTGGTCAGCGTCAGCGACGACGGCGTAGGCATCCCGGAGCAGTACCGGGAAGCTGTTTGGCGGCGGTTCCAGCGCATCGACGAACACGCGCTCAAGCTGGACGTCAGCGGCACCGGCCTCGGCCTGTCCATCGTCAAGGAGATGGTCGACATGCACCACGGTGAGGTATGGTTTGAGTCGCAAGTCGGCAAGGGCACAACGTTCCACGTCGCCCTGCCGCTGGTACAGCCCGGTCAGGCCGTCAGCCTGCCGACAATGGATTAGCTCATGGCCCGAATTCTTGTTGCCGAGGACGACCGCGACATCCGCGAACTGGTGAAGTTCACGCTTGAACTGCTGAGTGATCACACCGTGATCGAGGCGGTCGACGGTGAGGAGGCGATCACCGCCGCGACCACCCAGATGCCGGATCTGATCCTGCTCGACCTGCGTATGCCCAAGCTGGGCGGACTGGAAGCATGCCGCCGCCTCAAGGCCAACCGCGAAGTCGCGGATATCCCGGTCGTCATCCTGTCCGCCCGCGGCCTCGACGACGAGGTGCAAGCCGGGCTGGACGCCGGCGCGACAGCGTATCTCATCAAGCCCTTCGATACTGCGCAGCTCGTCGCGGATGTCGACCACTTTCTGGCGCGGGCCTAGATGAGCGCGATCGCGGTCGGCAGCGACCTTGTCCATTACGAGACGCTTGGCCGGGGCCGGGCGGTCGTTCTGCTGCATGGGTGGATCGGCAGCTGGCGCTACTGGGTGCCGACCATGCAGCACCTGCATCTCAAGTACAAGGTGTATGCGATTGACCTGTTCGGCTTCGGCGACAGCGCCAAGAACCCACGCCGCTACCCGATTGAGGAACAGATCCGCATGGTGCAGTTCGTGCTTGAGGCGCTCGACCTCAAGCGCGCGGCGCTGGTCGGGCATGGGCTGGGCGCGTGGGTCGCGGCGGAAATCGCGCGGCGCGCACCGGACAGCGTGGCCCGCATGATGCTCATCAGCACGCCGCTGTACTCGCCCGTGGACTTGGATCACCGCGCGCCGCCCATGCGTATGCGATCCTCGGTCACGCCCAGTTCAATGGATCCCGGCAAGACGATCTACAACGCGGCGGAACTGCGCGGTGTGCGCCCGCTGGCGTCGTTGGGGCGCGGCGGCTACGACGATAAGCCGGGGAGCCGCCCCCGTCAGCCGGCGATTGTCGATCTCGGCCCCAGCGACCCGACCATCCCGAACGCGCGCCTGCTGAATCAGATCAAGCTGGAGGAGGCTGCCCGCGCGCAGGCCGAACGCCAAGCCGACACCCCCAATCCAAACCCGGAAAATCCGCTGTATCAACTGCTCGCGGCGCACTCGCCCGATTCCCTGCTGAACCGCTGCGTGCGCCGGACAGACGGGTTGTACAGCCGCCTCGGCCCGGACGTTTCCCGCATCGACGGGCGCGTGCTGCGCGAGACCGCCATCTTCTACGACGCCGGCCGGATGCTGGACAGCCTGCGCGTCGTCCCAGCGCCGACGGTGCTCGTGCACGGCCAGAACGATCCGCTGATCCCCTCGCCCGACGAGGCGGTGTGGAACTACCTCACTCACGAGAAAGAGGAATTGTGCGTCCCTATCCCGGTGCCCGGCGGGCATTTCCCGATGTCGGAATACGACAACTTCCACCGCCTGCTGACTGGATTTCTGGACGCGGACGACCTGCGCGAATTCGAGGTCAAGGAGCGCTGGCGGCGGCGTTCACGGTGACGCTCCGATGAGCGCCGCGCTGGTCTTCGCGAATGGCGAGCTGCGAACCGGGCCGGCCGTTTACCGGTGGCTGAACGCCATCGACCGTCCGCTCGTGCTGGCTGCCGACGGCGGCGCGCATATCGCCGCGGCCTATGAGCTGCGGCCCGACGCGATCATCGGGGACATGGACTCGGTTGCGCCGGGCTTGCTGGCCGAGCTTGAGGAACAGGGCACGCAGGTTATCCGCTATCCACCGGAAAAAGACGAGACCGACCTCGAACTCGCCCTCAAGGAAGCGGCGGCGCGCGGCTGTGACCCGATCATCATCATCGGCGGGACGGGCGGCCGGCTCGATCAATCACTCGCCAACGTGTATCTACTGGCGCTGCCGGAACTGGCCGGTCGCACCGTGCGGATGGTCGCCGCGCGTGAGGAGGTAATGCTGCTGCGGCCCGGCGCGCATACGCTGCACGGCAGCCCCGGCGATACCGTCTCGCTGCTGCCGGTCGGCGGGCCGGCGTACGGCGTGCGAACCGATGACCTCGCCTTTCCGCTGCGCGGCGAGACGCTCGAGTTCGGGCCGGCGCGGGGCGTGAGCAACGAAATGCGGGCCGACAGCGCGCAAATCTCGCTGGAACACGGCTGGCTGCTGGTGATCCACACGGACGGCAAGGCATGACGCGCGCGCGGATCGAGAAACGCGACCACGCCGGCGTGTACGTCTGGCACTACTTCGGCGATGTCATCGAGCAGAGCGACAGCCACGTCGTCATCGAATCACGCATGGGGCGCGACATCCTCACCGCGTATGTACACTTCCGTCAGGGCGACCGCATGGTCGAGACGTTCTACGCTGACCGCTGGTACAACATTTTCGAGATGCACGACGTCGACGACGACCGGCTCAAAGGCTGGTACTGCAACATCTGCCGGCCCGCGCACCTGACCTCCGCCGACGACACGCTGCTGATTCAGTACGACGACCTCGCGCTCGATGCGTTTGTCGATCCGTTCGGGAACTTGTTAGTTCTGGATGAGGACGAGTTGGACGCGCTACACTTATCCGTGCCGCTGACAGCGGCGGTATGGCGCGGGATGGAGGCGCTCACCGATCATGTCGCGCGGCGGCTGATCCCGTTTCACGGTGTGATGAGGCGTACAAATGGCTGACCTGATAATCGAGACCGTCGATCTCGTCAAGCGATTCGGCAAATTCACCGCGGTCGACGGGCTGTCGCTGGAAGTGCCGGCCGGGTCGATCTACGGCTTTCTAGGCCCCAACGGCGCTGGCAAGACCACTACCATGCGCATGCTCACGACGCTGACGCGCCCGACCAGCGGCAGCGCTCGCGTCAACGGCTTTAGCGTCACGGACGATCAGATCGCCGTGCGCCGGTCGATCGGCTACATGCCGGACGAATTTGGCGTCTACGAAGACCTGCGCGTGTGGGAATACCTCGACTTCTTCGCGGCATGTTACGACATCGCCGAGGGCGAGCGTAAGAAGCTAATCAACGATCTGCTGGCGCTGGTCGACCTCGCCCACAAGCGCGAGGACATGGTGGACAAGCTCAGCCGGGGCATGAAGCAGCGCCTGTCGCTCGCGCGCACCCTCGCCCACGACCCCGCCGTGCTGATCCTCGACGAGCCAGCTAGCGGCCTCGACCCGCGCGCGCGTATCGAAATCCGCGAGCTGATGGTCGAACTCGCGCGCATGGGCAAGACGATCTTCTTCAGCACGCATATCCTCGCCGACGTCGAAAATATCTGCTCGCACATCGGCATCGTCGAGGCCGGCAAGCTGGTGATGCAGGGTTCGATGAGCGAACTCAAAGCGCGTCTGATGCCGCACCGCGAAATCTTCGTGACGGTCAAAGACGACACCGCCGCCGAATCCGCACGGGCCATCGCGCTGACGTTCGGAGGTGTGATCGCCGCGGAGGTGCTCAAACCGAAGGGCGGCCGGTCGCGCGTGCGCGTGGACTATCAGGGTGACGACGACGGAGTCGCCGCGCTCAATCAAACGCTGACGACCAGCGGCGTAGCGATCCTCGGCTTTCAAGAGGAAGTCCAGAACCTCGAGTCCGTCTTTATGCGCGTCACACACGGAATCGTTGGATAGCGCACAAACCCCAGCGAGAATCAAACGAGGGACGCATCTGCCGCCCCTCGTTGCAGGTACCGAATAGCCTGTAACCCGACCTAGAACGGAATGTCCTCGGAAGTCTCTGGCGCGCGGCCCCCACTCTTTTTGCCGCTGGGGCGGAAGTCCTCGTCGCCGCGCTCGCCACCGCCGCCTTCAGAGTCGTCACGTCCGCCGAGGAACTTGACGGTGTGCGCGGTGATGTCAAGCGATGCGGCGGGCTGGCCGGACTTGTCCATATACGGGTTGGCTTTCACCTCCCCGACCACCATAACCTGACGGCCCTTCTTAACGTACTTGGCGACGACCTCGGCCTGATTGCGCCACACGGATACGCGGAACCACGTCGTCTCGTCGCGGGCCTCTTCACCCGTGCCGAACCGCCGATTGACCGCTACCGAAAAGTCACAAACGGCGACACCGTCCTGCAAATACCGCAGTTCGGGATCACGCCCCACATTGCCGACAATCGTGATCTGCTGATACATCGAACACTCTCCTTTAGCCGCTTCATCCACTGCGTGTGCTTCGTCCATGTACTCGGAGAGGACGTTACAAATTCAAGTATATCACCCGCTGTGCAGTAGAACAAGTATTCTACTGCACGCGCGCGTCAAATCCCCCAGATTCTCGCCTATTCGCGCTGCTTCATCGCGCTAATTAGCATCTTGATCTGCTCGGCCGGATTGCCGTTCAGCTTATACAGCTTCTTGCGGTTGACGCCGGTCGCTTTGAGCATGAACTCAAGCTCCGCGTAGCTTTCGAGTTTCTTGGCCTTGACGTCGTCGGCGTCCGAAGGCTGAACCACATCCAGCCCCTTAGCAATGGTCATCAGACGGTGGGCGTTAGCGAGGTACCCAGCCTGCTTCGCGCTGCTGGACTTGTCCGTGTTCGCGTGCTTTGCAGCGTATTGGGCAAGCCACTTGACTGGAGTGCTGCTGTTTGTTGTATTCTTCACCCCGAGATCACGATACTGTTGTTTAACGTTACGAATGAGCGCCGCAGCCGGTTTCGCCAGCGCGGTGCCGAGCTTGAGCGTGCCCGCCGTCGCCGTCGCCCCATAGCCGACCGCCATGATCGCAACGCCAGCGCCATACGCCGCGCTGGTCGCCACGCCCACGATGTTAAGGATCGAACCCGAAATCGAGATGACATTGGCGACGATGTTGATGACCGACGTCGTCACGGGTAGGGCTGCGCGTTTGACCCGTTTTGAATTGACGTCGATTAGCTGAAGCATCAGCTTGTCTTTGTCGTCGGCCTTCGCCAGCGCCGCGTTCTTATCGCTCCGCTTCTTAGCATCCAACACCGCTTTGCCGTCGACGCTAAGCTGACTCTTCAACGTGGCGGCGATGCGCGCGGCCTTCGCGATGCGTATCGCATGCCGGATGATCTCAACGACCTGCAGCAGCGTGTCGAGCAGTTGAATGCCGATGCTGATGGCCGACCCGATGACCGGCACCGCCGCAACGAAGTCCGCTGATTTGCCAGCAATATCAAGGAACGTGCGCAGGCCGGAGATCGTGCTCTTGCTCACGTTTAAGAAGTTCTTCAACACTTTAATCACGTGACTGGTGATATCCAGTACCTGATCGCTCTTCGTCCCTTCGCTGATCCCTTTGAAAAGCTGCATGATGCCCGACACGATCTTAGCGGCGGAAACCACCGTCTCGACCGATCCCCCCAGCGCGCCGAGAAAATCCGACACGCCGGAGAACCCGTCCGCAGCGCTCTTAGCGTCACTCAAATCCTCACGGTGGCGCGCGACGCCGCCCGCAACGACACCACCGGTAGCCGTGACCGCTTGGCCGATGCCCGTTGCTGTCTGGCTGCCCTGTCCGACCATGTCCATCGCGAGGTCGAAGCGCTGCCACCCATTCTCGGCCTCTTTCCAGTTCTGCACCGATGAAACAAATCCGACGATTCCGCTGGCTGCTCCCCCTACGGAAGCGAAACCCTGAAATGCCGTGGCCGCGATGCCCAGATCAGCGCGCGCATTGTCGTCTTTAACGAGAACGCGAAGGCCGCCCTCGTCCTTCTGTTTCTCGGCGAGCTGCTCCTTCTGCTTACCGTTCAGGCTGCTTTCCTCGGTATCGGACGGCAGTTTGTTTTCTCGCAAGAAATCTTGATATACCGCGTTGTATTTTGCGCTCTTCGGCTCAACCGTCAGATCACCTTTGAGACTGCTCGCCAGCTCAAGCCCGCCGGTGACGTCCGAAATCCCCTCAGAAGCAATATCCAGCGGATTCACCTTGTCATCGTCCCCCGCCGCTGGAGTCGTGGCCGAGATGTTGGTCGATCCCAGCCGATTCTGCATCTCCTCCAGCTCTGACTGGTTACGAACACGCGGGGCAGGAGGAGTTGTATTCGCCGGGGTTTTCTTCTTCGACCACCAGCCGCTAAACAGACTCCGGTTGATGACCGGTTGACCGGGCGTGGAACGGTGTGAGATCAACTGCGTCGCTGCACGGTTGCCAATCGTGCGCTGCAGCGCCGCCGCTGCCGTGGTCGTCGCGTCGCTGGGTGATCCCACTGCCAGCATGCGCATCACTTCGTCAAGGTCAGGCGTTTGCTGCGGTGCAGCGGTATGCTGCGCAGGCGTCTTCGACGTGTCGGGGCTTCTTCTAAGTTGTCTTGCGTGGTGTTTCATTTCAGCCTCGTTCTCCGAACAAAATTGGTGCGATATTGCGTATGCCCGGCGATCGAGGCGTGCTATGGCGCGGCCGGTACCGGCAAACGCGACGCCCCTGCCACAACCGAAACCGTGTCAAGCCATACAAATCCGCTGCCCGCCGTGGTCTTTACTTTCACCTTGACCTTGGCGATGGCAAAGCCGGGGTCTTGTCCGACGCTGTAGGGCGCCCAATCCAACGTGCCGGACGGGAAGTCGAGCGAGAGGGTCTCCGTCTCGCCGCCCGTGCCGATCAGCTTGGCTTTGATCTTACCGCTGCCGGCGGGGTTCGCTTCGGTCTTGATGTACGCCGAAACGGTCACACCGCCGGCAAGCGCGGGGCTGAGCTTGATCGTCTGTTTGAGCTTATCGTTCGTGCCGTTTCCCTTGAACCGATACGCGCAGTTACCTGCCTGCGCCACGATGACATCCGGGCCGAGCGCGTCCTCGGTGTTGCAGACCTGCTTGTCCTTCTGCGCGTCGCGCGTCCAGTACGCCGGGGTCTTGCCGTTGGGGCTGGCCGCCTCGAAGCCGCCGTTCTTGAGCAGATCGCCGGGCACATCCGACGGCGGCGGGGGTGACACGACCACCTCGAACGCCGTGCCGGGAATGTCCTTGAGCCGATTGAGATCATCATCATCCCAGCAGCCGGGGTTGGTCTCGCCGCTGATGAACCAGTTCGAGCCGTTGTCGGCCACGATCATGCCGTACTTCTTGAGCGCCTGCGCGATCGCCAACGCCTGCCCGTCGAGGTGCGAGATGTTGTAGCTCGCTTTGAGGCGCAGCCGCAGGCCCATCGGCGGATAGTTCGCGCCGGTCTCGCTCGACGCGAAGTGCGTGGCCGGGTAGATATATGCCCGCTGCGTCACCGAGAACGTCACCCGCAGCGCGTGGTCGATCGTGCCGGACTCAGCCTCGTCGCAGCGCGCCAAGCCGGGTAGGATCGGCAGGCCGGCGGCGTCGGCGCTCGTCCATCCATCCGGGCGCAGATCGTTGGAGCCTAACGGCCACACCGCCCCGCTGCCGGCTTCCCAATCCGTCGTATCGCTGCCGGTGTATTCCGCGTCGTACACCTCGTACAGCACACAGTTGGTCGTCTCCACGATCAGCACGTGGTGGTCGCTGCCGCTCTCGACGGGCGCGTTGGACGGGATCGGGTACGGGCCGGGGTCGCTCTCATCCGGGTAGTAGAATGAGATCGGCACCAATGGCTGGCTGGACGTGACCGTCGTCCACGGGATGCCATAGCTCGGGTCTTCGCCGAAATCGGGATGCACATAATCGCCGCCGTTGGCATTGATGTTGGCGATATAGTTGGCGCTGTTGGGATGCACCTCTGCGGTATCGACCGGGGTGTTCCACGCGTTATTCGACGGGAAAATCTGACAGCCGCCGATCGACGGCGGCGCGGCAAGGGTGACACCGAACACGGCCACCACGGCACATAAGGCCAGACTCAAGCGGAAAGCGCGCATCGCACACCTCCTGATAAATTGAGCACAGCCCCAGTATAGGGCAGGATGAAATCCGCGTGCGTTGGGATACTCTCATTTTCTGGTTTGACCACACAATTCTCGCTTCCCTAAAGGCGGCCCGGCCGCCGGAGCATAAGTATCGGCGCGACAGCACCCCAAGCCCGCCGCTACTCCGCTTCGACGCGCCGCCCGGTGTAGATCGACAGGTCAACTTCGACCGACCACGGTTGGCCGTCCGGCAAGATGGTGTGCGAGTTGAACTGCACGCCGATCAGGTTCGCCCCGGTCAGGTCGGCGCCGGTCAGGTCAGCCGCGTGACATAACGCCTGCCATAAGTTCGCGCCGCTGAGGTCGGCACTGCGCAGCAGCGCGCCGCGCAGGTCAGCGCCGGCCATGTGCGCCCGGCGCAGCACAGCGCCGGTCAGGTCGGCGTCTGCCAGCCGGATGTCGCGCAGATTACTGTCGCTCAAGTCGGCTTTGCTGAGCCGCGCTTTGACCAGATCGGACTCGCCAAAGTAGGCCCCGCGCAGGTCAGCGCCGGTCAGGTCGATCAACTGCATGACCGCCTTTGCCAATCGGACGTTCTGCAGCCGCGCCCCGGCCAAGTTATGCCCGCGCATCGACCCGTCTTGAAAATGCAGCCGTTCCTTCAGCTCCTCGATGGCGGCGAGCGCGGTGATGTTGTCGCTGTGGGCCGCGCGCGCCAACAGCGTCTCCCGTGAGAGGCGTGCGGAGATCTGCGTTTTGATCTTGCGACTGAGCCAACCCAGCATACGGAATACCTTCCTAAATCTCGCCATCTGTGCGCATAATGGCGCGGATGACGAACTCCGAACACCCCGCACCCGCTCGCCGCGCCTCATTTCTCGGGACGCTGGTGTTGATCGCCGCCGGAACGCTGGCCGGCCTACTGCTGATCGTCCTGCTGATACGCGCTTTCCCATCGCTCGAACCCGGCGGTCAGCGCTTCTTGTTCACCGACCTCGACGGCGACACGTTCCGCCATCAGCCGGGCCAAGTGCGCCCGCCCGCCGAAAACCGCGTGCTCGAGGACGGCGTGCGCTATGACGACGCTGACGGCTTTCGCCGCCCAGCCCGCACCGCCGACCATTACCCCATCGCCGTGATCGGCGACTCGTTCACGGACGGCGGTCAGACACCGTGGACGGATCTGCTGGCCGAGGCGCTTGACCTTCCGGTACGCAACCTCGGTTGGAGCGGATTCGGCCCCCTCGAATATCAGGCCATCGCCGAGCAGTACCTCGCCGACGATCACACATGGGTGCTGGTCGCCTACTTCGAGGGCAACGACCTGAGCAACATCCAGACCAGCCGTCAGCGTTTCGGCGATGGGCCGGTGACGCTGAACCTCACCAAGACCTTCGGCGCGCCGGTATCCTCCGTGCGCGAGTTGAGCGACTATAACGATATCACGATTGACCCGCAAGAACGGTATCTCTATCCACTCATCCATCACCGTCCGGACGGGTCGACGTTCGAGGTCGCATATATCAGCGATTATCTATGGTGGCTCAACGGCGAGGCGTCAACGTATGCCGACAGCCGCAACGTGCGGGAACTACGCGCCGCGCTGGATGCCATCCGCGCGGCGGCGAACGGCGCATGCGTCGGTCTGGTCTACGTGCCGAACAAGGAACACATCTACATGCCGCTGGCCGATCCTGCCGGCAACCGTCAGTACGTGCTGCAGAACGCGCGCGAGTTGATGCTCGGCGCGGATGGCTGGCTAACGCATGGCGACGTCGCGCCGGTCGACTGGGACACACTGGCCGCGCGCCTCGACAATCAGCGCGATGTCGTCGCACAGGTCGCGCAGGATGCCGGTTACGCGTTCATCGACCTCGTGCCGGCGTTTCAGGCCGCCGCGCCGCAGACGCTGACGTATTACCCCTACGACTCACATTGGAACTACGAAGGGCACAGCCTCACCGCGCACACCGTCTCCGAATACTTGAAGAACACGCCATGCACGAAAAGGCCATCTCAAGCGGGAAGTTGACGCTCAACGGAAGCTGATCGTTCGCGAGCGGTGGCGGTGAGCCGCCGTTAGCCGAACGCTTGCGCCAGTTGGGTGAACGGGCCAACCCCAAGCGCCACGAGGATAAAGACCAGCGCCGCGCCCAAGCACACATAGCCGATGACCGTCAGGATCATCGTCACGCATCCACGGCCGATGTCGAACCGGTACGCGACACTGATGCGCCACGCGAGGAACAGCACCGCGCCGACACTCAGCAGGCCAATCGCCAACGTCAGAATTTGCACGAAGTCGATCAGCGCGGCGAGAAACGCGGCGATGATGATCAGAATCACCAGCACCGGGTTGACCAGCGCATAGTAGAGGAACGTCTTGCGGATCAAGCGCGGCATGGTGCCGTTGCCGCCCAGTAGGGTCACAGCCACGACGTGAGTGACAAACGAGGTGATTAGGAATCCCAAGACGTTGCTACCCGCCGCGGCAGCCGCGTACCCTGCGACGCTGACCACCCCCTGCTCACCACTCGCCGCTTCCAAGATCGGCCGGAGCGCCTGCACCGACGGATCGTTAGCCACGGCCGGACTGTTCAGATCGTAGCGGTCGTTCAGGAATTGGGCTAACAGGTAGATCACCGCGAAGCCGATGACGAACGCGATCACGAAGTAGATGAACAGGTCAAGCAGCGCCCGGCCAGCGCTTCCATCCTCGATCTCGTCGACCGTCTTACCCGTGCGCCCTTCCAGCACCGCCGCCGCGACCCCGGTCTTGCGAACCGCCGGCGCCGCCCCCTTTGACGACGTTCCGGGCTTTTTGCTCATCGAGGCGGGCCGGCGCTGTGTGCGCGGTTTGAGCAGCGCCGCCACAGCCCGATCCGGGTTCATGTTCATGATCTTGCCGGCGGCCTCGCGCGCGGCCTGATTCTCGGCGATGGCTGCCGACTTCTCGAATGCCTTGCGCAGGTTGGACTCGGCGCCAGCCCTGTCGTTGGTGTAGTGTGCCTGCCACGCCCGTTCAATGTATCGCTCTGCCCATTCGAGGTCTTGCTGGGCGGTGATGTCCTCCTGCGACGGCGGCGTATAACTCGCCAACACCGGGTCGTCGACAATAGACGAATGACCGGCGTCCGCGCTGCTTTCGAGTTCTTCCTCGTCTTCTTCGAGGTCGTCCCACGGCATTTTGAACGGCTTGACGTTGACGACCGGCGCGTGTTTGTCGATATAGATCGCCGCCTTGCGCGCCAATTCGCGCAGGGTCTCATCGGGGTCGATCTCAACCACGCGCGAGAGGTGCGGAATGGCCTCGCGATCTTTGGTGCGCCCAAGCGCGATGATCGCTTCGCGGCGCTGGCTCGCATTGATGCTTTGCAGTTGACTGATTAACTGACGGTCGACCACAACCTCACCCCCTTGCTCGCCAGCCAGCGATCCCTACGGCACGACCACCGGGGTCAGCGCGAAGATACTCAATTGGTATGAAAGGTCACTCAGGTAGGCTTGGCCGAACGCGGCAAAGCAGATCAGCCCGAGGACAGCGGAGAAGATACCTGCTAGGAGAATCGCCGCACAGCCACGGCCCGCGCCAAAGTCGTACGTCCGGCCAATGCGCGCGCTGTAACCCATCAGCGTCCAAATCGACAGGAAGAAGGATACAGCATAAATCCCGATTCCGAGCGCTGGCTCGGTGATGAACGGCATGAACAGTCCGCCGATCATCGCTACAACAGAGAGCGCCGTCATGATGCCCAGAAACAGCGCGGTCTTGTGAATGAGGTTCGCCAGCGTGCCATCGCCGCCGAGGATCATGCGTGCGGCAACATGAATGAGGAAGGATCGAAACAGCAAATCCACAATTGTTATCAGGCCGTAGATCAACGCGTACAACAGCGTGATGACGACCCCCGTCGTGACAAACTGATTGATGACGCCCGCCATCTGCGCGCTGGCCTGTGCGATCTGCGCCTGACGCAGGGGATCATTATGGATCAGGTTGGTGAACAGCATGACCAATGCCGCAACCGACACGCCCACGATCACCGCGTTAATCAGGCCGTACAGCAGCAGGTCGATCAGTGCCGCGCCCCATCCGGCCGGAGGCGCCTCGTCGCGCACTTCCTTCTCGATCTGCTGTTTTGACTTGGCCTTGAATTCATTCTTATCGAACAGATCGAGGATCGAGCCGTCCTGAACGGTCTTGACCGCGTCGTCTTTATACAGGCCGGAGACAGTCGCCGCCAACCCGATCGCATAGGCGTCGTACTGCAAGTTCGGGTTGAGCTTGAACGCCTCGAC
>JAANMV010000738.1_pt1 | contig 39683 bp, 32 predicted proteins | sample 7279661 | NCBI WGS metagenome assembly JAANMV01 (sample SAMN14094540, study PRJNA606508) | bioreactor metagenome | isolation source: A lab-scale SPAN reactor treating ammonium-rich wastewater day 121 | place: Ireland: Galway | collected 2017-05-16
CGAGGAGGGAAGCAAGGGGAGGTGTGGGGCCTGCGAGCGCGTCTTGCCAGGACGAGTACGCTGGTGAACTGTGGGCCTCGCGTTGGGCCGGGGCGGTCGGGTACTCAGTCCGGCTCTCGAACGACAGGCCGTCGGGCGAGAACGCGACGCAGGTCGGCTGGGTCCATTTGCAGCGGACCAGCGGGACGCAGCAGCCGTGGTAGTCCATGACGATCCGGCGCTGGTCGTCGTCCACGTGCACGTCGGGCGAGGCGATGTACGACGGGAACGGCGTGTGCGCCAGCCGCAGCGTGCCCGGCGTGTGGACCCGCCACGGACCGGTCAGTTCGTCGGCGTACGCCAGGCGGATGTGGTCGCCCTGGTGGTGGGCGAAGTATAGGTAGTACCGGCCCAGCGGGTCGGGCAGCCAGTCCGGCACGCGGATCAGCGACGGGCCGTTGAGGTTGGTGCCGATGTTCTCGGCGCCCGGCGTGCCGGGCGTGACGATGGGACCGTCCCCCAGCCTGACCGCCTGCAACCTGCCACCCGCGCCATACTCCTCAGTGCAGCAGCCGCCCCGGCAGCGCGCCGGTCTCCCGACCGTCTTCGGCCACCAAGGTACCGTTGACGATCACCTTGCGGATGCCGGCGGGGAACTGGTGCGGGTCGTCGTAGGTCGCCAGGTCGAGCACCTCGGCCGGGTCGAACAGCACCAGGTCGGCGTGACAGCCGGGCTGGAGGCGGCCGCGGTCGGTCAAGCCCAACCGGTCGGCCGGCAGCGAGGTCATCTTGCGGACCGCGTCCTCCAGGCCCAGCCAGCCCTCGTCGCGGACGAAGCGCCCGAGCACGCGGGGGAAGGTGCCGTAGAACCGCGGGTGCGGCCGGCCGCGGCCGAGCGAGCCCTCGGGCACGATGGCCAGCCCGTCGGAGGCCACTGCCGAGCGGGGGTGTCCGAGCGCCTGGCGCATGTCGTCGGCGCACAGGTGGTGGGCGACCATCTCCGCCCGGCCCTGGTCGCGGACGACGATCTCGCACACCGCGTCGTACGGGGCCAGCCTCATCTCGGCGGCGATGGCCCACAGGTCCTGGCCGACCATCCACTCGTTCTCCGGTCGGTCGGCGAAGGAGATGAACCGCTGCTCCCAGTCCTCTCGCTCGCGCAGCGGGTACCCGGTCCAGGTCGAAGGCGGCTCGGCAGCCTGCTCGCGGACCGCGCGGCGGACCTCGGGATCGGCGGCGCGCTGGAGCAGCGCGTCCCGGCCGCCCTCGTGGACCCAGGGCGGGAGCATGGCCGAGAGCTGGGTCGAGCCGGCGGTGTAGGGATAGACGTCCATGGCCACGTCCACCCCGTCGGCCAGCGCGCGCTCGATCTGCTCGATAGCTGCGGCCACGCCGCCCCAGTTGGCCCGGCCGGCGGCCTTGAGGTGCGAGATCTGCACCCGGCAGCCCGTTCGCCGGCCGGTCTCCAGACACTCGGCGATGGAGCTCTGCAGGGTCCGCGCCTCGCCCCGGATGTGACTGGCGTAGAGTCCGCCGTGCGCCGCCACCACATCGCACAGGGCGGTGATCTCATCACAGTCGGCGTAGCAGGACGGGGGGTAGATCAAGCCGGTGGTGAAGCCCGCCGCGCCGGCCTCGAAGCACTCGCCCAGGAGGCCCTTCATCCGGTCCAGCTCGGCGGCCGTGGGCGGCCGGTCGTCGAAGCCCATGACCGCGGTGCGCAGGGCGATGTGGCCGACCAACGAGGCGACGTTCAGCGCGCAGCCGTCGAGCCGCTGGACGTAGTCGAAGTAGCTGCCCCACAGCCAGTCGATTTCGCGGTCCATGTAGGCCATGGCATCGCGCTGGCGATCGTCGCCGGGCAGCCGCGGCGCCGGCGACATGCCGCAGTTGCCGACCACCTCGCAGGTCACCCCCTGGAGCAGCTTGCTCAGCCCACGGCGATCGATCAGCAGGCTGAGGTCGGAGTGCGTGTGGATGTCGATGAAGCCAGGCGCGACGGCCAGCCCGGTCGCGTCGATCACCCGGTCGGCGGCGTACGGGCCGGGCCCGACGGCCTCGATTCGGTCGTCATGCACCAGCACGTCGGCCGAGCGGGTCGCGGCGCCGGTGCCGTCGATGACCGACCCGCCGCGGACCAGCAGCGAAGTCACCGGATCTTCCCGCGGGCGGCGATCCGGTAGACCTCCACGACGTCTTCGCCACGCACCGCGTTCATCTCGTCGAACAGGTTGACCACCGGGCAGATGTGGTTGGGGATCCAGGTCAGCCGGTCGCCCAGCTTGACCGGCACGTCGCCTTCGCCGCGCCATTCCACGTGGCCGTGCTCTTCGCTGCACTTGAACAGTTGGAGCTGGGGGTGGTCGACGCAGTAGGCGCGGCCCCACTTCTCGGACTGATCGTTGAAGAAGGTCTTCGAGCCGCCGTCGATGATCACCCGCCGCGGCTCGGGGAGGTCGACCACGGTGGTGATCACCCGCGTGGCGCAGACCTCGGGGGTCAGTTCCATGTCCTCCATGCACATCGCGTCGTAGAAGATGTAAGTGCCCGGCCGGACCTCGGTCACGCCGGGGTAGGTCGCCAGATCGGCGCCGGTGGCGGTGCTGCCCGGCGCGACCTCGTCGCAGCCGAGGCCCGCGGCGCGCATCGCCTCGGCCACGGCGATCAACTGATCGGCGGCGTCACGCCCGAGCTTCTTGGCCTCGGCGAAGCTCCCGCTGCGGTGGGCGTGGCCCTCGTGGGTGAACACGCCGACCACCTTCAGACCGGGCAGTTCGGCGATCCGGCCCGCGCTGGCGATGGCCTCGTCGACCACCATCCCGTCGCGGCCCAGGCCGGTGTCGATGTTCAGCCGGACCTTGACCGACCGGCCGTCCAGACCGGCCGAAAGCAGCCTGGCCTGGTCCTCGCTGACCACCGAGACGCGCACGTCGGCGCGGTCCAGCAACGGCTTGAGACGGTCAATCTTCTGTTGGCCGACCAGCGAGTAGGCGATGAACAGGTCGGTGCAGCCGGCCTGGTCGAGCATCACCTCGGCCTCGCCGATCTTGGCGCAGGTCAGGCCGACCGCGCCCAGTTCCATCTGCCAGCGGGCCAGCTCGGGGACCTTGTGAGTCTTGATGTGTGGCCGCAGCGCCTTGCCGTGGGCATCGCAGACCGACTGCATGGCGCGCAGGTTGCGCTCGGTGACGTCCAAATCGCAGACCAGCGCGGGGGTGTCGAGCTCGTGGATGGTCATGGTCAGCCAATCTCCAAGACGTCGAAGGGATCCCTCTCGAAGATCGCCTCGATCTGGTCCATGTCGATGCGCGGCAGGTTGGTGCCCTCCAGCATGTCGTTGACCTTGCGGGTCTGGGCGATGGTCTCCTCGGCCGTGGCGACCGGGTAGTCGGTGCCGAAGAAACACTTGTGCAGGACGTCGTACTCCTGCGCCAGCCGGAGGATGTTGTAGTACTGCCAGGGCCGGTACCACAGCGCCGAGAGATCCGTGTAAGCGTTGGGCTGCTTGCGGATCAGGACGATGGTCTCTTCCTGCCAGGGGTGCCCCCAATGGGCGATCCAGAACTTCAGGTCCGGGAAGGCCAGGGCGACCTCCTCCAACTGCTCGGGGTGCGCGTACTTGAGCGGCGCGCGGCGGGGGAAGGTGGTCCCCTGGTGGAACAGCACCGGCATCCCCAACCGCTCGGCCGCCGCCCAGATCTTGATGCACCGCTCGTCCATGGGATGAATGCCCTGATAGACCGGCATCATCTTCAGGCCGACCATCCCCAGGTCTTGCCGCGCCCGCTCGATCTCGGCCACCGGATCGGCCCAGTGCGGATCGACCGAGGCGAAGCCGAACAGCTTCTCGGGGTGCTGCCGGCAGTAGCCGGCAACGAAGTCGTTGCCCACCGACAGACCCAGATGGACGCTCTCGAAGGCCAGCACGATGACCTTGTCGACCCCGGCCATGTCCGCCCAGTGCTGCTCGGGGCTGCAGGTCATGTCGACCGGCTCGGCGCGCATCAACTGCGCCTCGCGGCAGAACTCCTCGGTGAGCTGGCTATCGGCCAGCCAAACGTGCGTGTGGCAATCCACCACCATCGCGTCGCTCCGGCGAGCCGCAGGATAGCACCGCTGCTGCCCTCGCGCAACCCCACAAACTGGGGACGGAGCCTTACTACTCAGCCACGCACGTCGGCAAGGAGCAGCTTTCCAACTGCCACTCGTTCCGCCACGCCAAGACCTTTCCCCTCCTTGCAAGGAGGGGATCACGGGGTGGTTCGCTCCGAGTGGCGTGCTCGTTGGCGAACCACCCCTTTATCCCCTCCTTGCAAGGAGGGGAAAGGCTGGTTTCGGTCGAGAACTGGTGGCTGGGCAGTTGCCCCCGTCCCCGATCATGGGACGTTCCAGTAGTGGCGGTCCTGGGTGCAGTCGAGCCACTTGCGCCACTTGGCGTGGCCGTCGACGAAGGCGGTGTTGTTGCCTTCGTTGTGGCGGCCCGGCCAGGAGAGGCCGTAGTAGTAGGCCCAGGAGACCGAGCCGAGGCTGTAGGTGAAGGGGCTGTAGCACAGGTACAGTGCCGCGCCAGTCCAGCCGTTGACGTCCTGGTTCTCGGTCTCGGTGGCGAAGCAGGTCTCGGAGGGGAACTCCAACTGCGCCAGCTTCTTCGAGTTGCCCACGCCGGAGACGTTGGGGTAGTTCACCCCGTAGTCGGTCTGCTGACCGTAGCTGGTGCGGCTCGGACAGTACAGCACCTGCCGGTTCTTGACGTACGGCTGGACGATCTCGTACCAGGCCATGAGGGCGAATTGGTAGCTGGTGTCCACGTACCAGGGCACGGATTCGTCATAGTCCTGGGCATACTGCGCGCAGGCGATGGCGAGCTGCTTGGTGTTGTTCATGCAGCTCGACTGGCGGGCCTTTTCCCGCGCCTTGGCGAACACTGGGAACAGAATGGCGGCCAGGATCGCGATGATCGCGATGACCACCAGCAGCTCGATGAGCGTAAAGCCGTGACGACGCATGGCGGCTCCTTTCCTGTAGGGATCATATCCAACCGCGGACGGCGAATCAAGGTGGATCCGCGCCAAGGCGGCGAGACGCTCGGGCGGGGCGGCGTGGTTGCGGTTATAATGGCGGCTTCGTGGTGGCTCCTGGAGGGAGCGGACGGGATGCGGGCATGGCGGTCTTTTCGCTGACCATCTTTCTCAGCGCGTTCCTGCTGTTCCAGGTGCAGCCGCTGATTGGGAAGTACATCCTGCCCTGGTTCGGGGGGACGCCGGGGGTGTGGACCACCTGTCTGTTGTTCTTCCAGGTCGTGTTGTTGGGCGGGTATGCCTACGCGCACCTGATCGTCAGCCGATTGAGCTCCCGGGCACAGGCGCGGCTGCACCTGGCCTTGATGATCCTCGCGGCGGCGACGCTGCCGATCGGGCCGTCGGCGGCCTGGAAGCCGACCGGGGACGAGAACCCGTTGTGGCGGATTCTCGGGCTGCTGACCGTCAGCGTCGGCGCGCCGTATCTGTTGTTGTCGGCCACCGGACCGCTGCTCCAGGGCTGGTTCAGCCGGCTGCACCCGGGCCGCTCGCCGTACCGGCTCTACTCGTTGTCCAACATCGGCTCGCTGCTGGCGCTGTTGTCCTACCCGTTCGTGTTCGAGCGCGTGCTGCGGCTGCAGGCGCAGGCGGTGAGCTGGTCGTGCGGCTACGGCCTGTTCGTGCTCTGCTGCGGCGCCTGCGCGGTGCGGCTGATGCGCGACAATCCGCCGCCGCCCGAGCCCGTGGTGGAGCCGGAAGGTTCGCGCCCGGCGTGGGAGAGCGAGGTCCGGCGGCCCGCCCCGCAGGTGGTCCTGCTGTGGCTCTGTCTGGCCGCCTGCGGCTCGGCCATGCTGCTGGCCACCACCAACCAGATCTGCCAGGACGTGGCGGTGGTGCCGTTCCTCTGGGTGCTGCCACTGAGCCTCTACCTGTTGTCGTTCATCATCTGCTTCGACCGCGACACCTGGTACCAGCGGCAAGCCTGGGCGACCATCCTGGTGATCGCCCTGGCGCTGGAGTACTGGGTCCTGCAGAAGGGCGCGAACCTGGGGCTGGGCCGCCAGATCGCCGTCTACAGCTTCGCCATGTTCGTCTGCTGCATGGTCTGCCACGGCGAGCTGGTCCACCTTAAGCCCGACCCGCGCCACCTGACGCTGTTCTATCTCATGGTCTCCCTGGGCGGGGCGATCGGCGGCATCCTGATCGCGGTGGCGGCCCCGCGGCTGTTCACCGGCTTCTGGGAGCTGCACCTGGGGTTGATGGCCACCTGTCTGCTGGTCTTGGTGGTGGCCGGCCGCGAGTGGTGGATCAAGAACCGGGTTGGCGCTTTGGCCGAGCAGTCGTCGGGCAGCCGGATGATCTCGGTCGCCACCGGCCTGAGCGCGTTGATGGGCTGGGGCCTGCTGGTCTACCTCCTGGTCGAGGACATCGGCGATACCAAGCGTTTCGAGGTGACCAGCGTGCGCAACTTCTACGGCGTGTTGCGGGTGCTGGACGAGACCGCCGACGAGCCGGAGCAGCACAAGCTGGTGATGTGCCACGGCCGGACGCGGCACGGGTTCCAGTACGTGGCCGCCGACAAACGGGAGCTGCCGACCTCCTACTTCGGACCCACCAGCGGCATCGGCTACGCGCTGCAGCATCATCCGGACCGGGCCGAGCGGCCTCTGGCCATCGGCATCGTCGGACTGGGCACCGGCACCATCGCCGCGCACGCTCGGGCCGGCGACCGGATCACCTACTACGAGATCAACCCGATGGTGAAGACGCTGGACGACCAGTACTTCACCTACCTGACCGACGCCCAGCGGCGCGGCGCGACGGTCGACGTGCGTTTCGGCGACGCCCGCATCGTGCTCGAGCGCGAGGCCGCCGGGAACGCGATCACGCCGCTCGATGTCCTCGCGGTGGACGCCTTCAGCAGCGATGCCATCCCGGTCCACTTGCTCACCAGCGAGTGCGCCGAGCTGTACTGGCGACACCTCAAGCCGGACGGCATCCTGGCCATGCACATCACCAACCTGTACCTCAACCTGACCCCGGTGGTGCGCAAGCTGGCCGAGTTGCACGGCAAGCAGGCGCTGTTCTTCAAGGTCGACGGCGACGCCAAGTCGGGCATCTCGACCAACCGCTGGGTCCTGGTCACCAGCAACCCGCGTTTCCTGGCCGACGAGGCGGTGACCGCCGGGTTCACGCCGTGGACGGCGGACGACCCGGCGCCGCTGCTGTGGACCGACGACTTCAGCAACCTGGCGCAGGTGCTCAAGCGCTGAGGCCGGCGGAGGACTGCGCCCGGCGGTCGCGAACAAGCCAGAGCTAGCGACCGAGGCTGACCGATGATCCTGGCTCGCGCGTGTCCACATTGCCGGAGCGACAATCTCCCTCACCGGCGCTACTGCCGCGAGTGCGGCGCGCCGCTCGAGCTGCGCTGCCCCGGCTGCGGGTTCGCCAACCTGGTCGGCGACGTCTACTGCGGCGGCTGCGGCGAGTCGCTGGACGGGGTGGTGCAGAGCACCTGGCACCCGGAGTCGGCCGCGGGCGGCCGGTTCGCCCTGCCGTCGGCGCTGGCCGGAGCCGATGGCGCGCTGGCGGTCGACCTGATCACGGCGGCGGAGAACCGGCTGGCGACCATCGTCAAGGCCGACCTGAGCGGCTTCACCGCCATGTCCGAGCTCCTCGGTGATCCCGAGGAGGTGACGGTGATCATGAACCAGGTCTTCGATCCCCTGGTCGCCTGCGTGCGGCGGTACGAGGGCTACATCGACAACTACGCCGGGGACATGATCATCAGCTTCTTCGGCACGCCCAACGCGCTGGAGGACGGGGCCGAGCGCGCGGTGCGGGCGGCCTTGGAGATGCGCGACGAGGTGGCCCGGCTGAACGATCGCAACATCAGCCACGGCGTCGATCTGGGCATCTCCACCGGCATCGCCACCGGCTACGGCCTGTGGAGCGACGTGGGCGCTGGGGTGTCCTCCAAGAAGACCATCTCCGGCGAGTTGGGCGATTACGCCGCGCTGCTGGAGAAGTACGCCGAGCGCGGCACGGTCGGCGTCTGCCCCGACACCTACGACCGCATCGCGCACGTCATTCCCGGCGAGATGCAGGAGGGCAAGGTCCACCGGCCCGGCGAGGAGGAGGAGCTGCCGATCTATTTCGCCGGGCTGCCCCACACGCGCGAGTGCTGGCTGACCGAGGCGGCCCAGGACGCGGTGGAGCTGTGCGGAAGGCAGGAGCTGCTCGACGAGCTGGCCGGGATCTGGGCCGAGGCCAAGGAGTCGGGCGGCGCGTTGCTGCTCTGTGGCGAGCCGGGGAGCGGCAAGTCGCGGCTGCTGCTGGAGCTGGCGCGCCGGGTCATGGACGACGGACACTGCGTCTGCGCCGCCGGGGCGCGGCCGCTGTCGGAGGCGCTGGGCGACGAGTGGGAGCGCGATCTGCGCCACTCGATGCTGACCAGCGCGGGGATCGACCCCAACGACAACGCCGCGCGCACCGGCTGGCTGAACTCGCTCGGCCTGAAGCCGCGCAACGCCGACGTTGATCAATGGTTGGTGGCCGCCGCCAAGCAGCGGTCGTACCTGCTGATCATCGACGGTCTGGACTGGCTGACCGGCGACCTGTCGTTCGTCCGGGAGCTGGCCGACAGCCGGGTGCTGGTGGCGATGGCGGCCAGGACTCCGGCGGCGCTGGCCGACGTGGGTCTGAGCCCGGACGATGTTACCGTGATCGACCTGCCGCCGCTGGCCCGCGAGCCGGCGCTGGAGCTGGCCGGGCGGCGGCTCGGCGCGGCGGTCCCGAACGGCGCGGCAGAATGGTTGTGGCGCTGGGCCGACGGCAACCCGCGCTATGTCGAGTCGTTTGCCGGCCTGATCCCCGACCTCGGCGGGGCCGAGGCCATCACCGCCGAGACCGCCTTCCGCTGGCTGCCCTGGCGCGTCCAGGAGCACAGCGACATCGCCCTGGACGCGCTCTCGGCCACCTGCCGAGCGGTGCTGCAGGTAGCGGCGGTGGCCTGCGACGACGGCCTGGCCTTCACGCCCGGCCTGATCGGCTACCTGATCAACGCGCCGAGCTGGTCGGCCGAACTGACCAGCTTGGTCGCCGCCGGCCATCTGACCGAGTTGGACGGCGGCCGGCTGGCCTTCCGCCACCGGGCGCTGTGGCGGGCCTGCCGAGCGCGGATGGTCGACAGCGTCCGCCAGCAGTTGGCGGAGCGGGCGGATCAGGGCGCGGCCATCCTGGCCGACGCGTAGCTGCGCCGCCGTGTTCCAAGAAGGTGGTCTCGATGCCCGGCCTGCCGCTCAACACCCTGACCGACGTCTGGCACAACACCGTCGGCAAGTACCCCGGCCGCGAGGCGCTGGTGTGCGCCGGACGGCGGCACAGCTTCCGCGAACTGGACCGCGACATCGCCAGGCTGGCCGGCCGGCTGCAGGACCTGGGCGTGGCGCCCGGCGACCGGGTGGCCGTGGCCATGCCGAACTGCCTGGAGTTCTACCTGGCCTATTGGGCCACGCTCCGGGCCGGGGCGATCCTGGCGCCGGTCAATACCCGTCTCGGCGAGCGCGAGATGCGCTACGTGTTCGACAACGTCGCCGCGCGGGTGATCTTCGTCCATCGCGAGGTGATGGGCGAATGCGCGCCGGCCCTGCCCGACGGACCGCACCGGATCGGGGTGGAGGTGGCCGATACCGAGCCGTTCGACGAGGCGCTGGCCGCCGGCCGCGAGCCCGACCCGGTGGCCGTCTCGACCGAGGACGTGGCCTTCATCGCCCACACCTCCGGCACCACCGGCGTGCCGAAGGGCGCGATCATGCGGCACGCCGACCTGCTGTTCAACATCAAGAACACGGTCATCCCGTTCAGTTGGCGGCACGAGGACCGCAATCTGCTGCTGGTGCCCCTGTTCCACGCCACCGGGCTGTACAGCGTGGTGCCCTCCAGCGCCTACCTCGGCGCGACGGTGGTGGTCGCGCCGCGCCCCGACCCGCGCGAGGTGGTCGACCTGATCGAGCGCGAACGGGTGACCAACTTCCTGTCGGTGCCGACCTTCTACCACCTGGTGGTCTCGCTCCCGGACATCCGCGAGCGTGACCTGACCTGCCTGCGGATGATCGGCTACAGCGGCTCGCCCATGCCCACGCGCACCATCGAGAAGCTACGCGACCTGTTCCCGCACACCCGGCTGCACAACTTCTTCGGGCTGACCGAGACCATCTCGCTGACCCACATCACCCCTTCCGACGCGGCCTTGTCCCATGCCGACAGCATCGGCAAGCTGATCCCCGAGGTGGGCATGCGCATCCTGCGCGAGGACGGCACGGACTGCCAGACCGGCGAGGTCGGCATCCTCCACATCCACCGCGAGAACGCCATCCGCGGCTATTGGAACCGGCCGGGCCTGCTGGAGGAATCGCTTACCGCCGACGGGCTATGGTTCAACACCGGCGACCTGGCCCGGGCCGACGAGGAGGGCTTCGTCTACCTGGAAGGCCGCAAGAAGGACATGATCATCGTCGCCGGCGAGAACGTCTTCGCCCTGGAGGTCGAGCGCTGTCTGCTGGCCCTGGACGGGGTCAAGGAAGCAGCGGTGGTGGGTGTCCCGGCGACGGGCACCCGCGCCTATCTGGGCGAGCTGGTCAAGGCGGTGGTGGTCCCGCTGCCCGGCCGGGAGCTGACGACCCGCGAGGTCAAGCGCCACTGCGTCGAGCGGCTGGCCAGCTATAAGGTCCCCCAGTTGATCGAGTTCCGGGACGCCCTGCCGCGCAACCCCAGCGGCAAGGTCCTCAAGGCGGCCCTGACCGGGGACGAGGCGTGATGCCAGGAGAGCCATGGACTCCGTAGATCGCTCCGTGTTCACGGTCTGCACGAGTTGGGCGGAAGCCGAGCAGCACGATCGCGAGTACTGGCTGAGCCGACCTCCGGCTGAGCGACTGGCAGCCACCGAACTGACCCGCCGGATCCTCTACGGCCATGCCAGATGCAGCGCGCGGATTCGACGGGTCGTCGAGATCATCGAGCGTCCACCGCGCTGAGCCTGCTCTGACCGCAGGAACCGGGACCGGATTGCCGAACCGGCCGTCATGCCGTTACCCTCCGAGCCCGTGATCTACCGGCAACGTCACTTGGCACCCGAGCCTCGCGCCGTGGCGGTGCTGGTGCCGCCATTCGCCGAGGAGAAGAAGGCCGCCCAGCGGGCGCTGGTCGAGCTGGCCCGGGAGCTGGCCGAGAGCGGGTGCGAGACCTGGCGGTTTGACTTCCGCGGCACCGGCGACAGCAGCGGTGACCACGGCGAGGTGGACCTGGACGACTGGCTGGCTGACCTGCGCGCGGTGATCGCCGAGGCTCGCGCAGCCGTCCCCGACCGGCCGCTGATCCTCCTCGGCCTGCGGCTGGGCGCCTCGCTGGCCTGGCTCGCGGCCGGCGACCCGAGCCTGGGCGTGGACAGCCTGGTGCTGTGGGAGCCGCTGCCCTCGGGCAGCGGCTACATGCGCCAGAACCGGCAGAAGAGCCAGCTCCGGCGGGAGCTGACCGCCGGCGAGGGTCCCGCCGCCATCGCCGGCGGCGGTGACTTCCCGACCTTCGACTTCGACGGGTTCCTGGTCGGCGGTGGACTCCACCGCGAGCTGGCCGGGGTGGATCTGCTGTCCGGTCCCCTGCCCCGCTGCCGGCGCGCGCTGGTGCTCCAGATCTCGGGCACCGCCCGGCTGAAGAAGCCGCTCGAAGACCTCCGCGACCGGCTCGCGACCGCCGGGGTCGAGGTCCTGCTGGAGAACGCCGCGGTCGAGTCCTTCTGGAGCTCCATCGGCCTGGTGGACACCCAACCCGTGCGCGAGCGGACCCTGACCTGGCTGGCCGACGCCGCCGAACCCCTCTCCCTTCAGGGAGAGGTCGGCCGCCGCGGCCGGGTGAGGGTGGCTGACGACCACCCCGGGGAGACTATCTCCGAGCCCGCCACGCCGGCCGCGGTCCAGCCCGGAGTGGTAGCCGAGGCGCTGGCCTTCCCCAGCGGCGATCAACGTTGCCAGGGCGTGCTCTACCGGCCGGTCTCCGGCGACGTCGAGCGGGTGGTGATCCTGCTCCACGGCTGGAGCGGCTACCGGATCGGTCCCGGCCGGCTGCTGACCCGCGCCGCGCGCGCCCTGGCCGCCACCGGCTGCGCGGCTTACAGCTTCGACTTTCGCGGCCGTGGAGAGAGCGACTGGTCGGTCGCCGAGGCCAGCCTCAACTCGATGATTCGCGACGCGTCGCGCGCGGTCCCGCTCGTCTGCGAGCGGACCGGTGCCCGGCGAGTGACGCTCTGCGGCCTGTGCAGCGGCTCGGAGGTGGCCATCGGCGCGGGGTTGTCCGACCCGCGGATTGACGGCCTGGCGCTGTGGTCCGCGCCGATCTTCAGCGGCAACTTCGATTTCGCCCGCCGCGCGCGCCGGGGCAAGGCCATGCTGGCGCGCTACGCCCGCAAGCTGGTCTGTCTGGAAACCTGGGCCAAGCTGTTCTCCGGCCGGCTCAACTGGCGGCTGATCGCCCGTGCCGTCACCGGCGGGCGGAGTAGCGAGGACGCCGCCGTGGCCGACAAGGCTCCCGAGACCGGCGCCCAGATGGCCGAGTTCGGCTCCTTCACCGGCCGCCTGCTGTTCGTCTACGGCGGCAACGACCCGGAGACCGCGCCGTCGCGGGAGTTCTACCAGCGGTTCGTCGAATCGGCCGGGCTGCCGCACCGGTTCCACCTGATCGACGGCGCCAACCACAACTTCTTCTCGCGCGCGTGGCAGGATGAGGTCATCGGAGTGACGATAGACTGGCTGGGCGAGGACTCGCCGTCCAGCGGAGGTGCGCGATGATCCTGGTGACCGGTGCGACCGGCACTGTGGGCCGGCACGTGGTCGCGGTCCTCAAGGCCGAAGGGCGCGAGGCGCGGGCCCTGGTCCGTGATCCGGCCGCCGCCCCGGGGATCGAGTCGCCGCGGATGAGTGCCCTGGTCGGCGACCTCGGCCGGGCGGTCGACCGGGCCGCGGCGCTGGTCGGCGTGACCGAGATCATCTGCTGCCACTCGGCGCTGTTCAACCACGACCAGCAGACCGTCGCCGCCATCGACGGCACCGCCACCGAGGAGCTGTTCCGCGAGGCCGCCGCGGCCGGCGTGCGTCACGTCACCTTCCTCTCCCACGTCGGCTGCAACCGGCCCGGCCACGCGGGGCTGCTGAAGGCCAAGCGACGAGCCGAGGAAACCTTGATGGCGCAGGCCGTGATGGACTACACCATCCTCCGGCTGTCGCCGCTGATGAGCTCCCTGCGGCGGCTGCCCGGCCTGACCGACGACGCGACCATGCTCCAATTCGGCGACGGCGAGGCGCTGCTCTCGCCGGTCTCGCCCCGCGACGTGGCCCGGCTGGCCTGCCGCTGCGGCCGGATCGAGTCCCTGCGCGGCGAGGTGCTTGAGGTCGGCGGACCGGAGACGTACACCTGGCGCGAGCTGCCCGCGCTGATCGAGCGCGCGACGCAGACCCGCCTGACCTGCTGGCGGCTGCCGCTGTTCGTGTTGTCCATCGCCCGGATCCTGGTCGGTCTCTTCCGTCCGGCCGCGGCGACGGTTCTGGAGCACCTGGAACAGCTCTACCGCGAGGATTACACCGCCGACCCCGGCCGGGTCGGGACCATCTTCGGCACCGGCCTGGAGGACCTGGTCACCTGGCTGCGCGAGCGCGACGCGGCGCCGGTGGTAACCGCCGGCGACCTGGACCACCCGCCGGCTCGGAGCGTCGAGCCGACCGCCCCCGAGCCCGCCGCGGTCGAGGTCGAGGCGCCGGCTCGGGCGACCGAGTGGCTTCGCGAGCCGGCCGAAGAGCAACCCGACGATTCGCCTGCCCGGGTTATCGAGCCGCCGGCCGCCGAGCCTGAGCCGGAACCGACGGTGATCGACGCCGACGCCGAAGCAGCGCCCGTGGTCGCCCCGCCGGAGCCGGTCGCCGATTCCGAGCCGGAGCCGGTCCCGGAACCGGAGCCGGAAGAGGGCGAGGAGCCCGCGCCGGAGGAGCCGGAGCCGGCCGAGGAGCCCGAGCCGGACGAACCCGAGCCGGACGCGCCGGCCGAGCCCTGGGGACGCCACACCACGGTCGAACCCGTGCCCGAGCCGGCGCCCGAAGACACGAGCCGACGTCCGCCCGTCGAGCGCCCGGCCGAATCCACCTCGCGCGTGATCGACCTGGACCCCTGACCCGCCGGCCTCCCGCTACGTCGCACGTCTCGCGCCATAATGCACGAGTGTGCGAATGGAGGGGAGCATGGCGACGCAAACCGTTGAGTTGACCGCCGACGAGATCCGGCAGTTCGCGCAACAGGGCTACTTGATTCGCCGCGGGCAGTTGACCGGGTCCGAAGTCGGCGGCCTGTTGGAGCACTACGCCGCGATTCACGCCGCCGGGAGCCGGCCGAGCTGCTTCGAGCTCCGGGACGGGGACGACCCCCTGGCCGCCTGGCCGCGGATGATGCACCCGCACCGGTTCGACGACCGGTCGCGCCGGTACCTGCTCGACGCCAGGCTGATGGGCGTGGTCGAGGCGCTCTACGGCCGGCCGGCGCTGGCGGCGCAGACCATGTTCTACTGGAAGCCTCCCGGCGCGCGCGGCCAGGCTCTCCACCAAGACGATTTCTATCTGCGTACCCGGGTCGGCGAGTGCCTGGCGGCCTGGCTGTCGCTGGACCGCGCCGACGACGAGAACGGCGGCCTGCGGGTGGTTCCCGGCAGCCACCGCGGTGAGCTCCAGTGCCCGAAGCCGGCCGACGAGTCGGTCTCGTTCGCCCAGCACGAAGTCACACCGCTGCCCGGCGCGGTGGCGGTGCCCACCGACCTCGGCGCCGGCGACATCCTCTTCTTCGGCGGCCGTCTGATTCACGGCTCGCCGCCCAACCGCTCACCGGACCGCTGGCGCCGCGCGCTGATCTGCCACTACGTGCCCTGCGACGCGGTGGCCTGCTCGCACCATTACCAGCCGCTCTTGGACCGCTCCGGCGGCGAGCACCGGATCGACGATCCCGGCCCCGAATCCGACCCGTGCGGCGGACCCGAGTACCGCTGAAGTTGCCGGCCGGCTCCGCCCGAGCGGCCTCGTGCGCTGGCGATCCTATACCCCGCCCAGGATGTGGTAGCCGTTATCGACGTAGATCACGTCGCCGGTGACGCCGCGGGCCAGGTCGCTGAACAGGAAGGCCGCCACGTCGGCCACCTCTTCCTGAGTCGTGTTCTTCCGTAGCGGGACGACCTCGGCGTACTTCGAGTACATGTCCTTGAAGTCGCCGATGGCCGCGGCGGCAAGCGTCCGCATCGGGCCGGCCGAGATGGCGTTGACGCGGATCTGCTGCGGACCCAGGTCCCGCGCCAGATAGCGCACGGTGGCCTCCAGCGAGGCCTTGGCCACGCCCATGACGTTGTAGTTCGGCACCGCGCGCACCGCGCCGAGGTAGGACAGGGTAACCACCGACCCGCCCTCGGTCATCAGCGGCTCGACGGTCCTGGCCAGCAAGGCCAGCGAGTAGGCGCTGACGTCGTGGGCGAGCAGGAACCCGTCGCGGGAGGTGTCGACGAACCGGCCGCGCAGATCCTCAATCTTGGCGTAGGCGATGGCGTGGCCGAGGAAGTCGAGCCGGCCGAACTCGGCGGACAGCCGCTCGCGCGCAGCCGCCAAACCCTCGTCGTCGGTGACGTCGCAGGGCACCATCACTGGGTCGTTGCTCAGCTCGGCGACCAGCTTCTCGAGGGCCTTCTGCTCCCGCTCGCCGAGGTAGCCGATGGCCACTCGGGCGCCGGCGGCGTCGCACGCCTTGGCCATCGCCCAGGCCGCGCTGCGATGGTTGGCCACGTTGCAGATCAGTCCCGTCTTACCGGTCAGCATGCTCCGACTCCTTGTCCGTATCCGGCCCGCCGTCACCCTTCAGCGCCCGTTCGAAGCCCCAGAAGAAGAGTAAGCCCAAGAGCGCCGCCAGTCCAGCCACTGCGTAGCAGCTCAGCACCCCGCCCGGCCGGTCGGCGGTTCGGCCAAACAGGCTCATCAACCCGTCGGCCGCCGGCACCGCCAGCCCCATGGCGCCCTTGATGATCAGCCCCTGCACCCCGAAGAAGACCGCCTCGCGGCGGACTCCGGTGCGCCGCGAATCGTGGTCGCAGACATCGGCCATGAGGGCGTGGGGGATGACCAGGAACCCGCCCGTGGCCGGGCCGGCCACCAGCAACAGCAGCACCGCCTGCCACAGGTTGCGGGCGAACATCAGCAGCGGCACCGTCAGCGCCATCCAGATGATGGCCGCCACAAACGCCTTGGACCGGCCATAGCGGTCCATCGCCCACTTGATCAGCGGGAAGTTCGCCGCGCCGCCGAGAATCGCCGCGGCGAGCAGGATGGAGGCATGGCTGCCGGTCTGATCGCCCGCCGAGCCGAGCTGGGTGCCCGGCGCCTGCGGCAGCACCGCCATCAGGAGCTGGATGCCGAACCAGCACGAGCAGAAGGCGCCGACGAAGTGGCGGAACGGCCGGCTGCCAAGCACCTCGCGGAGGTTGGCCAGAAACGAGATGGCCTCGCCGGAGACCTCCTCCGGAGGATTCTCACGGCGGCCGAACAGCGGCGGCAGGAGCGCCACCAGGCAGACGGCGCCGACCACCAGCGCCGGCCGGAGGAAAGCCAGCCGCTCCGGCCCGCCCGCGGTCCGGCCGAGACGGTCGTACAGCACGCCGAACAACCACGCCCCGATGACCATGCCGCCGACCTTGAACAAGGCCTGGTTGGTCGACACGCTGTTCCGCTCCGCGGCGGTCGGCGTCAGCTCGGGCAGCAGCCCCAGGTATGGCCCGTAGTAGCAGGTGAAGGCCAGGAAGAAGCCGCTGATCATGACGAACAGGTAGAACCCGTTGAGCGGGCTGGAATCCGCCAGCGGCGGCGTCCAGAGCATCACGAAGAACAGCACCAGGGGGACGAAGCTGAGGGTCAGGAACGGCTTGCGCCGGCCCCAGCGGGTCCGGGTCCGGTCGCTCCACCAGCCGACCAGCGGATCGGAGATGCCGTCGATGATCCGGCCGATGAGGAACACCGCGGCGAAGACGCCGCCGCTGACCAACGGCACCAGCCCGGCTTCGGGATTGCCGCGGTAAAGGAACAGCACCCACGGCGAGACGATCAGGACGAGCGCGTTGGGGGCGAGCTCGCCGGCGCTGTAGAGCAGGTTCTCTCGCCGGGTCAGCGGCCGGTGCCCGGTCTCGGCCGAATCCGCCATGCGCCCTCCAGAGGCCGGATCGTATCGGCGCCGCGAGTGGGTGTCAAGGTTGCCCGGACCTTGGCAGTGTCAGCCGAGGAGCGTCAGCAAGAGCCGGCGGCTGTGCCGGTCCATCCTGGCAAGCGCGCGGATCTCGTAGCGGTTGTTCTCGGTGTCGGTGACGATCCACCGGCCGTCCGGCAAGAGCTGGGCGCACTGGCGCGGGTTCTCGGTACTGAACTTCACCCGCCCCCGGTCGGTGGTCACGTCCCAGTGGTACTGCCCGCCCAGCTCGCCCAGCTCGTGGACCTGCTGAAGCACCGGCCGGAAGTAGCGGCGGTGCAGCTCGTCGGCGATCACCTGGCGCTGGTCGTCCGGCCAGTCGGCCAGCCGTCGGATCAGGCCCACCTCCGCGTCGTCGCTGCGCACGCTGAGGAACTCGTCCGGCCGGCTCAGCGGCAGGGCGCGGAGGATTGCCACGCGGAGGTGGCTGCGATCGGCGGTGGTCAGCCGCAGCACCCCGCCCGGGGAGCGGTGGAACCGGTCCGTCGCCGGGTCCAAGGCCGGCGTCCCCGGCGGCGGTGAGTCGGTCAGGAGATCGGACACCCGGTCCTCGCTCACGGCGCGCTTCCTTCCCGGCGCAGATCGGCCTCGCGCCACGGGCTCGGCGGCAGCGCGAAGCCCGGCGGCGGCGGCCGGTTGGCCACCAACAGCCAACCGTAACGGTCCGCCCAGACATGATACTCGACCCCGTCCAGCAGTCCTCGCACGCGCTTGTGCCGCGTGATCAGGAACACCGGAGAGGGTCGTCCGAAGAGGCGCACCAATCGTTGATGAGTCCCGGCGTCGCCGGCCTCGCCGCGGATGCGGATCTGCCGCCGGTGGGTGGTGTAGGCGATGCTCGGGGCGTGGACGTTGAGGCTGACCAGCTCGCCACCGGCCGCGGTCTGGTCCGCCGCCACCGCGGCCATCAGGCGGACCGTGCCCTGCTGGTAGTGGTAGACCACCGGCATCACCGCCAGCCAAACCGCCAGCCAGCTCGCCGCGCCGGAGACCGCCACCGCGGCCACCGCCGTCCGCGGCCGCCTCACCACGGCCAGCGTCACCGCCGCCGTGGCCAGCATCAGCACGCCGGCGACCGCCGGCCCGCGACCGGGATCGAGCACCGCGCCGCCCAGCTCGTCGCGCAGGTGGGCGACCTTCGGCAGCCAGGAGCCCAGGCTGAGCAGCACCGCGCCCAGCCCGGCCAGGCCGAGCGCGCCGATGGCCACCGGCCAGCCCGCCCGCCGCTCGCCGCGCCAGGCGGCCGAAGCCGCCCACCCGGCCAGCAGCGCCGCAGCCGGGTAACAGGGCGCGATGTAGTTCGGCAGCTTGGTCCGCGACAGGCTGAACAGACCCAGCACACACACCAGCCACAGCAGCGTGTAGGCCAGCGCCCGGCCCGCCCGATCCTCCGGCCGGCGCGCCGCGCCGGCCACGCCCGACAGCAGCCAGCCGGTCCACGGGAGGAAGCCGCCCGCCACCACCGCCAGGAAGAAGGTGACCGGCCCGCCGTGGCCGGACTGCACGCTGGTCAGGCGACTGACGTTGTGGTAGCCCAGGAAGGTCTCGAAGAAGGCCGTCCCGTGGGCCAGGAAGATCGCCCCGCACCAGGGCAGCACCACAGCCAGGTAGAGCGCCAGCCCGAGCCACACCCGGACCGTCTTGAGGGTCCGCCAGGTCTGTCGGCTCAGCAGCAGGTAGAGCAGCCAGGTCCCGCCCGGCAGGATCAGCGCCACCGGCCCCTTGACCAGCGTGGCCAGTCCCAACGCCAGGCCGGCCGCGGCGAACCACCGCCAGGAGAGCAGCTCGGTGGCGCAGAACAGCGCCAGCCAGCCGGCGGCCATGAGCAGCGCCAGGGCCATGTCGGTCAACGACATGTGGCCGAGGAAGAAGCCGTGCAGACTGGTCGCCACCGCCACCCCGGCCAGCCGCCCCGCCAGCGGGTCGAACGCCCACCGGCCGAAGGCCATCAGCAGCAGCGCCAGCAGTGCGCCGGCCGCCGCGCTGGTGAACCGCGCGCCGAAGCTGGTCGGCCCGAAGACGCGCAGCGGGACGGACATCAGCCAGTAGATCAGCGGCGGCTTGTCCCAGCGCACCTCGTAATTGTAGGTCGGCGTGACGTAGTCCCCGGTCTCGACCATCTCCCGGGTCGCCTCGGCGAAGATGGCCTCGTCCACGTCGTACAGCCCGACATGGCCCAGGAACAGGAGGTTGAATACCAACACCCCGACGGCGAGCAGCAGGTCGGTGCGCCACTCAGGCGGCCTCATCGGCCAGCTCCTCGCGCCATCGCTCGGCCACGTACTGCCCGATCAGCCAGCCCATCCACCCGCCGGCGACCATGTCCGTGGGGAAATGGTCGCCACCGAGCACCCGACCCAGCGCCGTGCCGGCGGCCAGGCAAAAGATCAGCGTCCGCTGCTTCGGCAGCAGCCACGCCAGCAGCGGCGCCACGGCGAAGATGGTCATGGCGTGCCCGCTGGGGAAGCTGTCCAGCGACGGGGTGAAGTTCCCGCCCTGCGGCAGCCAGTGTCCTTCCAGCACGAACATCCTCGGCCGCGGCCGGCCGATCAACCGTTTCAGCAACTGCGACCAGAATCCGGCCAGGAGCACTCCCCACAGCATCCACCGCCCGCCGACCTGCCATCGGCGGCTGCCCAGGACGTACCCGCCGAACCAGCACCCCGCGGCGCCGAGCCCGAGGTGCAGTCCGTCGCCCAGCCAATGCGCCCCGTGATCGACCCACACCCGCCACGCCGGCCACCGCTGGGACCCGGCGACATCCAGCCACCGCGCCGCCAGGTAATCGAAAGCGAGCAGAGCCAACAAGGACCCGACGACCACCATCGAGCGGCCCAAGCCGCGGCGCGGGGGGGTGACCATAACGCGCCCATGATACGAACCGGCTGCGGGCCTGTCAACCGGGGTGACAGGGACCCGCTACGTGTGGTATACGGTCGCAGGAGCTCGCCATGGCGGTGCTGTGGTCGGCCACGTTTCCGGTGGTCAGTCGGTTCGAGCGGCGGGGGGAGCCGGCTTCCTTGGCGCTGCCGCTGCGGCAGGGGCTGGTCGGCGAGCCGGGGCAGATCGCCGTCGTCGATGGCGACAAGCTGCTCCCCGTCCAGGTTCAGGTCACCTCGCGCTGGCCGGATCATTCCATCCGCTGGGCCCTGGTCCAGTTCCTGGTCGATCTGCCCGGGCTGGCCGCCAAGACGGTTCAGGTGGCGGTGGAGACCGAGCACCACGCGCCGGCCACGGCGATGACCGTGAGCGAGCGCGCCAGCGGGATGCTGATCGATACCGGCGCGCTGCAGTTCATGGTCGATACCCGGCTCGGCTTCTCCGGCCCGCAGGAGGTCCGGCCGAAGGGGTTCGACACGCCGTTGCAGTGCGGCGGGATCGGGGTCGAGGCGAACGGGCAGTCGTTTCTGTCCACCGTCCGGCCGGCTTCCTGGTCGGCGCTGGAGCAGGGCCCGGTCCGGGCCGTGGTCGAGGCGCGGGGGCGGCTGATCAGCTCGCTCGGTCTGCCCGGCCTGGGTTACCGCGCCCGGCTCTACGCCTGGGCCCACCGCGCCGACGTGTTGGTCGAGGTGACGGTCTTCCAGGACACCGAGCAGGAGTCGGTCTCGCTGCAGCAGCTCGGGCTGGAGCTGCGGGCGGCGAACCGGCAGAAGGCGCGGATGTGGCTCGGCGAGGCCAACTACCAGACGCGCGTCACCGAGGTCGAGCGCGGCCGGTCGGGCGAGCGGGTGATCGACGCCGACGACCTGCTCTACAGCGGCAACGAACAGGTCGCCGAGACCTTCCACGGCGACTTCTTCGCCGACTTCACCTTGCCCCGAGGCGGGCTGACCGCGACCATCCACCAGGCGCACCAACAGTTTCCGAAGGCCTTGCGCATCGGGCCGCAGGGCGTCTTGATCGACCTCCTGCCGCGCCTGTCCGGCGGGACCGGGCCGATCACGCTGCCGCAGGGCGTGAGCAAGACCCATCGGGTGATGCTCCACTGGCACCCGGCGGCCGAGAGCCGCGAGGAGATCTGTCACCGCAGTCTGCAGTTCCAGATGCCGGACCAGCCGGTGCTGCCGACCGAAGCCTACGTGGAGGCCGGGGTGTGGGCGGAGAAAGTCTTCCCCGCCCGCGGCCACCGGCAGGTGGACGGCTTCGCCCTGTCGCTGGCCGACGAGCGCTGCCGGGCGTACGGCTGGCTGCACTGGGGCGACGGCCCGGACTGGGGCTACACCGGCCAGGGCCGCGGGCGCGGGGCGTTGGTCTGGACCAACAACGAGTACGACCTGCCGCACGCCGCCTTCCTGCACCACGCGCTGACCGGCGTGCGTCGGTTCCGCGACATGGCCGAGGTGGCGGCGCGGCACTGGCTCGACGTGGACGTGGTCCACCACCACCGCGACGCGAGCCGGGTCGGCGCGCAGATCATCCACAGCGCCAACCACGTCACGGGCGGCGCGTCGCCGTGTCACGAGTGGGTCGAGGGCCTGCTGGACACCTACCACTTCACCGGCCTGCCCGAGGCGCTGGAGGCCGCCCACGGCATCACCCGGCACGTGCTGCACGTCCTGGAGACCGAGGAGCGCCTGCGCCAGCCCGGCGCCGCGGCGGCGCGGGTGACCGGCTGGGCGCTGCGAACGCTGGTGGCGATGTACCGCGAGACCCACGACGAGACGTTGATGGCGCCGGCGGACGAGATCGTCGCCAACTTCGTCGCCTGGCAGGAGCAGTACGGCGGGTTCCTGGCGCCCTACCATACGCACACCCTGGCGCGGGTGCCGTTCATGATCGCCATCGCCTGCTCGAGCCTGGCGCGCTACCACCAGGTGCGGCCGACCCCGCGGGTGGCCGAGCTGATCGTCGCCGAGATGCGCGCCCTGGTGACCACCTGCCGGGCGCCGGACGGGCGGTTCATCTACAAGGATCTCCCCAGCCTCCACCGCCGCGGCGCCGGGGTCTACGTCCTGGAGGCGTTGGCCTACGCCTACGACCTGTCCGGCGACAAGGACCTGCTGCGGGCCGGGCTGCCGGAGCTGGTGTCAACCATCGACCTGGGCGGCAAGAAGCAGGGCGGCTTTCTGCTCAAGCGGGAGCACTACCCGCGCGAGCAGGCGGTGGTCTTCGGGGTCGGTGAAGGCCCGAAGGAATACGCCGCGCAGTGGCTGCCGGTGATGACCTTCGCCCGCGCCCTGGCCGACGCCGACCTCCTGCCGCCGGATCCGCTGGCGTGGGCGGCTCTGTGAGAGACAGGGGACGACAATACGGGGACAGTATACCTATTTCCGTCGACGCGAGCGCCGACGGAAATAGGTATACTGTCCCCGTATTGTCGTCCCCTGTCTCTCACAGAGCCGCAGCGCGGTGCAGCCAGGTCGGCCGCAGCTCATAGATCCGCCGATTCGCCCGCGTCGGGTGCACCCGATTGGTGAGCAGGGCGATGACCAGGTCGAGTCCGGGGCAGACCCAGACCAGCGTCCCGGTGAAACCGTCGTGGCCGAAGGCTGACTCGTCGCCGGAGCCGTAGTCGAGGCGCTTCCAGCCCAGCCAGAAACGGTCCCGCGCCGGGTCGGTGCGCGGCGCGAACAGGAACTGTCGGGCGCCGGGCAGGAGCTCGTCGTGCAGGAGGGCCGCGGCGAACCGGCCGACCGCCTGGGCCGTGCCGAACAGGCCGGCGTGGCCGGCGATGCCGTCGCAGCGCCAGGCGTTTTCGTCGTGGACCAGGCCGCGGACCACCTCGCCGCGGATGGGGCAGCGTTCGGTGGGCACGCAGCGTAGCGGGTCCAAGGGCCGGTAAAGAAGGTCGTCGGCCAGGTCCAGGGGGCCGGCGACGCGGGCGCGGAAGTACTCGGCCAGGGAGGCGCTGGTCACCTGTTCGATCAAGAAGCCGAGCAGCAGGAAGCCGAGGTCGCTGTACTCGCAGGCGGAGCCCGGCGGGGTTTCCGGCTCGGTGGCCAGGACGGCGGCACGGACCTCGTCGCGGGTGTGGCACGCTTCGTGGAACCGCCGGTGCGCCGGCAAGCCGGCGGTGTGGGTCACGAGCTGGCGGCAGGTCAGAGCGCCGACCGACGGGACAGCCTCGGGCAAGTGGACCGCGACGGGCGCGTCGAGGTCGAGCGCCCCGTCGAGCACCAGCGCGGCCAGGCAGGAGGTGGTGGCCACGGCCTTGGTGATGGAGGCCAGGTCGTAGAGCATCCCGGGCCTCAGCGGCTCCGGCGAGGGATCGGTGGCGGCCAGGCCGTGGACGGCGTCGAGCACCACCCGGCCGCGGTGTTGAATCCAGACGCCGGCGCCGGGGGCGGCGCCGGCGTCGATTCCGGCGGTGACCTCACCCCACCAATCGCTCCAGGTGGCCGGCACCGCGCTCAGGTGGCTTCGGCGCGGGCGGCCTTGAGCCGGTCGCCCCGGTTCAGCGTCCACTGCAGGATGGGCGGCGTGATCATGGTCGTGACGATGACCATGATGACCACGGCCGAGTTGGCGTTGTCGCCGATCACCGGCTCACCGTGGAGGACCAGCGTGTGCCCGATGGCGGCGAAGATCAGGCCGACCTCGCCTCGCGGGATCATCCCCACTCCGACCGAGATGCGGTCGAGGCTCTTGTCCAGGACACCCCAACTGCACACCTGCTTGCCGATGATGGCCACCAGCGTCAGCAAGGCGGCGAACCCGAGCACCTGGACGTTGGCGAAGGTCTGGAGCTTGACCGTCATGCCCATCTGGATGAAGAAGATGGGCACCAGCAGCGTGGCGATGGGCGCGACCAGTTCTTCGAGGTCGTGGTGGACGCCCTGCTCGCGAAACTCCTGGAAATGGACCTCGTCCAGCAGCAGCCCGGCGGCGAAGGCGCCGACGATGGGCGCCAGACCGATCAGGTTGGCCGCGCCGGCGAGCAGGAAGCAGATGGTCAACGCGGTGAGCAGCAACAGGCCGTCGCCGCGCAGCTTGGAGGCCAGCTTGAACAAATGCGGCGACATCCACTGGCCGCCCAGCACGGCCACGAACAGGAAGCCGACGGCCATGACGATGATCTTGACCACGCTCATCATCGCCAGCTCCTGCCCTGAGCCCTTGGCGGTGATCATCCCGGCGACCACGGCCAGGATGACCAGCCCCATGACGTCGTCGATCACCGCCGCGCCGAGGACGATCCGCGCCTCGTCCTGGTTGAGCCGGTTCAACTCCTGGAGCACTCGGGCGGTGATGCCGACGCTGGTCGCGCAGAGCGTGGCGCCGATGTAGATGTGCACCATCACGTCGTGCTTGCCTGGCAGCAGGTAGTACGAGACGGCCGCGCCCAGGATGAACGGCGCGACCACTCCGAACGTAGCCACCAGCAGCGACGACAGCCCGACCTTCATCATCGCGGCGATGTTGGATTCCAGGCCGACCATGAACAGCAACAGCACGACGCCGATGCGGGCGAGGATGTCGATGGCTCCGCCGTGGGCCAGCGTATTGAGGATCAGCCGGCCGTAGGCCCCGGTGATGCCGCCGATCTCGGCCGCCTGATCGGGCGTGAGGCCCATCAGCAGCACTCCGTTGCCCAGAATCACGCCGAAGACCAGTTCGCCAAGCACCGCCGGCTGGTGGAACTTGAGAAAGATGGCGCCGCCGATCTTGGCGCAGACCAGGATCAACGCCAGGGACAGCAGCACCGGCCCGACCGGATCGGTATGCCCGCCGCCGTGGTCCCCCTCGCCCTCCGCCCCGCCAGGATCGGCCGCCGCCTGCTCGGTGTGGGCCGGCGAATCGCCGTGCTCCTGGGCCTTCAGCAGGCGAGGCGACGCGGACATCGCCACGGCCAGGAGGATCAGCATCCAGGGCTTGCGCAAGAGCGACGTCGGTGAGGACACGGCTGTTCTCCTCGCGGGCCGAGCTGGTGCCGCCGCCAACTGCTCGGCTGACCTCCCGGCCCATCGATGTATGACATCCGCCCGCCACGAAGTTTCGGCTGAACGGCCCGGCAACAGCAACGCAATCAGAAAGGGAGGCCGGCAGCGCCGGCCTCCCTCGGATCCGGCTCGAACCAAGGTCAGGCAGCCTTGCCGTCCGGCACCATGGCGGCCTTGATGATCGGCTCACTGCCGTCGATCACCGCCTGCATCACGCTCTTCGCCTCGTCGAGGTGGAAGGTGCGGTTGATGATCTGCTGGTAGTCGACCAGCCCCTCGTAGAGCAGCCGATTGGAGACCGGGAAGTTGATGGCCGGCTCCGCGAAGGTGGGCACCAGAGTGATCTTCCGGAAGATCAGATCGTTGACGTCGACGGTGATCTTGGACTTGTCGCCGAAGTGGAGCCCGAAGAAGGTGATGATCCCGCCGTAGCGGATGACCTTCAGGGCGTCGTACATGCTGTGCGGCGGGGAACTGACGATGACCCGGTCCACGCCGGCCGGGAAGCGGGTCTTGATCTCGTCCTCGACGTCCTGCTTGCCGGTCTCGATGACCGTGTCGCAGCCGACCGCCTTGGCCGTCTCCAGCCGCTGCTTCTCGCGCGGGTTGTCGGCCGGCAGGCCGGTAATCCCGACCCACCCCGCCCCGCGGATCTTGGCCACCGCGGCGGCCATGATGCCCAGCGGTCCGGGTCCCAGCACCAGGACGCTCCCGCCCAGGGGGATCTGGGCATTGAGCACCGAGGTCAGCGACACCGCCAGCGGCTCGGTGATGCAGGCGGCCAGGAAGTCCATGTCGGACGGGAACTTGACCAGCGAGTTGTACCGCAGGCACATGTAGTCGCCGAGACCGGCCTGCTCGTCCAGGCCGTACATGTTGCGGCACCACTCCGGATGACCGCTCTTGCAGTCGTCGCAGACGCCGCACATGGTACAGTCCTCGACGATCACCCGGTCGCCCGGCTTGACGTGGGTGACGTGCCGCCCGACCTCCATCACCTCGGCCGCGATCTCGTGGCCGAGAGCCATGTGCTCGTCTGACCAATCGCGGACGAAGTTGATGTCGGTGCCGCACACGCCGGTGGCCATGATCTTGACGATCACCTGGTCGTCGCCGGGCGCGGCGAGCTCGCGTTCGCGGAGTTCGATATCCAGGTACTTCTTGCCGTAGAGGCCCCTCGTCTTCATCGGTTAGGCTCCCAGATGGTCCGCCGCGCCGGGCCGGAGCCCGGCGCGGCCGTGCCTCAGCCGGCGCCGTACAGCTTCCCGTCGGCGCCGGGGTAGATCTCGTCGTCGGCGTGCGCCACGACCTCGTCCAACTGCCCGAAGACCTTGTGGAACGCCGCCACGATCTTGTCCATCAGCTCCCGGCCGTTGGGGGCGTGAATGCCGTGCAGCACGGTGTAGGTGTCGCACAGCTTCTTGGCCACCGGGAACTGGCTGACGTCGTAGTTGTAGCTGACGCCCTTGGCCTCGTTGATGGCCCAGGGATGGCGCGAGCCGCCGTAGCCCAGCATGGACTGGAACAGGTCCTGCTCCGGCACCGGCAGGGTCTGCCACTGTCCGACCAGCACGCCTTCCTTGTACAGCGCCTTCTCGACCCCGATGCGGAAGCGGCGCGGGTCGGCCTTGACCCCGGCGGCCTGGGGGTCGAAATTGACGTTGTACATGAAGTACACGTGCTTGCAATCCGGCGGGCAGTACGGGGGGATCACGCCGGGGATCTGCGACAGCTCGCCGCGCAGGTAGTCGGCATTGGCGATGCGCACGTCGTTGTTGTGATCGAGGTGCAGCAACTGCGCTCGCGCGTGGGCCGCCGGGAACTCCTGGTTGCGGTACATGTAGCCCAGGATGCTGGCGTTGTAGACGCGCCGCTTGCTGACCTCGTCGACCTCGTCGCCGAAGCAGCGGATGAGCTGCCCCTTCTCCAGCAGCGCCTCGTTGTTGGTGTTGAACAGGCCGCCCTCGCCGCCCGAGAGGTTCTTGAAGTTGTTCAGGCTGAAGCAGCCGACGTCGCCCAGCCCGCCGACCTTCCGGCCCTTGTACAGCGCCCCGTGCGCCTGGCAGGCATCCTCGATCACCGCCAGGCCGTGCTTCTTGGCGATGGCCAGGATCGGGTCCATATCGGCCGGCAGGCCCTGAATGTGGACCGGGATGAGCGCCTTGGTGCGCTCGCTGATGGCCGCCTCGACCAGCGCCGGGTCCATGCAGAAGGTCCGCGGATCGATGTCCACGAAGACCGGGATCGCGTTCTGGTGCAGGGCGCACGAGGCCGAGGCGAGGAAGGTGAAGGCCGGCACGATGACCTCATCGCCGGGGCCTACGCCCACCGCCGCCAAGGCCATGTGCAACGCCGCCGTGCCGCTGCAGGTGGTCAGGCAGTGCTTGGTGCCGATGTACTCGGCCCACTCCTGCTCGAGTGCGGCCACCATCGGCGCCGTGCCGCCGGCGACGATGCCGTTGTCGAGCACTTCGTTGATCAGCCGCCGGTCGTCGTCGGTGAAGACCGGCCAGTTCAGGTAGTCGCTCCGCTGCAGGACCGGGGTCCCGCCGCTGATCGCGAGCTTCTCCTTGGTCGTCGAGCTCATGCATTCACTCCCATGGGTTCGGTTTGCAGCGCGTGAACCTTGCGCAGCAGAGCCAGGCTCCTCTGGACGATGATGCCTTCGGCCGCCGCGTCCACGCGTCGGGTATCCTCCGCGTAGCCACCCTCACTGATGGCCACCGCCGTCGGCACGTAGCCGATATGGCCGTTGGCCAGCCCCAGGATGCACGTCCGGGCAAACGGGCTGCGCTCCTTGATGTGCATCCCAATCTCCGTGTACAACTCCCCGGGGAACGTCAGAAACGCCGTGTCGCCGACGCCGATGCAGATCACCTTCAGCTCCACCGGCTGGTCCTGCACCTCGCGCAGCTTGGCGTACAGCACCGCCAGGTAGTCGTCGCCCACCCCGTCGGCCAGGAACTCGACCTTGCCGCCCGTCCGCTTGAGGATCTCCTGCGCCCAGGCAAACTCCTGGTCGGTGATCTGCCGGGCCGGGACGGTGTACTGGTCGCGGGCCACCCGGAGCGGCACCGCGGCCTGCGGCGTGGCGGCGGCCACCGTCTCGCTCACCGCTCCCGCCAGCGCCTGCCCGATCCGCTCCATCCCGTCCCAGTCACGGTCGCGCAGGCCGTCGATGTCCATGGTGCCCAGCGCGCCGTTGAAGAACAGCGCCAGGCCGCCGTGCCGCTGTTCGAGCAGTTGCTCGGCCCGGCCGGGGTACTCGGCGCTGAGCAGGTAGTTGTCCCCTGACAGGACGTTGGGATGGCCGGTGTGGTTGAACATGATGGCCACCGTCTCGCCGCTGTCCGCCGCCACCACGTGGAGCGCCACGACCAGCGGATCCACATCGCCCAGGGGACCGACGATCTGCTCGGCCGGGTACGGCTCCCAGTTCATCACCACGTGACCGTCGGTGGCCAGCAGCCGCCGGTAATGGCTGATGGTGTCCTCTTCACCGGCGGCCTCGGCCAGCTTGACCTCGCGCAGCCCGGCCACGCACTCGGCCAAGCCCTGGCCCACGGCCTCGACGATCCGGGCCACCACGGCCTCCTCGCGCGGGTTGAAAAACCCCAGCGTGGCCGGGCCGGAATGGGTGTGGGTGGCGTGGACGACGATCCGCTCGAGGGGGATGCCCGACAGCCTGGCCCCGCTCTCCCGGGCCGGATCGGTGGCCTTGGTGTGCAGCGCGCAGACGTCGACCGAGACGAAGGCCACGGCATCCTCGGGCCGCCGCGTTTCGGACAGCACCAGCGCCTTCACGTAGAGCGGGTCATGGATCCCCTCCGAGCGATGGTCGCGGAGCATCCCGTCCATGTAGACGGGCTCCTGAGGGGTGATGTCGATCCTTGCGGTTCCAGCGTACATGCTCCATCTCCAGCGCTTGATTGGGGCTTGGCTCAGGCGGTCAGGCCCGGCGTTGCACGGTCGTTTCGCCGTTCAAGCGGTCAGCCCTGCCGGCCGCCATGGTACCTCAGCGGCTACTCGCCGTACAGCCAGGCGCGCGGGTTGTCCCCGGCCGCTTTCTGCAACAGATCGTCCGGCAGCGCCCGCAGCGCGGCCAGCTCCCGCGCCATCGAGCTGCGCAGATCGAACGTCATCCGCGTCCCGTCCGGCTTGACGAACGGCGCCACGTACGAGAAGTAGGGCGCGTCGCTGCCCCACAGGATCTTCTCCTGGTAGGCCGAGGCAAAGGCCGTCAGCGCCACGCCGCAATCGCGGTAGTCGGTCGGATACCGGCGCTCGCCCAGCGCCGTCACCGGCGAGTCGTCGGCCGCCAGATCGCAATGGATGCAGAACGCACTGACGTCGAACCAGGCGTTGTCCAGCGCCGCCAGCCGCGCCAAGCCAGGAGCGTCGAAGCGCAGCGTGTGGGCGACGTTGAAGCGCACGCCCGGCGTGGCCTCGACCACGTCGAGGATGTCCCCAACCTGCGACCAGGGATCGTCCGGGTGGACCGAGCTGTGAATCAGCATCGGCCAGTTGCGCGACTCGGCCAGCTCGAGGAACCCGCTGCCCAGCAAATGCTTGATCTCGGCCTGGATGATGGTCGCCTGCACCTTCAGCCCGGCCACCGGGTAGCGCTCGGACAGGGCGACGATGTTGTCGATCTGCCGCTCCGTCTCGCGCATCGGGTCGATCATCACCAGCGGCACGGCGCGGTCGGCGAGGTCCCCGAAGAGGTCGTAGATCTCGGCCAGGAAGTGCTCGTTCTCGAACTCGTAGGGATAGGCCGACCAGGACACCTCAGTCGGCTGGATCCGGCCGTTCTTGAGCTCCTCCAGGTCCAGCGCGAAGTGCGTCACCATAGGAAAGACGACGACCTTGTCGATCCCGCCGGCGTCGAGATCGCGGCACAGGTCGACGAAATGCTGGCAGTAGGGGAAGGCGCCGGTGAGGTAGTGTCCCAGTTCGATCCCGATATGGGTATGGCAGTCGTACAGCTCGCTCATGTCGCACTCCCGAAGTCGGCCTGCTCATCCAGCCGGTAGAGGGGCCGGCTCACTCGCCGATAGGGCAGCTTGCGGTAATCGGCCGGGGTCACCCCGTCGGTATCGACGTCGATCATCGCCGCAGCGATGGGCGCGTAGGCGGCCCGGTGGGCCAGGGCGCCCTTGCAGACGATGATCTTCTGCCGCGTCGGCTCGATCCCGCAGTGGCGCAACTGCTCCAGGTTCCAGCTCGGCATGCGCTTGCTGGTCAGCACCAGCAGCCCTGTCGGGACCGCCAGAACCGCCGTCGGGCCCTGGTCGTCGAGCAGCCCGTCGCGCATCGGCCCGACATTGCGAAAGACGCCCTCGGTGAGCGCCTGGACCCGGCCGGTGACGGTCACCGCCGGTCCGTGGAGCCGGTCCTGCCGGCCGCCCACCGCCAGGGTCAGCTCGCCGCCCACCCCCGCTTCGGCGCAGCGGCGGACGGCCTCCGGATCGCACAGCACCACCACCGCCTCGGTGGCCTTCGCGCGAACCAGCTCGGACAGGAGGTAGGTGCCGTCGCCCGGCGTGCCGCCGCCGACGTTGTCACCGATGTCGGCCAGCACCACCGGCCCGACCTCGGCGGCCACCGCCCGCGCCACCGCCTCGGCCGGCGAAGGCAGATCGACCCAGAACCGCTGACGCCGCTCCCAGGCCGACTCGGCCAACGCGCGGGCGGCCGCCTTGGCCGCCTCGCCGTCGCCATCGGCCACCGCCACCGCGGCCAGACCGAGGTGCTCGACATCGGCGTAGGCGAAACCCAGCGCGATGGAGGTCGACAGCAGCCCGTCCTGGTCCTGCCGCCGGTCCGCCTCCGCGAACAGCTCGGCGGCGGGTCCGCCGGCGGTGAGCATGGTCATGATGTGCGGCTGCAGCGGCGCCTTGGCCATCCGGCAGACCGGCTTGACCTCCCCCGCCAGCGTGCGCTCCATCAGCCGCGCCGCCTCGCGTCCGCGGTCGGCCAGATCGACGTGCGGGTAGGTCCGGTAGCCGATCAACGCGTCGGCCGCGTCGGCCATCCGCGGGTGCAGGTTGGCGTGGAGATCGAAGGTGGCGATGACCGGGCGGTCGCCGGCCAACTCGCGGACGCGGTCGAGGATCACGGCATCGGCGTCCAGCACGCCCTGGGCGACCATCGCGCCGTGGAGGGTGAGCAGCACGCCGTCGAACGGCTCCGCCTCTTGCAGCGCCTGGCGCAGTTGGTCGAGCAGCTCGACGAAGCAGCCGCCGGTCAGCGGCCCTTTCGGCCAGGCCCAGGCGAGGTAGGTGGGCACGGCCTCGTAGGCGCCTTCGAGGAACCCGGCCATCTCGGTATCGGTGCCGGCCAGCGAATCGACGATCTCGCCGCCCCGCAGCAGCCGCGCGGCGAGGTAGTCCTCGATGGTGGTGACGTTCGGGCAGAACGTATTGCTCTCGTGGAAGAACCCGGCCAAGGCGACGCGCACAGCCAACTCCGCCGTCATTATCCCGGTGGCCGACCAGCCCGTCAAGCCATCCGACCCCTCCGCGCCGGGCATTGGAGGAGATGAACCCGGCCGGTCGAAACACTGGCCCGGAGGGGATCGGCGTCGCCACCCGCGGCGCGGGCCTGCCGTTGACCGCGGCGCGGTCGTGGCCTGGTCAGGCCGTTGGGAGCTACCCATGACAGGGTTGCGGGCGCTGCGCTGGGTCGCGCTGGGGTTGGTCGGCGTCGTCGCCGTGCTGGCCCAGGCCGGTGACGATGAGTTGCGGTTGCGCGACGGCACGGTACTGCGGGGCAAGGCCGTCGAGTTCGACGGCGCCACGGTCGTGTTCCGCTCAGAGGCCGGATTGCAGTCGTTCAAGCGGGCCGACGTGGCCTCGGTCTGGTTCGGAGGAGTTCGCCAGGTCGGCGGATTGCCGCCCGGGCTGAGCGCTGGGGAGGGCTTCCGGATCACGCGCTGGGCTACCTTCCACCCGGTGACGCAGTTCCGGGGCGGTGAGGCCGGCAGCGCCATCGGCGGCGTGAAGATCTCCGCCGATGGCCGGAAGATCGCTTTCTGGGCATACAACGAAGGCTGCTTCACCATCAATCCCGACGGCAGCGGACTGACCCGGATCGGCGACTACCGCTGCGACGACCTGGACCTGAGCGCCGACGGGCGCAAGGTCGCCTGGCTGGACCGTACCGGGCTCTACGTCTCCGGGCCCGACGGGGCGAGCAAGCTCAAGCTGCCGGGCGGCTTTTCGGTCAACTCGATCCGTCTCACCGCCGACGGGCGCAAGCTGATCGTCCTGAGCCCCGAGCGCGGGCTGCTGGCTCTGGCCACCGACGGCTCGGACGTCCGGCGGATCACCACCACCGAGGCCGTCGCCCAGGTCGCCGGGACCGACGCCAACGGCAATCATTGGCGCGGCGGCGGGTCGGGCATCGGCATCAGCGATGACGGCGCGCGGATCGTCTTCCACTTCCTCTGGAACTGCTTCGCGGTCAACGCCGACGGCACCGGGCTGCGGCAGCTCAGCCGGCTCGAGCGCGAGCACAATCTGTCCCGCGTCCGGATCAGCGGCGATGGGCGCAAGGTCTGCTGGCAGGAGGAGCGCGGCCCGCAATCGCGGCTGACCATCGAGGACTGGTCCGGCGGCGGCCGGGTCGAACACACCGGCGAGCAGGTCAGCAGTTGCGGTTGGCTGGCGATGACCCGGGACGGCTCGCAGACCGGTCTCGGCTGGGGCATGCGGCTGTTCTCGGCCGACGGCCGAGGGTACTACAACGTGATCTGGGCCGACCCCGATCCGCCGGGTTTGAATCGCCCGCAGATGCTGAGCATCACCGCCGACGGCCGGCGCGGCTGCCTGATGGTCGAGGAGCGCGGCGCGGCGCAGATCGCGCTGGTCGAGCTCGACCCGCCGGCCCTGGCCGGGGCGCCCGGCGCGACCAACATCCGCACCGTGCCGCGGTTCGTGCTTAGCGACGGCAGCACCTACGCCCTGCTGACCTGCGAAGCGCGTGACCCGGAGCTGAGTTGGGTCAAGCACATGCTGCACCGCAACTGCCTGGTGCGCCTGGTCGCCGCCGACGGCAGCACCTTGGGCGGACATCTCCAGGGCGGTCTCTACACGATCCTGAACGACCGCGGCGAACACGGCGACGAGAAGGCCGGCGACGGGGTGCATAGCTGCGCCTCGGTGCGTCTCTCGGCAGACGCCAAGGCGCCGCCAGGGCCGCTCTCCTTGAGGCTGGCCACGGCCAACAAGAACGGCCACGGCCTGATTGTCGATCTGGACGGGCTGGAGGTGCGCAACCCGTAGTCTGCGGCCTGCGCGGCCCTGCTGCCGGCCGCCTAATTCCTGAGACTATGCAGCGGCGCCGGGATGCGGCCGCCGCAGGTCACGAAGCGCGAGGCCGCGTCGGCGCCGGGGACCGCCAGGATCGCGCTCTCGCCGAACAGACCGCCGAACCGGGCCACGTCCCCGGGACCTTTGCCCGGCACGGGGATCAGCCGGGTGGCGGTGGTCTTGTGGTTGATCACCCCGATGGCCATCTCGTCGGCAATGATCCCGGCGATGGCCTCGGTCGGTGTGTCGCCGGGGAGACAGACCATGTCCAGCCCGACACTGCAGACGCTGGTCATGGCCTCCAGCTTGGACAGCGACAGATCGCCGTCGGCCACCGCTTGGGCGAGGACGCTGTCTTCAGCCACCGGGATGAAGGCGCCGCTCAGTCCGCCGACGCTGGAGCTGGCGAAGGCGCCGCCTTTCTTGACCGCGTCGGTCAGCATCGCCACCGCCGCGGTGCTGCCCGGCGCGCCGATCTTCGCCACGCCCATGGCCTGCAGGATTTCGCCGACACTGTCGCCGACCGCCGGCGTGGGCGCCAGGCTGAGGTCGACGATGCCGAACGGCACGCCCAGCCGCTGGGCCACTTCGCGGCCGATCAACTCACCGACTCGGGTCACCCGGAAGGCGGTGGTCTTGATCTCCTCGGCGACATCCAGCAGCGTCACCGGGTCGCTGGACTCGAACAGCCGCTCGATCGCGCGCTTGACCACGCCCGGGCCGCTGACGCCGATGTTGATCACCGTGTCCGCCTCGCCATAGCCCAGGTAGGCCCCAGCCATGAACGGGTTGTCCTCGGGGATGTTGGCGAAGACCACCAGCTTGGCGCAGCCGAACCCGTCCCGGTCGGCGGTCCGCGCGGCCAGGTCGCGAATCCGCTGCGACACGCGCAGGATGGCGTCGAGGTTGATCCCGGCGCGACTGCTGGCTACGTTGACGCTGGCGCAAACGCGCTCGGTCTCGGCCAGCACCGCCGGCAGGGAGTCGATCAGCGCCGCGTCGGCCTGGGTCATGCCCTTCTGCACCAGGGCGGTGTATCCACCCAGGAAGTCGACCCCGACGTCCTTGGCGGACTGGTCCAGCGCGGTGGCGATGGCGCTCAGCCCGGAGGCGCCGTGGTGACCCGCCAGACCGGCCACCGGCGAAACCGCGAGGCGCTTGTTGACGATGGGGATGCCGTACTTGTCGCCGACCCGGCGGCAGGTCTCGACCAGGTCGCCGGCGGCCAGACGGATCTTGTCGCGGACCCGTTCGGCCACGCGCTCGTGGCGCGGCCCGGCGCAATCGGCCAGGTTCACCCCCATGGTCACCGCGCGCACGTCCAGGTGTTCCTCCTGGATCATCTGGATGGTGGTCAGTATGTCGTCGGCTCGGAGCATGACGTCCTACCTGGCGGCGGCCGGCCGCCGCCGCAGAGCATACCCGAAAACGCGCTCCGGCGCAGCCCTTGCGGCCGGGCGGCGGGTCAGCCTACAATTGAGTCACGGGAAGGCATGGGGCTGTGAGGCAGCGCAGCGAGTCCGGCGGAGAGCACCGGTCCTACCTGATTCTGGCGGTGGTGTTCTGCGTCGCCCTGCTGTCGGTCACCTGGATCGAGTTGCGCTTGCTGGCGCCTGGCACCTCGCTCGCGTACATCCTCCGCCCGAGTGTGGCCGACGCCGACCGGATGATCAGCCACCTTACCCGGACCACCATCCAACTGATGATGTTGTTCACCACCGTCACGGCCATCGCCGTGCCGTTGACGGCCAATCTCTACACCCCGCGGCTGCTCGACCTGTTCGTCCGCGACCGGGTCAACCGCGGGTTCCTGATCCTCCTAATCTTCAGCGCCGTGCTGGTCCACTTCACGTTGTACGCCATGCGCGACAACCTCGACCTGCGCTTCGGCCCGCCGCTGCTGGTCAACGCCACCGCCCTGTCGGGGTTCCTGTGCATGTTCCTGTCGGTGCCCTACGTCTTCTACATGTTCAACTTCCTGCGCCCCTCGGAGATCGTGCGGCGCATGCGCGAGGCGCTGGCCGGCGATCTTGGGGGAGCCCTGCGCGACGACACGCCGGTCCGGCGGGGGCGGATCGCCGCCCTGGTCGAGCAGATCGGTGAGGTCGCCCTGCGCGCCGCCGGCCGCGACGACGCCGGCATGGCGGTGATGGTGATCGACGAGATCGAGCAGATCGCCGGCCGCTACCGCGAGCTCAAGCCCCGTCTGCCGGAGTCCTGGTTCGAAGGCTACCCGCGGGCCGAGCTGATCATCCCGCCGGCGGCCATCGAGCATCTCCGCGCCGAGCACACCTGGTTCGAGTTCCATCTGCTGAAGACCCTCGACCACGCGCTGCCGGTGGCGATGACGCACACCCCGGACGTTGCCAGTCGGATCGGGCGGGTGGCCCGAGTGGTGGCCGCCGCCGCCGGCGCCAGCGGCGATCCGGCCGTGGTCCGGCTCGGGCTCAAGTTCTTCAACACCTTCCTCCGCCGCGCGCTGGGCCAGCGGCAGGTGCGCGCCTTCTACAACTTCTCCAACCAGTACCGGATGCTGGGCGAGGCGCTGCTCGCCAGCCCCGAGCCGTGGTCGGTCCAGGTCGCCGAATCATTGGCCTACTACGCCGGTGAGGCGCACACCGCCGGCCAGGCCTTCGCCCGGGACACCGCCCTGTACGACCTGGCCGACCTGCTGGCGGCGGCGATGGACCGCCACCATCCGCTGGTGGTCGAGATGGTCGGACTGCTGGTCGGCGCCTACCGCGCCACGGGCGCTCGGCTGGAGCCGGCGGTCAAGGCCCTGGCGGCGGCGTTGGCGGCCGGCGAGCAGTCGGTGGTCGCGGCCATGGAGTCGGTCCTGCAGGGCGGCGATCAGGCCGCGGCGGTGGCCGTGGTGCTGTCGGCCGAGACCGAGGAGTACCGCGAAGTGACCGACCGGGTGGTCGATCTCAACCACGTCTCGCCCGCGGCGCGGGAGGAACTGCGGGCCTGGTGGGCGGCGCGGGCCGAGCAGCGGACGACCGCCGGCTGACGTCCCGCAGCGCCGGCGGCTGCAAGCGCCTCTGCCGGCGGCTGTCGAGGAAGTAGGCCAGCACCGACGAGGCCAGGATCACCAACACGGTCGCCCCGACCGCCGCCCAATCGGTGTCCACGCTGCGCAGTTGCAGAGTCTTGGCGATAGGCATCTGCTTCGCGTTGTGGTTCTCGCGCTTCCAGCCGGGGTCGACGCTGTTGAGGCCCAGATCGGGCTTGACCGACCAGTCATCCTGCGCCAGCACCGGGGCGGCCAGCAGCAGCCACGGCAGCCACACCCACCGGGTCACGCGAGCTCGAGACTGGCGGCCACCTGCTGGCAAGGGACGCTCCTGAACCGGTTATCGGCCGCCCGCGCCCGGGCTTGAGCCGACCGCCGCCTTCAGAGCACCTCGCGCAGGTCGGCCAGTTCGGTGGCCAGGGCGTCGATGTCCTGCCGGAGTCGGGCCAGGTCCGGCGCCAGATCGGGCGCGCGCCCGGTCCGCGCGGCGGCGATCCGGCCGGCCGCCTCGTCGATGGCCAGCACCAGCCCGGCCACCTGATCCTCGTAGCGCTGCAAGACCGCCGAGAGCTGCTCGACCCGCTGGAGCTGCGTCTGCGCCAGCTCCAGATTTCGCCGCCGGACGGCCTGCAGGCCGGGCTCATCGGCCTCGGCCAGCGCCCGCTCCCAATGGCGCGCCTCGCGCCGCAACTCGCCGGCATCCTGCCGTTGCAGATACCGGCGCAGAAAGCGCGCCTCGACCTGCAGGCGCGGCAACTGGTCGGCCAGCAGGGCGTCGATCTGCGGCAGCACGTCCTGGAAGCCGGCCCGGTGATCCGGCGGCGTCTCGGCCAGGGTCCGGGCCAGTTGCGCCCGCGCGCGGCGCAGCCGGCCGGCCATGGCGGAGCCGTTCACGAGCCGTCGCCGGCGAACACGCCGGCGACGGCGTCGGCCGCCACCGGGTCGGGGCTCTCCGAGGCGAACCGGACCGCCTCCTCGATGCGCTCGTTCACCTCGGCCACCAGGCGCTCGTCGGCTGATTCGGTCAGGTCGCCGTCGGCCAGCAGGCGTCGGCGGCAGAGGACCAGAGGGTCGCGGGCCGCCCACGAGTCCTCTTCGGCGCGGGTGCGGTAGACGCGGTCGGAATCGCCCTTCGAGTGCCCGTAGTGACGGTAGGTCTTGGCCTCGATCAGGGTCGGCCCGCCGCCGCTCCGGGCGCGGTCGACGGCCTTGGCGGCGGCGGCGTGGACCACGTCCAGGTCGTTCCCGTCGACCACCGTTCCGGGGATCCCGTACCCGGCGGCGCGCTCCGCCACGTCGACCACCGGCGAGACCCGCTCCAGCGCGGTGCCCATCGCGTAGAGGTTGTTCTCGCACACGTAGACGATGGGCAGCTTCCAGGCCGCGCCCATGTTGATGGCCTCGTGGAAGGCGCCCTGGCCGGTGGCGCCCTCGCCGAAGAAGCCGACCACCACGTCGCGGCGGCCGAGCCGTTGCAGCGCCAGGGCGGCGCCGGTGGCGATGGGCAGTCCGCCGGCGGTGATCCCGTTGCTGCCGAGGAAGCCGATGTCGTAGGCGGCGACGTGCTGGCTACCGCCCCGGCCGCGGCTGTAGCCGGTGGCCTTGCCGAACAACTCGGCCATCAGTCGGTCGACGCAGCCACCCTTGGCCAGCAGGTGCCCGTGCCCCCGATGGGTGCTGCTGACCTGATCGCCGGGCCCGAGCACCGAGCAGACGCCCACCGCCGAGGCCTCCTGCCCGCAGCAGGCGTGGGCGGTGCCGGTGATCAGCCCCAGCCCGAACAGCTCCATCACCCGCTCATCGAATCGGCGGATGAGGTGCATGGTGCGGTATCCGGCCAGACGCTCCGCGCCGGTCATTAGTGGACCTCCGAGGTTGCCAGGGAAGCGCGGTCATGATACCATACGGCCGCTTTCGCAGGAGACTGTCATGGCGCGCGTGTGTGTGGTCTGTGGCAAGCGACCGCGGGTTGGCAACCGGGTCAGCCATTCCGAAGTGAAGACCAAGCGCCGGTTCATGCCGAACTTGCAGCGCATTCGGATCATGCTGGCCGGCAAGGCGCAGCGCGCCCTGGTCTGCACGAGCTGCATTCGGGCCAACAAGGTCACCCGCGTCCTCTGACGAGCGCCGCCTCCGCGACAACGGACCGGGACGTCAGGGACTCCAGCCCGTTCTGTCGTCGTGCCTCCCACCTGCCGATCTCCGCGCCCACGCCCATCGCAGCAGATCCCCACGAGGGCCGCGCCCTGCCCGGTCGAACACCCGGGCGAGGCGAGCCGCCGATGCACGATGAAGTCATCTACTGGATCGAGCAGGGACTGCTGGCCACGGTCGGGTATCTGTTCGTCGATCAGCCCGATCAGCGCGGCCGGTCGCGGCTCGTCAGTCTGCTGCCGCCGGTAACCCATCTGGCGCGGCTGTGGGGCAGCCTCGAGCCGGCGCGGGCCGCCGGGTTTGCCGCCGCGGTGGGCAACCCGATGCTGCGCGCCGCGGCCCGCGCGGCGGCGATGGAGTTCGCGCCGTGGCCGCCGCCGACGGTGACGCCGGTGCTCCGCCGCGCCGAGGAGGACGCCACCGCCGAGCGCTGGGTCCGCACCCTCTCGCCGGTGACCGTGCTGGACCTCTGGGACGGGCTCGCCATCGCCTGGGCGCGCCACGATCCCGGCGAACTGCCGAAACTCTACGAGCGGCTTCACGCCCGGCTCGATCCCAGCGCCGGGAGCGGGCTGTGGCGGCGCGCGATGATCGACGCCGCGGCGGCGCGGAAGCTGCTGCCGGACCCCGCCCAGACGCCGCCCGGCGGACCCACCGACTGGGCGCGCCAAGCGCAGTGGGCGCTCACCGCCGCGCAACGCTCCCGGGCCTGCCTCGCCTTGGCCGCCGCCGCCTGGCGCGAGAGCGAATCCGACGCCGAGTGACTGCACCGGAAAAATGCGCGCGCATCTCTTGCGCTCGGCCTCGGAATATGGCACAACGGTATCGGGACGGCTTCTTTGCGCGTTCCGGGGGTTGTGGTCGAGAGGAGATTGCCATGCGTAAGCGCGCGTTCACACTGATCGAGCTGCTGGTGGTGATCGCGATCATAGGTACTTCACACCGCTCCTCCTGCCTCGCCTAACCGTTCGAGCTGCCAGCCTTCACCCGGCGGCCTGGCCAGCCAACTTACGGCCTCCTGGAC
>JAANMV010000739.1_pt1 | contig 39478 bp, 30 predicted proteins | sample 7279661 | NCBI WGS metagenome assembly JAANMV01 (sample SAMN14094540, study PRJNA606508) | bioreactor metagenome | isolation source: A lab-scale SPAN reactor treating ammonium-rich wastewater day 121 | place: Ireland: Galway | collected 2017-05-16
GCCTCGGGTGGGCGGGGACGGAAGGTAGGTCGCAAGTGGCGGGCGGCTTCCGTCTTGCGGTTTCGCGTGGTCGGCGGGCCTGTGGCGGCTGCGGCGACCCCGGCAAACCAGGGGACACCACCCAATGCGTCCGGCGGAGACGACGCCCGCCGGCCGGATTGGGTAGCGTCCCCGGTTTGCCTGCGTGCTCGCCGTCGGGGGCGCGGGTCTGCGGCATTCGCCGGCCGGATTGGTGCGCGTCCCCGGTCTTCCTGGGTGTTCGCCGGCGAGGGTCGGCGACGCCGACCGCTACGCCGGCAGGGCGTCGATGACGGCTTTGAGGGCGGGCATGGCCTTGTCCATCTCGGCGGTCAGGGCGTCGAGGGCGGCGGGGGCGGCGGTGAACTGCTGTTCGCGGCCCATGGCTTCGAGCGCGCGGGCGGCTTCGAAGGCGGCCGTGGCGGCGAAGTTGCCGACCGCGCCCTTGAGGGTGTGCGCGGCGCGCTCCAGGGTTGGCGCGTCCTCGGCGGCGATGGCGTCGCGGATCTGGGTCAGGAAGCCTGGCACCTCGTCGGCGAGGATGTCGAACAGGTCGCGCAGCAGCTCGTGGTCGTCGCCGAAGCGGTGGAAGAGCTCGTCCTGGTTGAGCGTCGGCAGCTCCTCGGCCGAGTCCTCCTCCGCCACCTCCGCCTGCTGTTCCGGCTCATCCACGGCGACCGGCTCCTCGTCCGCGGCCTTGCTCGGGGCCAACTCGTCGATCTGGGCCAGAACGAGCTCGGCCTTGATGGGTTTGGACACGTAGCCGTCCATGCCGGCTTCGAGACACCGCTCGCGATCGCCTTTCATGGCGTGGGCGGTCATGGCGATGATGGGGATGTGGCGCCCGGTCTCGGCCTCGATCTCGCGGATGGCGGCGGTGGCTTCGTACCCGTTCAGCTCCGGCATCTGGACGTCCATCAAGATGACATCATACTCTCCGCCGCGGTAGGCCTCCACGGCGGCCCGGCCGTTGGGCGCGACGACGGTGGTGTGCCCCGCCTTGTCGAGGATGCGCACGGCCAGCTTCTGGTTGACGGTGTTGTCCTCGGCCAGGAGGATGTGGTAGCCGGAGCCGGCCGCCTTGGCCCCGCGTCCGCGCTTGCCGGGGTCGGCTTCGGCGGCGCCGATGGCGGACAGGATGGCGTTGCGCAGATCGCGGTGGGTGGCCGGCTTGGTGGTGTGGCCGACGCAGCCCAGCTCGCGGCAGCGCTCGGCCGCGCCGCGGGCGCCGGCCGGCGGGAGCATCATCACCAGATGCTCGACCACCCCGGCCTCGTCGGCCAGGAAGGCGGCCACGTCGAACCCGTCGATGTCGGGCATGGCGGCGTCGAGCAAGGCCACTTGGAAGGTCTCGCCGTCCTGCCGCGCCTGGCTGATGCGCGCCAGCGCCTCGCGGCCGGAGGCCAGGACGGTGGGCCGGGCGCCCCAGCCGACGAGCAGCTCCTCGAGCACCTGCCGCTGGGCGGCGTTGTCGTCGACCACCAGGACCGGGAGGTCCTTCAGCGCGGCCGGGACCCGGCCCGCGCCGGGAACCGGCGGCACGCGCTGGAAGCCGGCGGTGAAGTGGAAGGTGCTGCCCTGACCCTCCTCGCTCTCGACCCAGATCTCGCCGCCCATGAGGGACACGAGCTGGGTGGAGATGGCCAAGCCGAGCCCGGTCCCGCCGTACTTGCGGGTGGTCGAGCCGTCGGCCTGGGCGAAGGCCTCGAAGATCACCTGCTGCTTGTCCTTGGGAATGCCGATGCCGGTGTCCGCGACCTTGAAGTGGAGCACCGCCGAGTCTTCGGTCTCGGATTCCACCTCGACGTGGACGACCACCTCGCCCTCGGTGGTGAACTTGATGGAGTTGCCGATCAGGTTGATCAACACCTGGCGCACCCGGCCCGGGTCACCGAGCAGGTGGTCGGGCACGTCCGGCGCGACCCGGCAAGCCAGCTCGATGCCCTTCTCGTAAGCCTTGACCGCCAGCGTCGGGATGGCGTCGCCGATGCACTCGCGCAGCTCGAACTCGACCGGATCGAGCTCCAGCTTGCCGGCCTCGATCTTGGAGAAGTCGAGGATGTCGTTGATCAGGGTCAGCAGCGCCTCGGCCGAGGCGCGGACCAGCAGCAGGTACTCCCGCTGCTCGGTGCTCAGGTCGGTGTCCAGGGCGAGATCGGTCATGCCGATGATGCCGTTCATCGGGGTCCGGATCTCGTGGCTCATGTTCGCCAGGAACTCGCTCTTCGAGGCGTTGGCCACCTCGGCGGCCAGGGCCATCTGGTTGGCGTACTCGATGGCTTCCTGGTACTGGAGCAGGGCCGCCTCCATCTCGGTGCGGACCGCCTCGACCTCGGCCTCGAGCGCCGTGGCGTCGGCCGCGGCGCCGCGCCAGGCGGAGACATCCTGGGCAATTTCCAGGGCATACGCCCGGCCGTCGACGTGGAACGGGACCACGCGCCAGGTCAGGCTGGCCTGCCGGCCGTCTTCGCGCTCGTGCGCGGTGAACCCGGAGACCGGCTGCCCGGCCTCCAGCAGCGGCCGCTGAGCGGCGCGATCCTCGGCCGACAAGTACCACAGCGGCTCGGCCCGCCGCCGGCGGGTGGCCGACAGCAGCTCCTCGCGACTCCGGCCGACCAGGGCGGCGTAGCGGTCATTGCACTCGACCAGTCTGGCGGTGGTGGGGTACAGCTCGAACACCGCCTGGCCCTCGTGCGAATGGTCCAGCAGCAGCCGGCCGCGGACGGCCTTGTCGCGCAGCTCGCCCACCTCGGCCCGCGCCGCGGCCAGCTCTTCGAGCAGCTCCTCGCGGGACAGGTCCTGGTCGTCGCCGGACTCGGACTGGTCGGTCGGCCGCAGCGCGATCACCGCGCAAGTCAGGGTCAGCAGTGCCCCGGCGAGCCACCACCAGCCGGTGGTCGGCAGGCTGCCCGCGGCGGTCAGGTCCGCCGCGAGGCAGGGGGAGACGGTCAGCAGCAACAGACCGGGCCTCATCGTTCTGCTCATCCCGGACCATCGACAGACGCGCGAGAGACTGGAATCCATCGCTACCTCATCCTGGCCAATGAAGCGCTCAAGTGTTCATCGCCAGGAACGCCACGGGGTTTAGGGCTCGCCGGCGATTGGTTTAGACATCCGGCATGGCGCGCCGGTCGCGACCAGGTGCCAAGGGAGTCATACCCTCCGGGGCGCCGGCCCGAGCCGGCGATGGGCGGGCCGCGTGAAACGCTGGCTAAACGCAGCGGGGAGTCAGCGGGAGCCGAAGACGACCAGGCCGTTCATGGTCCCGAGGGCTAGGAAATCGCGCCCGTCGGGCCGCGGCCAGCGGCAGGCGGAGACCACCGGGGACGGCTGGGCCTCGGTCCGCCCCAGCGCCGCGCCGTCGCGGAGCCAGGTCACCTGGCCGGCGCCGTCCACCACCGCGGCCAGCTCCTGGTCGGCGGCGCCGAACCGGCCGGCGAAGGCGGAGGCGCGGCCGAGGGCGGGGAACGCGCCGGCCGGCCCGGCCGCGACGGCGCGTTCGCCAGCGGCGACCAGCGCCCAGGCGGCCTCGACCGGCGGCCGGTTGGTCGCGCGGCCGAGCAGCAGCAGGTGCTCGCCGACCGGGGCGCAGAAGGCCGGGATCAACTGCGCGGTGTCCGGCAGCGTGACGCGCTGCGCGGCCAGTTGGTGGCCGATGGCGTCGAACCGGGCGACCAGCCAGGAATCGAGCAGCGCCGCCACCGACCCTTCGCCCGTGGCGGCCGGCCTGGCGGCCAGGTCGAACACGGTCCGCACGCCTTCGGCCCGCCAGGCGACCGACCCGTCGTGGGCCAGGGCCGTCAGCCCGACCGGCGGCGTGCCGGCGAGCAAGACGTAAGGCGAGCCGTTGCCGGTGAGCTCGGCGGCGGCCAGCCGGTAGAGGGTCGCCCCGCTGGTGGCGTAGTGCCACAGCACCTCCCCATTGCCGCGCACCGCCCGCACCTCGACGGCGTCGCCGGTGAGCAGCTCATCGACCCCGTCGCCGTCCAGATCGGCGGCGGCGAGCTGGAGCAGGCTGGCCGGGAGCCGCGGTCCCGCGGACGAGGTCTGGGCCGCGTCGACCCACCGCGTGGCGCCGTCCTGGGCGGCGACCAGGAGCTCGGTCCGCCCGGCGGCCCGCCGCGCGGCGGCGACGGCGAAGACAGGTCCGCAGTCAAGCCGCCACAACTCACCAGGAGCCGCCTCGCCCGAGCCGCGGCAGCCGGCCAGGAACAGGGGCAACAGGCAGGTGGACAGCGTCAGCGCGGGCCGTCTCATCGGGCGCGCACCACCACCTTGGCGCCGCGGGTTAGGCCCAGCTTGTCGGCCGCGGAGCCGTTGTTGACGGCGATCTCGAGGCGTCCGCGGCTGCCGATCACGGCCACCGGCTCGCCGCTCGGCACGTTGCCGTACGTCTGCGCGAACCGGCAGATCTGACTGTCGCCGTACTGGACCTCGATCCGCGCCGCCTCGGTGGTGATCTGCGCGACGTGGTGGCGCGACAGGTTGGTCACAGCGTTGCCGAAAATGTCGATGTAGGTCACCTCGCCGGCGGCCATGCTCACGTCGGCGGCGACCTCTGGGGCGTGGAGGCGGATCAGGCTGGCGGGGTCCAAGGTGGCCCCGAACGCGGCCAGCGGCACACCGATGGCGATGTTGGCGGCCACCGGGGCGAAGATGTCCCGGCCGTGGAAGGTGGCGCTGACCGGATGCTGCCAGAAGGCCGGATTGCTAACCACCGTCCCCATCACCCGCCCGGCGGCGTTGTGCAGGACGTCGGTCAGCACCCCGTTGTCCGGCGCGACGTAGATCTGGTCGTCGACCGCCACCGCCACGGCCCGGCGGTCGGTGCCCACGCCGGGGTCGACCACCGCCACGTGGCAGGTGCCGGGCGGGTAGAACGGGGCGGTCGTGAACAGCACGTGGCTGGCGTGGCGGATGTCGCCCGCGGGGACGTTGTGGGCGAGATCGATCACCCGGACATTGGGCGCGCGACAGGCAATGACGCCCTTCATCGCGCCGACGTATCCGTCCCGGTCCCCGAAATCGCTCAGCAGCGTGATGACCATGAACGACCGTTCCCTACAGCCGCCGCACTCGCCAGCGACCCTCCAGACAGGACGTCACGCCCCCTTCACGCGTTCCCGTCCGCCGCGCTCCGCGGCCCGATACGCGGCGGCCAGACAGGCCACATTCAGTCGACCATCCGCCCCGCTGGTGGCAGGGCTCCCGCCTCCGCGCAGCGCCGCGCCGAAATCCAGCAACTCGCGCTGGTAGACGTTCACCGTCTCCGGCTGGGCTTCCTCTTCGCCGTTCACCGACCGGCGGCAGACCGTGCCGCGCTCCCTCGGTGACGGCGCCAGGGCATACCCGCTGGTGCCGTACAGCTCGATCATATTACGGCTGTCGTGAACCGCGAAGCTCACCTCCAAGACTGCTTGCGCCCCGGAGGCGAAGGCGACGGTGATCAGGGCGGTGTCCTCCACGGTCACGTCCCAGACCATCCGCGAGGCCACCGCGCCGACGGACTCGACCTCCCCGCCGAGCCACGCCGCGAGATCCAGCAGGTGACTGCCCAGGTCCATGATCACGCCGCCGCCGGACTGCGCCGGGTCGGCCCGCCAGGCGGCGGCGTCGAGCGGGTACCACTTGGCCAACTGCGCCCGGAGGTAGACCAGCTCGCCCAGCTCGCCGGCCACCAGCCACGCCCGCAGGAGCTGCAGCGCGCCGGTGTGGCGCAGCGGGAAGCAGACCGCCAACTCGACCCCGGCCTCGGCCACCGCGGCAAGCATCCGGTCGCAGGTGGCCACGTCCAGGGCCATCGGCTTTTCGAGCAGGATGTGCTTCCCGGCCCGGGCGGCGGCCTCGACCTGCTCGCCGTGGACATGCGGCGGGGTGGCGATGTAGACGGCCTCGACGGCTGGGTCGGCCAGGAGGCTATCGGTGCTGTCGTAGGCGGCTCCGGCGCCGAACTCCTCGGCGAGGCACTCGGCCCGGCGCTGGTCGCGAACCATGACCGCGGCCACGGTGACCTCGGGATGACCGCCAACGGCGGGCAACATGCGCCGCCGCGCCACGCCGCCCGCCCCGATGAATCCCCAGGCGACCGGCCCGTCAACCGCCATGCCGCGCGCTCCTCGTGGCCCGGCCGGAGGGTGGCAACCGGGGACCTGTCGTTGGAATTCCCCGCCACCACGGCCTCGAAACCTGTTACCTGGCCGGCGTTTAGAGTCTGTCGAGTACGTCTTGGTTCAGATGATCGTGACTCAGCCGGCCATTGGTTCCCAACACCTTGCCGGCCTGGTCGCGGATGGCCAGCCGGTGTTCGAGGATGGTCGCCTGATTGGCCAGCATCGCCGAGAGCGTGGCCAGCCGCGCCGCCGTGTCGGTGCTCGCCAGCAGTTGCATCCGCTCGTCCAAGCCGCTCTGGACGCTGGCGGCGAGGAGGAAGGACAGGCTGACCGGATCCTCGGGCAGGGTCGGCGGCTCGAAGGTCTGGCCCATGGCCTGAGTCACCAGGCGCAGGTGGTGGAGGGCCTGGTCCTTGACCCGTTCGACCAACGGACCGAGGACGGCGGGATCGGCCGGCTCGTCGTCGAAGGTCTCCACTTCGGCCTCGACGAGCTGGTCGTCCGCCCAGTGGCGCCGGATGCGGAAGCGTTGGCGTCCCAGGCCCAGCAGGACGAACCCGTCCTGGTCGATCTGCCGGCACTCCTGAATCGCGGCGATGGTGCCGACCGGCCGCGGCTCGGCCGCCTCGCCGACCTCCTCGCCCGACTCGATGAGCACCACGCCGAACTGCCGGTCGCCCTTCAGGCGCTCCTGAATCATCCGGATGTAGCGCTCCTCGAACACGTGCAGGGGCAGGACCATGCCGGGGAACAAGACCACTTCGCTGAGCGTGAACAGCGGCAGCGTCAACGTCGCCATGCACCACCTCGACCACAGTATAGTGGCCGTTCCCGGCGGCTTCAAGGTGCGGCGAGGTGGGGAGGTTCACATCGGGAGGGCGAGGCACCGGGAGGCCGAGGCTCCGCGAGGGCGAGGCTCCGGGAGGGCGAGGCTCCCGCCGAGCCGAGGCACTGACCACCCTCGGGCACGGCGGCTCGGCAGGAGCCTCGCTCTCCCGGTCGGGCCGCCACTCGCCATTCCCCAACTCTCCGCAGGGATCCCGCCGGCGGGGGCGTAGTACACTGAGCAACGGGTCTGGAGCACGGTATGAGCGAACGGCCGGTGGACGAGCATCTCGAGACGATCCTGCGCCTCGCCTTCGTGGCGGAGTTCCGCGACTCCGACACCAATGGGCACCTGCTCAGAGTCAGCGAGCTCTCCCGGTTGCTCGCCGAGCAGCTCGGCTGGCCGGCGGAACAGGCGGCGCGGCTGGCCAAGGCCGCGCCGATGCACGACATCGGGAAGGTGGCCATCCCCGACCAGATCCTGCTCAAGCCCGGCGCGCTGACCCACGAAGAGCGGGAGGTGATGCAGCAGCACACCAGTCTGGGCGCCCGCCTGCTGCTGGGCAGCGATTCGCCGGTCCTGACCATGGGCGAGGAGATCTGCCGGACCCATCACGAGCATTGGGACGGCCACGGCTACCCCGAGGGTCTGGCCGGCGACGCGATCCCCATGTGCGGCCGGATCGTCGCGCTGGTGGACGTCTACGACGCGTTGGTCACGCGCCGCGTGTACAAGCCGGCGATGTCCCCGGACGAGGCCGTCGAGACGCTGCGCGAGGCCGCCGGAGCGCACTTCGATCCACTGGTGGTGCAGGCTTTCTTCGACCTCCAGGACGCGGTCGCCCGAGTCTACGAGGAGCTCGGCGACAGCGAAGACGACGAGCAGTGGGTGGTCTAGTTCCCGTCAGAAACGGTGTCAGGAACCGTTTCTGGTGGACGGCGCAGGCGAAAACGGTGTCTGACACCGTTTTTCCAGTGGCCCGGGGTCCGCGGCCGTGAGCGACTCGGCCGGCCGCCGGCCGTGGTGGGTGGACGAAGTCCTCGCCGTCGGCGTCGTGCTGCTGATCGGCCTGCCGCTGATCTTCGGCCGGACGTACGCCTTCGACGACGCCCAGGCGCTGGCTCTGCCGCTGATGGCCGCGCTCCAGCGCGCCCTCCGCGCCGGTGAGCTGCTGGCCTGGAACCCCGACCTGTTCTGCGGCTACTCGCCCATCGGGGCGGGACAGAGCGGGGTCTTCTACCCGCCCAACTGGGTGCTGCTGCGGTTCCTGCCGTTGCTGGCGGCGTTCCGGGCCAGCTACCTGCTCCACTTCTGGCTGCTGGCCCGCGGGATGGTCGGGTTCGGCCGACGGGTCGGCGCGAGCACGGCGGGTTGCCTGGTCATGGCGGCGGTGGCCACCGCTGGCGGGACCACCGCCGGGCACACCATGCACTTCAACATCATCGTCGGCATGGGTTGGACCGCCATCATGCTCTGGCTGGCCGCCTGGGCGGTGCAGAGTAGGGACTCCTGGCCGCCGGTGCTGTGGCTCGGCGCGGCGTTCGCGATGTGCATTCTCCAGGCGCACCCGCAGTACACCTTCATGGCCGCCGTGGCGGTGGCCGCGACCGCGCCGTGGGTGCGCTCGGGTGAGGTCTCGCGGCGGTCCGCCTGGCTGCGGCTGCTGGCCGCGGCGGTCACCGGTACGCTCCTGGCCCTGGCCCAGATCCTGCCGCTGCTGGAGTTCGCCCGGGTCCACCCGCGGCATCAGCCCGGCGGGGCGGTGCAGTATCTGGGCACCGGCAGCTTCACCTGGCACGACTGGCTCCGCCTGGTCCAGCCGGACCTGTTCGGCACGCCGCTGAACGGCACCTACGAGAGCTTCGATCTGCTGTACTGGGAGACGCGCGCCTTCGTCGGGCTGGTGTTCGGCACGCTGGCCCTGGCCCAGGCCTGTTGCCGGCCGCGCGACGGGGCGTCCCGGGCCGGGCTGACGCTGGTGGCGCTGGCGCTGTTCCTGCTTCCGGGCCGCTCCAACCCGCTCTATCCGCTCCTGGTCCACCTCCCGCCGTTCAACATCTTCCGCATCCCGGGCCGGGCCACCTGGCTGCTGCAGCTCGGCGCCGCCATCTTGGCCGGAGTCGGGGTGATGCGGCTGGAGCGCCGCCGCCTGCCGCGCCGGCGGATCGCCCTGGCGGCCTGCCTCCTGGTGGCGGTCTCGGCCATCGCCGCGGCCACCGCCCAGCCGCACCAGGTGCCGAAGCTGGCCGGCTGGCCCAACACCATCGCCTGGCTCCTGGGCCTGGTCATGGCCGTGGTCCTGGTGGCCGCGGCCAGGCTGGGCGGACTCCAGCGGCGGCGGGCCCTGGCGGCGGCCGTGGTCGCCGGGCTGGTCGAACTGACCGTCTCCTGGCACACCTTCGCCCTCACCCGCCCGCAGCAAGTGTTCGCCGAGGCGCCGGCGCTGGCCCGGCCGATTCTCGCCAGCCCCAACCGCCGGCTGCTCGACCTGCTGCCCAACCCCTCGGGCGACCCGGACCTGAAGGTGGCCATGTTGGTCAACAACGTCGGGCTGCTGTGGGGCGTGCCCTACTTCTACGGCGGTCGGGAAGCGCTGCAGCCGCTGCCCGTCCTGGGCGCCTACGAACGGATGGCCGGCGCGGTGCGCGACCAGCCGTGGCGGTTCCGCTTCGATCTCGACCGGTACAGCATCCGCTGGCTGTTGTGGAACGGGCCGGTCAAGGACTCCTCGCTGCGACGGGTGGGCGAGGTGCAGGGCCGGGTTCTGTACGAGAATACCGACGCCCGGCCGCTGGCCTATGCCCTGCCGGAAAGGTTCGTCTCCGCGGCCGGCGTCCGCACCCACATCGAGGACGACATCGATGTCCGGCCGGTGGATGTCATCGAGTCCGCTCGCGAGCGGTGGGTGTTGCAGACGGACTTCAAAGACCCCCGCGCGGTGGTCCTGTCGCAGTCGTTCTACCCCGGCTGGATCACCTTGATCGACGGTCAGCCGGTCCCGGCCATCAGCGCCGAAGGGCTGTTCATGGCGCTGGTGGTGCCGCCCGGCCCGCACCGGCTCGAGTTCCGTTTCGACAGCGCCAGCGTCTGGCTGGGCCGGATGCTCAGCCGCGTCGCCTGCTGCGCCTGGCTGCTGGCCTGGGCCTGGCTCTGGTTCCGCCGGCCTGGCACCGGGCCGTTAACCACACCGTCATAACCGCCGCCGCCCGGCCTGCGTCCTGGAGAACATAGGGCGTAGCACCAAGGCCAGTCGGTGGAGGGTACGACGATGTTCCAGAACACGATGATGGCGGCCGAGACGGGCCGAACCAGTCGTCAACTGCGCGCGGCGCTCGAGGTGGCGGCGACCAACAATACCTGCTGCCCGCTCGAGCTGCACTTCCCGCGGGTCGAGCGGACCTGGGTGATCACCATCACCGGCCGCGAGGCCCGCAGCATCCTGGCGGATTTCGACGGCCACACGCTGCGGTTCTGACCAACAGCGGCAGTCGCTCGCACCCGAAACGGCGTCACGGTCCGAAGCCCGTGACGCCGTGTCGTATGGGGCCTGCGAGAACTGGGCTTCGTTGGCCTCGGCGCGGCGGGTCCGGCCCGGACGGTCGGCGACGACGGGCGGTGATCGGGGCTTGCCGTGGTCCCGGGAATGTGGCACAGATCGGCGGTCAGGTGGTGGCCCGGCGGGAGGTGGCCATGCGGCGGCTGGCGGTGGTCGTCTTATCCCTGGTCTCGGCCGGTGGAGCGCAGGTGGTCAACCTGGCGCTCAATCCCGGCGCCGAGGAGGTGGTGGACGGGCGGCTGGTCGGGTGGGGCCAGTACACCGGCTCCGGTCAGGGGACGGTGACCCGCTCGACCGCCGAGAAACGTAGCGGCGAGGCGTCGACGTGCTTCGAGGTGACCGGCTGGTACCACGCGCCGGACAAGCCGGACACGGCCCAGCACCGCAGCGTCAATCTGGCCGTGGTGCTGGCCGACAACAACGGTTTCACCGCCCAGGGCGCGCTGGAGGGCGAGCCGGGCACGCTGTACGCCGTCTCGTTCTGGTACCGGGGCGATCTCCCGGCGGTTCAGGTGCGCGGCATGGAGTGGCCGACCGCCGAGGGCGACCACCTGCAGCGGAAGCTGATCCGCGGGCTGGCGGACACGCTTCAGCCCGGGCCCGAGTGGCGGTCGTACGGGGCCACCTTCAAGCTGGCCGAGGACTCGGCCCGGTTCTCCATCCAGGTCGCGGCCGTCGGCCAGGAGCGGGAGGGCTACCGGCTGGGCAAGCTGTACCTGGACGACGTCCGCATCGTCCCCAAGGCGTGGCCGGACGGCGAGCTGCGCGCGGCCTGGTGGTGGGGCGAGCAGAACGAGACCGACCGGGAGCCGTATCTGGCCCGGTCCGCCGAGATGCTCGATCGGCTCAAGGCAGCCGGCTTCAACACCGTCTTCCTGACCATGCACTCGCTCTACCTGGCCGCCCTCGAACGGCCGGAGTTGCGGGCCGGCGTGCCGGGCTCGGACTGGGACAGCTTCGGCGAGGTGCTCAATCTGGCGGCCGAACGCGGGCTCGCCGTCCACGCCTGGTACCCGCCGTGGACCTACAAACGGAAGGGCCGCAGCGCCGAGTTGCTCGACCACCCGGAGTGGGTCGCGGTCCGGGCCGGCGGGACGCCGACCACCGACACGGTCTGCTTCGTGCGGCCCGAATCCCGGCAATACCAGCTCGACCTGCTTCGCGGCCTGCTGCTCCGCTACCCGGCATTGGCCGGGCTGCACCTCGAAGAGCCGGGACACCCGACCTGTCACTGCGACTACTGCGTCAAGCTGGCGCGCGAATGGCTGGGGCTCGACATCGTCGCCGACCATGCCGGCAGCGAGGCTTCCCTACGCCAACTGGCGGCGTTCATGAACGGCGATTTCTTCGCCCGGCTGCGGCAGACGGTCAACTCGGTGCGGCCCGAGGTGTGGCTGTCGGCCAACGGCTCGGCTGGCGACAATCCGGACTGGAACATCGCCCGCGACTGGCCGACCTGGTCGAAGCGGGGGTACCTCGACTTCTATGTGCCGCAGATCTACACCGAAGACGTACCCCGCTTCGAACGACTGCTGGAGGAGACCCGCGGCGCCCTGGACGGTGGCGACCTGGTCGCCGGCATGGCGGTGAGTTGGACCCGCATCTACCCGCGCCGACAGGATCCGGCCAACCTGGTCGCCGAGATCCGCGCGGCGCGTCAGCAGGGCGCCAAGGGGATCGTCGTCTTCCGCGCCGCGCTGCTGGAAGACGCCCACTGGGACGCGTTGCGGCCCGTGCTCGGGGAACGGTGATGACCGAAGCGCAGCCGGTGGACGAGACTCAGGGCTACGACGTGGTGGTGGTCGGCGGCGGGCTGGCCGCGATCTGCGCCGCCGTGCAAGCCGGCCGGCTCGGCTGCCGGACGGTGCTGCTCGAGAAGGACCCCGTCCTCGGCGGCAACGCCGGGCCGTTGCTCGGCGTCCACGTCTCCGGCGCGCACAGCTTCCACCCCTACGCCTCCGAGCTGGGCATCATCGGCGAGATCATCGAGGAAGCCGCCTGGCAGCGGGCCAAGATCCGCACCCACGGGCTGCATTACAACATCTCCCAGCAGTTCGAGACGGTCCTCAAGCAGACTCTCGATGCGGCCGGCGTGACCGTCTACCGCCGCACCTACGGCCGCGACTGCGAGACCACCGGGCTGGACGACGGCCGCCGCCGGATCACCGCGGTGATTGCCGAGGACACGGCCCGGTTCCGGACCGTCCGGTTCGAGGTCGGCACGGCGGTGATCGACGGCTCGGGCGACGGGCACGTCGCCTGCCGCGCCGGCGCCGACTACCGCCGAGGTCGCGAGAGCCGGGCCGAGACCGGCGAGCGGTCGGCGGTCGAGGTGGCCGACGGCATCACGCTGGGCACCAGCCTCACCGCCCTGGTCCGCCGCTGCCGCGAGCCGGTCGAGTTCATCCCGCCGCCCGGCACGCCCGAGTACCAGCCGGGCTACGGCCTGGGCAAAAAAACGGTGTCAGACACCGTTTCCGGCGACGCCGCCAACAAGAAACGGTGTCTGACACCGTTTCTTGACTGCCTGCGCAGCCACTCGTCGTGGAATCACGACGGCGAGTTCTGCTTCTTGTGGCACACCGAGACCGGCGGACACCTGGACACCATCGACGACGACCACGCCATCTACGAGGCCCTGCTGCGCGAGTTGTACAGCGTCTGGGCACACATCAAGACCGCCCATGCCGAGGAGGCGGCCAACTGGGAGCTGACTTGGGTCAGCCCCAAGGCGGGCAAGCGCGAGAGCCGGCGGTTCGTGGGCGACCACGTGTTGACCCAGACCGAGGTCGAAGCCGGCCAGACGTTCGCCGACGCGGTCTGCTTCGGCGGCTACAGCGTGGACATCCACAACCCGGCCGGGCCGCGCGGCGAACAGGTCGAGGTGGTCTTCTACAGCGTCCCGCCCATCTGGTCGATGCCCTACCGCTGCCTCTACAGCCGCAACGTGACCAACCTCTACCTGGCCGGGCGGCTGGCCTCGGTGACGCACCTGGGGCTGGGCTCCTGGCGGCTGATGCGGACGCTGTCGGGCGGCGGGCAGGCGGTCGGCGTGGCGGTCGCCCTGGCGCATCGGCACGGCTGCGACAACAGGACCGTCGGCACCGACCACCTGACCGAGTTGCGCCGGATCATCTTGAGCGAGGATGGCGGCATTCCCCAAGCGGTCAACGACGATCCCGCCGACCTGGCCCGGTCGGCCACGGTGACCGCGACGTCCGAGACGCGCCACGGGGTCGAGCAGCCGGACGACTGGCTGCCGCTGGACGTCCCGCGCGGCGTGCAGGCATGGTCCTGGCGGCCGGAGCTGGAGGCGTTCCAGGCGCTGCTCCGCAACGACGCCGACGCTCCGGCGACGGTTCGGCTGACCGTCGCGCAGCACACGCCGGACCGGCCTTGGAAGGACGCCTCGGCGCGGCAGTCGTTCCGTTACGAGCCGGTCGCCAACCGCATGGAGTGGGGCGCCGACAACCGGCTGGAGCTGTTCACCGAGGTCGCCCATGCCGAGGCGGAGCTGCCGCCGCGGTTCGAGGGTTGGGTGCGGTTCGACTGCCCCGCCGACCTGGCGCCGCCCGACGAGTGCAGCGACGAGCCGCGGGTCAACTTCGTGCTGCGGGCCGGCCCGGAGGTCGTGTGGGCGCGGTCGGAGCGGCGCCACGACTTTGCCCGGCGCCTCTGGCTGGAGCCGGGCGCAGAGGGCTATGAGAGCGCCGGCGATAGCCACTGCTTCCGGCTCGACCCGGCGCCGCTCCACGGCGAGGCGGTCAACGTGATCGACGGCGTGGCGCGGCGCTGGAGCACCAATCCCATCCATGCCTGGCAGGCGGACCCAACGGCCGCGCTGCCGCAGTCGCTGACGGTAACCTGGCCCGAGCCGGTGGAGGTGGCGCGGGTGGTGGTGATGTTCGACACCCTGACCCGCGCCTACCGCGAGATGCCGTTCGACAGCGAGCAGCGCGTCTCGCCGATGTGCGTGGCCGACTACCGCATCGACCTGTCCGGTCCGGGAGACTGGCAGACGGTGGTGACCGAACGCGACAACTACCACCGCCGCCGCGTCCACGACCTGCCGCCGTGCCGGGCAGCGTCCTTGCGCCTGGTGATCGAGCGGGTCTGGGACGGGTCCTTGCCGGCGCGGGTGTACGAGGTGCGGGTCTACGCGCCGGGAAGGTAGCGCCGCCGCCTTCACGAACCGCCGCGGCGGAGTGGGCAATGGCGAAGGTGGCGCTGGCCGGGCTGCTGGCCCTGGCCGGGCCGAGCGGAGCGCAGGTGGCCGGGGTCGTCTTCCGGGCGTCGTACGACGGCTGGCTGGCGGCCGACCGCGCGCCCGGCGGGATGGCGCCGCTGCGGCGGGTCGGTGGGTCCCTGGCGCCGGGCAAACTGGGCCAGGCGTTGGCGCTCGACGGGCAGAGCTACCTGGAGTACCGCGCCGGCGCGAACGTGCCCACCACCGCCGGGACCGTGTGCTTCTGGTTCCAGCCGGCGCGTTGGGGCGCCCGCCGGTACGACAGCCTGTTCGGCTTCAGCGACAGCAACCACAACTCGTTCGACTTCGAGCGCTCGCACCCCGACGGCCGGCTACGGCTGGTGATCGGCGGGCCGGACAGCACGGACGGCACCAAGACCCGCTCCCTGTTCTCGCTCCGGCCGCTGGTCGACGGGCAGTGGGTCCACGTCGCGGCGAGCTGGGATGCAGGCGCCGGGACCGCCGCGCTGTACCTCGACGGCGTCCTGCAGGCCGGCGCGGACAAGGACTTGCTGTTCCCCAAGGACCCGCCGTCGATCCTGGTCGGCTGCGGCTTCGGCCGGCTGGCGCGGGCCGTCACCGGGTTGATCGACGAGCTGGTGATCCTCGACCATGCCGCCACCACCGACGAGCTGAAGGCGGTCATGGCCGGAGCCGCCGGAGGAGGCGCGATGACCGCCTGGAGCAACGATTCGTGGCGCCTTGCCGTGGACGGCGAAGCGGGCACCATCACCATCGGGGCGCTGGACGCCGCCGGCGGTGATCCGCTGATCGGACCGGCCCGGCCGGAGGCGGTGATCGACGGCGACCGGGTGGTCTGGACCGGGTTCGACGCTGGGGCCGCCGAGCCGCCTATCGCGCCGCGGCTGGGGCCGGGCGAGCACCGCGTGTTCACCTCCCGCGAGCGCGCCGCCGGGGTGACCCTCCGGTATCACCTCCAGACTCTCCGCGAGCAGCCCACGGCGCTGCTATGGATGGAGCTGGTCAACGACTCCGACCGCGACGTGCGCGTCGGCGATTTGGGGCTGCTCTCCGCCGAGGGCGACGACTTGGGCGTGTCGCGCTCGCCGGACCGGCTGGCGGCGTTCCTCGACACCGGCTGGCTGACCCGCTCCGGGACGCACCTTCTCCCGGCGCCGTCGGCCCGCTGGGAGTCGCACGGCGCGACGGTGCTGGCCGAGCGCGACGGCGGCTGGGCCGCGTCGCTGTCGTTCGTCACCTTCGGCGCCGGCTGGCCGACCACCCGCCTGGAGTGCGACCGCGACGGCCGGCCGACGGTGATATCCGCCTCCTGCGCCTACCCCAGCGGACGCCGGATGCCGCCCGGCCGGCGGCTGGAGTCCGAGGTGCTCGCGCTGAGCCTCCACGGCGACGGGTTCACGGCCCTCTCGCGCTGGGCCGACACGGTCATGGCCGTCGGCGAGCTGTCCCCGCCGCGGCATTGCCCCAACGGCTGGAACTCGTGGTACTGCTACCGGCTCGAGATCACCGAGGACCTGGTGCTCGCCAACGCCAAGGTGCTCGGCGAGCGGTTCGGCGCCTACGGGCTGACCAACATCCAGATCGACCACGGCTGGCAGCATCGCGACCTGGTCGGCGAGTGGACACCCAACGACCGCTTCCCCCATGGCTTGCCGTGGCTGGCCGACAAGCTGGCCGAGCGCGGGCAGACCCTCGGTCTGTGGACGGCGGTGTCGCACGTGTCCGAGTTCGCGCCGTTCGCCATGGAGCACCCCGACCTGCTGGTCCACGAGGCCGACGGGCAGGTGAAGGTGGCCACCCAGCACTGGACCTGGGCGCCGCACGGCAAGACCTACACCTTGGATCCTACCCAGCCATTGGGCGAGGCCAAGTACCGGGCCGACGGGGCGAAGCTGCGCGAGTACCGCTGCGCCTACAACAAGAACGACTTCCAGAGCAACCTGACCGCCGCGTCCGGGGTGGTGGCCGACCGCGACACCTGTCTGGGCGTGCCGATCTGGCACCGGGCCATGGCCGCCTTCGCCGCCGGGCGCGGCGAGGACATGGCCTACCACGCCTGCGGCGCGCCGCTCAATCTGGTCGCCGGCCAGTGCGACGTGGCCTGGGTCCATCGCGACATCGGCAATCCGGCCGGCAACTGGGAGCACCTGCGCGGGTACGCCAACGACTTCGCCACCCGCCACCACGTCGCCGGCAAGTTCTACTACTGCGACCCCGACTACCTCCAGGTCGGGCAGGGCGACCTCAACGAGACCCGGGTCCGGATGGCCTTCATGGCCCTGGGCGGCGGGCCGGCCTTCCTCAGCGACCGGATGCCCGAGCTGCCGCCCGAGAAGCTGGACTTGATCGCCCAGTGCCTGCCCAGCTACGGCCGGTGCATGAGGCCGCTGGACCTGTTCGAGCGCGAGGGCTACCCGCGGGTGTGGGACCTGCCGGTCGCCACGAACTGGGGCCGGTGGCACGTGGTCGGGCTGTTCAACCTCGACGAGGCGCCGGCCAGAATCGATCTCGACCTGGGCCAGCTCGACCTCCGCCCCGGCTCGCGCTGTCTGGTCTACGACTACTTCGCCGGCCGGCTCCTCGGCGAGGTGGCGGTGCCCGTGGCCGACGACCTCTCGGCGCTGCTGCGCTTCGACCTGCCGCCCACCTCGGTCCGGGTGTTGAAGGTGGTCGAGGCGGCGGAGCACCCGTTCGTGCTATCGACCGACCTGCACCTGACCCAGGGCGGGGTGGAGCTGCCCGAGGTGCGTTGGGACCCGGACCAACAGGTCTTGAGCGGCACCGCCACCCGGGCGCCGGGGACGACCGGACACCTGGTCGTGTGGGTACCCGCCGGCTATCGGCCGCTGATCGGGTCGGCGGCCGACGGGTTGCTCCGCATGCCGTTGTCGTTCGCCGCGGACCACTTCGCCTGGTCGATGGGTTTCGCGCGCGAAGGATAGGGGCACACAGATCGGGAATCGTGGACCGGGCCACTATGGGTGGCGGCCCGCTGGCCGATGGATCCTGTACCTTGCGCAGCCACCGAACCGGGTTGGGTGAACATGTCCGATCTCGACGATCGCCGGCCGGAGACCTACTACGCACCGGCCGAACGGGCTACGGCCGATGAGCTGGCGGCCGAGCGTCAGGTGCTGCTGGAGAGCGCGGTCGGGACCATCATCCTCGAAGCGCTGCCGGACATGGCCGCGGTGATCAATCCCCGCCGCCAGATCCTCGCCGTCAACCAACTGCTGTTGGAGAACCTGGGTCTCGAATCCGCCGAACTGGCGGTCGGCTTGCGGCCGGGCGAGGCGGTGCAGTGCCTCAACGCCGCCGGCGCACCGTCGGGCTGCGGCACCGGCGAGGCCTGCCGGTACTGCGGCGCGGTGAACGCCATTCTGGAGAGCCTGCAATCCTGGCGGCCGGCGGTGCGGGAGTGCCGGATCCAGTCCAGCCGCGGCGCGGACGGCGGGGCGCTCGATCTCCGCGTTCACGCCACCCCCCTCGATCTGGGCGACCGCCGCTACGTGATGCTCTGCTTCCGGGACATCAGTGCCGAGAAGCGGCGGCGAGTGCTCGAACGGGTGTTTTTCCACGACGTTCTCAACACCGCCGGAGGAGTCCACGGCCTGTCCGAGGTGGTGCTTGACCCGGGCATCGACGAGGAGTTCGAGCACGAGTGCCTGACCGACATCAACCGCCTGTCGGAATCGCTGATCGAGGAGGTCAACTCCCAGCGTGACCTGATGGCTGCCGAAAGCGGCGAGCTCCAGTCGGACCTGCGCGAGGTGCCGGTGCTCCCGTTGCTGGCCGAAGTGGTCGCGCTGTACCGCTACCACCAGGTGGCCGACGGCCGGACCCTGGACCTCAGCCTGGGCCGGATCCAGTTGGTCCGGACCGATCCATCGCTGCTCCGCAGGGTGCTCGGCAACCTGGTCAAGAACGCCCTGGAGGCGACGCCTCCGGGCGGCAAGGTGACCGTCGCCGCCGAACAGGACGCTCTCAGCACGCGGATCAGCGTCCACAATCCCGGCGTGATGCCGCCCGAAGTCCAGGCCCAGCTCTTCCAACGTTCCTTCAGCACCAAAGGCACGCCCGGCCGCGGCCTCGGCACCTACAGCGTCAGGCTGTTCACCGAACGCTACCTGTCCGGCCAAGTCACCTTCGTCAGCCGCGAGCCGGAAGGCACCACCTTCACCGTCACGCTGCCCTGAGCGTGACTGCCTGACACTCTTTCATCCGCCAGTTGGGCGAAGGGTGACCGCCCTTGACTCAGGCGCCGCGCTCGCTGAGAATCGGTTTGACCGCAGACTGAGCGATGGAGACGCCGATGGCGAAGGCCGGGAAGACCACCGATCTGGAGGCCGCCTTGGCCAGGGTCGAGCGGGGGGAACGGGTAACCCTGCACCGGGGGGGCAAACGGTTCGGGCTGGTGACCGGAGCCGACTTGGACCGGCTCGAAGCGCTGGATCGCGAAGAGGACGCCGACGAAGACGCCGATCTGCTGGCTGCGTGCCTGGAAGCCGAGGCCGAGGCCAGGGAGAAGGGCGACGAGCCGGTACCGTGGGAAGATGTGAAGCGACGGCTTGGATTGACCTGATACATGCCGTACACCGTCCGCTTCGAGCGGCCTGCCGAGAGGCAGTTGGCGGACTTGCCAACGGAGGTCCAGGCGCGGCTGGTGCTGGTCATTGACGCTCTGGCCGACAATCCGCGGCCCGGTCCACCGCTGGGGAAGAAGCTCGCCGGCAAGCCGACCCGCTACCGCCTCAAGGTGCCGCCGTACCGCGTCATCTACCGCGTCGACCCGCAAGCTCGCACCGTGACCGTGGCCTGGGTCGGCCTGCGCCGGGATGCCTACCGCCGCCGCTGAACCGCGCCGAGGCGGCGCTCGGTCACTCGCGACGGAGATCCTCGGGTCTGGTGCAGAGCCCGGTCTCCAAGTCGATCCGGTCGCGGTAGTAGTCGGTATCCTCGAACCGGTCGCCGGTCCGGTCCAGCCAGTCTCGGAGCTCGCGCCTCAACTCCGGCGGCACGGTTGGGCGTGAGGCGGAGGACAGCAGGTTGGTCATCTGGTACGGGTCGCGGTCGTCGTCGTAGAGAAGCCAGGGGCCGTGACGGTCCTCGACGTAAGTGTGGGTGCGGGTGCGCACGCCACGGTACGGGCGGACGAAGCCCTTGGGCGCGCCGAGGCCGCGGTAGTCGTCCAGGTACTGCCACCGCTTGCCCCAGGTGACCGCCGAGCAGACCCACAGCAGGGGGACGGAGCGGTCCCCGGGCTCGGGCATCTCGCCGCGCAGGAGCGGCGACAGGTCGTCGCCCTCCAAGCCGGACGGCGAGGGGAGCCGCATCAGTCCCAGGAGCGACGGCAGGAGGTCCGCCAGACCCACCGGCGTCTGGATCACGGACCCGGCGCGAAGGGCGGCGGGATAGCGGATGAGCAGGGGAATCCGGACCGATTCGTCCCACGGCTGAACCTTGAACATCTGCCCGTGGGAGCCGAGCATTTCGCCATGGTCGGAGGTGAAGACGACGATCGTGTCGTCCGCGATCCCGAGCCGGTCCAACTCGTCCAGCAGGCGCCCCAGGTTGTGGTCGAGGCTGCTGATGGCGCCGTAGTATTCGGCGGTCCAGGCCCGCAGCGTCTGCTCCGGATCCTCGAGCTCGACCAGCTCCGGGGCGAGGAGGAACCCGTCGGGTGGCATGAGCACATTCGGCCGCAGTTCCAGTCGCCGCGGGTCGTACCACGCCCGGAACTCCGGCGGGCTGGTGAATGGGGTATGCGGCGGACCCCAGGAGACCACCAGCGCGAATGGCGGCCGCAGCGGCTCGCTCGCCTGGACCCGTTCGCGGAGGAACTCGATGGCCAGGTCCGTCTGCGTGTCCGGCTCCCAACCGGCGACGGCGATGGGCTCCGGCTCGTCCCGGTAGTAGGTTGCGCTCCAGTACGAGTGCGAGCAGTGGTGGACGGCCCAGTAGTCGAAGCCGTGACGCAGTTCGCCGGGCGGGATGTAGCCGCTCTGGTAGCCGTTGTGCTCGGTCGCGCCGATGAACGCCTCGCCGGACAGGTGCCACTTGCCGATGTGCCCGGTGGCGTAGCCCTGCTCCTTGAGGATGCTGCCCAGCGACGGCAGGTCTTCGGGCAGCCTGGAGTTGTTGGTCAGCACGGTGTGCGACAGCGGGTAGCGGCCGGTCATCAGGCAGGCCCGCGCCGGGGTGCAGACGGGGATGTTCGACACCGCCCGGCGGCAGGACACCCCCGCCGCCGCCAGCCGGTCCAGGTGCGGCGTCCGAATCTGCTGGTCGCCGGTGCAGCCCATGGCCGCGTACCGCATCTGATCGACCAGCACGAACAGCAGGTTCGGCCGCTTGAGCCGCAGCGGTGTGGCATCCACTGCCACGCTCTCTCCTACCACCGCCGGTCACTTCAAGGCGAGGCGTCAAGTACCTCTTCAGCCGAAGACCGTGTGTCACCGGTGCGCGATGTCCGGCGTGGCGTAGGTGCTCAGGTGAGGGATTGGGGTCAGGTCCTGCAATCGCACACTTGTGCGATTGCAGGACCTGACCCCAATGGGGTGACGTTACCCGAAGATGGTGTAGTACCGGTGCGCGATGTCCGGCGTGGCGTAGGTGCTGAGCAGGGACCAGACCAGGCCGCCAACCAGGTAGTGGCCGACGATGAAGCCGACGAAGAAGGGCAGCACCCGGCGGTAGGCGCGGAGGCCGCCGTACTTCAGCATGAGGGCCTTGAAGGCCCAGATCACCAGGAACGGCCACCACATCGGTGAGGTGTCGCCGTAGGCCGTGGCCAACAGATAGCCGACGGGGTGGAGCGGGAAGCCCAGCCAGGCCAGTCGGCCGGCGGCCAGGAGCAGGGTGAGCACGAATCCGCCGGCGGTGAACCCGAAGCGCACCCGGTCGGTGCCCTCCGGCGTGAGCACCAGGGCGTTGAGCTCGGTGTACTCCCGCACCACGGTCTGCGTCCGCCAGCAGGCGTCGCCGCCCTTGCCCTCGAAGTAGTTCAGCCCGTGTTGGTAGTTGTAGTCCAGGTAATTGGCCGTGGCGACCACGAAGCTCAGCACCAGCACCACCGTCAGCCAGCGCATCATCCGCCGCTGACCGACTCCCGAGGCGTCGGCCAGGCGGAGGCCCTCCAAGGTGAACGACCCGGCCCACATCGGGTAATGGAACCGGGCCATGTGCCCGGCCACATAGAACGCCACCAATCCCTGCGGACCGTGGCCGCCGATCAGGATGCTGTCCGCCCCGAAGGCCTGGACAAAGAACTTCTTGGGGTAGCCGTAGGGGTAGATGAACTCCAGCGCCAACCCGGCCTCGACGCGCAACCGGACGTAGACCAGGACGAACAGGAAGATCATCGCCAGGTAGGAGACCGCCAGCCAGCCCGGCACGCCGCCGGTGGTCAGGAACCAGCTACAGTAGATCAGCGAGCCCACCAGGCCAAGGAACGCCACCCGGTAGCCCATCGGCTCGTCGGCGTCGCCCACGTCGCGCCCGCGCAGCGCCAGCCAGGCCGCGCGCCACTGGCCCTTCAGCGCCCAGATCAGCAGCAGCCCCAGGGCCAGATAGCCACCGGTGCTCTGCTCCTGCATGAACGGGTATCCCGGCTGGTCGTAGCCCATGGCCATGCCGACCACCGCCAGCAACCGGACCAGAACGTAGGTCAGCCAGCCGGAAAGCAGGATCTCGTTGGGCACCCAGTAGGCGAAGCCGTAGATCTCGGGCCGGTTGTAGAGCATCATTCCCTGGAGCGGCGACCAGGGGCGCTGGATCCCGCCCGGCATGTTGATGGCCGGCTTGATCGCCGGCAGGCTGTCGACGAAGGCGTGGCCGATGTTGCTGGCGTTGATCAACGTGGCCACCACGAACCCGGCCCAGAAGATCGGGCTGACCCACAGCCGCAGGCCCGGCTGGGTGATGGCCAGCGGAAGCTGTGTGACCGGGAACATCAGCCGCTCGTGGTCCATCCACGGCCGGCGCAGCAGAGCGGCCATCGAGGCCACGCCGGCGTAGACCACGAGCAGGAAGCTGCCCCAGCCGACGAACACCCCGCGCCACGCCGCCCAGGGCACGCCCTTGCCCGGCAGGCCCTCGTACAGGCCCTTGATGGCCGCGGCGTCCTTCAGCGCGTACCAGCCCGGCAGACCGTCCGCGAGCTGCTCGAACTGGTTGGTCGGCGCGGCGAAGTAGCGCATCGCCGAGAAGTAGGGCAGGATGGCGCGGATCCCGTAGCTGTGGGAAGCGGCCATGCCCAGGCACAGCCCGGCATAGGCCACCAGCAGCTCGGCGCGGCTGAGCCGGTACCGCTCCAGCGGCCCGCGCAGGAGCAGGTTGACGAACATCAGCAGGAGCAGCCCGCCGACCGCGGCCACCGGCGGCACGCCGGAGGTGATGTACCGCCCGGACTGGAACTCCGAGCTGCGCATCAACAAGTTGGCGCCGGTCAGGAGCGCCAGTGATAGGACCACGCTGCGGACGGTCACGCCCCGCTCGGTCATGCCGGCCCGTTGCCGATCAGCGCCATCAGGTTGCCCGCCGCCACCGCCGCGCGCTCCTCCGCGGCCGCGTGGTCCAGCTTCAGCACCGCCGCGTTGGGCCCCTTCAGCGGCAGGCCCGTGCCAAATACCGGCTTGTCCGCACCCAGCGCCTGGCGCAACTTCTGGACCGACTTGAACAGCACCGTGCACATCCGGGAGATGTCCACCCCGAACCGCCGCTCGCGCCACTCCGGCTCCTTGGCGAACAGGCTCGACTCGATCCCCAGCGCCTCGAGGATCAGGAACCGCGCCGCGGGATGCGGCCGGACCACCGCGGCGATGTCCTCGGCCGTGAGGTCTTCCGGCGTGTCCATCCAATGCCGCTGCCGGCGGTCCTCGTGCCGGCAGGTGAACGTCAGGACCATTCCCCGCTCGGCCGCCGCGCCGGCGAGCCGCCCAGCCTCGGGCCCGCCGGGCGCGTAACGGTGGTAGTTGGGATACATCCGCACCGCCACGCAGCCCTGCTCGCGGCAGATGTCCAGGTCGCGCTCCCACCCGGCGTAACAGGGATTGAGCACCGCCGCCGGGATGAGCCGGTCGCGGTGCGGCGCAAGCTGTTCGAACAGCTCCTCGTTGCCGGCCATGCAGTCGCGGTAACAGACGGCGCTGAGGGAGCCGACCAGGGCGCGGTCGACGCCGAGTCGATCCAGCCGCGCGAGCAGCTCCGCCGCCGTTCGCGTCCGGTGCGCCCGGAACGGCCAGTGGCCGATGGAGGCGTTGGCGTCGATGATCATCGGCTCGCCCTCCGGTCCAGGATGTCCCGCATGTTGCGCCACAGGATGGCCTCTAGCTGGTCCTCGCTAAGGTGCGCGTCCATGATCTTGCCGACGCTGCCTTCCATGGTCATGTCCGTGGCGAACAACAGCCGCTCGGCGCCGATGGCCTGGACGCAGCGGTCGATGATCCCGTCGTCGACCACGCTGCCGCTGGTGTCCAGATAGACCCCCGGCGCCTCGCGCAGCTCCCGCAGGCACCACTCCCAATCGCCGCCGCCGCCGATGTGGCCCTCGATGAAGATCGCCTCGGGGTACCGTTTCGAGGCGGCGACCAGGTTCCCGGCGTCGGTGATCCGCGGCTGGTCCCAGAACAGCTTGTCGGTCCACGGCCGCCCGGCATGCCAGAGCATCGGCACCCGCTCGGCGATGGCCAGCTCGTAGAACGGGAACAGCACCGGCTCGTCGGCCAGATACTGGTGGTAGAACTTGAACCCGATCATGCCCAGGTCCAGGCACCGCCTGGCCTCGTCCATCGCCTCGCGGTGGTAGCCCGGGTTGAGGTAGGCATACCCCGCGATCCTCTCGGGATGGGCCCGCATCGCCGCCAGGGTGGCATCGTTGCAGGCCCGCACCTCGTCCGGGTCCGGACAGCGGTTGCCGCCCACCGGGGTGGAGCAGCACAGCAGCTCGATCCCCAACCGGTCGGCGGCGGCCAGGGCGTCCGCGTCGTCGAACCCGTACCGGGGCCGATCCCCGTTGACGTGCATGTGGGCGTCGATCTTCCGCCGCGACAGCATCACCAGCTCCCGCGCGGGTGTTCCGTGGCCAGGCGGCTCCTCCTCCCCGGCGCCGCCGCGCCAGGCAAGCCAGGGACGCAAGGGACGGCAGAGGCGCAAGGGACATGTTCCGGCGATGCAGCCTCGTGAAGGATTTCCTTTAGCCCTGGCTAAATGGCCGGTGAGCGCGCCGGACTCTTTGGCGCGGTCGTCGCGGGAGAGGGCTCACGGGTGGTCCACAGGGCGCTTCAACCGTGCCCGAGGCGGTCCGTCCGGCCGACGCCGGAACGGTTCGCGCGGCCGGCGACGTGCTCGCCGGCAACAGCCGCCACGGGCTGCTGAAACGGATCTGGCCGTTCCTCGGGCCGGCCTTCATCGCCTGCGTGGCCTACGTCGATCCCGGCAACTTCGCGACCAACATCCAGGCCGGCGCCAAGTACGGGTACCTGTTGCTGTGGGTGGTGGTGGCCAGCAATCTGATGGCCATGCTGGTCCAGGCGCTGTCGGCCAAACTGGGCATCGCCACCGGGCGGAACCTGGCCGAGATCTGCCGCGAGGAGTTCCCCCGGCCGGTGGTCTACGCCATGTGGGCTCTGTCCGAGCTGGTCGCCATGGCCACCGACCTGGCCGAGTTCCTCGGCGCCGCCGTCGGCTTCCAGCTCCTGTTCCACATCCCGCTGCTGTGGGGCGGGTTGATCACCGCCGTGGTGACCTTCGTCATCCTGGGCCTGGAGCGCCACGGGTTCCGGCCGCTGGAGGCGGTGATCACCGTCCTGGTCGGGGTGATCGCCGCCAGCTACGTGATCGAGACCTTCCTCGATCGGCCGGACTGGCTGCTCTTGGCCCACCACGCCGTGATCCCGCAACTGCCGGACCGCGAGAGTGTCCTCCTGGCCACCGGCATCCTCGGCGCGACGGTCATGCCGCACGTCATCTTCCTCCACTCCGCCCTGACCCAGGGCCGGATCGTCACCCGCGACGAGGCCCAGCTCCGCCGGCTGTTCCGGTTCGAGGTGCTCGACGTGGTCATCGCCATGGGCCTGGCCGGCTTCGTCAACGCCGCCATGCTGGTCATGGCCGCGGCCACCTTTCATCGTCACGGGCTGACCGCGGTGGGCACCATCGAGGAGGCGCACCGGACGCTGGAGCCGTTGCTCGGCCGCGCCTCGAGCTGGGTCTTCGCCGTCTCGCTGCTGGCTTCCGGCCTGTCCTCGTCCACGGTGGGGACCATGGCCGGGCAGGTCATCATGCAGGGCTTTCTGCACCGCCACATCCCCATCTGGATCCGCCGGCTGGTGACCATGCTGCCCTCCCTGGCGGTGATCGCCATGGGGTTGGACGCCACCCGGACCCTGGTCATCTCCCAGGTGGTGCTGAGCTTCGGCATCCCCTTCGCCCTGGTGCCGCTGGTCGTCTTCACCCGCCGGAAAGAGATCATGGGGGTGCTGGTCAATCACCCGGTGACCACCGTCCTCGGCTCGCTGGTGGCGCTGGTGATCATCACCCTCAACGGGGTGCTGCTGGTCCAACTGTTCCGCGGAGGCTGAGCGCATGTTCCCGCCCCCGGCTGGTCAGGCGTCGCGGCTGCTGGTGCCGCTGGACGGCTCACGCCTGGCCGAGGCGGCGCTACCGCTGGTGACCGCCCTGGCCGGCTCGCTGGACTGCCGGGTGACGCTGCTGCACATCCTGGAACAGCGGGCGCCGGCCTCGATTCACGGCGAGCGCCACCTGCGCGACGAGGCGGAATCCCGCGCCTACCTGTCCGAGTTGGCCGACCGGCTGACCACCGCCGGGGTGCGCATCGACCGCCACGTCCACGCCTCGCGCGAGGGCGACGTGGCCGGCAGCATCGTCGATCACGCCGCGGAGATGGAGGCCGACCTGGTGGTCCTCTGCACCCACGGCTCGGTCGGCTGGCGCGGCCTGGTCCACGGCCGGGCGGCCGAGCAGGTCCTCCGCCGTGGCCGGCAGCCGGTGCTCCTGGTCCCGGCCGAGGAGACTGACGTCGCCCGGCCGGTCGCGCTCCGCCGGATCCTGGTCCCGCTCGACGGCACCGCCGCCCACGAGCCGGCCCTGCCCACGGCCATCGCCCTGGCCCAGACCTTCGGCGCCGAGCTGCGGCTGCTGTTGGTCATCCCCACCGTCGGCACCCTCGCCCCGGAACGTGGTGCCACCGGCCGCCTGCTGCCGACGACCATGAAGGCGGTGCTCGACCTGGCGGTGGAGGGCGGCGGCCGGTACCTCGATCAGGTCCTCGACCAATGCCGCGCCGCCGGCGTGACGGCCACGGCCAAGGTCTCCCGCGGCGCCGCGGCCCGGGCGGTCTGCCGCCAGGCGGAAAAGGAGTCGGCCGACCTGGTGATCATGGCCAGCCACGGCCACGCCGGGATCGAGGCCCTGTTCGAAGGCAGCGTGACCTCCCGCGTGGCGAACCGGGTGCCCTGCCCCCTGCTCCTCCTCCACGCCGCGCCGGAGGAGCCCCCGACGCGTGGCGAGGAGGGCGGGTAGGGCGGGGGAGGGGCCTCAGAATCGGCGGCGGGTCCTGCCGGCGGCGCGGTTACTCCGCCGGCTTCGCCAGCCGCAGTTCCACCTCCCGCGACTCATACGACGGCGTGTCGTCGGTGTAGGTCAGGACCGCGTAGCGGCCTTGGGGGATCATGGGCGGGGCGCCGGAGAGGCGGTCCGTCACGTCGGTGTCGGCGGCGGCCGCGCGCTCGACCTTCACCGTACCGTACCAGACGCGGCCGGTTTGCTTGAAACGGTAGAGGAGGACTTGGTAGAGCGACCGGGCGCCGGCCGGGACCTCGACTTCTTGGGTCACGGCGTCCTGCCAGTCCGCCTTGAATCGGTTGGCCAGGATCGACGAGTCCAGGTACTTGCCGTCGGCGGCTTGGAAGCGGAGCAGGATCAGGCTGTTGCCACCCTCGTCAGCGCGGCCGGAGATGGTGGCGTGCAGCTTCTCGCCCGGAGTCACCGGCGCGCGAGAGGTGTAGCGGTCGACCAGATAGCCGTCGCTGAACGGCTCCTCCCGGCCCCGCTCGCGGGTCGCGTCGACCAGCGGCAGGGAGTGGAGGGTGGCCTTCAGCGTCGGGGTGGCCGTGATGCTCAAGCGCGTGCCCGGCACCAGCTTGCCGCGCCAGGTCAGCCGATCCGCGCCGCAGCTCAGGGACGGGTTGCGCACCTCGCCGCGGACGGCCTGAAGGGTGAGGTCGGGCACCAGGTCGTCGGCCAGCCGGTAGCCCGGCTCGATCCAGGTCGCGCCCGGCGTCTTGACGGTCCGCGGCGCCAGCGAATCGAGGGCGGTGTCGCGGTCGAGGGTCGTCTTGTCGCCGGCCAGGTTGGCGCTGCCGGCGGTGAGGGTGACGGCGCCGCCCGGCTTCCAGTCGTCGGCGACGGTCACCCACCAATCGACCACCGCCCGGCCGCCGACCGGCAGGTCGTCCAGCCGCACCGAGGCCGGGACCGAGACGCGCGGGTCGAGGGTCAGGCCGGCGGGGAGCTGCACCCGCGCGGTGACGTTCTTGGCCACCGCCTCGGCCGGGTCGAGGAAGCAGGACGGTGGCATGACGTGCTCGATCACCGCGGTCAGGTGCAGGTAGCCGCCGGGCTTGACCTCGTTCAGCGGCGCGTCCACCGACAGCTTGAGCGCCGGGCGTTTGGCGCGGACGTCGAGCCCGACCTTCTGGCCGGCCAGGAACCGGCGGCAGTGCAGCGGGATGCTCCACGGCCGGCTGTGCCACTCAGCCCCGGCGGGCAGGTCCGGGTCGTCGTTCCACCGGCCGGCCTGACAGTCGCCCTCGCAGTAGAAGAAGTACCCCAGGTTGTGCGGGTCCTTGGTTTTGACCAGCTCGATGGCGTCCGGCCAGGAGGCCAGCCGCATGTTGCCGGGGTGGGGGAGCTGCGCGAAGAAGTACCAGTCGTGCTCGCGCGCCAGCCCCAGATAGCGCTCCCACACGGCCTGGCCGTTGGGATAGGCGAAGAACCCGTCGCATAGCCCGGGCTTGATGATCTCCGACCAGTGCAGGGGGATGAGCATCCGCTTGCTGAGCGGCGTGTCCGCGGGGACCATGTCCAGCGAGACGTGGTTGGTCTGCTGATAGTAGAACACCAGCCGGCCGTCGGACGCCTCCTTCATCGTTTTGTGGATGTCGCCCAGCGCCTGGACATACTTGGCGGCCCACCACTTGCGGGTGGCGTCGTCCCAGACCAGCGGCACCCCGCGCTCGGCCTCGATCTCCTTGCGGAACCTCTCCAGGTCCCAGGTCACCGCGTCGTTGCGGCCGAACGGCGCGCCGGTGAAGTGGCCGGGCAGCTCTTCCAGGAAGGTCGAGCCGATCACGTTCTCGGGCCGGCTGAGGTTGTCCAGCACCAGCCGGATCTGGTCGCGGACGTTTTGGAGCACCTTTTGGTGGACCTCAGGAAGGTAGAGGAAGTGCAGGAAGGTGGCTTGCTGGCGGTTCTGCGGACAGTCTCCGAGCCCCATGATGGGCCACACGCGGATGACAATCTTCAGCTTCGGGTTGATGGCCAGCGCCGCGTTGAGCGTGTCGACGGTCTCCTGCTTGGCGGGCACGTTGCCGAAGCAGAGGTAGACCCAGTCGTACTGCGCCAGGTCATGAATGCTTTCAGTCTCCCGCAGCGCGCCCCCGTAAGTGCCGCTGCCAAGCTGCCAGTACCGATCCTGCCCGGCCAAGGCGAGCGAGGCGGCGGTGAGGAGGGAGAGGAAGGCCATCCGGATGCTCATCGTCGATGCTCCGATAGGCTGTGAATCGCCACGGGCGGCCGGATCCCTGCCCCTCACCCCCAACCCCTTTCCCACGCTGACGCGGGGAGAGGGGCGCCGCCAGCGGATCGCGTGCTCCTTTCTCCCCTTGTGGGAGAAGGGTCGGGGATGAGGGGGCGGTCGAGCCCCCGCCGAAGTGTTACCAACGTCGTACCGCCCCGAAATCGTCCTGAAACGACCGTGGCGCACCCTGTCGCCATGATTTCCGGCGCGTGGCCGGCGAGGGAGTGAGCGCATGAGGACAGGTCAGTGGCTGGCGGCGTTGTTGGTGCTGGGTCTGGCGCCGGCGTTGCCCGCGCAGGAGGCCGCGCAGGAGGCCACGATGGCCGTGGCACAGACGACCCAGGCGGCCGACGGTCCGGCCGCCGAGACCGCGGCGAGCGCTGTGGTCGCGCTCGAGGGCAAGCTGGCCGAGTTGGCCAAGTGGACCGATCTGCTCTGGACCTGCGTGGCCGCGTTCCTGGTGTTCTTCATGCAGGCCGGTTTCGCGATGGTCGAGACGGGCTTCACCAGGGCCAAGAACGCCGTCAACATCCTGATGAAGAACCTGATGGACTTCGTCATCGGGTCGCTGGTCTTCTGGCTGTTCGGCTTCGGCCTCATGTTCGGCGCCAGCCAGGGGTGGATCGGCACGACGGACTTCATGCCCAACTCCGCGGACGCGTCGACCCTGGGGTTCTGGCTGTTCCAGGTGGTCTTCGCGGCCACGGCGGCGACCATCGTCTCGGGCGCCATGGCCGAGCGCACCAAGTTCATCGCCTATCTGCTCTACAGCGCGATCATCTCGGCGGTGATCTACCCGATCTTCGGCGGGTGGGCCTGGGGCGGGCTGTTCCACGGCGGCGGGTGGTTGGAGAATCTGCACTTCGGTGGCGGCCCCGACGCCACGCCGTTCATCGACTTTGCCGGCTCGACCATGGTCCACAGCATCGGCGGCTGGTGCGCGCTGGTCGGCGCGCTGATCCTGGGTCCGCGGATCGGCAAGATCGGCCGCGACGGCAAGCCGCGGGCGATGCCCGGACACAATATCCCGCTGGCGGCGCTGGGCGTGTTCATCCTCTGGCTGGGCTGGTTCGGGTTCAACCCCGGCAGCACCTGTGCCATCGGCGGCGGCACCTTCGCCATCATCGCCGTGACCACCAACCTGGCCGGCGCGGCCGGGGCGCTGACGGCGATGATCACCGCCTGGGCCAAGTTCGGCAAGCCCGACGCGTCGATGACCTTCAACGGCGCGTTGGCGGGTCTGGTGGCCATCACCGCGCCGTGCGCCAACGTCTCGCCGTCCAGCGCCATCGTCATCGGCGCGGTGGCCGGCGTGCTGGTGGTCCTGGCGGTGGTCTTCTTCGAGCACGTCAGCATCCTCGGCCGGCGGATCGACGATCCGGTCGGCGCCATCTCCGTTCACGGCGTGTGCGGCGCCTGGGGGACCCTGTCGGTCGGCTTGTTCGCCCAGGAGTCGTTCGGCGGTGTCAAGGGGCTGTTCTACGGCGGCGGCTTCACCCAGCTCGGGGTGCAACTCGTCGGCGTCCTGAGCTGCTTCACTTGGACAGTCCTGACGGCGGTGGTGATGTTCACCGTCCTGTCCAAGACCGTCGGCCTGCGGGTCACCGAACTGGAGGAGCTGGAGGGCCTGGACATCGGCGAGCACGGCATGGAGGCGTACGGCGGGTTCGTCTCGGCCAACCTGGGCACGGACGAAGAGCGCGAAGTGGCCTGAGCGTCAGCGGCCGAAGCGGAAGCGGAGGAGGGCGAGCAGCGCGTGGAGACCGTCGGTCCAGCGCAGCTTCTTGCCCTCCTCGATGCTCCGCGGCCGGTAGGTGATGGGCAGCTCGTCGATCCGGACGCCGGCCCGGGCCAGACGGCAGGGCAGCTCGTAGTCCAGATCGAACCCGACCGAGCGCAGCGGCAGTGACTGCGCGACGCGGGTGCGCATCAGCTTGTAGCAGGTCGCCACGTCGGTGAGGCGGGCGCCGTAGAGCAGACAGAAGGACCAGTTCAGGACGTCGCGCCCGATGGCGTGGAGCCAGGGCACCTGGGGCTTGTGGCTCAGCAGGCGGGAGCCAAACACGGCGTCCCGGCCGTGCTCCTCGGCGTGGCGGAGCAGGTCGAGGATCTCGCGCGGGTCGTATTCGAGGTCCGCGTCCTGGATGATCAGGTATTCGCCGGCGGCCAGGCCGATTCCGGTCCGGACCGAGTTGCCCTTGCCCAGGTTGACCTCCTGCAGCACCACCCGGTAGCCGGGCCGGTCGGCCAGCGCGGCGACCAGCTCGCGGGTGCCGTCGGTGGAGACGTTGTCGATCACCAGGATCTCCTTGTCCACCTCCAGCGCTTCGACCCGCGCCAGCACCTCCGGCAGCGTGCCGACCTCGTTGTACACCGGGACGATGATGCTCAGCTTCATCGCAGCGTCAAGACCCTCCAGCCGGGATGGTAGTAAGGGTTCAACAACACGGTTATGGTGGCCACCGCGACCAGGTTCAAAACCAGCAAGAGGCTCAGCCACGCGGCCGCCCAGCGGCTCGTCCCGGGCCGGACCAAGCCCCCGGCGAAGAGCGCCGCCAGGGCGGCCATCGCCGACAGGACGTACCGCCCGCCCATGTTGAACTCGATGTCCTGCGTCCAGAAAGCGACTTGCTGCCCGGCCAGGACGCCGGCCAGGAGTGCCGCGCCAAGGACCAGGAAGTCCCGCTCCGGCGGCTCGGGCGGTGCGCGCTTGAGACCGGCCAGGCCGGCCGCCAGGAAGACGGTGATGGCGCCGTAGAACAGGATCACGGGGAACCGCGGCAGCTCCGGTCCGCCCGGCACGCGCCACGGCCAGCCGGGGATCCAGTCGGGCTGGGTCCAGATCGACAGATAGGTCTGCACCGCGGTCAGCTCGAGCAGTTGGCCGACGGTCATGTGTCCGGCGGCGACGTGGTCGAGCGCGGAGCCGTAGGGCGCGGCGGTCTTGACCAACGGCCGGCCGTACAACGCCAGACTGCGGCCGAGGTATGGCGCCACCAGGAGGATGAACACCGCCGCGGTGAGCGCCGTGTCGCGGGCGACGGCCCGCCGCTCCGGCCCGCTCGCCCGTCGGGCGGCCAGCAGCGCCGACACCAGCCACGGCGCCGTCGCGGCCAGGCCGGACAGCTTGGTCAGGAACGCGGCCGCCAGGGCCGCCCCGAGCCAGGCCGCCCGGCGCGGGTCGGGGCCCTCGCGGAGTTGCCGCCAGGACAGCCCCAGGGCCGCCGTGGCGGCCAGCGCGACCACCAGGTCCGGATTCGGGTGGCAGGCATAGAGCAGCGTCAACGGCATCCAGCCCACGGTCGCCGTGGCCACTCCGGCCCGCCGCGATTCGGGCCCGTAGACCTGTCCGAAGAGCCGCCAGCAGAGCAGAATCCAGCCCAGTCCGACCAACACCGCGGCGAACCGCAAGCCCTGCACCTGGACCAGCCGGCCGAACGGGTCGAGCACCAGCCAGGCCGGCGTGTAGAGCAGGTAGCTCAGCGGCGGATGCTGCGACTCGTACCCCGCCTCGCCGCCGCGCGGCGACCAGACGGGGAGCCGGTGCCGGGTGGCCAGGAACTCGATGTACTGCAGGTGCGCGGCCTCGTCCGGCAGGTGCGGCAGTGGCTGAATCACCGCGAACACCACGGCCAGGGCGCCGAACGTCCCGGCGATCAGGCCCAACCGCGGCCGGGGCGCGTCGCCGGTCACGGCACCACCTCGTAGGACAGGAAGACGCACCCCGCGGCCTGCTCGCAACCGCGCAGGGCCAGGGACAGCGGCCGCGGCAGGCCCGGCCCGTCCAGCGCCGTCGGCGCGGCGGAGCCGCCCAGCAGCACGGGTGCCACCGTCAGCTCGACCCGGTGGACCGGCAGCGCGCTCAGCCACCAGGCGTTGAGCCGCCCGCCGCCGAGCAGCACGATCCGCTCCATGCCGGCGGCTGCCAGCCTGGCCGCCAGCTCCGCCGGGTCGACCTCCGCCTCGCCGCAGACCCAGACCGCGGCGCGCTCATCGCTCCAGCGGGCGGCGCCACGCCGGCCGGTGGCGAGCACGCGGGGCACGTCCTGGGCGAAGAACCGCAGCCCCGGGTCCAATTCGGCCGTGGCGGTGACGATCACCGTGGTCGGCTGCGGCGGCCGGCCTTCGTCGGCGCGCCGCTGGTGCAGGGCCGGGTCGCGGACGGGCACGGTCGAGCCGTAGGCGCGGAGCGTGCCGGCGCCCATGATCAGCGCGTCGGCGGCGGCGCAGCAGCGTTCCAGCCGGTCGCGATCGGCCGGCCCGAAGTCGAATCGGGTGCGGTCGACTGGCGCGATCTTCCCGTCGGCGCTGGTGGCCAGAACCATCGTTACCAACACGTCATCGCTCCGCCGTGGCAGGAGGGTAACACGTCCGCGACGGTCAACCAGCGGACGGGTTGGGCGAGGCGCCGTTCGCCGTCCGGTGGGTTTGACCTGCCCCGGTGGCGATGCTATAGTAGCGCGCCGGAACGATCGACGAGGTGACGTGGATGGCCGACCAGCGTTGGCAGGAGCTCCGCCGGCTACTCGAAGACCTGGCGGCCGACTACACCGGCCGGATCGAGTACGGCAACCTGCGGCTGGAGGTCTACGACGGGCGCGAGGGCAGCCAGGGCGGGCGCATCGCCATGGCCTACGAGACGCCGGGCGGCTCGACCAACCAGTTCGGGATCAGCTTCGACGAGGACGAGTTCCACATGCTCGACGCCTCGGCCGAGGAAGTCCTCAAGATCGAGGACCCGTCCCTGGTGGCGAGCAAGATGCGGGAGCTGATCGAGTCGATCCCCGAGGCCCGGCTGAGCCGCCTCCACCAGGACATCGACCAGCTTCTGGACGCCGGCGCCAGCCGGCCGCAGATCCTCGAGGAGCTGAACCGGCTGCTCCGGTTGGGGACCGAGTTCCGCGGCGGCAGTCTGACGGTCGAAGAGCTGACCGACGCCTGCCGTTACCTGATGCAGCGGACCGACGGAGAGTAGCCTTGCGCCTGTCGGACGTGCAGGCCGACGCCTTGGCGTTCATCTACGCCCACGAGTTCGTGGAGCAGGCGGTCGACGAGAAGGACCTCTACAACCCGCTCCTGCACGACATCGAGTACCCCACCCGCGCCCCGCTCTCGGACAAGGTCATCGACCGCAACGAGGTGGCCGAAAAGGTGGTCTTCGTGGCCTTGGCCGATCTGGTCGCCGCGCGGCGGATGGTCCTGACCTTGGCGCCCAGCCGGACGCTGGCCTGGCTGGGCCCGTTCGCCCGGCTGCTGGGCGCCGGCCGGCCGGTGCTCCTCGTCCGTCGCGACGGCTCGTTCCCGGCCTCGCCACTCAACAGCGCCCTGAACGACGTGTTCGACGGCCTGCTGGTGCCCGGCAGCGACTTCATCAGCGAGGCCCGGGTGCCGGTGCGCAAGCTGCTCCAACTGCTCTTCCGCCGCCGCGAGGAGGAGCGTGACCCGTACCACGACATCCTCCAGTGGGTCGGCGACGAGCTGATCGACGAAGGCTTCTACACCGACTCGACCGAAGTGGTGGCCGGCGCGGTGCCGTTCCGCGAGGCGCACCCCGATCTCGAGCAGATGCGCAAGGTCCGGCCGCGCCTCGACGAGCTGCGCGACCGGCTGGCCACCTTCGCGCGCCGCGAGCCGGAACTGTACGAGGCGCTGCGCCGCACGGTGAAGGAGACCATGAAAGAGCTGTCGATACTCTATTCCCGCCGGTTCACGCTGTAGCCGGGAGGCGGAGAAGCGGACAACGGCGCGCATGGTCGCTTGGGCGAGACGCTACTACCAGGCCGAGATTCAGCCCGCCGTGGCAGCGCTGACGCCAGGGGTGGCGCTGGCCGGGGTGATCGGCTGCGCGCTGTTGGCCAACAAGCGCTACCTGGCCGACCGGTCGGTGATCGCCAACCCGCTGGAGAGGTGGCAGGCGGCCGCCGCCTGGCTCTTGGCCACGGTGGTCCTGGTTTTGGTCCACGCCGGCTCCGGCCGTCGCGCGGCGCGGACCAGCGCCGGCCTGGTGCTCGGCCTGTTGATGCTCGCCGCGGGCACGGCGCCGGACCTGACCGGCGGGCAGTGGCCGCCCACCTGGCACACCCCCACCTGGCGCTCGCCGCTGAGGCTCGAGGGGTTCTGGATGCTGGCCATGGCCTGGCTGCTGGTGGCGCCGGCGGCGGCTCGGGCGGCCGGCGGCCGGCGGCGAGTGGGCGCGTCGGTGCTGCTGGCGCTGCTGGCCGGAGGGCTGGCCGCGGCGGTCATGGCCGGGAGCGGGCCGGCGCGGCCGTTGCTGGTCGACATCCACCACGACAAGCTCAACTGGGGCCTGCTGACCGCCATGTGGCTCCTGGCGCTGCCGCTGATCACTTCCTGGGGCCTGTCCGGCGGCCGGTTCGTCGACGACGGCGGCGGGCTCGGCCGGATCCGTTTCTGGCTGCCCTGGACGGTCGTCCTGTTGGCCTTCATGGTGGCGCTGATCGTGTTCGTCGCCGGACGGCAGACCGGCTTCAGAGAGTACTACCCGATGTTCCGGCAGGACTGGCCCAACTACCTGCCCGAGCGCGACGGGTGGACCTTCCTGATTGCCTACGAGGCGACCTACGGCCTATACTTCCTGGCGTGGGAATTCTTCTTCCGCGGATGGATGCTGTTCCGGCTCGAACCGCAGTTCGGCCCGCGCGCCATCGTCATTCAGGCCCTCCCGTTCGTCTTCATGCACATCGGCAAACCGCCGCTGGAGTTCCATTCCGCGCTGCTGGCCGGGCTCGCCCTGGGCTGGCTGGCCTGGCGCGGGCGCTCGTTCTGGCCGTGCTTCGTGCTCCATTTCGGAGCCGCCCTGGCGATGGATCTGACGGCCCTGTTCGGCCGGCTCCCCGGCTGATGGGGACCCGGCGCTGATGGGACCGGCAGCCCTCGACCTCAGCTTGCGGGCCGTTCCGCTGCACACCGCCTGGTCCGCGCCGCAGGCGCGCGATCTGCTGGCCGGCCGGCCGGAGCTGCTGGCGCTGTATGGTTACCGGTTCGGGCCGGACCAACTCCCCGAGGCGCTGGCGGCGCGGCGGGCACAGCTCTGGCGGGCGCCAGCGCCGGCCGTGGCCGCCGCGTTGCGCGGGTACCTCGAGCCGTTCGGCCTGACGCCGGCGATGGAGGCCCACCTGCGGCTGCTGGCCGAGCCCGAGACGGTGGTGGTGATCGGCGGGCAGCAGCCGGGCTGGCTGGGCGGGCCGCTGTACACCTTCCTGAAGGCGCTGACGGTGGTGGCCGAGGCGGCCCGGCTGCGGCGCTCGGGGATCGCGGCGGTGCCCGTCTTCTGGAGCGCCACGGAGGACGACGACACCGCCGAGGTGGCCTCGGCCTGGCTGCTCGACCGCGACACCCCGCGCCGCGTGACCCTGTCCTCGGTGACCGAAGTCGAGTCGTCGGTCGGGCTGGTGCGGCCGGCCGCCGGGGACCTGGCCGCCGCCGTGGACGGGCTGCGCGAGGCGCTGCCCGAGACCGCCTTCACCCCGGAGGTGCTGGACGCCGTGGCGCGCTGCTGGGCGCCGGGCGCCAGCCTGGGCGAGGCGTTCACTCGCTGGATGCTGCACTGGCTCGGCGCGCACGGGCTGCTGGTGGCCGACCCGATGCACCCGCCCCTGCGGGCGCTGGCGGCGCCGGTGATGGCCAAGGTGTTGACCGATCCCCTGGCGCCGACCCGGCTGTCGAACGAGGTCGGCGCCAGGCTGGCCGCCCTCGGCTACCCGCCGCCGACCCACCGGCCCGACGAGCTGTGCGCGTTCTACCTCTACCATGCCGGCCGCCGGCGGCGGCTGTCCTGGGACGGGCAGGCGTACCGCGACGACCGGGGCGAGGCCATCGCCGCCGGAGCGCTGGCCGAGCGCTTCGCCGCGGAGCCCACCGCCTGCAGCACCGGGCTGCTGCTCCGGCCGGTGGTCCAGGACTACCTGTTCAACACGGCCATGTTCGTGGTCGGGCCGGGCGAGGCCAGCTACGCGGCGCAGGTCCAGCCGGTGGCCGACCACCTCGACATCGCCCGCCCGCTGCTCGTGCCGCGGTACTCCGCGACCTTGGTCGAACGGCGCGTCGCCCGGCACCTGGCGGCCTGCGAGCTGGCCGCCGAAGACACCTGGCGCGACCTCGACGAGTTGGTTGCGGTAGTCGCCCGCGAGCGGCTCGGCGGCGACACCGAGGCGCGGTTCGAGTCGGCCAGAAGCCAGGTCGCCCAGGCGCTGCGGGCGGTCGCCGACCACGTCGCCGGGATCGACGCCTCGCTGGCCGGCGCGGCGCGGGCCGCGGGCAACCGCATCGGCCACGTTCTGGACGAGCTGGCGGAGAAGGCGCAGCGGGCGTTGCGGCGCAAGGACGAGACGCTCCGCCGCCGGCTGACGGTGGCGCATGACCATCTGTACCCGGCCGGCGGGCTGCAGGAGCGGCGGTATGGCGCCGCGGGGTACCTGGCGACCTACGGTCCGGGTTTGGTGGAAGCCTTGCTGGAGGCGCTGGGCGAGGCGGGGCCCGGCGTTCACGCGGTCTTGGAGATCGGGCCATGAGCGGCGTGGCGGTGGTCGGCGGCGGGAGCTGGGGCACCGGCCTGGCTTGGCTGATCGGCCGCCGCGGGCTGCCGGTAACGCTCTGGGCGCGCGATCCCGAGTTGGTCGCGGCGATGCGCCGGAGCCGGGTCAACCAGCGGTATCTGCCCGGAGTCGAACTGCCGGCCGGAGCGGCCTCTACCGACGATCTGGCCGAGGCTGTGACCGGTCGGGAGATGGTCATCGTGGCCGTGCCGTCGATCGGCGTGCCGGCCGTGGCCGAGGCGCTGGCGCCGCTGGTCGAGCCCGGCGCGGTGGTGGTCTCCGCCGCCAAGGGACTCGATCACCGCACCGGCCGGCGGATGACCGTCGTCCTGGGCGACGCGCTGGGCGCCGAGGTGGCGGTGGCAGCGCTGTCGGGGCCGAATCTGGCCCACGAGATCGTCGCCGGGCAGCCGTCGGCCTCGGTCGCCGCGTCCCTCGCGCCGGGCGCGGCGGTGGCGGTGCAGGACGTCCTTTCCTGCGACGTCTTCCGCGTCTACACCAGCGCCGACGTGGCCGGCGTCGAGCTCGGCGGGGCGCTCAAGAACCCGCTGGCCATCGCCGCCGGGATCTGCGATGGGCTGGGCTTTGGGGACAACTCCAAAGCGGCGCTGATGACCCGCGGGATGCACGAGATCCGGCGGCTCGGCACGGCGTTGGGCGCCGACCCGCGGACCTTCTCCGGACTGTGCGGGTTCGGCGACCTGATGGCCACCTGCCACAGCCGGTTGAGCCGCAATCGCAATCTGGGTGAGCAGTTGGGCCGCGGCCGGCCGCTGGCCGAGGTGCTCGCCGAGACCACTCAGGTGGCCGAAGGCGTGCCGACCACCCGGACCGCCGTCCGGCTGGCCGCCGAGCACGGCGTGTCGATGCCCATCATCTTCGAGCTGCACGATGTCCTGTTCCGCGACCGGCCGGTGCGCGAGGCGGTCCGGGCGCTCATGGCTCGGGACATCGCCGACGAGTTCCGGTGACCGGGAGACAGACCATGGCGGGGATCGCGAGGAGCGTGCTGGACCTGGTCGGTCACACGCCGCTGGTGGCGCTGGACCGCCTCACCTTGGGCCTGCCGTCGCGGATCCTGGCCAAGTGCGAGTTCCTCAACCCGGGCGCGAGCATCAAGGACCGGTGCGCGCTGATGATGATCAAGATGGCCCTGGCCGACGGCCGGGTGCGGCCGGGCCAACCGGTGATCGAGCTGACTTCGGGCAACATGGGCACCGGCCTGGCCATCGCCTGCCGGCAGCTCGGCCTGCGCTTCGTGGCGGTCATGTCGAGCAACGGTGTGATCTGTCAAGTGGTCGTGGGCATAGGCTGCCAGTCCTCCGACTTCTTGAGCATCGCGTTGAGGTGCGTGAGCAGTTTGTGCG